>Ga0302178_10004292_pt1 | contig 10393 bp, 8 predicted proteins | sample I_Palsa_E1_3_FD_198790 | JGI IMG/M metagenome (GOLD analysis project Ga0302178, IMG submission 198790) | Peat permafrost microbial communities from Stordalen Mire near Abisko, Sweden - I_Palsa_E1_3 | ecosystem: Environmental > Terrestrial > Soil > Palsa > Peat permafrost | place: Sweden: Abisko... | reverse complement strand
AACTCTCGGCGCTGGGCGTCCACGCGCGGCAGCACCACCGGCTGCAGGCCGTCCGTGGCGGCGGCCTCGCGCAGGCGTTGCAGGACCCGCGCGAACAGGTCGTTCTCGAAGCGGTGGTAGAGCGAGACCTCCGGCGGCGTCCTCACGACGACGATCGGGCGCGTCGCGTCGAGGCCCAGCTCGCCGAGCACGCCCGCATCGGGCTCGAAATCGGCCAGGTAGTACTCCTCCTTCAGGCCCTCGTACGCGCGAATCTTGCCCCTTGCGCCGTAGCGCTCGAGCCGCGCCGGCGGGATCGCGTCGGGCACCACCACCGCACGCGCCAGGCGACAGTTGACGTTGTGCTGCACCGTCGCCCACTCGTAGTCGAACATCGTCGCGCTCGGAATCCGCAGCAGCGCGGCCGCCACGCTCACGTCGTTGGAGCCGTGGCCGAGCGCGATGTCGAAGCGCCGGCGTCGGCGCGGGCGCGCGGAGGGGTTGGCGCCGGCCGACGGCGCGGCGGGCGAGCTTCGTGCCCAGCGCACGAGTGCGGCGGAGCGCGACGCGAGCCCTGTCGCCTTCGCTCCCAGGCGCTCGCCGCGATGACGGCCGATCGCCGTGTGCGCGATCCCGAAACGCTCGCACAGCGCGAGCGTCTGCGCGAAGTCGCGGGCGGTCACCTCCACCTCGTGGCCCTCCGCCTGCAGGCGCTCGATCACCGGGCGCATCACGAGCACGTGGGGGCTGTTCGTCAAATCGATCCAGACGCGCATCTGAAAGGGGACGGTATCGTTGCCCGGCGCATGCTCGTCCTCGCATCGATCTCGGAGTCGCTGGTCAACACCACCTCGCACTTCGTGCGCGACGCGGGACTGCCCGGGGTCTTCGCGCTGATGGCGATCGGTTCGGCCTGCATCCCGATCCCCTCCGAGGTGGTGATGCTGTTCGCCGGCTTCGCGGTCGCCGATCCCGGCCAGAGCGCCTCGCACCACCACATGACGATGGTCGGGATCGTGCTCGCCGGGCTGCTCGGCACGATGGTCGGCTCGTGGATCACCTACGGCATCGGCCGTGGCGGCCGACTCGAGTTGCTCGAACGTCATGGCGGCAAGCTCCACATGGGTCCGACCCAGATAACCCGCGCCGAACGCTGGTTCGAGCGCTTCGGGGAACCCGTGGTCTTCTTCGGGCGCATGGTCCCGCTGATTCGCGCCTTCGTCTCGCTGCCCGCCGGCGTCGCGCGAATGCCGTTCTGGCGCTTCAGCGTGCTGTCCTTCCTCGGCTCGATCCCCTGGGTGCTCGCGCTCGCGTTCGCCGGACATGCGCTCGGGAGCGATTGGACGACCGTGCGCAAGGGCTTCCAGTACGTCGACTACCTGATCCTCCTGCTGATCGTCGCCGGGATCGCCTACGCGATCGTGCGCCGGCGCGGCGGCGCACGACCTCCGATCGACCCGTCGTCGGACGAGGGCGTGGAGACCAGGGCGGGGACGGCAGCGGCGGAGGCGGGCTCCGGCTCCAACGCGGCGCCCGACGCGAGCTGAAAGCAAACGCGATGGGAACGCCGGCGCGGCTCTCCCTCCGTCACGCCCTCGCGCTCGGCCTGGCCCACGGCCCGACCGAGCTCTTGCCGATCTCCTCCTCGGCCCATACGATCCTGATCCCGCTCCTCGCCGGCTGGCCCTACGCCGAGCTCGACCCGGAGCTGCGCAAGTCCTTCGAGGTCGCGCTTCACGCCGGAACCGCCGCGGCGCTGCTCGTCGATCTGCGTTCGCTCGAGTCACACCCCATCCTGCGCGCCGTCCTCGAGCGACTCGGGACGAGGAGCCCCCCGCCGGCCGCTCGAGGACAGACACCGGAGAGCTCTTCCCCGGGCGCGGCGGCGCCATTCCCGGCGACGGGCTCCACCGAGCTTCCCGCCCGCCAGGCGCTGCTCCTCGTCGCGCTCTCCTTCGTCCCACCGGCGATCGTCGGCTACACCTTCGAGCAGCCCCTCCAACGCCGTCTCAGCGGTCCGACCACGATCGTCGCCGGACTGTTGCTCGGGGGCGTGGCAATGGCCCTCGCCGACATCCGCGTCGCGGATGGCACACGCCCGCTCGCGCGGGCGAGTGTGCTCGACGGTCTGCTGCTCGGCCTGGCCCAGACCTGTGCCCTGGTCCCCGGGGTCTCGCGCAGCGGCGCGGTGCTCACGGCCGCGCGCGCACGCGGGTTCGGGCGCGTCGACTCCAGCACGCTCGCGCGTCGCACCGGGCTGCCGGTGATCGTCGGCGCCGGCGCGCTCAAGACCGGCCGCCTGCTTCAGCGCGGCGCGGCGCGTGGAGCGCCAATCCCGGGCGGGTGGGCGCTGCTGCTCGGCGGCGGCGCCTCCTTCCTCTCGACGCTCGCGGCCACCCGGCTGCTGCGCCGGGGCCGCGAGACGCAGCCCGCGACCGCGCTCTGGCCCTACGCGCTCTACCGCGGTCTGCTCGCGGCCTCCGTGGGTCGACGCCTGCGAGAGGCGCACAATAAGAGCGGATGACGACGATGCTCGGGACCTTGCTTGGCGGGCGCTACCGCCTCGACGCCCAGATCGGGCGTGGCGGGATGTCGACGGTGTACCGCGCCTTCGACACGGTGCTCGAGCGTCCCGTTGCGATCAAGCTGATGCACCGCGAGATCGCCTCGGACTCCGCCCAGCTGGAGCGCTTTCGCCGCGAGGCACGGTCGGTCGCGCGGCTCAGCCATCCCCATATCGTCACGGTGATCGACGCGGGCGAGGAGCCCTCGCCCGATGGCGCGCTCGGCGATCCGGACGGGGGCGAGATCGTGGGCGTGGGAACTCCGTACATCGTGCTCGAGTACGTCGAAGGCGAGACGCTCAAGGCGCTGATCCGCCGCGACGGGCCGCTCGAGATACCCAATGCGATCGCCTACGCGATCGAGCTCGCCCGGGCGCTCGGCGCCGCCCACGAGCGTCTGATCGTGCACCGTGACGTCAAGCCCCAGAACGTCCTGATCGGCGCCGAAGGCGGCGCCAAGATCACCGACTTCGGGATCGCCCGTACGCTCACCGAGGAGGGCCTCACGATGGACGGACGCGTGCTCGGCACGACCGACTACGTCTCTCCCGAGCAGGCGCTCGGGCAGTCGGTCACCGGTCAATCCGATCTCTACTCGCTCGGCATCGTCTTCTACGAGATGCTCACCGGCGTCGTGCCGTTCACCGGCGAGAGTCCCGTCGCCGTGGCGATGAAGCACGTGCGCGAGGACGTCCCCGACGTGCAGCTCGCCCGGCCCGAGGTCTCCGCCGCGACCGCCGCGGTCGTCGATCGCGCGACCGTCAAGGATCTGTCGCTGCGCTACCCCGACGCCGCGAGCATGGTCGCCGATCTCGAGGAGGCGCTCGCGATCGAGGCCTCCCGCACGGGACAGGCCACCGGGGAGGTCACGACCGTGCTGCGTACGCTGCCCGGGAGCACCCGCCGGCGCCTGCCCTGGCGCATGCGCCATCCCGTGCGCTGGATCGTCTCGCTCGCGCTGCTCGCGGCGATCGTCGCGCTGGCGCTGATCATCGCCGCGAACGGCGCGCACCGCGGCGTCACGCCGGACGTAGTCGCGCAACCGGGGCTGACCGCGGTCCCACTCGCGCAGACGGCGGCCCACGACTACAACCCGTTCGGCACCGGCCCCGAAAATCGCGAAGACGATCAGAACGCCGTCGACGGCGATCCGAACACCAGTTGGAGCACCGAGCACTACTACGACGGCACGCTCGAGAAGGCCGGCGGCACCGGCGTCGGCCTATATGTCGACGCGGCTCCCAACGTCGCCGGCAAGCAGATCGAAATCCAGACGCCCACCCCGGGCTTCGCCGCGCAGATCTACGTCGCCAACCACATCGACCTCTCCCTGCCCTACGGCGACTCGACCCCGCTGACCGCACGCGGCTGGCGCGGCCCGGTCGGAACCGACCCCGACGTCCGCAACAGCACCCACGTCTCGCTCGCCCTCGATGGAGCGCGCTACCGCTACTACCTCGTCTGGATCACCAAGCTGTCGCCCGGCACGGAGTTCGCGTCGATCGCCGAAATCACGCTGTTTCGCTGAGCGGCGCCTGGCGTTCGTGGCGCTCGATCGCCAGCCGGCAGAGACGGCTCACCAGCTCCGGGTAGCCGATCCCCGAGGCCTCCATCAGCTTCGCGTAGACGCTCGTAGGCGTGAAGCCGGGCATCGTGTTCAACTCGTTCACCAGCACGCGCTCGCCGTCGACGAAGAAGTCGACCCGCGCGAGCCCCTCGCAGCCCGTGTATGCAAACGTCTCCAGCGCAAGCTCCATCACCCGTGTGCGTGCGCTCGAGCTGATCCGCGCGGGGACCTTCAGCTCCATGCTCCCCTGCGTGTACTTCGCGCCGAAGTCGTACCAGTCGCCCGCGAAGACGATCTCCCCCGGCTCGCTCGCCAGCGCCGCTGCGATCGTATCGATCGGGGCGCCCGCGACACCGTCCTCTGACCGTTGCTCGAACGCAGGCGCGTCTGCCACGCCGGGTAGGCCGAGCACCCCGCACTCGACCTCGACTCCTGCGGCCTGCGCCTCGACGATCACCAGCACGTCGTGCGCGAACGCCGCCTCGATCGCCTCCGCCAGCTCATCCGCGGCGCTCACCTTCGCGATCCCGACCGACGAGCCCTGGTGCGCCGGCTTGACGAACACCGGCAGCCCCAGCGCGGCCACCTCGGCGAGCACCCCCGCGCGCGCCGCCAGCCAGTGCGACTCACGGACACCCACGTACTCGACCTGATCCACGCCGGCCGCTCCCATCAGCCGCTTGAACAGGACCTTGTCCATGCACACCGCCGAGGCCGCCACCCCGGCCCCGACATATGGCACGCCGAGACTCTCGAACATCCCCTGTACGGTGCCATCCTCGCCGAATGGACCGTGCAGCGCCGCAAACGCGACGTCGGCGTCGAGCAGGCCCGCGCCAGGGCACACGCTCAAGGGCCGGCCCTCGTGATGCCACACGCCGTCGCGTTCGATCTGCACCCACAGCACCTCCTGCCCGGCCGCCTGCAGGCCCTCGCGCACCGCGCGCCCGGAGGACAACGAGACCTCGTGCTCGGCCGAGCGTCCTCCGGCGAGCACCACCACCCGCAGGGGGGTCTCGGCGCTCACTGCCCGGGGGCCGGGGTCGGCGTGGCAGCGGGCGGCGTCGTGGTAGTGGTCGTCGTCGGCGGCGTGGTCGTGGTTGTCGTGGGCGTCGTCGGCGTCGTTTCCGTGGCCATGCCGATCCAGATCGTCACCGTGGCGCCCTTGCGCGCGTGCGCGCCGGCGGACGGGCTCTGCTTCAGCACCTGGCCGACCCGCGCCGGTTCGCTCGTCGGTTCGGTGACGGTCTTGACCGTGAAGCCCGCATTTTCGAGCGCGGCCGTCGCGGCGACTTCGGTCTTGCCCGCGACCCCGGGGACGGCCACTTCCTTCGGCGCCTGCGCCACCACCAGGTTCACCTTCCCTCCGTCGGGCAGCGTCGCGGATGCGCTCGGCGACTGCGAGAGGACCGTTTCCGGAGTCTGGCTCGCGGAGACCTGGAGGGTGATCGCGCCGACCGCCAAGCCGGCAGTGGTGAGGGTCGCTTCGGCGGCCTTCTGCGTTTGTCCGGTCACGTCCGGGACGTGCACCTGGGCGGGGCCACTGGAGACGGACACGGTCACGGGACTGCCGACCTGTACGACGATCCCGGCGGACGGATCGGTCGAGATCACGTGCCCCTGCGCCACCTTCGCGCTCGACTGTTCCTGTGTCGTCGGCTTGAAGCCGGCCTTGCGCAGCTTGCTCTCGGCCGCGGCCGCGGTGAGCCCTTCGACCGCCGGCAGCGCGGCGGTGCCGGGGCCGGCGGAGACGAGGATGCTCACGCGCGATCCCTTCCCCACTTCGCTGCCGCTCGCCGGCGTCGCGCTGACCACCACGCCGCTGGTGACCGTGGAGCTCGCGGTACTCGACGCGACGGGATCGAGGTTTGCGGCGCGCAGGCGCGCGAGCGCGACGGCTTCGGTCTGACCGACGACGCTCGGCACCGTGACCTTGCCCTTAGAGGACGCCAGCAGCAGGCCCAGCACGACCAGCGCGGCGACGAGCAGCAGGCCGCTCCCCCACAGCAGCCAGCGCCGGCGCCTGTCCGCATCCTCGGGCGGACGGCCGTTCTCATCGTCGCGCCCATCGGCCGGCGGTAGCAGCAGCGCACCGGACTCCGGGAACGGTGCGGCCGCGCCCGGCCCAGCGCCCGTCGGCGCCGCATAGGGCTCGCCGGCGGCGAGGGCCGTGCCGGCGATCGCTCCGGCGAACGCGGTACCTGCGCTGATCGGCAGCGCAGCGCGCGCCTGCTGGAGCGCCGCGATGAACTCGTCGGCGTCGGCGAAGCGCTGCGCCGGATCCTTGGCGAGCGCGCGCAGCACGACCGCGTCCAGCGCCGCCGAGACGCCCGGTTGCAGCTCGCTCGGCGGGCGCGGCTCGGCCGAGACCTGCTTGAACGCAATCGCGACCGCGGTCTCGCCGTCGAACGGGACCGAGCCGGTGAGCAGCTCGTAGAGGATGATCCCGACCGCGTACAGGTCGGAGCGCCCGCTCACCGTGTGTCCCTGGGCCTGCTCCGGGGAGAGGTATTGGGCGGTGCCCATGATCGACCCCGTCAGCGTCATGTCCGAGGCGCCCGCCTTGGCGATCCCGAAGTCCGTCACCCGTGCGCGGCCCTCGTCGTCGAGGATCACGTTGTGGGGCTTCAGATCGCGGTGGATGACACCGCGCTTGTGCGCAAAGCGCGCGGCGCGCAGAACCTGCGTGACGATGTCGATCGCGGCGGCCGGGTCGAGCGCCCCCTGCTCGCGAACGACGGTCTTCAGCGAGCGGCCGGCGACGTACTCCATCGCGATGTAGTAGGTCCCGTTCCACTCGCCGCGGTCGAAGATCGCGACGATGTTCGGGTGCGACAGCCCGGCCGCGCTCGAGGCCTCGCGGCGGAAGCGCTCGACGAACTCCTGGTCTTCGGCGAAGTGGTGGTGCAGCAACTTCACCGCGAGCTGGCGGCCGAGCAGCTGGTCTTCGGCGAGGTACACGTCGGCCATCCCCCCCGAGCCCAGTCGCGAGATCACCCTGTAGCGCCCGTCGATGATCGTCTCCGGCTCAACCATGTAATAAGACTTCCATGACTTGCTTGGCGACCGGCGCCGCGTACGTGGCCCCAAAGCCGGGCACCCCCTTGATCGTCACGGCGATCGCGACCGTCGGGTTCGCCGCCGGGGCGAAGGCGATGAACCAGACGTTGTTGTCTTCGTTGCCGACCTGGGTTTCGGCCGTGCCGGTCTTGCCGGCCACCTGCACCCCCGGAATCTGGGCGGGCGTACCGGTGCCTTCGTTTACGACCGCTTCCATCATCGAGGTAACGGCCGCGGCGGTCGACGGCTTCATCACGACCGACTGCACGCGCGGTGAGATCTGCTCCACGGTGCGACCTTCGGGGTCGACGATCCGTTCGGTCAGGTGAGGGGCCATCAGCTTGCCGTGGTTCGCGACGGCCGCCGCCACCTCGGCCATCTGCAGCGGCGTGACCTGCAGTTTGTCCTGGCCGATACCCATGCGCCCCACGTCGATCAGCGGGCTGGTGGGCGCGAGCAGGCGTTCGCCCTCGTAGGAGCCGCTGGCGGACATCTCGTCGGCTGGGTAGTCGAGCTGGGGCTTGGCGTCGAAGCCGAAACGATTCATGTAGCGGGCCAATGTCCGCTTGCCGACGTGTTCGGCCACCTGCGCCCAGACGGTGTTGACCGATTTGGCGAGCGCCGCGGTGAGCGTCAGCTCGCCGAAGCTTTCGTCGTAGTCGTTCGCCAGCGGCACCCCCGAGACCGGCAGGTCGTTGCGCCCGCTGAGCGTCGAGGACGGTGTGAACTGCCCCGTGTCGATCGCCGCGGTCGCCGTGACGATCTTGAAGGTCGAGCCCGGGGCATAGCCGTATTGCAGTGCGCGGTTCAGCAGCGGCGCGCTCGACTTGTGCACGAGCTGTTCGTAGCTGCTCGGCGAGCTCAACGTGTTGGGGTCATAGCTGGGCGAGGAGGCCATCACCTTCACCGCCCCGTCGCGCGGGTCGAGCGCGACCACCGCGCCGCTGTGTTCGCCCAGCGCTGTGATCGCAGTGCGCTGCGCGCTCGGGTCGAGGGTCGTGAGGACTTCGTCGCCCTGCCGGCGCTTGCCCTGCAGCTGGTCGAGGATCGCCTGCAGGTTCGTGGCGCTCGTTTCCCCGTTCAGCGCCGTGTTGCGATATCGCTCGATGCCCGTCTGCGTGAGGTCGGTGTAGGCATAGCCGATCGTCTGCGCGAACAGCGACCCGCTCGGGTAGGTCCGCCGGTAGGTGCCTTCGGCGCCGCGCACGCTGCGCGCGAGCACCTCCCCGTTGGACGCGAGGATCGGACCGCGGGCGATGCGTTCCTGCTCGAGCAGCGCGCGCGCGTTGAGCGGGCTGCTGCGCAGTGACGAGGCTTCGAAGATCGTCCAGCGCGAGGTGAACGCGATCAGCAGCGCGAACAGCAGCACGACGAGCCCGTACAGACGCACGATCGGGCGGTTCACCGTGAGCCCCTCATTTGAGCTCTCCCAGTTCGAGGCTGCGCACCAGTTCCGCCGCGTCGGCTTCCGAGCGCAGCGAATGGTCGAGCAACGTCTTGCGCCGCTGCGCGCTGAGCGTCGTGGCGCTGACCCCGGAGACGTAGTCTTTGGCGTAGAGCTTCAGGCCGCCGGGCAGTTCGTAGGGAAAGCCGCTGTACAGCGTCACCAGGCCGCGACTGTTCGTGCCGATGAAGTAGACCGACTGCGCGGTCACGTACACGCCCGCGACGATCAGGGCCAGCACCGCGAGCACGATCCCGGTCACGAGCACGCGGCGCAGCCGTCGCCTGCGCCGCGTACGCGGCGGCGCGCCCGGCGGCGGTTGGCGGGGACTGCGTGGGCTGACGCGGTGCTCGCCCTCCCCGGCAAGCGCGAGCGGGGGCTCGAGCGTCACCGGCGCCGCGCCGCCCCCAATGCGGCTCTGCGGCTCCTCGACCGCGGGGGAGATCGGCTCAACCGAGCCGATCGCTCCCACCGCCGGAATGCCCGTCAACGTGGCAGGGTCGTCCGCGAGCGATGCAGGCGCGAGCGCGACCTCCTCGACCCGCAGTAGCACGACCGTGATGTTGTCGCGCCCGCCCGCCTCGTTCGCCGCCGCGATCAACGCCTCGCCGGCGTCGCGCAACCGTCCGTGGGCGAGCAGGATCTCGGCGAGGAGCACGTCGGGGACCATCGTCGTGAGACCGTCGCTGCAGAGGAGATATACGTCGCCGTCGCGTGCCCGGTAGGAGCGGGTGTCGATCTCGACTTCCGGCTCCGGGCCCAGCGCGCGCGTGATCACCGAGCGCTGGGGATGCTCGACAGCCTCCTCGGGCGTGAGCTTGCCCTGCCGGATCAGCTCGTCGACGAGCGAGTGGTCGTCGGTCAAGCGCAACAGCTCACCGTCGCGCAGGCAGTAGGCGCGACTGTCGCCGACGTGCGCGATCGCCACCTCCTCGGCGCCCACATACACGGCGGTGAGCGTCGTGCCCATGCCCGCGTGCTCCGCATTTGTCTGGGAGCGCTCGTGGATGCTGACGTTCGCCGCGCGCGCGTAGGCGGCGAGACTGCCCTCGGCGTCGGTCGTGTCGTCGAGGCCGTGCTGAAAGGACTCGATCGCCAGGCGCGAGGCGACCTCCCCGGCCTGGGCGCCGCCCATGCCGTCCGCCACTACGAACAGCGGCGAGCGGGCCAGCATCGAGTCCTCGTTCGCGCGGCGCTGGCGCCCGGTGTCGGTTCCCACGTACTGCTCGGCGACGCGCAACATCAGTCGATCTCGAATGCGAATTCGCTGTCGCCGATACGCACCCGATCGCCCGGATGCAGCGGCCTGGGTGTCTCCAGCAGCTCCTCGTTGAGGTAGGTGCCGTTGGTTGAGTCGAGATCCTCGATGACCACTATGTTGCCCTGCTCGTACACGCGAGCGTGCCGCGAGGATGCAAAAGGGTCCTCGAGGCGGATCTCCGCGCGCTCGCCGCGACCGAGCACGATGTCTCCGTCGAGGTCGTAGATCATCCCCGGGTCGTGCCCGGGGGCGCGCTCCACGACCAGCTTGGGGGCGCGATGGGCGACGTCGGCGCTACCGAGCGCTGAGGCCGAGTACAGCCCCGTCGCGTCGGCTGGGATCGCCTCGTCTTTAGTAGGAACCCCGCCTGTCCATCCGCGGCCCGCGCCGCGTAGGTCCTTCAGCGCGCTGCGCGCCACCCACAGCAGGAACAGGTAGAGGACGGCGAGGAAGCCGAACTTCAGTGCCACCGATACGGGTGCGAGCGTGGTCATCCGAGTTCGAAGACGATCTCTGTC
>Ga0302178_10004291_pt1 | contig 10393 bp, 10 predicted proteins | sample I_Palsa_E1_3_FD_198790 | JGI IMG/M metagenome (GOLD analysis project Ga0302178, IMG submission 198790) | Peat permafrost microbial communities from Stordalen Mire near Abisko, Sweden - I_Palsa_E1_3 | ecosystem: Environmental > Terrestrial > Soil > Palsa > Peat permafrost | place: Sweden... | reverse complement strand
CCCGGAACTGCTGCAGCCGCTGATGGCCTGCCCCCTCATCGGCCGCTCCCCTCGCCAGGCGCGTGTCGCAGTAGCTGCGCGGCGTCGGCGGAGCCGTTGGCAACGTCGCAGGCTAGGTCCGATAGCAGCTGGTTGCGGGAACGGGCGGCTGCGCGGAGCACGCTGAAGGCGTCGTCGGTGCTGATCTTGAGCCGTTCGGCCAGGACGCCCTTGGCCTGCTCGATGACGATCCGGCTGGTGAGCGCTGCCTGCAACTGGCCGGTGGCGACTTCGCCGCGGCGGATGCTGCGCTGCTGCAGGATGCCGATCGTGGCGGCGTCTGCCAGGGCCTGCGCCACCCGGAGCCCGGCAATATCCAGGCTGCCGGGGTCGGCGTGGAACAGGTTCAGCGAGCCGATCACCTGGCTGCGGAGCCGCAGCGGCAGCGCGTTGGCTGCGCGGAATCCAGCGGCGATCGCACTGGGGGTGAACTGCGGCCAGCGTTCCCGGGCGCCGTCCAGGTCCTCGCTGACCACGGCCGTTCCCAGCCGGTAGCAGTCGCGGCACGGCCCTTCGTCGTTTTGCACCTCGAAAAGCTCCAGCAGCCGCGCCCGCTCATCGGAGGCAGCCACCGGCCGCAGTGAGCCGCCCTGGTCAGCCAGCACAATCCCGGCGGCAGCGACATCGAGCAGCTCGACGCAGCGGCCCGCCAGGACGTCCAGGAAGTCGATGACATCAAAATCGTCCACCAGGGTGTCTGCCAGCTCCACGAACGTTTCCGCCAGACGCTGTTCACGGCTCATGGCTGCCTTTCAGCTATCACCTGCGGGCGGCCTCGCAGCCCGGCACGATAAGGCTTCGCGTGCGCAGGCTGGCAGATTCCCCATCGGGATACTCGTCGAATCTCAGCCGCCGCGCGACGACATCGGCGGCCACCTCTGCCAGCGCCGATGACTGAAAGCATAAGCGCGCATCCGGATCAGCGCCTCCCCCTGCCTCACCGCAAGCTGGGCGCTGATCATCCCGGTGGCCTGGTGGACCTCGGCCCGGTAGCCAGACCGCTGGCCCAATGGCCATGGCGGCTCCGATCCGCCGGCCACCGCTCCCAGCAGCGCGTGCGTGGCGGCAGCTAGGAGCCTGGGGCGCAGGGGCCTGTCGGCGCGCGCAGCACCGGCGTTTCCCAGAAGACGAAGAGATGATCCTTTTGCCGCGCTTTAGGCTTGCCGCCCCGGCGAGCCGACCGTAGGCTCGTACGCAGGAATACCGCTCCGGCATACCTGCAGGTGCCCGGGGTGATGGCATTTGCTGCCCCGGACCTCGGCGGCGCCTTATCAGCGCAACGAGCCGGGGTGACGATGAGAAAACCCATTCCCGCAGCGGCACCCAGCATGCCTTCAGCTGCCGGACTTGAACAGGCCATGGCCGCGGGGGCGTGGCTGTCGACCCGCGATCACGGCGGTGTCGCTGTGATGAGCCTGCGGGGCGAACTCGATTTCACCAGCTCGTCTGTGCTGCAGGCATACCTCGGCGATCAGCGGTGGCAGGCGCGGAAGCACTCGGTCGCTGACCTCACCGGCCTGGCCTTCATCGACTGTGCCTGCCTGGGCATCCTCGTCTGGCACTGCATGCAGATCCGGAGCCGGGGCAGCAGCTTTGCCCTCGCCGGGGCGCAGCCAGCCGTGCGCCGGATCCTCGCCGTCACTGGCCGGCTGAACTGGTTTGATGTCCATGACACCGTCGAGCTGGCTGTCACCAGCGCTGGCACGCAGCGATGAACCATACAGCGTTGTGGCTGCCGCCACTTCAGTGCCTGAAAGCGTCCTTGACTTGCCTGCGTCCTGCCTGACGTTTCCTTATCCTGACAGCACGGTCTTTAGCTATCGGCCGACGTTCCCGGTGACACGCCTGTCGCCCTTTCTTCGCCGTCTGCGCGCGATGAGCGATCCGGTGACACGCCTGTCGCCGTTTCTTCGCCGTCTGCGCGCGATGAGCGATCTTGTTTTAGGAATATTCACGGAGATTTCCCGTCTCGGGGTTCGCATGCCAGCGGTCGCGCTGCTCGGGCAACCCAGGCAACGCGGTGCGTCAGCGCCCGCGGTCCGGGTGAGCGCCGGGCACTATCCAGCCGGCGGCCTGCCGGATTCCGCGCTCGCCGGGCGAGCAGTCAGCTTGGGACGCTGGGCATGCTGATGCCGCAGGTGGGATGCCCCGAACGGGCGCGGGCCGGGACTGGCTACTGCTTGCAGCAGTCATGATGCGCTACGCGCTTCGTCGGCTCCTGCTCGTCCCGCTCATGCTGGCGCTCGCCGCAGTGATCCTCGTGCTGCTGCCCATGGTGGCGGCCGGGCAGGCGATTGGCGCGCTGGGCGGCCTCCGCGGGCACGCGGCGCGCTGGCGAGGACTGCGGCTGCTGGTCTTCGCTGCCGTCTACAGCTGGGGTGAGTGCGTGTGCCTGCTGGCCTGCCTGCTGCTGTGGCTGGCCAGCCCGGTGCCGCGCTGGCGGAACGACGCACGCTGGCGCGCGCGCCACGTCCGGGTCCTGGACGCCTTCCTCGGCACGCTCGTGCGCGCCGCCGGGCTGGTCTTCGCCTTCCGGCTGGAGCTGGAGAACCCGCGCGGCGAGACGATCGACCAGAACCGGCCACTCATCGTGCTGGGCAGGCACGCAGGGCCTGGAGCGTCCTTCGTGCTGGTCCACGTGCTGCTGCGGGCACGCGAGCGGGTGCCCAGGATCGTTCTCAAGGCGCAGCTCAGGCTCGATCCTGCTCTCGACGTGCTGCTGACGCGCCTTGGCTGCGTGTTTATCGGGCAGGCGCGAAATGCCGCAGCTACACCGGCCGACGCCGTCGCCGAACTGGCCTCGCATCTTGGTCCGGGCGACGCGCTCGTGCTATTCCCCGAAGGCAGCGACTGGACGCCCACCCGGCATCGGCGGGCGGTCCGCAGGCTGCACCGCAAAGGGCTGCGCGCGCAGGCGCTCGCCGCGGCCAGGATGCCGAACGTTCTGCCGCCGCGCCCGGCCGGCACGTTCGCAGCGCTTCAGGCAGCTGCTGACTCCCAGTTGGCGGTGTTCATGCATACCGGCCACGACGAGCTGCTGGACGCCGCTTCGGTCTGGCGGGCACTTCCGCTGCAGCGAGAGCTGCACATGGCCTGGTGGAATGAGCCCAGGCCGGTAGTGGCCAGCGAAGAGGAATGCGCCCGCTGGCTCAACGAGGTCTGGGGCCGCATCGATGCCTGGATCGGCGAGCAGGCGGCGATGACCGAACTCTTGCAGCAGAAGCCCGCCGCACCCTAACGCCGCGCCGACACCACCTGTCCAGCGGCCGGCGCGGCGGAACCCTGGCCTGCGCCGCCAAGAAGGAGGCCGCGCGCCAGACCGGTGGCTGGCCGGGGCGGATCCCGGTACCGGAGGATCCGCCCCGGCCAGCCGGTGGCGTTGCTCGTTCCGGTTAGCTGCTGGTGTTGATGGTGCCGTTGACGCCGTGCGGGAAGAACCCGCCGGATGTTGCCTTGTCCGGGGTGAGGTAGACGATGTTCAGGACGTGGCCGGTGGTGCGGCCGAAGGCCAGGCCGTGGCTGTCGGTGGGCACGATGTTGGCGCGGCCGTGCAAGGTGGTGCCCTGGTCGTCGTTACTGGGCCCGTCGAGGCTGTCGCGGGCGGCGGAGATCGCGTCGGTGTCCTTGGACAGGCCGCGGTCATACAGCATGGTGCGGACGGTCGAGGCGTGGTAGGCCTCGACGGCCAGGATTCCGGCGGCGGCGCTGAGGTAGGTCTTGTTGCTGATCAGCGGGGCGGCGCCCTTGTAGGCTGTCACGCCGACGTCTTCGAAGATGAACGCGCCGAGCAGGAAGTTGTCCTCGTTGGCGTAGACGTCGAAGGTCTGCCCGGCCTTGATCAGCCCGGCCGCGATCGCCGCGTCGGTGAAGCTCTTGCGGATGTTGATCGTCGGCCGGGCGACGGCAGCGGAGCCGAGTGCCGCGCGCAGGAACTCCACGTGGTCGAGCTCATCGCGGGCGATCTCCTGCGCGATCTGGTGGACCTTCTTGCTGCCGAAATGAACCTTCCGGCCGCCTTCGACGACGCCGCGGCGGCCCTTGCCGTGGGTCAGGCTTTCGGGGATGCCGTGCCCGTGTACCGCGTTGGAGTAGAACTCCGCTTCCAGGTACTCCAGGTTCAGCGCGAAGTTCAGCACCGCCCCGTCCGAGATGCTGTTAGCCGCATCCGCCGCCGCCGACGCCGCCGGACCGGTCAGCGCGCCGGCCACGCTCGCGCCGACAACGCCCAGCCCCGCCGCGCCCGCGCTCTTCAGGAAACGGCGCCGGTCCGCCGGGTTCTCCGCACTCCGGTTAATCAGCTGAGCGACGTAATTCTTACCGAACATGCACTTTCCTCCCAGATCTGATGGCCCCTGTATCTTCCGACACCATCTGGTGAATTCCTGACCGTCCGCCTCTCTGATTGCGGACAGTCCGCCTACTACCCAGCTGGCACGGGAATAATCAGCGCCTACGTGCGGCCGTTGGCGCGACGGTCGAGGCCCGGGCGACCGCCGACCCTGCCAGCACCGGATGGCAGAAGCACCGCAGGAGAATCAAGACCCCTGAGGGCCAGCGACCGCATCCTCAGCGGGCGTTGCCTTGCGGGGCCGTTCCATCCAGCGTTCGGGGCTGGCCAGCTCGCCGTAGCCGTGCCGCCGGTACAGGCTGCGGCCTGGCTGGGTCGCCAGGACCTGGCGGATATCGCGGACGGCCGGATGGCCGGCAGCTGTTCGCACCAGGAACGAGCCAAGACCGTGACCGCGATGAGCTGAGTCGACGAAAACGTCGCACAGCCAGGCGAACGTGGCGTAATCGGTGACGAACCTGGCGAAGCCAGCCTGCTCCCCCTCCGCCGTAAAGAGCCCCACGACCAGGGAATTCTCGGCGGCACGGACCATGACGTCGTAGGGCCTGCCCGCCGCCCAGTAGCTCTGCAGGCTGAGCCAGCTGTGCACCCGCTTGATGTCGGTCAGCGAGGCATCGTCACTCGCCCAGTAGCCGTGCGGGCCTTCCCACCTCATCGCAGTCCCCCGGCCGGCGGGATCACCGGCAGGCCCGGCGGCGGCCCGGCCGAGATCAGGCTCAGCAGCGCTTCGGTGTCGAGATGGCCGGCCACCAGGTCGCCGAGCACGTCGAGGCGGGCCTCCCGGAGCGCGGCGAAGTCAGTACCGGGAGCGGGCACGAAGTCGCGCCCGGCGAGCGCGGCGACCTCGGTCAGGAACGCGCGCCGGAACGAGTCGTTCTCCATCGTGCCGTGCCAGCTGGTACCCCACACGGCGCCGCAGCGGCAGCCGTCCAGGAACGGCTCGGCGCCGCCGCCATCGACGACCGCGACACCGTGGTGTATCTCGTATCCGGTGACCGGCGCGCCATAGGCCGAGCCGGACGGACGGCCCAGTTGCTTCGCCGCGCCGAACTCCACCCGCACCGGCAGCAGCCCCAGGCCGGCCACCCGCCCGGCCCCGGACTCGACCTGGTCGTCGATCTGGCGGCCCAGCATCTGGTAGCCGCCGCAGACGCCGAGCACCGGCAGCCCCTTCCGCGCCCGGGCGGCGATCACATCGGCGAAGCCGCGGGCCCGCAGCCAGGCCAGGTCAGCGACGGTCGCCCGGGAGCCCGGCAGCACGACGAGGTCGGCGTCGGCCAGCTCGGCGGGCGCGTTGGCGAAGCGCACCAGGACCCCTGGCTCGTTTGCGATGGCATCGATATCGGTGAAGTTGCTGATCCGCGGCAGCCGGACCACGCTGACCCGCAGGACGTCCGGGCCGGCCGCGACGGCGCCTCCCCCGGGCTGGCCGGCCGAAGCCGCAACCCGCGAGTCGAGCGCGAGCGAGTCCTCGGCGTCCAGCCACGGGCCGCCGCGCCACGGCACGACCCCGAGCACCGGCCGGCCGGTCAGCTCCCGCAGCATCCGCACTCCGCTGCCCAGCAGCTCCGGCGCGCCGCGGAACTTATTGATCACGAACCCGGCGACCAGGGCCTGATCGGCGGGCGCGAGCAGCGCGAGCGTGCCGTACAGCGCGGCGAACACCCCGCCCCGGTCAATGTCGCCCACCACGATGACCGGCAGGCCCGCAGCCCGGGCAAGTCCCATGTTCGCGATGTCGGTCTCGCGCAGGTTGATCTCGGCCGGACTGCCGGCGCCTTCGCAGATGACGACGTCGAACTCACGCCGGAGCTGGGCCAGGCTATCGAGCGCTACGTCCAGCAGCCGACCCGAATGCTGCCGGTACTCCACCGCGTCGACCTCTGCGCCGGCCTGCCCGAGCACCACGACCTGGCTGCGCCGGTCGCTGCCGGGCTTGAGCAGCACCGGGTTCATCCTGGCGTCGGGCTCGATGCCCGCCGCGGCCGCCTGCATCGCCTGCGCCCGGCCGATCTCGGCACCGCCGATGGTGACAAACGAGTTCAGCGACATGTTCTGCGCCTTGAATGGCGCAACCGAGACTCCCTGCCGCCGCAGCCAGCGGCACAGACCCGCGGTAATGACGCTCTTGCCGGCATCTGACGTGGTGCCCGCGACGAGCAGCGCGCCGTTCACCCGGTCCCCTCCTCTGCTATGGCCGCCAACTGATCATCGAATGGACAGCTCAGCGCTGAGCCGGAAGGCAACCCCACCACGCTAGCGTCAACCGGAACACCAGCGGCACGGCCTTGTCGCCGGCAGGTGCGGAAGCTAGGCCGCGCCGCGGCCGGGCAGAGACCGCGACGCCGCACAACGAAGGAGGGCACCGCAGACGCTGCGGTGCCCTCCTGGAGAGCCTGGCGATGGAGAGCCTGGCGGCCGCGCTACTTCAGCGCCGCTCAGGACAGTCCAAACTGGCCGGCCTTTACCCTGGCGGCGAACACCGCCCACTGCGCGCTCGTGAACACCAGCTTCGTGCCGCCCGGGTCCTTCGAGTCACGCACGGCGACGACGCCCGGCAGATTGCGCGCGACCTCGACGCACTGGCCGCCGTTGCCGCCGCTATAGCTGCTCTTGCGCCAGATGGCATTGGTTAGCTCCATATTTCCTCCGCCCATTTCCTGATCAAGTCTCGTGATGCGCTGCGGGACAATGCCTCCGCCCGGACAGTATCGAAGATCAGCATAACCTCCGCGACAGCGGAGGGATTCTCCAGAATGTAGCCCTCCGTCACCGTCTCCAGGTATGCCAGCCTGGACGTGTCGTCCACGTCGGCAACGGCGAAGGCGCCAAGCAGAGCATAGTGCGCGCCCGCGCCGTAGGGCACGACCTCGACATTGATATTCGGCCGTTCCGACATCTCGGCCAGGTGCAGCAGCTGCTCGTGCATGACCTCGACGTCGTTCGCCTGCCGGTGCAGGGCACCCTCGTCGATCACCGCCCACAGCAGCGGCGGGCTCTCCCGGTCCAGGATCAGCTGCCGTTCCATCCGCGCGGCAACGAGCTGGTCAACCTCGTCTTCGGTGGTATTCGGCCGCCCCGACAGCACGTTCCTGGCGTACGGCTCGGTCTGCAGCAGGCCATCCACGAACGACGGCTGCCACGAGCGGAGCTGGGTAGCCGTGGCCTCGATCTCCGCATAAGGCCGGAACCACGACGGCAGCGGCGTGGTCCGCGCGTGCTGCTGAAGCCGGGCCAAGGTTCCCGGCGTGCCGAGTGCCTCGTCGCAACGCTGCGCGAAATCAAGCCGGGGAGCACGCCGCCTGCTCTCAATCATGCCGATAAGCGACGCGCTATAATTAATCCGCGCAGCCAGTTCATCCCTGGACATACCCGTCTTCGAGCGGGCTGCCTGTAATTCGGTGGCGAATAAGGAAAGGCCCGAATTGTCAGAGTCACGGCCCCTGGTCATAAGTCACATCCTTACACGGCTCCCGCTGCACCTGGACATCCGGCGCGGCTGCCGTCACGGTCGCCAGCTTTAGCTGCCAATCGTATTCCCCTGACCGCACACTATGGGGAGCCAGCAGATGACGGCAAGCGATTACAGGGGGACTACGTGAACAATGCCGATCCAGGCACGCCACCGGGGAACGGCCCGTCCCCGACGCAGGCGGAGCTTGCCGTTCTGCAAACGCAGTTCCCTGGTTTCCGGATCTGGCGAGAGCGAGCCTGCGATCATGCCCGGTACGTGGCCCGCAGCCTGCACCCAGGGCTGAGCCCGCACACCGTCGTCACCGACGACATCGGCGAGCTGCGGGCAGCCCTGGAGCCGTCCCGGCCCGCGGCCTGCCCCGGGCCGCGCGCCACGCGGCAGTAACCGCCGCGGCGCCCCAGCCCACCCGCTGCCGACCACGCCGCCCCAGAACGTGCCTCTTATTCCATGATCATGGACGATTACTCCACGATCATGGACGTCAGGGCCGCGATCCCGGTAGCCGCGATGGTGACAGCGCGGGACAGCCGGATCGCGCGGCTGATATCAGCCGTCCCGGGAGCGCGCCCGCCGCCAAGGCACGGCCGGTGCTCGGCCACCCCTCCGTAGGCGCTGGTGCCCCCGAGCCGAATGCCGAGCGCCCCGGCGAAGGCAGCCTCGCAGCGGCCCGCGTTCGGGCTGGGATGACGCGGGCCATACGTGCGCATTGCCCGCCAGGCGGCGGCCGGGCTGCCGCCGGCCAGCGGCGCGCAGGCCACGGTCAGCAGCCCGGTGAGCCGAGCGGGACCCCAGTTCACGATGTCGTCGAGCCGCGCCGACGCCCAGCCGAACCTCGCGTACCGGCGCGATCGGTAGCCGACCATCGAGTCCAGGGTGTTCACCGCCCGGTACGCCGCCAGGCCGGGCAGGCCGCCCACCGCGCCCCACAGCACCGGGCCGACCGCCCCGTCGCTGGTGTTCTCGGCAACGGACTCGATGACCGCCCGGACCAGCTCGGCCTCGCCCAGCAGGCCGGGATCGCGGCCGCACAGGCTGGGCAGCGCGGCCCGGGCCACGGGGAGGTCCCCGGCCGACAGGGCCGCGCGGATGCGCTCGGCCTCCGACGCCAGCGAGGCCGAGCCGGTGACCGCCCATGCGGTGGTGGCGGTCAGCCCAAGCCGTGCCCACGGCCGCCGCCGGGAAAGCTGATCGGCCATCGCCCCAGCAGCTATCACCGGGAGTACGCAGCCAACGGTGTACACCAGCCCGCGAAGCCGGCTGTCTGCGTAGACGCGGTCCTGCGCCGCCTGCGCGGCCCGGCCGAAGATCGCCACCGGATGCCCGCGGCGAGGATCCCCGAGCAGCGCGTCCGCGGCAACGCCTGCCACGATGCCGCCTGCCAGCGGCCACCGGCAGGCCTTTAGGCAGGGGCGCGCTATCCGGCGCCCAGCGCGGCCCGGCCCCGGCCCGCGACGTGATCCGTCCTGCTGGCGGAACGCGCCGCCGGCCGCTATCCCGGCAAGCTCGGCGAGGCCTATCACGGGATACGACGATAGGGAGCGCCCCGCGCCCCGCGCACGGCGGCCCATGGCCGGGCTCGGCGCCGCGGCCGCCGGGACGGCGCCGGCCACCGCGCGCATCTCTGCTAGCCGGATTCCGCGCAGACCGGGTCGAGCGCGTGGCCCTGGTCATGCACAATAAGTCCGGGCGCCTGTAGCTCAGATGGACAGAGCAGCTGCCTTCTAAGCAGCCGGCCGCAGGTTCGAGTCCTGCCAGGCGCGCCAGGAGTTACCGACAGAACTGCCGGTGTCGCGCCGGCAGAACTGCCGTGGTAACAGTCTTTGAGTATGGTCGCGGGGTCTGACAGCTGGTGCTGAGCGCTGTTGTCGCGCGGTTCGGGAATGTGAATGGTTCGCTGGTGCCGTTTTCAGGGTGTCCGGGCGTGGCTGGCTGGCTCGGGGTGCTGGTGGCCGGTGATCGGTGCTGGCTGCTGTGCTGGTGCTAACCGTCGGGGAGGTAGCCGGCGAGGCTGGTCCGGCGGCGGCGGGCTCTGCGGGCGATGCCGGCTCTGTCGTGGGCGGTTTGTGCTCGCCAGGCGCGGATTTTGCGGATGTTGGCGGCGATGAGCAGCAGTGCGCAGAACAGTGACTGGGCGGCGATGCCGCGGACGCGGCGGCGTGCTGGCTGGGCGAGGGCTTGGTGGGCGGGGTCTTTCACATATCCGTTGAGGCCTTCGATGGTGTTGCGCAAGGTGGCGTAGCGGGCCTGCCAGGCAGTGCTGCCGTAGGGGAGGTCCTGGCGGTAGCGGGCGCCGGCGTCGGGCGCGATGGTGATCGCGGCCTGGCGGCAGACTTTCGGCGGGTCGGCGGGCGGGTCGAAGATCTTGGCCCGGCCGTCGCGGGGGGATAGCGAGGTTTCGCGCAGCGGGCAGATGAGCCGGGGGCGGTCGCCGGCGGCGGGGCACGATAGCCGCTGGTATCCGTCGGTGTCGGGGCCGTCTTTGCGTTTGAGCTGGTAGGGGGCGCGGGCGGTGATCTGGGTGTCGTAGGCGG
>Ga0302178_10004289_pt1 | contig 10395 bp, 10 predicted proteins | sample I_Palsa_E1_3_FD_198790 | JGI IMG/M metagenome (GOLD analysis project Ga0302178, IMG submission 198790) | Peat permafrost microbial communities from Stordalen Mire near Abisko, Sweden - I_Palsa_E1_3 | ecosystem: Environmental > Terrestrial > Soil > Palsa > Peat permafrost | place: Sweden... | reverse complement strand
GGGGTCCTGGCCGCCTGGATGACCATCTACGGCCGCCACACCCGCCGCCAAGGCGAGCGCATGGCCGCCGCGGCCATCCTGCGCGAGGCCGCGCTCGAGCCGGCCTCAGCCTGAGACGGTCAGCCCGCGTGGTGCCGCCGGTAGTGCTCGGCCAGCACGTCGTCGCCGAAGTCGTCGACCGGGTTGCGCCACGCCGAGTGGATGTGGTTCCCGTTTCCCTGGGTGTTGTCGTGTTCGATGAGCAGCGTCGGTCCCTGAACCCGGAAGTAATGCCGCTGCCCCGGTTCGGTGGCGCCCGCCCAGCCGAACCAGAGGTTGTCCAGCCCGGCCCGCTCCAGGTCGTGTAGCTGTGCCCCGGCCACCTCGTCGGGCAGCCGCCGCGCGAACGACCCGACCAGCCCGGCCAGGTCATCGAGCTGGATCCGGGTCAGCGCGGAACCCGGGATGCCCTTGGGTCCCGAGCGGACGTAGCTGAGGATGTCGCGCTCGGCCTCGTTGATCACGTAGTCCGGCTCGGGCTCGAAGACCGGGTCGGGCCGCTCGACCTCGCCGATCCTGGGTACCATCCGGGCGGCCAGATCCGGCGGCGGGCGGTGGTAGATGATCGCGGCCTGCCGCTGGGCGGCGTCCAGCGAGTTCACGAACAGGAAGCCGAGTTCCTCGTCGTCGGCCAGCGGGGCCAGCAGCCCGTAGGACGCCGGCTCGGCGCCGAGCATGCACGGGGTGGGCGACACCCACCTACCGTCCACCACGGTGAAGTTGAGTGACACGTGATGCCCGGCCACCTGCCAGCCCCAGACCTCCGTACCCGGCGATCCGAACACCTTGAAGCTGTACCGCTCGGGATCGAACAGGTCGGCCAGCCCCGGCACCAGCGCCCGCAGCACGTGCTCCATGGCCATCACCGAGACGACCTTGGAGTACCCCAGCAGGCTGGTGCCGGCCACGATTAGCTCGTGCGCGAGCCGGCGCTGACCGTCGTCCAGCGCGCCGATCGGCAGGCCGTCGCGGTCCAGCGCCGGCAGGTACGACCAGTCGCGCCGCTCCTCGCCGAAGGCAAAGCACGCCCGGCTCCGCTGCGCCTGCGTCAGCGCGGCCAGGAACGCCGCCGCGGCCGCGGCCATCCGCCCGGCCGTCTCCGGCACCGCCAGCCGGCCCCCGTCATTCATCTGCGGCTCCGTGATCGTCATGGTTCCTTTTCTACCGAACGACCCGCGGTGCCCGCTTCCCGCCCCGGCTACACGCGGGGCAGGATCGCGGCTAGCAGGGCGCCCATCCGGCTGGCCGAAGCCTGGCCGGCCTCGACCACCTCGGCATGGCTCAGGCCATGCCCGGCCAGACCCGCGGCCAGGTTGGTGACCAGCGAGATGCCGAGCACCTCGGCCCCGAGCTGGCGGGCGGCGATCGCCTCCAGGCCGGTCGACATCCCGACCAGGTCGGCGCCGAGCCGCCCCAGCATGGTGATCTCGGCCGGGGTCTCGTAGTGCGGGCCGGGCAGCATCGCGTAGACCCCTTCGGTCAGGCTCGGGTCGGTCTCCCGGGCCAGCGCGCGCAGCCGCCGCGAGTACAGGTCGGTCAGGTCGACGAACCGCTGGCCGACCGACGGCGCGGGCCCGGTCAGCGGGGACTTGCCGGTCAGGTTGAGGTGGTCGCTGATCAGCACCGGCTCTCCGACGGTAAGCCCGGACCGGATGCCGCCCGCCGCGTTGGTCAGCACCACCACCCGGGCGCCGGCCGACACCGCCGTGCGCACGCCGTGTACCACGGTGGCCGGGGGCAGCCCCTCGTACAGGTGCACCCGGCCGAGGAACACCAGCACCCGCAGCGGCCCCGCGCTGACCGAACGCACCGTGGGCGTGTGCCCGGCCACGGTGGGTTCGCCAAACCCGCCGAGTTCGGTCAGCGGGATCTCGGCCTCGGCGGGGCCGATCGCGTCGGCGGCCGGGGCCCAGCCCGACCCGAGCACCACCGCGGCATCGGCCCGCCCGGTCAGCGAGGTAAGTCGGGCGGCGCTGGCCGCCGCCGCGGCGTACGGATCGGGGTGCGTCACGTCCAGCATCATGGCGTATCACCACGGCCCGTTCGGCCAAAGATGGAATTACCCGTGTTTCGGGGTACCGTGACCAAGTGGACGAGGAGGCGGTGACCCGAGAAGTCGGGGAAGCCCCGGGGGCCGATCCGCAGTCGCAGGCCGAGCAGGCCGAGCAGACCGCGTGGGATGACCCGCGCCTGCCGTGGTCGGGCAAGCCGCGCCGGGTGGACATCGTGCTCTGGGCCGGCATCGTGCTCAGCGGCATCTACTACTGGGCCCTCCTGCCGTTCGTGGCTCCGCTGGTCGGCACCCATCCGGTGCTGCTCGAGGTGCTCAACGGGAACACCGCCGCGATCATCGCCGCCGCCGCGTTCGTCCGGGTGGGGCACGGCACGCTGGTCATCGTGCTGCTGGCCGCCATTCCCGGGCTGATGAAGTTCGACGTGCTCTACTGGTGGGCGGGTCGGCTGTGGGGCGAGCGGCTCATCGCGATCTTGTCCGGCCGGCGCAACCGCGGCGACAAGTACATGGCCCGGGTGCAGCGGTGGGGCTGGAAGTTCACCTGGCCCGCCGTGATCGTCGCCCCGTTCCTGCCGATCCCGACCGCGATCATCTACGTGGTGGTCGGCTGGGCCGGGATGCGGCTGGTCACGTTCCTCATCCTGGACGCCATCGGGTCGCTGCTGTGGGCCGGCCTGCTGGCGGGTCTGGGCTACGCGCTGGGTCACCGCGCGGTCGTGGTCGCGCAGGAAATCTCGCACTACGGGCTGTGGATCTCGATCGGGCTCATCGTCGTGATCGTGTTCTTCCAGGTGCGCTCGCAGCGTCGCATGATGCAGATGGCCGCGCAGGCCAGAACGGCCGCGCAGGCCGGTCGCGGCGATGAGCCGGCCGCCGACGCCTAGCCCTTGACCACGCCCGGACCCGCCAGCCCCCGTCAGCGGCTGGACTGGCGGACCACCAGGCGGCTGGGAACGGTCCGCACGCCGTGCGCCGGCTCGTCGGCGATCGCGGCCAGGAGCAACTCCGCGGCCACCCGGCCGACCTCCTCCAGGCACATGTCGACCTGGTCGCGACCAAGACGTACCTCACCGGCGGAAACGGCTCGCGGCACGTGGACGAGGGCTTCGGTGACCGGTTCGAGCTGCCGCCCGATCGCGCGTACAACGAGACCTGCGCCGCGATCGCCAGCTTCCACTGGACCTGGCGGCTGCTGCTCGCCACCGGCGACGCCAAGTACGCCGACCACATGGAACGCGTGCTCTACAACGGGTTCGGCGCCACGGTGGCCACCGACGGGCAGCGCTTCTTCTACGTGAACCCGCTGCAGCGCCGCGAGGACCACTTCGAGAAGGACGACCCCGGGCGCCGGCGGACCTGGTTCAGCTGCGCCTGCCGCCCGCCGAACATCGTGCGCCTGCTGGCCTCGCTCGATCACTACCTAGCCACGACCTCCGGCGACGCGCTGTACGTCCACCAGTACACCGGGTCCCGCCTCCGCGGCGCAGACCTCGACGTGGAGGTGACCACCGACTACCCGTGGTCCGGCGCGGTCCACCTGCGCGTCCGCGCCGCGCCCGCGGCCGAGCGCGGCATCGCGCTCCGAATCCCGGCGTGGAGCGCGCATACCCGCATCTCGGCGAACAACAAAGACCATGATCCCGAACGAAGCCTGGTTCTCCCCGCCTATCACCACCTTCGCCGCGCGTGGCAGCCAGGCGACGAGATCACCCTGCACCTGGACCTGACCCCGCGCTGGACCCATCCGGACCGGCGCGTCGACGCGGTCCGCGGCTGCGTGGCGATCGAGCGCGGACCCCTGGTCTACTGCTTCGAGCAGGCCGACCAGCCCGGCGTCCAGGTGCAGGACCTGGCCGCCCGGCCCGGCTCGGTGCTGGGCGAGCGGCCGGTGACCTTGCCCGGCGTCGGCCAGACGATCGAGGTCACCGCGGACGACGTGCTCCTGCCTCCGGCGACCGCGGCCCTGTCAGTCCCGCCCGGGCCGGTGCCCGCCGCCGCAGGCACCCCGGCAACCGCAATCGCGATCCCGTACCTCCAGTGGGACAACCGCGACGGCGGCCCCATGCGCGTCTGGCTTCCTCGCGCCGACGCCTAGCTGGCGTTAGCTGTCGAGCCGTAACGCGACTGCCGGGGGCATGGCCCGGCGGTACTGCGGCGTCGGCTGTCTCCGTGCTCATGGTCAAAGGACAGGCACGCACGGGCTGGGCGGAAGGGCGGCGATCTGGGACACAGTCGAGGTTTGGGCGGCGGAGGCGGAGCTGGCGGCGGCGGGGCCGACCCCTAGGGCCAGGGCGGCTGCGGCCAGGATGCACGTGCTGCAGGCGAGGCGGATTCGGTTCATCGGTTGCTCCTCAAGGCGGTCCAGGTCTCGGGTTCGTTCGGCCGGTTCCCACTCCACCACCGCGGCGGCCCCGCGCGGATCGGGGCCAGCCCTTACCCGCATGAGGGCCAGCCCCGATGCCAGGAATGCTGACTGTCCGTACCGTTCGCGTTGTGTTCACGTGCGTGATCGCGGCTGGCCGCGATGGCTGCCCCGCCCTCGTCCGCTATGCGGTCGCAGGTCAGGGCGCGGGCGTGAGAGTTCCGTTGACACCGCGCGGGAGACCGCGCCGATGCGCGAGGGAGACCGTCATGAGGGTAGCTATCCGGTGGGGTACAGCGGCGCTGACGGCAGGGGCGCTGGCGGCCGGGCTGGTCATGAGTCTGGCGCCAGCCGGAGCGGCCGCAGCGAGTACGGTGACAGCCCCCGCCGGGCGCGCAGCTGGGCTGGCTGAGATCAGCGGCGCGAGTGCGCTCGTGCCGGGGCCATCGTGCTGGTCGGCGACGATGTGCCTGGCGGTCGCCTCGTTCGCCCAGGGCAACACTAGCTCCCCGGTGCTGACCGGGGAACTGTGGAACGGCACCTCCTGGACGGCCGAGCTGACTCCCGAACCGGCCGGGGCGTGAGGCCCGAAAACTGCCCGGCATGCCCACCGGCTTGCACCGCGTCACGCTGCGCGTGACCGACCTGGAGGGCGGCGGCCCGGCCGGATAGGCCGTATAAGCCCCAGTCCCGCCTCCCGCACCTCTTTCCCCAACACCCCTCTAGCAATGGCGGTGTCACAACCCCATCGAGCGGGCCTCGGCGGCCACGGCGAAGAGTAGCAGCGGCGGGAAGACGATGAGGATTGTCCAGTATCCGACCTCATGCCAGAGCCACCACCACAACAGCCAGAACACTGCCGCCACGCCAACCAAGGCGAGCCCGGCGATCAGCAGGACCTTCCCCTCGTCATCCATTGCCTGTGCTCCCTGCCGCTAAAGTCCCTCGTTATCGAACCTCTGTTCTATTTATGACCTGTGGCGGCTGATCATAAACCTCGCTCCTTGGCGCTGCGGCCGGGCGGGGCGCGGACGGTGGCGGCTGGTTCGGCCATGCGGGTCGGCCTCCTGTCGCCGCGGGGAGGGATGGACGGGCGCTTGGTCGCGACGCCGCAAACTCGGGTTGTTTCGGAGCGCTCACCCAGCTGCCCGAAATCACCACGTAAGCCGGATGCTCCGCGTCGATGGGGTCCTTGTGGCTGGCGGGGAAGGATGGCGCGGTGCGGGGGCGGCCGGACGGGGTGCGGGCAGGGGCGGGAGGCGAGCCCCCGGCGGCAGTTACCCGCGGGGTGAACTGGACACCCGACTCACACTCCCGGCAGTCGCGGACCAGACTCTGTGGACGCCGGACACAACGGTTGTCACCTCCCGTAGGAAGCCTCCTGCAGGAAGCTCCCGTAGGTAACCCTCCGGTTGGAAATCGTGGCTGCCGCCGCCTCGAGGGGCGCCGGGGTCACGACCGGACGCCGTAGAGGTACTCCAGCGCCAGCTGGTCCAGGCGCTCGTAACCCAGGCCGCGTCGTCCGAGCGTGTCGGAGTCGGCCGTGGCGTCGCGGACATCGCGCCACGTCTCACCGGCAGCGAGCGTCGGCGCGCGGAGCTGGTCCACCCCGGACGCGCGCAGCGCCTCGGCCACCTCCGGGTCGGCCCGGAACGCCTGGACCTTCGCCCGCAGGATCAGGTAGTTGCGCATGCACGCGGCGGCCGACACCCAGACGCCCTCGTCGTCCTCGGTGCGCGGCGGCTTGTAGTCGAAGTGGAACGGCCCGTCGTACCCGCCGGCCTCCAGGGTGTCCACTACCCAGAACGCGCCCCGCACGTTCCCGGCGCCGAACCGCAGGTCCTGGTCGTAACGCGGGCCGTTCTGCCCGTTCAGGTCGATGTGGAAGAGCTTGCCGTGCCACAGTGCCTGCGCGATCCCGTGCGCGTAGTTCAGCGAGGCCATCTCCTCGTGCCCGATCTCGGGGTTCACTCCGACCATCTGCGGATCCGCAAGGCGGCCGATGAACGCCAGCGCGTGACCCACGGTCGGCAGCAGTATGTCGCCCCGGGGCTCGTTCGGCTTCGGCTCGATCGCGAACCGGATGTCGTAACCCTGCTCCCGCACGTACGCGCACAGCAGGTCCAGCCCCTCGGCATACCGGTCCAGGGCCACCCGGATGTCCTTGCTCGCTCCGGACTCGGCGCCCTCGCGGCCGCCCCAGAAGATGTAGGTGCGAGCGCCCAGTTCCGCGGCCAGGTCCAGGTTCCGCATCACCTTGGCCAGCGCAAACCGCCTGACCTCCCGCTCGTTCGCGGTGAACGCCCCGTCCTTGAACATCGGGTGGCCGAACAGGTTCGTGGTCGCGGTCGTCACCACCAGCCCGGTCTCCGCCAGCGCCTTGCGGAACGCGCCGATCCGCTCGTCCCGTTCGGCCGGGGTGGCGTCAAAGGGAAACACGTCGTTGTCGTGGAAGTTGACCCCGTAAGCGCCCAACTCGGCCAGCTTGTACACCGCCCGCTCGGCCGGCATGGGAGGCCGCACGGCCGAGCCGAACACGTCCACCCCCTGCCACCCCACCGTCCAGATCCCGAACGAAAAGCGGTCCTCGCGCGTGGGGACGTAATCCGTGCTCACCCGGCGTTCCTTCCCTGAGCTGCCACTGACGCTCCCCATGCTTTCACGCCCGCCGCGCGCCCCCATGATCATGGCGACTTTCGGGAAACTTTCGGCCCGCCGTCGCGAGAACATCATCGAGCTGGCGTTTGGCGCAGGCCGCAGGTGACATCTCCATGATCGTGAAGGCTTTTGTACGGCTAGCGGTACAAATTCCTCCGTGATCATGGCTCCCCTACGGGAGAACCTGCTGGTGTGGCGAGTGTGATGGGTGGGATCACACGGCCGGCAGGGTGCATGTGCCACCGGCCCGCCGCCGGGCATCAAGTACGATCGGCGCTGTTGACGGCTCCCAGGCCCAGCCCAACGCCGTCAGGCTCGATCAGCTGGATGATCTGGCCGACCTTCGGCGGCACGCGGCGCTCCTTTAGCGTCGCGGCGCCGCCTCACGCGCCGCACGCACACCGGCGCGGCGGCGACCATGACCAGGGTGAGAGCGCTCAGCGCGAGCAACTCCGGGTAGTCGCCGTACCCGTGGTAGCGGAACACGACGTGGTCGGTGCCCGCGGGGACGTCGACGGCGACGAGCGCCGGCGCCACCATCCGGATAGGCTGCGGCCGGCCGTTCACGGTTGCCGTCCACCCGGGGTCATAGGAGGCGCTGAGCACCGCGACTCCGGGCTGGCGCATCCGTACCGTCGCCGAGGCCTCGCCGTCATTGAGGTCGGCGCGTTCCGCGATGATCGTGCCGGCCGAGGACTGGCTTCGCACCGTCGGCAGCGGGCCATCCGCGCCGCCGGACCCGTACCTGACCCCGAGATACGCGCCGTCCGCCGCGAGCCCGGATCCAAGCAGCGGAACGCTGCGGGTACCCACGTTCGTCCGGTTCGCCGAGATCTCGCCGACGATCTGGCCGGCCTGGACGTAGCCGTCGCCGTTGATCGTCCACAGCCAGTAGGGGCCGGAGCGCATCGCCAGCCGCGCGGGCACCGGCGGCCGCTCGCGGGCGGGAAGAATGAGGTAGCGGATCCCGAACAGCCGGTAGTCAGCGGGATCGCGGTCGTCGAAGAAGTACTCCGGGTCGGTCATCAGCGACGCCGTCCGCAGCGTGTAGCCGACCTCGTCGACGTCGCGGCTATCCAGGTACTTGAATACCGGGACCGCCCCGACGGTGAAATCCTGGCCCCAGTTCGACGGCATCCCGGCGTACGTCCGGCCGCCGCCGTCGCGTTCGATCACCGCAATGAGGCGATCGACGTCGGCGCCCTCCGAGCTGTCCGCGCGGCGCTGGGCCGCGATCGCGGCGGTGTCCTGACGGTCGTAGCCGCCGAGCTGAAGCCACGCGGGCGCGAGCACCGCGACCGCCGCGACGAGAACGACCGCCGGGGACAGGCCGGTCGGCCAGCGCGGAACCCGGGCTTCGAGCAACCGCACGCATCTCGCCGCTAGCCACGCCGCTCCCCGGCCGGCGAGCAGCAGCGCGGCGAGCTGCACGCCCATCGTGAAGCGGCGGAAGAAGAGGTCGGCGCTGCCCGGGATCACGTCGATGAGCGACCCGAACGTCGTGCGACCGAACGCGAACAGCAGGCACACCCCGAGCGCGACCAGCAGGGCGCGGGCGTCGACATCCGAGGACCAGGCCAGCCACGCCAATCCCAACCCGAGCGCCGCGAACACGGTCACGACGGGCAGTCGGCCGGAGTCGAGCAGCTGCCCCGAAAGCAGCCAGTGCATCACCTGGCGCGCGCCGTAGCCGTTGACGAGTCCGCTGCCCTGCAGCGGCTCGTTGACCGTCGCCCACGGCCGCTGCGTCAGGAGCGGGACGATCACCCACGCCGATGCGAGCAGCGAACCGCCGAGGAGGACCGCGGCCCGCCCCAGCCGGGTCACGAGGGGCCGGCCGGCCACGAACGGCCAGACCAGCAGTACCGAAAGCGCGAGGTAGCCGGTCTCGAAGTGCAGCGCGACGGTGAGCGCGGTCAGACCGATCGCCCGGAGGTAGCCGCGCCCGTCGCGGATCGCCCGCCAGCTCCAGCCCCACGCGAGCGGCAGCGTCCACGACGCCCACAGCTGCGTCCAGACGCCGTACCCCATCCACACGTAGGCGCCCTGCTCGTAGCCGACCCCCGTGGCGCTCATCAGGAACGGAGCCATCGCGGCCGAAGCGGCCGCTGCCGGCCGGCCCGCCCCGAACGCGCGGGCCGCCACGTACACGCTGATCGGCCACAGCGACAAAAGCAGGTACAGCGACCAGCGGAACGCCACGTCGGGGCCAGCCGCGAGGCCCGCCAGCCCGGTCAGGATCGCCGGCAGGCTCTGGTAATGCAGGAACTGTGGCGACCCCTCCCCGAGGAACGGGAACCAGCTCGTGAGCGGCAGGTGTCCGGCGCGCAGCTGCGCCGTCGCGAACCGCACCATCTGCTCGTGCACCGTGCTGTCGTTGAAATACGCGACGTTGAGCGTGAGCGCCCGCAGGTTCACGAGGTTCCACCCGACCGCGGCGGCGACGATCGACCACGCCCACCACACAGCGGTCCGGCCCCCGCCATCAGCCGGGGGCCGAACCGCTAGCCGGGTTATCGCCGACGCCCGTTCCGGGCGAGCGCCGGCCATCCTCACCAGGTCACCCGGCGCCCGTGTTGCCGGTGCCGCCGGTGTCACTCGCGAGGTTGCAGGTGTTGAGGTGCCAGGTCCCGACGCCTGTGTTGCCCGGGTTGATGACCTCCGTGCCGTTCGAGCCCACGAGCACCTTCACCGTTGGCTGGTTCGGTATACCCGGCTCCGGCGTACAGGTGACCGGGCCGCTGACGACTGCCGGGCCGCCCCCCATGTAAATCACGATCCCCTCGTGGAACCCCATTGCGGCGAGCTTCTGGTCTGCCTGGGACATCGCCTGGGATCCAGGTTGATTGATCGTCACCAGTATCGAGCCATCGCTGACCTTCGCAACGGTAACGGCGGCGGACGCCGGCGTGCTCGAGGTTGAGGTCAGGACGAGCGCGATCGCCGCGCCGGCGCCCGCCAGCGCGAGCGTGCTGCCCGCGATCGCGCGCGGGCGACGGGCCCGACCCGGTCCGGGATGGCCGGCCTGCACGAGGGCTGCGCCGTGCTCGCGGGCGAGATCACGCCAGAGATTGTCTGTGAACTTAGTCATTGCTTTCGTGTTCCTTTCTCAGCCGGGACCTCGCCCGGGACAAGCGCTTTCGAAATGCGACCCGGGAGACGCCGAGGGCGACCGCCGCCTCCTGCGGAGTGAGGCCCTCAAGGTCGACGAGCTCGATCGCCGCCCGCTCGACCACGGGCAGCTGCGCGTACCGCCGCATCAGCGCGGCGCCCTCGCGCTCGGCGTCGATCCGCCCGGCGAGCTCCTCGATCTCGTCCTCGT
>Ga0302178_10004287_pt1 | contig 10398 bp, 5 predicted proteins | sample I_Palsa_E1_3_FD_198790 | JGI IMG/M metagenome (GOLD analysis project Ga0302178, IMG submission 198790) | Peat permafrost microbial communities from Stordalen Mire near Abisko, Sweden - I_Palsa_E1_3 | ecosystem: Environmental > Terrestrial > Soil > Palsa > Peat permafrost | place: Sweden: Abisko... | reverse complement strand
GGCCGCACCCGTCTGTCGCGCAATTTCTTTATGCGCGAATTCATGTTCAGCGAAATTGCGGCCATCAACGGGCTTCCGAACCTTCCAGACAATCCTGATCTTGCTGTCACTGCAGGTCGGCATCTTTGCGAACTATTGCTGGAGCCTTTGCAGGCGACATTTGGCCGGATCTCTCTACGCTCCGGATACCGGGCACCGGAGGTGAATGAGTTCGGAAATCTTCATGACCTGAGTTGTGCGACCAAAGAACGTGACCGCGCGCGCCACATCTGGGATCAGCGCGATGCTGCCGGTCATTTTGGCGCGATGGCCACGATTGTCATGCCCTGGTTCGTCGACAAACTGGCCGAGGGGAAACAGTGGCAATCGCTTGCATGGTGGATCCATGATCACTTGCCCTACAGCGAGCTGCAGTTCTTCCCGAAAATTGGCGCGTTCAACATCGCCTGGAATGAGATGCCGGTCCGTTCCATTTACAGCTGGGTGAAGCCGCGTGGCTTGCTAACTCGTCCCGGATACGAGAACCATGAGGGCGACCACAGTGACCAATATGAAGGGTTTCCTCAGTTAGCCAAATATGACGCCATGTATGTGAGATGACCGCGTTATCGGTGAGCCGGGTAAGCCGCGAAAGCCAGCCGGAAATGGACACAAGGCGACATTTTGCGGACCTTCTGCAAGACCATGAAGAACAAACTGCTTATCACCGGTCACCCTTAACTGACTTCCCACCCCGCTGTTGACTTACGCCACCTCACGAGGAAAAGACAATGAGCAAACTCGACAAGGTCTTCGCCGACCTTCATAAAGGCCCTTCGATCCTGAACCTGCCGAATGCCTGGGATGCGGGTAGCGCGCGCATCTTTGAAGCGCAAGGTGCCAAGGCAATTGCCACCACCAGCGCGGGAGTAGTCTGGGCTCTGGGCTATCCCGATGGAAATCTGGCACCGGCCAGGCTACAGGCGGAAGTGGCTGCCACCATCACCCGTGTGATCCGCGTACCGCTGTCGATCGATTTCGAAGCTGGCTATTCCGATGACCCCAAAAAAGTCGCGGAGAATATCAAACCAATCCTGGACGCCGGCGTCGTCGGCATCAACATCGAAGACGGTCAGGACGCTCCCCCGGTGCTGGCAGCGAAAATCGAAGCGGTGCGGGCTGCTGCGGAAAAGGCAGGTATCGACCTCTGGATCAATGCGCGTTCCGACGTCTATCTGCAACAACTGGTCGATGAGCCGAAGCGTGCCGAAGAATCGATCAAGCGCGCCGAACTGTATGGCAAAGCGGGCGCCAGCAGTATCTTCCTGCCAGCACTGACCGAGGCCAGGGACATCAGAACCGTGGTCAAGGGCTCACCGATCCCGACCGCCCTCATGGCATGGCCCGGTCTGGCCGATTCCGCCGAGTTGCAAAAGCTGGGCGTCGTGCGTTTGTCCTCCGGCTCCGGCATTCCACAGATAATCTGGAACCACGCGGCGCGCCTGGCCAAGGCGTTTGTTGAAAAGGGCGAGTCCGGCTCGATGGCGGTCGACTACATGGCCCACAGCGAGCTGCAAAGCTTGTTCGCCGAGCGTACGTAAGCCGGTATAGTCCCGCGGCACGGGGTGATTACCTCGACCCCGGGTTGCTTTTGCTCGTGATTTCCAGCGAATTTGAGCGGTCAATTCTGCATCGACATCTACGTGTGGCGCACGTCGAACTCAACGCGCATCGTGCCTTCTGGTTAACCGTCTACGTGCAGGACAAGCCCCGCGCGGCCTTCCTCAAACAGAGCCCGCTAGCGCTCCGTACGGGCTCTCACATAACGATCAAATGCGGTCGCGAGATGCTGGACCGCCTGTTCGAGGTCATCTGCGGGCGCTTCCGAAGACGGTGTCAGTTGCATCGATTCTGTCGACGTCAAGGCATCTATCAGCCTGGCGGTCATCTGATCGTAGCGATTGGCTCTCTCCTGATCGTGTGCGTCCGGTTTGCCGTTGCGAAGGACTTCGATCACCGCGGCGGCGCCGCACACCATCCGCGTCGCGACGGTCAGATTCTGTAGTTGGTCGAGCCGCGCCGATCGCCGCTGGCCCTCCAGGAGCATACGTTCTCTCGTCACTTCGAGCCGCGAGCTGGCCAGACCTGCTTCGCGTTGAAGTTGATCGAGCGCGCCGGTCGATCCTCCTGACATTCTGAGCGCGGCGGACGCGAACGCCATGTTCGCTGAAATCGCGGCGGAGATCGCGGCATTCAGCGCGTTGCTCTCTTTTGTCGGCCAGAGAAGAAAGCTCGCGGCGACGCCTACGCAGGCACCCACGAATTCATTGGTCAGGCGAGCGACAATCAGTCCCTGCGCCGGATGGATGAAATCCGACATCAGCATGAACATTGGTGTCAGGAAGACAACGAATAGCCCATAGTTCACCAACCTCAATGCGACGGTCACCGCAGCCAGCAGCAAGATGCCGAATGTCACGGCGACCGGACTGGACAGGCTTGTCAGAAGAACCGCGGCAATCATTCCGCCGATGAGGCTGCCGCATGCACGCTCCAGCACGCGCAACCATGTATTGGCAGAAAGCGGCTGGGTCACGACGATTGCAGCAATCGCGCCCCAGTACGCAAACGTGACACTGAGCGATGTGCCGATCATGAAAGCGAGCACCGATGCGACAGCTACTCTCAGCGCGTGGACCCAAACCAGCCTTTCGATCTTGAGCGCGCTGGGGGCGGCAGGTGAGGGCGTCCCGGAGTCCATTGCGAGCGCATATCGACGGTCTGCCAGATGAGCGATGGCCCGTGCCGCGAGGGCAACGGCGCTTGCTACCGGGCCCGTACGTTCAGCCGTCTGCTGCAACAGCGCGTGTGCCAGTGCTATCAACTGATCGGGAATCGGTCGTTCTCGCTGTGCGTGCGCGACCACGTTTTGCAGCAACTGTCGCAGCGCGGGGAGCAATGGCTGCGATCCATCGTCATTGTCGATAGCTATTGCCGCGTTACGTCGGACATGACCGATTGCGATCAGCGCGGAAAACACTCTGCCTGCGGCATCGACACCCGGGCCAAGATCGGGACCGGTGCGAACATCGTGCGCCGCCAATGCCCTGCCGCGCTCGATCGCCATGCGCACCCCGCGCCTATGAACGGTATCGAACTCGATCCAGCGCTGAACGTCCATTCCCGGCCGCGAATCCAGCGACTCCAGAAAGCCGGCCATGTCTGCGAGCCGGCCGAAGATCGTCGCGAGCGTGAAGCCCGCGGACTGCGGGAACGGGATCGGCCAGAGGACGATGCAAAACAACATGGTCCAAGCTGACCCGAGCAGAAAATAGCCGCCGTGAGCGAGTGCAGCGGCAAGCGGCTCAGGCGACGCAATGCCGATCACGACTGCGAGCGAGGCAATCAACCCCGCCTGCGCCGGCATGGGTCCGAGTGACGGCTTGTAAGACCGTGTCAGTCCACAAAGGAAAACCAGCACAAACAGGGAGACGATACTGACGGCAAAGCCCCAATGCGCGGCATACGACGCCAGCGGCATGACGACCACGCCCATGGCCGTAAAAATGGCCATCGCCTTCAGGCGCTGTGAGCGCGAACCTTGCGGATCGCAGAGACAGTTCCAGAACGCCGCCACGGCGCCGAACGCGATATCCGAGCGACCGAGCATCGCCGCGGCACAGAGCATGGGCGCCATCGCAAGCGCGGCGTGCATCCCTTCTGCGATCCCGATGCGCTCAGGCGTGATAGCGAATACATGACCTTCCGCCCGCACGGTGCGACGGCTTACGAGGGACACGAACTTGCCTATTATTGTCATAGCGTCTTCGCTGGTCGCGAATGTCGATTGCTAAAGATAAGGCCCAAGAATGGGCGCGTTCGGGAGACGCAGTCAGCGCGTTAGGAAACCGTCGGCTATCGAGTTAATCGAGTTTCGGCGATCCACGTGTTTTAACACCGGCTGGGTCAATTGTTGCCAGTCGCATACAAGAAAAACAGACGTTCGCAGCGCGGCATCGCATCGAAAAGATGCCGTTCACGAGACGGCTTGCGCCGGACTTCGAGACTGTAGCCGACTTCCGTCGTGACAACGGCATCGGCATCGGCATTCGTAACGTGGGTCGCCGCTTCGTGATGCTGTGCCGCCGTAACCGAGCGGTCAACTCTCGATGACCGCTCTTGGCGAACGCTCCATGGTGACGAGCGATGAGCACCGCACATGGTGGGCGACAACGTCCAGGTGATGGTCAAGGTCAACCCTCTCTCGTCGTAGCTCACGAGGTCACACATTCTTGCAGTGAGCTTGCACTGCTCACGCCTGTTGCGACACCTCGCTCAGGAGCCGAACGGGACGGCCGCTTGTCCCTGGTTCCAGACAAGGCGGAGTGGCCGGCAGGCCGGCCGCGACGGAGCACCTCAGCAATCTTCGCCGGGATGTCGCACGCGGCGGGCGGCGCGTCACGTCGGGCGTGCGTCGCCTGCTGCAAGTCCTCTGCACGTTCGCGCGAGTCCTTCGAGGGGCATCCCTGGTTGCACAGATTCTCGACCGTACCTATTTTCTACATCATACGTATGACATAGAGCGCGAGCCGTGGCAACGCTACAGGCAGATTCTGAATCAGTTGGGTGAGAAGATCTGCCCGTGCTCCGCAGGCCGCGGAACACGCCGCGCTGACGCTCATTTAGCGCGCCGAGCAGAATTTCAAGGACCGCGCCGCCTTGAACACCACCGCTAACGATCAACCGGCCCGACATAATGTCGTTGCGCACGCAGCGCATCCAACCCACTTTGAAACCCGACGATCAAAGTGATCGCGACGGACGCACTCGCGCCTTCTTTCTGACCACACAGAGGACCCAGCATGTTTCAACTATTCGATCTGACCGGCCGCACGGCACTCGTCACTGGCTCGGCCCGCGGCATTGGCTACGCGCTGGCAGAAGGATTGGCAGCGGCGGGCGCCAGCGTCGTGATCAACGGCACGCGAGCGGACACGGTCGCTGAATCGGTCAGCAAGCTGACCAGCATGGGCCACAAAGCGCAGGGGCGCGCTTTCGACGTCACCGACGAAGCGGCTGTCGCCGATGCCTTCTTGCAGTGGGACAAGGACGGTGTGCAGGTCGACATCGTCGTGAATAACGCCGGCATCCAGTTTCGCAAGCCGCTTGTCGATCTCGAACTGCGCGACTGGCAGCGCGTGATCGATACCAATCTGACTAGCGCGTTCATCGTCGCGAAGCAGGCGGCGCGACGCATGATTGCACGCGGCACCGGCGGCAAGATCATCAACATCGGCTCGCTGACAAGTGAGGCGGGGCGCGCGACGGTCGGCGCGTACACCGCGGCGAAGGGCGGCATCAAGATGCTGACCCGCGCAATGAGCGCCGAATGGGCGGTTTCGAACATCCAGGCGAACGCGATCGGTCCGGGCTACATCCTGACCGACATGAACAAGCCGCTGATCGAAAACGCCGCCTTCGATGCATGGGTCAAGAGCAGCAACCCTTCGCAACGCTGGGGCAAGCCTGAAGAGCTGGTCGGTACCGCGGTATATCTCGCGTCGGCTGCATCGAGCTATGTGAACGGTCAGATCATTTATGTCGACGGCGGCTGGCTGGCCGTGCTTTGAAGCTGTTTTGAATGCCGGCCTGCAGGAGTGCAGCAGAACAAAAAAACGACTCGCTCGCGGTCAACCGTTGCATACGCTGTACCGATCCGGAGACATCATGGAAAGCGTTAAACCCGCGTTGCCTCGCGCAATTTCGGTTTGCAGGAAGGGTGGGGTTCCGAGCCGCCGAACTTCGTGATCCGGGAACGCAAAGGTCCGCGAGCTGCATTGCTCGATGTCTTTCCTGGACTGGCAGAATTTCGCGATGGCTATGTCTATGCCAATGATCGACCGGGACTTGGCGTGGATATCGACGAAGCCGAGGCGGCGATGTATCCGTGTGTGAATACTGTCACGACGTGGATCCAAACGAGATTGAAAGACGGGACGTTGCAAACACTGTGATCTTTGCCGCGCGGCGTACTCGGTGCGGCGTTGCCCCTCGCGGTTTAGCATTCTTTGCTACAAGCCGGCAGGCGTCGATCAATGAGTTCTGGATCTAGATCGCGAGTGGGCAGACAAAGGGCACTCCCATTCAGCGCACCGTGTGGTTGACAGTACAACACGGCGCGCAGCAACTCTCTCCTCGGTTCAGCGCTTCACCGTGCTCAACTTTCCAGTCGGAACACGGCCACCGTCGTGCGCAGTCTTGCTGCCTGCTCATCCAGCGAGGCTGCGGCCGCCGCAGCCTCTTCAACCAGCGCGGCATTCTGTTGAGTCACCTCGTCCATCTGCGACACGGCCCGATTCACCTGTTCGATGCCCGTGCTCTGCTCGACCGATGCCGCTGCGATTTCGCCCATGATGTCGCTGACACGCCCGATCGAATCGACAATCTCGCGCATCCGCTCGCCTGCGACGGCTACCTGTCCCGTCCCGTCATCGACGCGTGCCACCGATGATTCGATCAGTTCCTTGATGTCCTTGGCCGCCGACGCGCTGCGCTGCGCCAGCGTGCGCACTTCACCGGCTACGACCGCGAAGCCGCGCCCTTCGTCGCCTGCTCGCGCGGCTTCGACTGCCGCATTCAATGCGAGGATGTTGGTCTGGAATGCGATCCCTTCAATCACGCTGATGATCTGCCCGATCTTGCGCGATTCGCCCGCGATGTTCTGCATCGTGCCGATGACTTCGTCGACCGCGCTACCGCCGCGCTTCGTCGCATCCGCGGCGAGCACGGCCAGTTGGCTCGCCTGACGCGCGTTGTCCGCATTCTGCTTAACCGTCGCCGTCAACTGTTCCATGCTCGCGGCCGTTTCCTGCAGCGACGCCGCCTGCTCCTCCGTGCGTTGCGAGAGATCCGTGTTGCCTTGCGCGATCTCGCCGGAGCCGGTCGCAATCGAATCGCTGGTGCGTTGAATACCCTGCACCAGCTCGCGCAATTTCAGACGCATCTCGCCGAGCGCATACAGCAGGCTGGATCGATCCGAAGGCGAGATGCGGATATCCGCGGCCAGGTTGCCGGCCGCGATCTGCGCAGCGAACGCTGCGGCATCGGCCGGTTCGCCACCGAGCGCACGCGTTACGCTGCGCGTCATGAGCCACGCCATTGCGCCGACCGCGACGAAGATCGCCGCTGCAATCGCCATCAACGTGCGCGCGAGACGCCAATAGGCGGCGTTGATGTCGTCGTAGAAGAAGCCCGTACCTATCCACCAGCCCCATGCGGGTACGGCGACGACGCCTTGCAGCTTTGCTTCCAGCGGGCCGTCCTGCGTGCGCTTGATCAGCACGTCGACCAGTGCGATGTGCTGTTTCGCCAGACCTTGCGCATAGGCTTGCGTGTCCGTCAAATTGCCGATGGTCGTCCGGTTGCCGCCGGTCTTCGTGCCGATCAGATTCGGGTTCGGATGGACCAGGTTGATGCTGTTGGTATCGGATACCCAATAGTAACTTTTGCCGTCAGCATTCAACTGAATCAACGCCGCTTTTGCTGCGGTCTGTGCGTCGTCGCGGCTCATCTTGCCGCCTGCTTCTTGCGACTGGTAGTACAGCGTCAGATGCTCGGCTTTGGCCAGTAACGTAGTGATCTGAGCTTGCCGACTCTCGATGAGGGCGTTATCCAGTTGGGACAGCGCGATCGCTGCGATACAGACCACGCCGGCCAGCGCAGTGCTGACGAGGATGAGGAGCTTTGTCGAGACTTTCATTTTTGGATCGAGCGCACACGGCGCATAGCTTAAATTTTAACTAGATGGTTCATATATCGACCTGTTGGGGCAGACCTTTAGCTTTCGTTGCTGTCTGTTGAAAAGAGGGTGGGCAAACGGTTTGCCTGCAAGGTGTTCTCCTCGTTCCGTGGCAGACAACTGCTCTCAATGCGCAACTAACGGTCATCAGCGGAGGCGTCTTCACAGCGACGCGGTGGTTATTCGGCGGCAGATGCTTGGTAGCGGGTTTCGCATGCCTCGTTCGGGCGCGTCACGCCACCAAGCGTGCATTACTCCAATACTCGCAATTCAGCTGGCGACAAAGCCTTCTCGAACAGGAAACCCTGCGGTTCATCGAACGTCTTCCGACAAAGCGATGGGGCGCTTGCTCATGCATGAAAAGCGACGGCACGATCGCTTATGCATGAGACGACTGGCTTCAATGCGTGAGCTGCCGGAGGTCGACTTGCTGCTCAGGTGGTTGAAGAGCGCGCGCGCGACGTTCAGATCATTGCGCGCCGGGTCGGTAAATTCGCTTGGGCGCTGCGGTTGGTGCCGACGATGCTGCGGAGCCCGCTCAGAATGTCGAGACACGCAATTGACTGGGCGATACCGAGGCCGATGATCGGGGAGGGAGAGCGAGCGCCGCCGAGCGGGGGACTTCGCATAAAGATGCATAGCGAGCCGCGATTGCTAGTGTTGAATACTTCATTTGGCACGACATTATACGCCTAATGTCGTGTATAATCACAAAATAGTAAGGTATATGGCGTTTTACGTAGTAATATATAAGAACCAAAAACCGATCTCTGCCATGAATCCCGATCTTTCCCCTGACGCTGCACTGGCCGCCGACATCGAGCGCTTGAAGCTCTCACATCCAAAAACGCGCGAGTTGTACCGCGAGGTGTGCGCGCTGCTGTTCTTCCGTTATGGCATCACGCCGACCGCGAACCGGCTCTACCAGCTAGTCCGGCGGGGCAGCATGGGCACACCCACCGAGGTACTCGGCGAGTTCTGGACCGAGTTGCGCGAGAAGAGCCGGGTGCGCATCGAGCATCCCGACCTGCCAGCCGATCTCGGTGCGGCCGCCGGCGAATTGGTGGCGACCCTCTGGACGCGCGCTACCGAGTCAGCGGCCACCGCGCTGGATGCGCTGCGCAATGAGGTCGAGAGCGCAAGGGCGGACGCGCAGCTGTCGGTGGCCGCAGCCCGCGATGAGCTCGGTCGGGTCGAGACTGCGCTCGAACAGCGCACCGGGGCGCTGCTTGCCGCCCAGGTTGAAGTACGGGAGCTGGAAAAGGCGCAGGCCGAAGGCCACGCGCAGCGTCAGGCACTTGAGGCGGAGCTGGAACGCGGTCGGTCGACGCTGGCGGCGCGCGATCGGGAACTGGTGGAGGTGAGGGAAGGTTTTTCGCGCGACCTCGACAAGCTGCGCGAAGCCGTGGAGCGGGCCGAGGAACGGCTACGCGCGTCGGAGAAGAGGGCGCTTCTCGAAATCGACCGCGAGCGCGGCGCCGCGTCGAAGCTGCAGAAGGAACTCGACGAGACGGCGCGCCGCGCGGAGCAGAAAGAGGCCGAGCACCGTCGGGCGGCCGAAATCCTGCAGACGCAACTGGGCGAAACGCGTCATCAGGCAGGCGTGCTGCAGGGACGGCTCGACGCCGTTCAGGCAGAGAACACGCGCTTGCAGTCAGACGTCATGGCGTTCCGGGAAGCGCAGGCGAGTGAGCGGGCTGCGCCTGCCGCGGACCGTCGAACGCCACGTGCGACGCGCCTCGCGCGCAGCGTGCCGGCCAAACCGCTCACACGTCGGAGAAAGGCAATATAGGGATCTCAAACGTAACGCTACGGGCCGGCCTGCAAGGCAGCAGTTCAGGCGACACAACGCGATTCATCACGTCAGTCGTATTGGCCGGCTGGGAGAAAAGAAAATATTCTGGAATGCAGAAAATCGGCGAGTCATCGGCGAGTCAAGCGGTGTCCCTCGTGAACAAGAGATGTCGCGACGGCAGCATACGCGATATTCGTCGCCGTTGAGTTGGCCGGCCTCGTCCAGAACACATGGACAGCGCGCTCGAAAAATATAAATCGCGACAGGGTCACCGGATGCGCTCACACTGGGCGACATGGCTGTCGCTTTCGCGACGGGCAAATCTGGGGAAACATATTGGCGAAGAGCACGATGCGCGGTAATCGCGAGGTTAAAAAACCCAAGCAACCCAAAAAGGTGGTCTCTCCTGCAGCAGGCGCGTCCTCGGCGATTGCGTCGAAGACTGTCGTGGCCAGCGCACCAGCCAAGAAGAAATAGCAGGCACCCCGGGCACATCCGTGCCCCTTCTGCTCCGCGCTTTCTGGGTGTTCAGCCGGGGCCTGCGTCGACAGAGCGGTGCAGAAGCTCCTGCCCGTGCCCCTCATTCAGAGCCGCATCGGTCTGATCGAAGCTCATCCGACGTTTTTTGTACATCGCTAAACCGCAGCTACCGGTTGGCGGGTGGGCGCGCGTCATCGCCGACCATGCCCGCACAAGCCACATGCCTGCCTTTTCGTCCTGACGGTTCCTCGCGCGTCCACCCGCACCCGTGAATCAAGCCACACCCCGGAGGCTTGCATGTACGCGACGCGTGTGGCGCTGCCTCCCCGAAGGAAGATCCGATCAT
>Ga0302178_10004275_pt1 | contig 10420 bp, 7 predicted proteins | sample I_Palsa_E1_3_FD_198790 | JGI IMG/M metagenome (GOLD analysis project Ga0302178, IMG submission 198790) | Peat permafrost microbial communities from Stordalen Mire near Abisko, Sweden - I_Palsa_E1_3 | ecosystem: Environmental > Terrestrial > Soil > Palsa > Peat permafrost | place: Sweden: Abisko... | reverse complement strand
CGACAGCTGACCCGGTGCCCGGCTGGAACGATCGCGCGCGGTGAAGAACACGGGACGGCACCATTGTCCGCCGAAGACCGCGCAGTACTCCCGGTACTCGCGGTACTCGCCGATCAGTTCCGTTGTGGGTGGCCGTCCAGATCCACAGGATGCTGACATAACGGACGCTAACTCCCTGTGATTCGGTGCAGGTCAGGGCATTGATCCGACCGAACTTGCGATATAGAGAGCATCCAGCCGCGTGATGGTGTTGGATTGGGGCTGGTTGCAGCCGGAAAAAATTTCGTGCACATGTGACAGCGTCTGCCACGTCGGCAGCAGGCTCCCGGGAACATCGGCGGCCTGGCCATCAGTTAAAGTGGCACGTTGTCGCAGCAACCCGGGATCCTCATCCGTGGAACCCGGAGATCTTCATGTAGGAGAGAGTGCATGCCTCAGGGCACCGTGAAGTGGTTCAACGCCGACAAGGGCTATGGTTTCATCGCCCCCGACGATGGCACCGCCGACGTCTTTGTTCACCACTCCGCGATCCAGGCTGACGGTTTCCGCAGTCTTCAGGAGAACCAGCGGGTCGAGTTCACCGCCGGCCAGGGCGCGAAAGGCCCGCAGGCTGAGCAGGTCCGCCCGCTCTGATCCTGGCCGCACGATAGTGACAGCCCGCCGAAGGGCGAGCTGTTAGGACGGGTGCGGGTGACCCGGTTCCGGGTCACCCGCATTCTGGCTTAAACCTGCTCATTTCTTGCGTGCCTGCTAGCAGCTATCTCGCCAGCTGAGCTAGCACTGCCGCAAAACGGCGCGGCGCGGCGTCAGCAGGCGCTGCTGCGAGATGCCCTCGTTTTGCCCTGTTGTCGTGCGCCGCCATGGCGCACCATGCCCGTGACCTTTCCGGGACTGGTCAAAGCAGACCCATTGGCAGCCCGGATCCATGCATCCTCCGGCCGCCGCCAGGGCAGACCCGCCCGCGCGCCGCCATCCGCACCGCCATCGCGCCAAGCTGCGATTCCTGGCACGCATGTCCATAATTATGCTGATCGGTGATACTTCTCCACACTGTGCCGGTAATAGCCGACAAATGAACTGGAAAATAGATCACTACCAGTTCATAGAGTTGCTAATTGCCCTGTACTTACCCATATAACCACTGACAAATCGACCATGCCCGATAGCTCTCATGAAATTGCACGCGAGGGAGGACCAGGCCGTGCTATATATCCCTGGTCCCACTGCTGCCTGGATTGCCGCGAAGGAGCAATGTGCTGGCCAAAGCGATTGCTGCGGATATTAGTGCCGCCTCGTTACGAGTTGAGGTGGCGTGACCGGCGTGCCGTCTGGCGCCGCACGGCACGCCAGGCACGCAAACCGGCCGTGCCGGGGCTCGCTGCACGGCGCGCCTGGCTGCCTCACCGGTCCCGCGCTGCGACTGCTGATCGGCGTATCCGTCTACCGCGAGCCCGCCGGGCGCAATGCGCTGCTCTTCCAGATCGGACAGGCCGGCCCAGCGACCGCGTCCGGGCCAGCCGTACAAGGCCCTGCCCCGCCTTACCACGCCCCGGCCGACCTCGCCGAGCTGATCTCCGAATGCGAGGACGCGGGCCTGCTGGTGCTGCCGCAGATCCCTCGCAGTGAGGTCCCGGCGCGCGCGGACACCCCGCAGGTCTTCGTCGACCGGCGGACCGCAGGCGCGCTGCACCGGGACCTGACTGCCGTGGGGCGCGGCGGCGAGGTCACCAGGGCTCACCAGTGCGCCGCCGAGTACTGGCAGTGGCGGGCTGCCGCCTGGCCGCAGGACCGGCACGCGGACCTGCACGACCTGCTCGAGGGCCGCCACCATCTGCACGAGGCAGGCAACAACGACCAGGCCGGAGCCCTCACCGAGGTCGTGTGCGCGCAACTGCACGCCTGGGGCGAGCTTGATCACGAGGCTGCACTCATCCGGGAGACGCTCGCCTGGCTCCCCGCTGGTTCGCCGCTGCGCGCGGCCTGGACACAGGAGATCGGCAAGATCGCGCAGGTCCAGGGCAACTACGCCGAGGCGGAACGGCACTACCAGCAGTCGCTGGAGATGTCCGCCGGCGTTGGGGACACGGCCGCCGTTTCCCGCAGCCTGCATCGTCTCGGCATTCTGGCCCAGGCTCGGGGCGACTACGCCGAGGCGGAGCGCCGCTACCAGCTGTCCCTGGACCTGACCGGGCAGCCCGCGTATGCCGCTGCGGAGGACGCGGCGTGGCCCGGCGACACCGAGCCGGCCGAACCGGACGCACAGGACGCACGGCCGGCCGAACCGGCCGCACAGGACGCACGGCCGGCCGAACCGGACGCACAGGACGCCCAGCCGCGGGGGGCCAGGCACGCAGGCATTGCCAGCGGGCAGCGCGATGGCCGGCGCAGCGCGCGGCGCCATAACCGGCCCAATGAGCTGCTGTGCCTGACGGGGACTGCCTTGGCTGCAGTCGTCGTACTGATCGTGTTATCCGCCGCTGGCTTCAACAGGTTCCTGCCCCATGGCGGCCGGGCATCATCGGGAGTTCCTGCCGCCGTCAGCCCCGCTAGCGCGGCGGCGATCCGCCGCCAGGCGGCCGCCTGGGCTGCCCGGCAGCTCAGCCGGGGGGCCATCGTTTCCTGTGACCCGGCCATGTGTGCTGCGCTGCGAGCGGATGGCATCCCCGCCGGTAACCTCCTCATGCTGGGGTCGTCGGCGGAAGACCCGCTCGGCTCGGACGTGGTGATAGCCACCGCAGCCGTCCGAAGCCAGTTCGGCAGCCGCCTCGACGGGGTGTACGCGCCGGAGGTGGCGGCAGCCTTCGGGGCCGGCAATGCGCAAATCCAGGTCCGGGTCGTCGCGCCCGACGGCGCTGCCGCCTACCGGAACGCGCTGCACGCCGACCTGCTGGCCCGCAAGGCGGCCGGCACCCAGCTGCTGCGCAACACCGACATCCGCGTCACCGCCGCCGCCAGGAAGCAACTGACCGCAGGGCAGGTGGACTCCCGGCTGCTCACGACGCTCGCCGCCCTGGCCACCCAGCACACCCTGCGTATCGTGGCCTTCGCCGACTCCGGTCCGGGTGCCAGCCCGGGGATGCCGCTTCGGATGGCCGAGATTTCCGCGCCCGGCACAGCCGGCGGCCGGGCCCCGGCCCGCCCGGGTCGGGCCAGGTTCCTCCGGTCCGTGCTTGCCTTCCTGCGCGCGCAGCGCCCGCCGTACCTGGCCGCGAGCGTGCGCGCAGCCGGGAACGGCAATGGGCAGGACGCCGTGCAGGTCGAGTTCGCCGCCCCGAGCCCGCTCGGGCTGCTGACCGCTGGTGATGCCAGCACCGGCAGCAATCCCTGAGCCCGTCCCTGCCCGGCAGCGCCGGTCCGGCTGACGATGCCAGCCGGACAAGAAACCGGACAAGAAAGAGGAGTTATGACACTGCCCGGCGCGTTCTGACGCATGGTAAGCAGACGAGCACCGCGGGGAACGTAGGATTCAGGCTTGCGTCGTGACATCAGAACTGGGAGGCCCGTTGAGCAGCGCTCCGGACACCATCGGGCCGGCTGCACCCGGCCCGCAGGCCGAGATCTACCGTGCCAGCCGGCAGGACAAGCCGTGGGGATACGAGCTGATCTTCGCTGCCGTCGAGGGCAAGTACGTCGGCAAGGTCATTCACGTCGAAGCGGGCCATTCGCTGAGCCTGCAGTACCACCGGGAGAAGGAAGAGACGATCAGCATGCTGGCCGGCGACGCGCTGGTGCTGCACGGCCCGGCCGCTGACCAGCTGACCGAGCAGCGTTTCGGCCCGGGCGACACCATCCACCTGCCCCCGGGTGTGCTGCACCGGGTCACGGCCATCACCGACGTCACGTTCGTCGAGTCGTCCACGGCCGATCCCGGCTGGCGCAAGGACGTCGTCCGGCTCGAGGACGCCTACGGGCGGTCGGGCACGAGCGCACCCTGACGACGTGAGCACCCTGACGACGCGCGCGCCCGCCCCGCCACCCGGGCAAGCGGGAACATCCTGCCCTGCTGGTAGGTTAGAGATCACAGCGGCACGTGTATGCCGCCACTCCCGCGGGCGAGCTGCCCGCGTGGTCGCTTCTGTGAGCAGTTCGCTTCCCGGTGAGCCAGAGGGTTCGCCGCCGTCGCCGAGATCTCCTCCCGCTACGCGGCCCCGAACTGCTGATGGAGTTCATCTATGCCCCAAAGTGCTGACCGTCGTGCGACCCCCCGTCGCCGGACGGCCGACCCGCGCAGCGGCGCGGCTGGCCCGCGCCGCCGTCCCGCCATGCCCCGCTACCGCGGCGAGGACGCCGCGAGGAACGGCCCCGCCGTCCGCCGCGACGGCAGGCTCACCAGCCGGCGCGATGATCAGGCCGCCGAGCTTGACCGCGCGCTGACCGCCGCCCTGGCGGTCCCGGCGCCCGCCCCGACGACCTTCCGCGAGCTCGGCCTTGCCGCCCGGCTGGTGGACGCGCTGGCGGCCGGCGGCATCGACATGCCGTTCGCCATCCAGGCCCGGGCACTGCCCGATGCCCTCGCGGGCCGCGACGTACTCGGCCGTGCGCAGACCGGGTCGGGAAAGACGCTCGCCTTCGGCCTCGCGATGCTCACCAGGCTGGCCGGGTCTCCGGGCCGCCTGCACGACAAGGCCCCCCGCGGGCTGGTGCTGGTCCCCACTCGTGAACTCGCCCGGCAGGTGGCCGAGGTACTCGGGCCGCTTGGCCGGACTCTCGGCGTGAGCGTGACAACGGTGTACGGCGGCGCCCCGATCGGACGTCAGATCGACCAGATCCGGCGCGGCGTCGACATCGTCGTGGCCACCCCCGGCCGGCTGATCGACCTGATGGAACGCAGCGCCGTGACGCTCGCCGATATCGACATCACCGTCCTCGACGAGGCCGATCACATGGCCGACCTGGGCTTCCTGCCGGCCGTCACCCGGATCCTGGACGCCACCCCGGCCGGACGGCAGCGGATGCTGTTCTCCGCCACCCTGGACCGCGGCGTAGCCCAGCTGGTGCATACCTATCTCAGCGATCCCGCCGTGCACGCCGTCGCCACCGAGGTGCTGGATGGCGGAGTCGCCGAGCACCGCCTGCTGGTGATGTCCGCGCAGGACAAGCTGCCGGTGGCGGCGGAGATCGCGGGCCGCCCGGCTCGCACCCTGTTCTTCGTCCGCACCAAGCACGGCGCGGACCGGCTTGCCAAGCAGTTCCGCAGGGAGGGCGTCGATGCGGTCGCCATCCACGGCAACCTGAACCAGAACCAGCGGCAGCGGGCGCTTGCCGCGTTCGCGGCCGGCCAGCCTCGCGTCCTGGTCGCCACCGACGTCGCCGCCCGTGGCATCCACGTGGACGACGTCGAGCTTGTCGTCCACTTCGACCCGCCGAATGACCACAAGGACTACCTGCACAGGTCCGGCCGCACGGCAAGGGCCGGCGCCAGCGGCATGGTGGTCGCGCTTGTCGACCACGCGCAGGCACGCGAGGTCAGCCGCATGCACGACGCCGCCGGGGTGACCGCCACCAGGGACGACGTGCAGGCCGGGCACCATGTGGTCCGCCAGATCGCGACCTCGGGCACGCCGTTCGTGCCCACCGCGAGCCCGCCGGCCGTGCGCCCTGCGCAGGCCACGCCCCGGCAGAACCCGCGGGGCGGGGGCCGTTCCGGCGCCAGCCGGTCCGGCGCGAGCTGGTCCGGTGCAGGCCGCCATCCGCGCCGTGGCGACCAGCCGCGCCAGGCAGGCCGGCCTTCCTAGCCGGCCTGCTCAGCCGGCAGTCCGGGCAGGCCTCTGAGCAGGGCACTGCCCGGCCGACCCCGGCGCCGGAATGCAGAAGATATTTAACGGAGATCCGGTGGCCGGTCCGGCCTGCGAGTCCGCCCGAGCGCGGGCTAACCCTCCTGCTCGGTGGGCCGGATCATCAGCTCGTTAATAATCATGTGACGGGGCCTGGTCACGACAAACCCGATGGTTTCGGCGATGTCCACGGCCTTCAGCCGCGTGATGTCGCCGAAGCGCCGGTTGATCTGCTCAAGGACTTCCGACCGGTTGTGGCCGGCCAGCTCGGTCTCGGTCACGCCAGGCTCGATCAATGAGACCCGGACGTGCCGGGTCGTGACCTCCTGGCGCAGCGCCTCGCTGAACGCCCCGACCCCGTGCTTCGTCGCGTTATAGACGGCGTTGCCGCTGCGGGCTATCCGGCCGGCCACGGAGCTGATGTTGACCATGTCGGCAACCTGCCGCGGGCCGTCTTCCGCCGCGCTGACCAGGTGCGGCAGGGCAGCCTGCGCGCAGTACATCAGGCCGAGCAGGTTGACCTCGATCATCCGCCGCCACTCGTCCGTCGGCGCGCCCTCGACCGGTCCCAGCAGCATCACCCCGGCGTTGTTGACCAGCGTGTCCAGCCGCCCCAGCTCGGCCACTGTCCGCTCGACCAGCCGGCCCGCTTCCTTCTCGCTGGTGACATCCGCCGGGAGCACCACGGCGACCCCGCCGTCGCCGCGGATCCGCGCCGCTAGCTCCTCCAGCCGCTCGGCCCGGCGGGCGGCCAGCGCCAGCGCGGCGCCGTGGCGGGCCAGCTCCAGCGCGGTGGTCACGCCGATCCCGCTCGAGGCGCCAGTGACCAGCGCAACCGTCCCATCCAGCCGATCAGCCATGGAGCCTCCCCGCTATCTGGCGTCGCACCTCGTGACGCATCTCCCGCAGAGCCTACGGCCGCCGGCCCCCGCACACGCTGAAGGGCCGGCCGTAGCCGGCGGCCCCTTCAGCTCGATGTGCTTACGGAATCCGGGACATCCTCTTTGACGGGCCTGCGGCGTTGTCCTGCCAGGCGAACGCCAGCGGGGTCAGCGACGTCAGGTCAATGGCGGGCTCCACCGTCGAGTACGACTGGACGTTGTCCGCAAATACCGCGTTATGGCCGCTGAACGCCGAGTACGGGACATCGCCCGGCCCGTTGGCCACGCAGGGCCGCATGTTCGGCACTGTCCCTGTCGCGGCGAACGAGTTCGGCCCCTCCACTGCCGCGCCGGCGAGCACCGGCGGCTTTCCGTCGTGGGAGCCGACCAGGTTGGCGATCTGGTGCTGCATGCAGTCGGGGAAGATCGTCCCGTCGCCGACGATCAGGGACACGCCCCAGGCGTTGGCGCCGAGGATGTCATCGAGCCAGCGCTGCGCCCACGCCGCGAAGACCGGGCGGCCAGCCAGCGCGTCGTAGGAGTTCGCCATCACCGACAGCCCGGCGCCGTGGGTCGTGGTGTCCCACTGATCCCAGGAAAATCCGAAGCCGAACGGGTCACGGCCGGCGATGCCGATCGCCTTCTCGATCTGGCCCCGCAGGTTCTCCAGCAGTGCCGCCTGGGTGACGGCCAGGCCGCTGACGTGCTGCTGCCCGATGGCCAGATCAAGTTCGTAGTCGGCCAGCGCACTCACGTCGTACAGGTTGAGCGTGTCGGACAGCGCGCTCCGGCCGTGCACCCAGGCATTGGCCCAGTCAGCGGCGGCGCGCAGGTAGGTCGCGGCCGACCGGACCGGCAGGCCGGCCGGAAGGTTACCCGGGCCGCCCGCCGCATGCAGGGCCAGCGAGAGTTCCGTCGCGCCGAGCATCATGTCGTCCCGCCACGTCGTCTCCGGGTAGAAGTCGTACGGCGCGGCGGTCAGCAACTGACCCTTCCAGTGCGTGCCGGCCAGCGAGTAAACGGTCTCCGCCGACCGCAGGCACCGGGCGGCAAAGGCCGGGTCAGTGGCGCGATAGACGCGGTAGCAGAGCGCGAAGTCGGCCGCGAGCCGTCCGGCCAGGTTCGGGCTGACCGGCGAGCCTGGCGGGCCGGCCCTGAATACTGGCGGATGGCGGATGTAGACGTAACGCGGATTTGATCCCTTGTAATGGTCATCCGCCTGGGGAAGCCGCCAGATGTCATGGTCGCCGAAGTAGTAGTTGTTTGCCTCCCCGGTACCGACCTGGTAGTAGAGCGTTTTTGTCCGCTCGTTCCACATGCGCTGTAGGAAGTCGAGGCCGAATTTGGCCTCGCTGGTGAAGTTCGCGTGCGCAGCCGCCCCCATCTGGGCGGGGAACGACTCGATGCCCTGCAGCATGATCGCGGCGGCATAGCTCGTGGTCTCCACGAAATGCAGGTTGTCGCCGGCGTCGAACCAGCCACCGGATGCGTTGATGGTGATGCCGGTGGCGTATCTGGCCAGGCTGCCCTTAAAGTCCCCGTTGTCGTTGACACGGGGCGTCCGGTAGGTCATGGCGCGCTCGTCATTGAGGTCACCGGGCGCGGTGCGCAGCGCCGAGCGGACGAAGTCAGGGCCATCGCGCTCGTTACGGTAGAACGAGAGCGCATTGGCCAGGGGCCGCGCGTAGATCTGCCGGGCCGGGGCGATCTCGAACCAGGGCGAAGCGACCGACGGGTCACCGGCCAGGCCGATGCGGTAACGGCCGGTGGCCCGGAGCCCGGAGAAGCGCACCGCCCACACCGAGCTGTACCGCTTGCTCCATGCGCCGAGATCCTGGCTTGCTACCCCGGAAGCCGCGACTGCGCAGGTCCCGGCCCGGACCAGCACCCAGCCCGGCCCGCCGCCCTGCCCGGACGCCGCCATGATCTCGGCCAGCTTCGGCGCTGCCGTCGGGTAGCCGACCTGGTCTACCCGGATCACCGCGGCCGGCGCCGGCACGGCTGCCTTCGCCGCCTGCCGCGCCGTGCCCCGGACCGGGGTGCTCGACGGGGCCGGCTGGCGGCAGACTTTCCTGGCGATCACCGCGCTGGCCCGTGCCTGGTCTGCAGTCTTGCTGGCGGCGGGCCCGGGGCCGGGGCCGGGCGCCGCGCAGGACGCCGCCGCCATGGCGAGCATGACGATCATGGCAGTGAGCACGGCAGGCCGGGGGGCTGCTCGCAGATGACCCATCACGAAAGGCTAGTTCAGGGCGATCGCGGGCCACAACGGACAGCCGGCCTGCCTCTGGCGGACAGGGCAGCGCCGGGCTGCCAGGCATGGCATCAAGGCTTGCCGCCGCCTTCCTGCAGTCATCCCGCCCGCGACGCGGGGCTGCCTGGCATCGCATCTAGGCTTGCCCCGTGCCGTTGATGCCGTCGCAGGCCGACGCCGAGCGGTTCCTGCGGGACAGGTACGGCGACCGGGCTGGCGCCGTGACGCCGCTCGGCGCAGGCGAGTGGTCGCGGGTCTATGCCGTTGCCCTCGACGGCCGGGATATGGCCGTGAAGTTTGGCGCGTACGCCGATGACATCGCCAAGGACGTGCGGATGGCCCGGCACAGCTCCGGATCGCTGCCGATTCCCGCGGTGCACGACAGCGGCCCGGCACTCGGGGGATTCTTCGCAGTCCAGCAGCGAGTGCACGGTGATTTCCTCGACGAACTCGATGAAACGGGGATGCGCCTGGTCCTGCCGGGTTTGCTGACGGCGCTGCATGCCGCCCGCAGCATCGAAATCGCCAGGCCGGACAGCCCTGCCCCGGACGGCCCTATCCCGGACGGCCCTATTCCAGACGGCCCTGGTCCGGACGGCTCTGGTCCGGACGGCCCTGCCCGGGACGGCCCTGCCCGGGACGGCTCCGGTCCGGACGGTCCGGGCGGCCACCGGCTGGCGGGCTACGGTCCGTGGCGCCCGGACGGCACCGCTGTGCACCACAGCTGGCGCGATGCGCTGCTGGACGTCGTCAACGACCGGCCCGGCGGCCGGACGCACGGCTGGCGGCACGCTCTTGCCAGCTCGCCGACCGGCGCCGGCCCGTTTGACGCCGCCGCCGAAGCGCTCGGGGAACTCGCCCCGCGAGGCCCGCAGCCCCGTCAGCTCATCCACGGTGACCTGCTCTACCGCAACGTGCTCGTGCAGGGACCCCTCATCACTGCCGTGCTGGACTGGGGCAACTCGATGTACGGCGACGGCCTGTACGACCTGGCCTGGCTGCTGTACTGGTGGCCATGGTTCCCGGCGTGGCGTGACATCGACGTCCGGGCGATCATCGCGGACGATCTGGAGGCGAGCGGCGAGTGGCCCGCTGACGCCGCCAGACGGCTGCGCTGCTACCAGATCCACATTGGCCTGGACGCCCAGGCGTACAACGCCTTCACCGGCCGCTGGCAGGAACTCGCCGACAACGCCCGGCTGACGGCAGCCCTGGCAGAACGGGCCTGATCCGGCGTTCCGGCCTGCGACGCGCATCTGAGCGTGCGTGCGGCCGGCGCTACCGCGGGGCCGCACGCCTGGGGCGCCGCGCGCCTTCTCGCGGGCCTGGCTCCCAGGGCAGCTCATCCGCGTCACCCGCCACCCGGATCAGCACGCCGGCCCAGGTGCGGAACGGCCGCCACGGCTCGGCGATCCGGCGGACCGCCTCGTCATCGGGAATCTCCGGCAGCGAGTAGTAGTGGCGCAGGTAGGACGGCAGCCGCGGCTCGCCGAGTGTCAGCGCGTCGGTGACGC
>Ga0302178_10004270_pt1 | contig 10428 bp, 9 predicted proteins | sample I_Palsa_E1_3_FD_198790 | JGI IMG/M metagenome (GOLD analysis project Ga0302178, IMG submission 198790) | Peat permafrost microbial communities from Stordalen Mire near Abisko, Sweden - I_Palsa_E1_3 | ecosystem: Environmental > Terrestrial > Soil > Palsa > Peat permafrost | place: Sweden: Abisko... | reverse complement strand
CGATCAGCAGCAGAACCTGGACACCCTGCTGGTCAGCGTCATCGGCCTGGCCGACGTCGGCAACCAGGTCCTGGGCGACAACAGACAGCCGTTGACCGACGTTCTGCATCTGCTGGTACCGACGACGGATCTGACCCATCAATATGCCCCGGCCCTGACTTGCGGACTTGCCGGGACGGCGTACCTCGCTAGTGGGCCCCAGTTAGCGGAGCCCGGTGTCGTCAACTCGGTCGGCTTCACCTTTGGCGTGGAGCGCTACCGCTACCCCAAAAACCTTCCCAAAGTCGCCGCCACGGGTGATTCGCAATGCGCGGCCCTTCCGAAGGTGGCACCTGAGACGACGGCGCCATTCGTCGTCGCCGACACCGGCGCCAACCCCTGGCAGTACGGAAACCAGGGCATCCTGCTGAACTCCGATGCGCTCAAGCAGTTCTTGTACGGCCCCATCGACGGGCCGCCGCGGAACACCTCGCAGACCGGGCAGCCGGGATGAGCAACAACCGTGCGACATTCATCAAATTCGCAGCCTTCGCGGTCGTGATGGTGGTGCTGTCCGCGTTCCTCGTGCTCATCTTCGGCCAGTACCGAACCGGTACAACCGCCGCCTATTCCGCGGTTTTCGCCAATGTGTCAGAGCTGAAGTCGGGCAACTCGGTGCGGGTCGCGGGGGTGCGCGTCGGCACGGTGGGCGACATCTGGATGCGACCCGATCACAAGGTCGTGGTCGAGTTCGACGCCGATCGCGACGTCGTGCTCTCGAGCGGCACCAAGGCCGCAGTCCGTTATCTGAATCTGGTCGGAGACCGCTACCTGGAACTCATGGACGGCCCCGGGTCCACCCGGAAGCTACCCGGTGGCTCTCAAATTCCAGCCGATCACACCGAGCCTGCCCTCGATCTCGACCTGCTACTCGGGGGACTCAAACCCGTCATCCAGGGGTTGAACCCAAAGGATGTCAACGCCCTGACATCGTCTGTCCTGCAAGTCTTTCAGGGTAAAGGCGGAACGCTGGCGTCGCTGCTGTCGCACACCTCGTCCTTCTCGACTGCGCTGGCAGACAACAATCAGGTACTCGAGCATCTCATCGACAACTTGAACACCGTGGTCGCCACCCTCGCCAAAGACGACCACCAATTTGGAGCGACGATCGACCATCTCGAGCAGCTGATCAGCGGACTGGCGGCCGACCGCGATCCGATCGGCACAGCGATTGACTCCTTGAGCAAGGGCACCGCGTCAGTCGCTGATCTGTTGCGCAATGCACGCGCGCCGCTGAAGGGCACCGTAGAACAGCTAAACCGCCTGGCGCCCCTGCTCGACGGAGACAAGGGTCAACTCGACGCCGTGCTACAGAAGCTGCCGGAGGACTACCGCAAGATGGCCCGTGTCGGCGCCTACGGCAGCTTTCTGCAGTACTACATCTGCGGAATCACCGTGCGGGTGACAGACCTGCAGGGACGGACCGCAGTCTTCCCCTGGATCAAGCAAGAGGGCGGGAGGTGCGCGGAACCGCATGCTTAAATACCGTGGCTCCAAACTCATTCGATCCGGAATCATCGGTGTCGTCCTGATCGTGCTGGTGATCGCCGTGGGACTTCAGCCGGAACGGCTGGCGCAGTTGGCGACGTCGATCACATACCAGGCGCTCTTTTCTGAAGCCGGCGGTCTCAGGACCGGTGACAAGGTGACCATGTCCGGTCTCAAGATCGGTGCGGTATCGGACGTAAGGCTGCGTAAGGGCAAGGCGCTGATCACTTTTCGGGTGGACGGCAAGTACCTGCTCGGCTCGGAAACGACTGCACACATCCGCACCGGTTCCCTGCTGGGCGCACGGGTCGTGACCTTGGAATCTGCCGGCGGCGGCGTCCTGCATTCAGCCGACGTGATTCCTGTCTCACGAACCTCGTCGCCATATTCACTGACCGACGCCGTCAGCGACCTCACCGCCAACAGCGCGGGCACCGACACCGCAATGCTCAATCAGTCTCTGAACACGTTGTCGGCGACGCTCGATCAGATTGCGCCGCAACTTCAACCCACCTTCGATGGGGTTTCCCGGTTGTCGCAATCACTGAACAGCAGGAACCACACGTTGAGCGAACTGCTGAAGAACGCCGGTGACGTCACCGCGACATTGTCGCGGCGCAGCCAAAAGATCGACTCGTTGATACTCAACGCGAACGACCTGCTCGGCGTGCTGGTCCAAAGACGCAACGCGATCGCCTCACTGCTGGCCACTACCGCCGTCGTCGGTCGTCAGCTCTCCGGTTTGGTGGCCGACAACGAGAAGACGCTGGCGCCTGCACTGGACAAATTGAACTCGGTGACGGCGCTGTTGGAGAAAAACCGCGACAACATCGCTAAAGCGATACCGGGACTGGCCAAATACCAAATGACGCTGGGTGAGGCTGTGTCCAACGGCTTCTACTACAACGCATTCGTCGGCAATCTCGCCACACCGGCGCTGCTGCAACCGTTTCTCGACTATGCCTTCGGGTTCAGGGCCCATGGAGCCCCCGGCCGGCCGCCGGACAACGCTGGCCCGCGCGCCACACTTCCCGTCCCGTTCAACGGAATTCCAGGCGGGTCGCGATGATCACCCGACGCCGGATGGCCGCCGGCACTGCCGTCGTGCTGGTCGCGCTCATGTTCGCCGGGGCGGCCGTTCTCGTCCATCAGATGTCTTTCGGTACAACGATCACCGCCTACTTCACCAAGACCGTCGCGATCTATCCAGGCGACGAGGTACGGGTCGCTGGTGTCGCCGTCGGGACCATCAAAACCATTGCGCCGGAGGGGACTCAGGCCAAGATGACGATGGATATCGACAGGAATGTTTCAATCCCGGCCAACGCGCAGGCTGTGATCATCGCCCAGAATCTGGTGGCGGCGCGGTATGTCCAACTCACCCCGCCCTACGAGGACAGCGGCCCAACGATGAGCGACGGCGCCGTCATTCCCGTTGACCGCACCGCGATTCCCGTCGAGTGGGACCAGGTCAAGGAGCAATTGACCAGGCTGGCCACAGATCTCGGACCCAAGAGCGGAATGTCCACCACATCGGTGGGCCAGTTCATCGACAGCGCAGCCAACGCGCTGGGCGGCAACGGCGATAAGCTGCGTCAGACACTGGCCCAACTGTCGGGTCTCGGCCGGATCCTCGCCGGCGGCAGCGGCAACATCGTCGACGTCATCACCAACCTGCAGATACTGGTGAGCGCGCTCCGCGGCAGCGGCGAGCAGATCGTCGAGTTCGAGAACCGGTTCGCTACCTTGAGCGGCGTGCTCGACGGTACCAAGTCCGACTTGGACGCCGCACTGACGAATCTGTCGGTGGCCGTCGCCGACGTTCAGCGGTTCGTCGCCGGTACCCGCGATAAAACTTCCGAGCAGATCCAGCGGTTGGCCAACGTGACCCAGAACTTAGCCGACAACCAGATGGCGCTGCAGAACGTACTACACGCGGCCCCGAACGCATTCGCCAACGGCTACAACATTTACAATCCCGATACCGGCAGCTTCCTGGGATCGTTCTCCATCAACAACCTGTCGAGCCCCACGCAATTCATCTGCTCGGCTCTCGGCGCCATTCAGAACGTCACCGCATCAGAGACCGGGAAACTGTGCGCCGAATACCTCGGTCCCGCATTGCGGCTGTTCAACTTCAACAACGTCCCGATTCCGATCAACCCGTATCTGATGAAGTCGGCGAGCCCGGAGAACATCATTTACTCCGAGCCCGCGTTGGCGCCCGGAGGCGCGGGTGCGAAACCAGGTCCGCCGGAGACCCCGCCCACAATCTCGGCGTATACCGGTCTCCGCGACAATCCTTACCCGGCTCCCGCCGTCGCGGCACCGCCCTTCCCGCCGGGTCCAAGCGCGCCCGACCACTTGCCTGCCGCGCCGTCGCCCGCGCTCTACCCACGCGCACCGATACCCCCAGGAGTCGCCCACGCCCCGCCTCCGGGCGGAACGACGCTGCCCGACCTGCTGTTACCCGCGGAGGCACCGGCCCCACCTGCGGCTCCGCAGTCCGCGGCCCCGCAGCCGACACAAGGGACGCCGCCGTCATGACGAACCGGAAACCGCTGCGCCGATTGGCCGTGTCGGCCTGCGCCGTCATGCTGGGCTCCGCCGGATGCGCCTTCAACGGCGTGAACTCACTTCCGCTCCCGGGCGCGGTTGGACGTGGCTCGGGGGCTCAGTTCTTCCGCGTCGAGATCGCCGATGTCGCGACCTTGGAGCCGAATTCGCCGGTTCTGATCGACGACGTCGTGGTCGGCAGTGTCGCCAAGGTCACGGTCAAAGACTGGCATGCCGTCGTCGATGTGTCGGTCGAACCCGGTGTCGTGGTACCTGGCAATGCGGTGGCCAGCGTCGGGCAGACCAGTCTGCTCGGGTCGATGCACGTGGAACTCAATCCGCCCATCGGTCAGAAGCCGAACGGCAGGCGGGTTTCCGGCGCCACCATCCCGCTCAACAAGTCATCGACCTATCCGTCGACCGAACAGACACTGTCGTCGCTGTCGGTCGTCCTCAACGGCGGCGGATTGGGTCAAATCGGCGACGTCATTCACAATTTCAACGCCGCCTTTTCGGGGCGTGAACCGCAGATTCGGGATCTTCTGACCCGCCTCGACACGTTCGTTGGCACGATCGACACCAATCGCGACAACATCGTCGCGACCATCCAAGCGTTGAACCGACTCTCGGGCACCTTCGCCGACGACGACGCCGTCCTCGACAAGGCGTTGCGCACGATCCCCCCGGCACTCACCGTGCTGGTCCAGGAGCGTCCCCGTATCACGACTGCCCTAGAGCGGCTCGGCACCTTCAGCGGGACCGCCACCGGTGTCATCCACGACGTCCAAGCCGACCTCGTCAAGAATCTGCGCAACTTGGAACCGACGTTCCGGGGCCTCGCCGACGTCGGGCCACCGCTGGATAAAGCTCTCGCGTTCACGCCGCTGTTCCCGTACGGCCAGAATCTCGTCGACCGGGGAGTCAAGGGCGATTACGTGAACCTCTTCGCAATCATTGACCTCACGATCCCTCGGCTCAAGCGCACCCTATTCCTGGGTACGCGTTTCGGGCAGCAAGGCGCGCCTCTGGTCCCGGCACCAGGGGACCCACTGTTTCAGCAATACAGCTATGACCCGCTCGGAGCTGGCATCGCACCGCCGTTCACCGACGCACCTCCCAATGCTTGGTCGCCAGGAATCCCGGGGGCGCCGCCACCATGGCTCCTGCCCCCGAACTTGCCGCCGCCCGTGGGGGTTTCGCCGGTGCCGACCGATCAGAACGCCGCACCCAGCAATGCCGCTGGTCCGGCACACGGCCCCCCGCCCGGTCCGCCGGCGCCGGCGCACGGGGGTGGCTGATGCTGACGCGTTTCGTCAGAATCCAGTTGATCATCTTCGCCATCGCCTCCCTGGTCGGTGTCACCGTGATGGTCTTCAACTACCTTCAGGCGCCAACCTTGCTTGGCATCGGACGCATCACCGTGACATTGGAGCTGCCCGCCTCCGGTGGGCTTTACCGCTTCAGCAACGTCACCTATCGAGGCGTGCAAATCGGCACGGTGACCGCAGTCGACGTCAAACGCACCGGTGTGGTTGCCACGTTGTCGCTGGACACCTCGCCGCCGATTCCGGCGGGTCTCAAGGCTGAAGTTCATAGCGTCTCGGCCGTCGGTGAGCAGTATGTGGACCTGGTTCCCAACACCAATGCGTCGCCCTACCTGCGCGACGGCTCCGTCATTGCGAGGCGGGACACGACCATCCCGCAAGAGGTAGGCCCGATGCTGGACCAGCTCAGCTCACTGGTAGACAGCATCCCGAAGAACAAGCTGAGCGACTTACTCGACGATTCCTTCAAGGCTCTCAACGGCGCCGGCTACGACTTCGGATCGTTACTGGATTCGTCGTCGACGATCATCGGTGACCTGAACCGCGTGTCCGACCGTGCTCGCACTCTGGTGGAGGATTCGGGGCCGCTGCTGGATACGCAAGCCCGAACCGTCGACTCGATCCGCAGCTGGGCACATAACCTCGCGGGATTTACCGGGCAGCTAGCGGCGAACGACCAGCAGGTGCGCACGTTGTTGCAGACCGGGCCCGGCGCGGTGAACGAGGTGTCCCGGTTGCTCGATCAAGTCAAACCCACGCTGCCGATTCTGCTCGCCAATTTGACGACCATCGGAAAGATCGGCGTGACCTATCACGCGTCGCTCCAACAGCTGCTGGTGTTGTTGCCGCCTTATGTCGCCGCAGTGCAGACCACTGGTCTGGTGCGTAACAACGGCGAGGGAATCCCGTTGGGAGACTTCGAACTCGGGGTATCGGATCCACCGGCATGCACCGTAGGCTTTCTTCCGCCGTCGTCCTGGCGGTCTCCCGAGGACACCACGACAATCGACACTCCGGACGGGCTGTACTGCAAACTTCCTCAAGACGCGCCGATCTCGGTTCGTGGTGCACGCAACTACCCGTGCATGGGCCATCCCGGCAAACGAGCGCCCACCGTCGAGATGTGTGACAGCGACCGGGAATTCGAACCCCTGGCGCAACGCCAGCACACTCTGGGTCCATACCCGATAGACCCCAACCTGCTATCGCAGGGCGTTCCTCCCGACGACCGCGTCACTTCGGACTCGCATATCTTCGGCCCCCTGCAGGGAACGCCACCGCCACCGGGATCACTCGGGCCTTCGGTAACGGCGCCAAATGTCCCAGCGCCGGCCGCGGCTCCTGCGCCCATGGCGCCGCAGGCCGTACCAACGCCCGCCGCTCCCGGGGGCGGGGTGCACTCCGCGGCTCCGAGTTCGTTCAGTGTTGATGGATCTGGGACCGGGCCATCGGTGGCGATCGTCCACTACGATCCTCGCACCGGGTGCTATGTCGGACCTGACGGTCATCTCTACAGCCAGGCGGACCTCACAGCCCCTGCGGCGCATCGGAGTTGGCAGGACATGCTGCCCTCGTAGTGGCGAACCGCCGACGCACTGCTGATACTCGATGTTGAGGGTGCGCGCAGGGGATAGGTCGGCGCTGTCAGATCTTCTTGACCATTTTGAACGGCATCTCGACAACGAACCAGTTGTTCTCGCCGCAGTTGCCGCTGTCGCCGACCGTCTTGTCTTTGCCGGCGAAGGTTGTCGAGTCGTGATCGACATACCCGGTCGAGTCGACCGGGAAGAACATGTATGTCTGCAGTCCGTGGGCGGAGGTACCGTCGGGGCACTGTTGCCAGTCGGGAAGATCCCGTTGGACGTACCAAGTACCGTTGGTACTACTGGCTTTCGCCGTCCACCCGCGATCGCTGTTGACGGTCCCGGTGCAGTCGGTCGCGGTGCTGCATGTAGTGGAAAACGTCCATGTACTGCGTACGGTCGGCACGTTGTGGTACTGCTGGTGGATTTGAGCCCATTCGCCGTTGGACGTGGTGACGAAGGACCCGTTGATGGCGTAGTTGTCGTAGTCCCCTAATGCCGGGGGCGCCAGAGCCAAGAGCGAAGTCGCCGACGCCGCAACGAGAGTGAGGCTCAGTTTGTGGTGGACTGCACCCATCGCCTGCCCCTCAACATGATTCGGGAACTCACCGCTCTTATATGAATTGAGGATAGCATCGGCGGGACGCATGAAATAGCCGAATTGAGTCATTCGCTAACGTGTATGAGGCGCCGCTGATGTCCCTTGGCTCACGAACTCAACCCGCGACATCTTCAGTCGGCCGTCGGCTCGCTGAAGAGACAATATGACCCGAAATTCTTGTGCATCCCGTTGCGCACCTTGAAGACTGGATGCCTGCGACGTGGCCGCAACAAGCACGACCGCTGAATCACCGGTCATTCCCTGGACGGCCACTGCATTGACCGTCACCGAAGTGGTTACCTTGGATTGCTCCAAGCCGGCGATCAAATTGTCAGCGCTGGCCTGGAATTGGTTCTTGAATTGCCCGGTGGAATCGTCGATGACACGCTGAACGCCGTCTCTGGCCTTCGTGAAGTCGATCGACATCAATTCGGTTATCTCGGCACGCGCTGCCTTGGTGAACTCGGCCGTGCGCTGCCGCTTCTCCACGGTGGTGCGGTGGCTCCACCACATAGCGCCGCTAGCCCCAAAGGATGTACAGACACACAGAACTGCAATGGCGACGACGAGGGTTCTTCGCCGCGGTCGACGGGACTGAAAGCGACGTGGTGAACCGGCAGCCAGTGACGCCGGCGCAGTATCGTCGTCGTTCTGGCCGAAGCCATCTCGTGCAGTTTTGCCGTCGTCCAACGGTATGCTTGCCGGAGCCCGACCGGAGGCAGCATGGGCCACCGTTTCAGCGTGTCGACGAAGCTGGTTTGCACGCAGGCGGGCTTGTTCAGCCCGGACCGACGCCAGCGTCGCCGCGGCCTCCGCGTCGGCGGTGGAAAGGTCATCGTGGGTGGGAATGGCGGCCGCCCTGCGTCTAAGAGTCACTGCCATGGACTCCTTGACGTCGAGCGCACGGCATCCGTTGTCCCAGAGCCAACACTAGCCCGCCCTTGCTTGGCTGTGAGCCCACTGGGGATGTGAAAATAACTGGATGCGTTACAGATTCGCGACAGGAAGCGTGATTGTTGGCGCCGCGATGTGGTTCTCGCCCACCGCGGCTGCCGGACCGGGGAGCTGCGACGACCCCCACTGCGTCCCGGGAATCGCCGCAGGAATAGATCTCGGCGCACCGTGTGAGAACACCACAACCTTCGTCTTCGGGACGACCTCGTGGGGAAGGCTCGTCTTCTGCGGCTCCCCGAGACGTTATGAGCCTCGGTATTTCCGGTCGCCCCCGATGAGGGGGGTCAAGGATGAGAGCACCTCGTGTGAAGGCTTCCAGAACGCTGTCGCCCAGTCGCCAGATGGCCTGTTCTTGTCCTGCAGCGCGCAGGGCGGTCGGAGCGTCTGGGTTCGCGGCGACGCCTAAGCGATCGTTTCCGTCAGCCGAATCTGCTGAGGCATGTTGTGGGCGATTGCTTTTCCTCACATCAGTCAAGTCTTCGTGAAGATACCGACCGCATGATCGTCCTCCCCGCAATGTAGCGGCGAGAGTGAGCGCGGTCTGCGTCGAGTCGGCGCGCATCGGTGTCCTCAGATCGGGTTGAACGCTGAGACGAGCCAAGCACCGTTGATCTTCGTCAGGCTCACTAGCACGCTGCTCGCCGTGATGGTCGGCTCTGGTCGCGCCGCACTCTGGGTGGTCTGGTTGACGAAGACGAGAACGACGGCGGAGTCCGAATGGAGCTCCGTTAAGGCGGCCTGCGCGATGGCCGCGGTGGTCTTGACGGCCTTCTGCCTAGCGGCGGGTCCGACGATCTGCTGGGTGAATTGGCTGTAATAGTTCAAGAATTCGCCGGTGAGGCGTGACTTGGCGGTGGCGAAGTCCTTATCGATGCTATCCGGGGCGTAGGACAGGATGGCGACCGTGCTGTCGGAGGCGGCGGACACCGCCGCGCTGGCAGCGGCGTTGTCGGTCTGACGATCCGGGAGGTATTGCAAGTAGAACATGCAGGCGGCGAAAGCCGTGGAGGTGATGACGAGCAATGCGAAGGCGAAGAGCGTCAGCCGGGCGCCGTACCGGCGGGCCGAGACCTCGGTCGATGGCGGCGGTGACTCAACCGGCCCGTCGTCGGTTGCGTCGAGGACGTCGTCGCGCGCGACGTCTTCGACTGCTGGACTTGGGTTATCGCTCACTGCACGAACTCCACCTTCGACAGCTTGAGCTGGTCGGCATCCCGGGTGACGGTGACGACGAGTCGCCAAGCACGTGGTTCCTGCTTGGCTCCTGCGGCATTGGTGACTTCAGACGTTGCCGCCACCAGGACGTTGGCGGAGTCGGCGGCCATTGATTTGACGGCAGCGGCGTTCACCGTGGTCACGGTGGTGAGCTGCGATTGCTGCGCGGCGGCGATGAAATCCTTGGCCCCTTTGACGAAGTCGTCTTTGAACGACCCGGTGGAGTCGTCGATGACGCGTTGCACGTCGTCCTTGGCGTGAGCGAAGTCCATCGACATCAACGTCACGACGCCTTGCCGGGCGGCAGCAGCGAACTCCGCAGTGCGCTGTTGTTCCCCTAACTTCTCTCGGTGCTGCCAAAGGAGCCGTCCGCCCACCCCAAACATCGCGCAGGCGAAAAGGACCGCGACGGCTGCCGCGGCGAGGCGTCGCCTCGGCCGGCCCGGAAGGTGCCACCGCGGCTTGATTGCCGATACAGCGGGGACGTTGTCTGCCGGTTCGCGTTCGTCAGGCAGATCGTCTTCAGCACCGCCCTGAGCGTCGTGTGTAGACGAATCCACGGGTGAAGCATCCCCGGAATCCAGATCTGTCATAGCGGCGGCGGCCCGGCGCAGCCGCAGCGCGCGTGCCCGGGCGTGCGCCGCGACCGCGAGCGCCTCGGCTGCCG
>Ga0302178_10004267_pt1 | contig 10431 bp, 9 predicted proteins | sample I_Palsa_E1_3_FD_198790 | JGI IMG/M metagenome (GOLD analysis project Ga0302178, IMG submission 198790) | Peat permafrost microbial communities from Stordalen Mire near Abisko, Sweden - I_Palsa_E1_3 | ecosystem: Environmental > Terrestrial > Soil > Palsa > Peat permafrost | place: Sweden: Abisko... | reverse complement strand
AGGCCGATCACGTCGTAGCCCTGCTCCTTGAGCAGCCATGCGGTCACCGACGAATCCACGCCGCCCGACATGCCCACCACGACTTTCTGTTTTCCGGCCTTGCTCATTTCGCTCTCTATATTGCTTGCCTTAGGTTGAAAACCAGCCTAGGTCCCAGCCTGCACCGGCGCGACCGAATGCGTATGAATGAAGTCGAGCGGCACGCGGCGCCCGGCGAGGTAATGTTCCAGACATTCCAGCACGGCCGGCGACCTGTGCCGGTCAGCGCACGCGCGCAATTCGTCGGCGGTCAGCCACATGGCTCGCACGATGCCCGAGTCCAGCGCCATGCCCGGCACCTCGCCTGACGTCGTGCCGCAGAACGTGAACCGCAAATACGTGACCGACCTTCCCGGCCGCTCGAAATGCGTGAGATACGTGCCGACAAGCGCTTCCGGCTTGAAATGGTGCGCTGTTTCCTCGAGCGTCTCGCGCTTCACGGCGTCGACGAGTGTTTCTCCCGCTTCCAGATGCCCGGCAGGCTGATTAATCTTGAGCCCATCCGACGTGTGCTCCTCGATCACGAGAAAGCGCCCGTCCCGTTCCACAATTGCCGCGACCGTCACGCGCGGTGCCCATCTTTCTGGTTTCATGGGACCGTATTTTACCGTTTTGCGGGTTTTTACGCCGCCTTCGGCGTTAGTGAACGTTGTTGCCCGATCGCGTCATTTTTCGCGAATGTTTCGGTTACAGTGACGATCAGTCGCAAATAACAGCTTAAATAACCGCTTAATCAAGTGCGCAGGCGTCTCGCAAGATGATTGCTGCCTACAGGCGAGCGACTGCACACGGCCATATCAAAAACTAGAACGTGAGGAGGATTGAAGATGCATATCGGAGTGCCTGCCGAAACGCGGGCGAACGAGGCGCGCGTTGCCGCCACGCCGGAGACGGTCAAGAAGCTCGTGTCGCAAGGTCACCGGGTCACGGTGCAGCGCGGCGCGGGCGTGCCAGCGAGTTATATCGACGATGCCTTCGCCGCTGCCGGCGCCGAGCTGGTCGATGTCAACACCGCGTTTGCCGCTGATCTCGTCCTCAAGGTTCATTCGCCCAATGAAGCCGAATTGCTGCTGCTGAAACCGGGTGCGTTCCTAGCCGGAATGCTGGACCCTTTCAACGCCGATAACAACGCGCGCCTGGCTGCGTCGGGAATCACCGCGTTCGCGTTGGAAGCCGCGCCGCGTACTACGCGTGCGCAGAGCCTGGATGTGTTGTCGTCGCAGGCGAATATCGCCGGTTACAAGGCCGTTCTGGTCGCGAGCAACATCTATCAGCGCTTCATGCCGATGCTGATGACCGCCGCCGGCACCGTGAAAGCAGCACGCGTGCTCGTGCTCGGCGCAGGCGTGGCGGGCCTGCAGGCTATCGCCACGGCCAAGCGGCTCGGCGCGGTGATCGAAGCCTCCGATGTGCGTCCGGCCGTGAAGGAGCAAATCGAATCGCTGGGCGCAAAGTTCCTCGATGTCCCCTACGAAACCGATGAAGAACGTGAAGCCGCGGTCGGCGTCGGTGGTTACGCGCGTCCCATGCCGCCAAGCTGGCTCGCGCGGCAATCGGTGCTGGTAGCCGAACGTGCAAAACAAGCCGATATCGTCATCGCGACCGCGCTGATTCCCGGTCGCCCCGCGCCTACGTTGATCGCGGCGGAAACCGTCCAGCAGATGAAACCGGGCTCGGTCATCGTCGATCTGGCGGCCGGACGCGGTCCTGAATTCGAAGGTCGTCGCGGCGGCAATTGTCCGCTCACCGAAGTCGATCAGGTCGTGATGAAACATGGTGTGCATCTGGTCGGCTACACCAATCTCGCTTCCATGGTCGCCACCGATGCCTCCGCTCTCTACGCTCGCAACCTGCTTGATTTCATCAAGTTGATTGTGACGAAGGAAGGGACGCTGAACATCGATATGGCCGACGACATCGTCGCCGCGACGCTCCTGTGCCGCGACGGCCAGGTTACGCGCGGGATAAAAGGAGACTGACATGGAACTGGTAAATCACACGGTCATCAACCTGATCATCTTCGTGCTGGCGATCTACGTTGGCTATCACGTGGTGTGGAACGTCACGCCCGCGTTGCACACGCCTTTGATGGCGGTAACGAACGCCATTTCGGCGATCGTGATCGTTGGCGCGATGCTCGCCGCTGGCTTGACCATTGGCGATGCAGGCAAGTTCTTCGGCACGCTCGCCGTTTTATTGGCAGCCGTCAATGTGTTCGGCGGGTTCCTGGTCACGCGGCGAATGCTCGAGATGTTCAAGAAGAAAGCGCCCAAGCAAATTACTAACGCTTCAAAGGGGGCCGCGCAATGAGCATGAGCGTTGTCACTCTCCTGTATCTCATCGCCTCGGTGTGTTTCATCCAGGCGCTCAAAGGGCTGTCGAATCCGAAGACGGCGCGTATCGGCAATACGTTCGGCATGGCCGGCATGGCGATCGCGATTCTCACGACTATCGCGTTGATCGTGAAGCAGGCTGCGGCGCTGGGATCGGATCTGTCGCTCGGGCTTGGCCTGCTGTTTGGGGCGCTCGTGGTCGGCGGTGCGGTTGGCGCGTATGTCGCGGCGAAAGTCGAGATGACGAAAATGCCCGAACTCGTCGCCGCGATGCACTCGCTGATCGGTCTCGCCGCGGTGTGTATTGCGTATGCGGTTGTGTCGGAACCCTCAGCGTTTGGTCTTGCTGCGTTGGGTGACCCGATTCCCGTGGGCAATCGCGTGGAATTGTTTATCGGCACGTTTGTGGGTGCGATCACGTTTTCCGGTTCGGTGATCGCGTTCGGCAAGCTCTCGGGCAAGTATCAGTTCCGCTTGTTCAAGGGCGCGCCGGTCGTGTATCCCGGCCAGCACATGATCAACCTGCTGCTCGCAATCGCGATGCTCGGGTTTGGCATTATCTTCATGCTGACGCAGTCGTGGCTGCCGTTCGTGATCATGACGCTGATCGCGTTCGCGCTTGGCGTGCTGATCATTATCCCGATTGGCGGCGCGGATATGCCGGTGGTCGTGTCCATGCTGAATTCGTATTCGGGCTGGGCGGCGGCGGGTATCGGCTTCTCGCTGAATAACCCGATGCTGATTATCGCCGGGTCGCTGGTTGGATCGTCGGGTGCGATTCTGTCGTACATCATGTGCCGCGCGATGAACCGATCGTTCTTCAACGTGTTGCTCGGCGGGTTCGGTAATGAAGGCGGTGCGGCGGCAACGGGCGGTGCGCAAGAGCAACGTCCGGTGAAATCCGGTTCCGCCGATGACGCCGCGTTCATGCTCGGCAACGCCGAGACAGTCGTGATCGTGCCGGGGTACGGGCTGGCCGTGGCGCGCGCTCAACACGCGCTGAAGGAACTCACGGATAAGCTGATCGAGAAAGGCATCGACGTTAAGTACGCGATTCACCCGGTGGCCGGGCGGATGCCGGGGCATATGAACGTGTTGCTGGCTGAAGCCGAAGTGGACTATGAATTGGTCCACGAGATGGAAGACATCAACGGGGAGTTTCAGCAGACGGACGTGGTTTTGGTGCTGGGGGCGAACGATGTGGTGAACCCGGCGGCGAAGACGGACCCTAAATCGGTGATTGCGGGCATGCCGATTCTGGAGGCTTATCGGGCGAAGACGATTATCGTGAACAAGCGGTCCATGGCGGCGGGTTATGCCGGACTGGATAATGAACTGTTCTATATGGACAAGACGATGATGGTTTTCGGCGATGCGAAGAAGGTGATCGAGGATATGGTGAAGGCGGTGGAGTGATACTCGCTGCAGCGTGAGACGAAACGCCGGTGTGCTCTTTTGAAACACCGGCGTTTTGCTATCTCGCCGATGCACATAAAACCGCGCTTAGCCTCTCGCTCTCGAGGCAGGGACAACGGAGTAAAAGAGACCCGATGCGAGCACTGTTCGTATGCAGCAGAAATCGCCTGAGAAGTCCAACGGCGGAACAAGTGTTCTCGTCTTGGCCTAACGTCGAGACAGATTCGGCAGGCTTGGCTTCTGATGCGGTAACTCCACTGGAGCCCGACCAAATTGAGTGGGCGGAAGTGCTGTTCGTCATAGAGCGACGGCACAAGGCCAAACTGATCAAGATGTTCGGGCGATATCTAAAAGGGAAACGGATCGTTTGCCTCGACATTCCAGATAAGTACGCTTTTATGGACCTGGAATTGATTGCTCTGTTATAGCGAAAAGCGGGAAAATTTATGCGTCAGCGGGCAACTGGCTCGGGCCGGGGTTTGTAACTGCGTCCGTCTTGAAGCCGTCGCCGGTGCACTGTCCGCAAGATACTCGACGACCAAAGTAGTCATTTATGGCACTTCTGGCCGGGCAAATTTCGTCGTGAGGACCATAACGCTGGCAATCGCGATAAACAATCCGATTCCGCCAGCGCCCGCGTTTTGATCAGCCTCGGGCGTGTAGAAGCGGCGGCAATTTTTAGAGTCATCGAAGCGAGCATCGTCCATGCTGAGCCGGGCAGGGCGGGTAAAACGCTTAATGGGCGGTGGGTAGCTAGCCAGCGTATTCGCTCCGGGCAGACTCGGATCGTTTATCGCGTCAACGGGGACCGCGTCGAGGTCCTGATCGTCGCCGTCGGAATGCTTCGTGATAACGAAATGCATGACGCGGCAACTGACAGGACCGGCTAGTTTCGGACTTGCAACGGGAAGGCTTGCGTCTTGACTCACCCACGTTGTCATTCCAAGGGAAGTGTCCGTTACCTTTTCTCTTAGGAAGACATGGCCGATCTTTGCCGTATTAATCTGGTGCGATTCATTGAGGCGCGGCTGACAAGTTCAGCCTTCATCACGTACTGGCCGTTCGCCAACCCGGCACGGCCCCTCCCCCGCGTACAATATCCCCCTTCAATTCTCAAAAAAGCACCGCCCCATGGCCACTACTTTCCTTTTCGACTGGTTTGTCCCCTGCCCGCGCGGTCTCGAGGCCCCGCTTGCGGCCGAACTCGGCGAAATCGGGGCTAAGCATGTGGAGGGCTCGCAGTTCAGAACCGGCAAGGAGGTCCCCGGCGGCGTGCATTTGCGCGGCAGCTGGGCCGCCGGCATCGCCGCCAACCTGCATTCGCGCATTGCAAGCCGCGTGTTGCTGAAACTGGCCCAAGGCCCGTATCGCAGCGAACACGACATTTACGAACTCGCCTATCAGCAGCAATGGGAGAAATGGTTCTCGCCGAATGAAACCATTCGTGTCGACATCACCGCGATCAAATCCCCTTTGCGCAGCCTCGAATTCGCGACCCTGCGCGTGAAAGACGCCGTGTGCGACCGCTTGCGCGAATTGACGGGCAATCGTCCGAGCGTCGATACCGCGCAACCCGACGTGCGCGTCTTCGCGTTCCTCACGCTGAACGAATGCACGCTCTACCTCGATACCTCCGGCGATCCGCTCTTCAAACGCGGCTGGCGACTCGACAAGGGCGCGGCTCCCTTGCGTGAAAACCTCGCAGCAGGAATTCTGCGCCTGACCGGCTGGACGCCCGGCACGCCGCTTTACGATCCGATGTGCGGCAGCGGCACCTTCCTCGCCGAAGCCGCACAAGTCGCGCTGAACATCGCGCCGGGGGTGGACCGCAGTTTCGGCTTCGAAAAGCTGAAGCAATACGATGTGAACGCTTGGCAAAAGCTGAAAGGCGCAGCGGTCGATGCCAAACGTGCCGCGCAGTCATCACGTGCGGATATCCAGATTTACGGCAGCGACATTTCCGGCGACATGCTCGACAAGGCCTACGCGAATCTGGAACGCGCAGGTTTGCCGGAACTATCGTTGAAACAACTCGACGCGCGCCACATGACGCCGCCGTCGGACACCCCCGGCATCCTGGTCGCAAATCCTCCATACGGCGAGCGGATTGAAGTGCGCGGGCGCGGTCCGCGCGGTGAGCTTCGCGAACCGAAGAACCGTGGTCACGACGAAGACGAGGACGCATTCATTCGCGCGCAACCTGATCCCGCCGACCAGGAGTTTTTTATCTCGTTCGGCAACGCGATGAAGCAGCGCTTTCCGGGCTGGCGCGCTTATGTGCTGACGTCGGATCGAAAACTGCCGGGCATGCTGCGACTGCGTGAATCGACGAAAACGCCGCTTTTTAACGGCGCGCTCGAATGCCGGCTGTTCCGCTTCGACATGATCGCCGGCAGCGTGCGCAATCGGCCGGCGGCAGCGGAACCCGCCGGGGATCAAACGCCTGACTCCGAGGCTTGAAGCACAGGCAGGCTTGAAGCACAGGCAGGCTTGAAGCACAGGCGTGAAGCATCGCGGAGGCGGCGCTACAATCGCTGAATGAACTCATCGACTGAAGCCCAATCCCTATTAGCCATCGACGTCTATCGCAGCCGCCGTGACCGCGTCCTCGCGGCGCTGCGGGAAGCAGGCGGCGGCGTGGCAATCATTCCGACGGCGCGCGAAGTCATGCGCAACCGCGACGCCGATTACCCGTTCCGCCACGACAGCTATTTCTATTACCTGACAGGCTTCACGGAACCGGAAGCGACCTTGGTGCTCAACGCCAGCGCCGACGCAGCAGACCCCGCCGCCATCCTGTTCTGCCGCGAGAAAAACGTCGAGCGCGAAACCTGGGAAGGTTTCCGCTACGGCCCGGAAGGCGCACGCCTCGCGTTTGGTTTCGACGCGGCGTTCCCCATCGATCAGCTCGATACGGAAATGCCCCGCCTTCTCGCCGATAACCCCGCGTTGCACTATGCGCTCGGCAGCTCCGCCGAGTTCGACGCGCAGGTTCGCGGCTGGCTCGCGGCGGTTCGTGCGCAGAGCCGGATTGGTGTGAAAGCGCCCACGAAAGCGATCGATCTGTTGCCTATGCTCGATGAAATGCGCCTCATCAAGGACGCGCACGAACTCGAAATCATGCGGCGCGCAGGCACCATCTCTGCCGTTGCGCACCGGCGCGCGATGCAAACCTGCCGTCCCGGCATGCACGAATACGAGATCGAAGCCGAGCTGCTCTACACGTTCCGCCGGCGCGGCGCGCAAGCGCCCGCGTATGGCACGATCGTCGCCGCCGGCGCGAATGCCTGCACGCTGCACTACCCGGCGGGCAACACAATCGTGCGCGAGGGCGACCTGATCCTGATCGACGCCGCGTGCGAGCTCGACGGCTACGCGTCCGACATCACGCGCACGTTTCCGGCAAGCGGGAGGTTCACATCGGCGCAAAGGGAAATCTACGACATCGTGCTGGCCGCGCAATATGCCGCCGTCGACGCAACCCGCGAGGGCGTCAGTTTCGACGCGCCGCACGAAGCCGCCGTACGCGTATTGGCGCAAGGTTTGCTGGACACGGGGATCATCGACCGGAATAAATTCGCGACGCTCGACGATGTCATCGCCGAGCGGGCTTATCAGCGTTTCTACATGCATCGGACGAGCCACTGGCTCGGCATGGACGTGCACGATGCCGGCGATTATCGCGACGCCCGCGCGCAACTCGACGACCAGGGCGCACGCGCGTGGCGCACGTTGAAGGCGGGCATGACGCTGACCATCGAGCCGGGTTTGTACATTCGCGCGGCCGTTGACGTGCCCGAACGGTATGCGAATATTGGTATCCGGATCGAAGATGACGCCATCGTCACAGCCGACGGCTGCGAATTGACGACGCGCGAAGTGCCGGTAGATGCCGACGAAATCGAAGCCTTGATGCGCGACGCGCAAACGCCAGATGCAAATTGAAACCGCGGAAACTATCGGCCATGCACCGCCTGCCGATTATCACTTCGATATCGCCATTGTCGGTGCAGGTCCGGTTGGGCTCGCGCTCGCCGGCTGGCTGGCGAAACGAAGCGCAACGTCGCGCTTGTCGGTGGCATTGATTGATGCACGCGAGCCTGGTGCGGCGTCGGCCGATCCGCGATCCATTGCGGTGTCGCACGGCAGCCGGGCGATGCTTGAATCGTCGCTGGGTTTCCCCGCCGATGCCACGCCGATCAAACGCATTCACGTTTCACAACGGGGTCAGTTCGGCCGCACGCTGATCGACCACGATGAACATGGTTTGCCCGCGCTTGGCTACGTCGTGCGCTATGGCTCGCTTGTTACAACGCTCGCGCAAGCGGTCAGCAAAACCGGCGTGCACTGGTTCACGGAAACTACGGCATCAACACCCTTGCACGACCACGAGGGCGTCACGCTCTCGATCCAAACGGCCACCGGCGACCGCACGATCCGCGCACGCATCCTGGTGAATGCCGAAGGCGGGTTGTACAAGGAAGCGGACACTTCGGCCGCCCCGTCCGCTCTTTCCGACGACGTCAAGAACACGCGCGATTATGGCCAGACGGCTATTGTCGGGACGGTGAGCGTATCGACGCCACAACCTGGCGTTGCGTGGGAACGCTTCACACCCGAAGGGCCGATCGCGCTGCTGCCATGCGGCGGCGCCCGCCAGGCTGACTACGCGCTCGTCTGGTGCTGCGACCCCGAAGAAGCGGCGCGCCGCTCGCAACTCCCCGACGCTGAATTCCTCGCCGAACTCGGCTCGGCCTTCGGTGAGCGCATGGGCCGCTTCACGCGAATCACCGGGCGGGCGATGTTCCCGCTCGGACTGAATGCGCTGAATGCGCTGGTCGACCGGCGCACGGTCGCTATCGGCAACGCTGCGCAAACGCTGCATCCCGTTGCGGGTCAAGGGCTCAATCTGGGCTTACGCGATGCCCACGCGCTGTGCGATGCGTTATCGACGAACGGCCCAACAACGGTCGCGTTGAGTCTATTTGCGCAACGGCGCTCACTCGACCGGCGCATGACAATTGGCGCAACCGATACGCTCGCACGTTTTTTCACCGTCGATTTCGCGCCACTCGCTGCGATGCGTGGATTGGCGTTGAGCGCGCTGGAACTCGTCCCGCCGGTTAAGACCGTGCTGGCGCGACAGATGATGTTCGGGCAACGGCGCTGACTTGGCGGAATACTTGCAGCGGCTTCGAGTCAGTACGGCGAGCGGCGTGATTGCGGCGAATGAATCCTCATGAGTCGATCACGCTGGGAACACCTTGGGGCGCGGCATGCGCTAGCGATCCGTGCGATCCGTGCGATCCGTGCGATCCGTGCGATTTGCGCGGTCCTTCTGCATGCCCTGCGTGAGGTCTGCGGGTTCGATCGCGACGAGCGTCGCTCTCGCGCTCGGCTCGCCGCACCGATCACGACAAACATGCGTACGCCGCACTGCATTCATCTGCCTATAGTTGAGCGTTTCTTCTACGACGTTCCCGATATTCATCGAAGATTTAACAACTTGCGCGTCGATTCGACTTAATTGACTCATCGCGTTCGCGTTAAAATAGGCGTTTCCTTAAGCGCTTTTGCGTCCCTTTATTTGGGATCTCTGCGAGCTCATGCCCATTTCCACCCCGGCCATCGGCCCCCACATTTTGCGCAACAACCTGTTTGTCGCCCCCATGGCCGGGGTGACGGACCGCCCGTTCCGGCAGTTGTGCAAACGCATGGGCGCGGGATACGCGGTGTCCGAAATGGTTGCGTCGAATGCGCAATTGTGGAAAAGCGAGAAAACGCTCCGTCGTGCGAATCACACTGGCGAAGTGGAGCCTATTTCCGTACAAATCGCCGGCGCTGATCCGAAAATGCTCGCTGAAGCCGCGCGTCATAACGTAGCGAACGGCGCGCAGATCATCGACATCAACATGGGTTGCCCAGCCAAGAAAGTTTGCAATGTGGCGGCTGGCTCGGCATTGCTGCAAAACGAAGCGCTGGTCGCGCAGATCGTGCAGGCCGTGGTGAACGCAGTCGGCGTTGGTCCGGACGCCGTGCCCGTCACGCTGAAGATCCGCACGGGCTGGAATCGAGAGAACAAAAACGCGCTGAATATTGCGCGCATTGCGCAAGACGCGGGCATTTCCATGCTGACCGTGCATGGCCGCACCCGAGCTGATCTCTACAAAGGCGACGCGGAATACGAGACCATTGCCGCCGTCAAAGCTTCCGTGCGCATTCCGGTGGTGGCCAACGGTGACATCGCCACGCCCGAAAAAGCGCGTCACGTGCTGGCCATCACCGGTGCGGATGCGATCATGATCGGCCGCGCCGCGCAAGGGCGCCCGTGGCTCTTTCGCGAGATCGAACACTTTCTGGCAACGGGCGAACATTTGCCGGCGCCGCGTATCGACGAGATCCAGCAACTGATGAATGAGCATCTCGAAGATCACTATGATTTCTATGGCGAATTCACGGGCGTTCGTACAGCGCGCAAGCACATCGGCTGGTACACTCGCGGCCTTTCCGGCGCCAACACGTTCAGACATCGGATGAACACGCTGGATTCCACACGCGAACAATTGCTCGCCGTGAACGAATTCTTCGACGCCCAAAAGGCGTTGTCCGACCGTCTCGTCTATGTCGAAGAACTCGGCGGGGA
>Ga0302178_10004265_pt1 | contig 10432 bp, 9 predicted proteins | sample I_Palsa_E1_3_FD_198790 | JGI IMG/M metagenome (GOLD analysis project Ga0302178, IMG submission 198790) | Peat permafrost microbial communities from Stordalen Mire near Abisko, Sweden - I_Palsa_E1_3 | ecosystem: Environmental > Terrestrial > Soil > Palsa > Peat permafrost | place: Sweden: Abisko... | reverse complement strand
TTCTTGCATCGTCGGGCCACACCGAAAAACGAATCTGACCAATTGGTGGCCGCAGATGTATTCGATTTTGCTCGTGGATGACGAGCCCCAAATTCTCGCCGCCTGTTCCCTCATCCTGGTCAACGAGGGGTACAGGGTAACTTGCGCGAACAACGGCGTCGAGGCGCTCGAATGCCTGAAGCACCACGTGCCGGACCTCATTGTTACCGACTGGATAATGCCATTGATGGACGGACTGAGTCTGTGCCGCGAGATTCGAGCTCAACCTGACCTCGCGCATATCCCGATTCTCGGTCACTCGGCCGCCGCGCCACCAGACGTTCTCCAGCCCGACTGGAATCTTTGCTTAAAAAAGCCCGTAGCCGTGTCACTTTTTCTTACAACTGTGAGTAACCTTTGCAAGCGCGCAATCTAGCGGAGTTCCGGGCGGCATCAACGCGCCATATCTGACACCCGAGACCAAATTGACCTTCCGTTATGGACGATCGCACCGATGAAGCGAATCTCTTTCGCGACGCAGCTTGTGCTTCTGTGGGCGCTCGTCGCCGTAGTCTGTACGCTCCTGGCTGGAATCATCTGGCTATTGGTTCAGACAGACCAGAGCCGGCAGTTTTCTATCGCTAGTCAACAGTCCGTTGCGGCATGCGAACACGTAGCAGCGCGCTATTCGTTCTCTCACCAGTTGACCAAGGACGCCTACGATACCGACCTGATGCACGCGGTACTCGATACCGTATTGATTCAGGCACCGAAAGTCGAAGGCGGGTTTTGGGAAGCAGGCGCCCCAAACAGCGCCGACAGTACATCAGAAATATCCACCTCAGCAAACCACCGGAGCAGTTCAGCGCCATCCTCGGCTGCCAACGGGTTTCTCGCCTACGCGTTTCCGACCTATGAAGGTTCGGGTATCAAGCGGGATATCCCCCAGGCAGAGACGCCGTTGATACTTCGGGCTTTGCACCGCGCGGAAACCGGACATACTGCGCTTTCGGACTCGGTTCCTGGTGAAGAGGGGGCGACCGTTGCATCCGCCTGCCCTGTCGCCGGAACCTCTACGCTTTATGCATGGACGCTCACTCGAGCCCAGGCTCCGCTCGGGCAATACGGACACGTGCTCGTCGTGTCGCTAGTCGTTGTGCTCACGGGTATCCTGGTCATTGCGGTAACTCTCTGCATTGCGCTGCGTCGCTGGAAGTACAACCTGTCGAAGCTCGAACGGGGCTTGTCACCGGAAACAGCTGCCTCATTCACCGCGCTTCCGTTGGTCGGGGAACCCGACCTCGACAAAGTCATCAACGCAGTCAACGCCTTCGCTGCGCGTTCCAGGGCGTCACAAGCTCGCGCGTCCGCCTTGAGCGAGCAACTGTTGCAAGCAGAACGGTTTGCCTCGCTGGGCAAGCTCGCCGCCCAGGTGGCACATGAAATTCGCAATCCACTCGGAGCCGTAAGGCTCAAGCTGGAAAATGTAATTGCACATGACGAAGGGACCCAGCGGCAACCGCTTACCTCGGCTCTGGGTCAGGTGGAGCGCATCGAAACACAGGTAACGAGTCTTCTCGCGCTCACGCAGCCGGTGACGCTCGCAAAAGAGCCAACGAACGCGGCAGAATGGATAGCGATGACCGTCACCGCACATCAGGAGCAGGCCGAGTTGAAAGGCGTGGACTTATCCGTCAACGTCGACACTCTGCAGCCAAACCTGTCAGGCGTTGATGGCCGCCCGGCAAACTTTGACCCGATACAAATGGCAAGGGCGCTCGACAACCTCGTCCTGAATGCAATCAGACACGCACCATCCCACGGACGGGTCATCGTAAAGGCACATCGCGTGAGGACCGACGGCACCGACCTGTTTCGAATCGCCGTCATTGACAATGGTTCAGGGGTTGCAATCGCTGACCGGGAACGTATTTTCGAGCCATTCGTGACTGGGCGGCCTGACGGCTCAGGTCTAGGGCTCGCAGTAGCCAGGGAAGTTGCTACGGCGCATGGCGGCCGCGCGTACGTAGCGGACACTGATAGCGGCGCGTGTTTTGTCATTGACATTCCATGGCACACATACTCGTAGTCGACGATGACGACGGCTTCCGTGAAGGCCTTGTCGAAACGCTAATTGACCTCGGACACGAGGTTGACGAGGCGAGCTCCGGCGAGCAGGCGCTCGACATCCTGACCCACGCCGTAGCCTCCTACACCTGCATGTTTCTCGATTTCCGCCTCCCTGGCATGGACGGACTCGCGGTCCTCGAAGCAATGCAGACAACTGCGCAGGCGCTGCCCGTGGTCATGCTGACTGGCTTTGCATCAAGTGACAACACGATAGGAGCGATGACGTTAGGTGCGTTCGACCATTTGACGAAGCCGGTCGGAAGACACGCGATTCAGTCACTACTCGAGCGCATCTTCTCCTCAACGGGGGGACTCGGCACGTCAGACGACACGTCGCTTTCGTTCAGCGCCGAGGTGGCGGGCGCGAAGCCTCGGCTGCTGGGTGTCAGTGAAACTCTGCGCGAGGTTCAGAAGCAGATTGGGCGCGCTGCATCATCAGATGCCACGGTGCTGTTAAGCGGAGAAACGGGTACCGGTAAAGAGGTCGCGGCACGCGTGCTTCATGGAGCATCGAAGCGCCGGGGCAAACCGTTTGTCGCGGTGAACTGCGCAGCGATTCCAGCTGACCTCCTTGAGAGCGAGCTCTTCGGGCATGTCAAAGGCGCTTTCACGGGCGCATCTGTCGGCCGGGCCGGGTGCTTTGCGGCGGCCGAAGGTGGTACGTTGCTACTGGACGAAGTGGGCGACATGCCATGGCCCATGCAGGCCAAGCTGCTAAGAGTCATTCAGGAGCGGCAAATTACCCCGCTGGGCTCCAATCGTCTGATTCCCGTCAACATCAGGCTGGTCGCGGCAACCCATCGGGATTTGAAGGCACTGGTCGAATCGGGCGAATTTCGTGAGGACCTGCTTTACCGGCTCAACATTATCCCCATTGAGTTACCGCCGCTGCGCGAGCGGCTCGCGGACATTCTTCCGCTCGCCGAACACTTCCTCGCCGATGTAGCCAACAGCAGGTCACGGGGCGTGCGACTGTCCGCGCCCGCACAACGTCTGCTGCTCGGTTACTTGTGGCCAGGAAATGTACGTGAACTCAAAAACGCAATCGAGCGCGCCGGCGCGCTGGCTCCCGGACCTTCGATTACGGCAGAGGATCTCAGCTTTCTGAACGAGAAATCGGACAATGGTCAGCCGCTCGTGCCGGCAAGGTTCTTCGAGATGTCGCTTCCAGGCGCGGTGGAAGCCCTTGAGCGCGCGATGATTTCCCACGCCTTGGCACTCGCGAACAACAACCGCGCCGATGCTGCCCGCCGACTGGGTATTAGCCGTCAGACACTTTATGCCAGGCTCGCTGCACTCGGGATCGAATGAAGTGTCAAGCAATCCGACGCGAGGTGTCGGACCGCTTGACACTTGCATCGCTGGGTTGTCCGCAGGGCCCTGTCCTCTAGGCGTGAGTCACATGGCATAGCGCTTGCAAATATCTCCGTGTCGTTCAACGGAGAGCATCATGTCCTCAAACTCTTTCACCCTGGCGTGCCACCAGTGCATGCCTGTGAGCCGCACAGGTAGTCCCACGAATTCGGCATCCAGGATTGCCCGGGCCGCGGCACTATCGCTTTGCCTCGTCACAATCGCTTGCGTCGCGCAAACCCCTCCCGCTCCGGGCCCCGGTCTACCTGTTCCGCCACCGGTCGCGGGTGGGTCCGCCGGCGCGATGCCAACCATCATGCCCCCACCGCCGGGGCCCGCCCCTATGGCGGCGCAGCAGCAGTCTGTGGTCGCAACAGGAACGGTGAGCCGCTTCGTGATTAACCCGGAAGGCGACGTAGACGGCTTACTTCTGGCCGATGGTTCGCTCGTCCACTTCCCGCCACATATGGGCTCGCAGCTGCTAAGCGTCGTGCATCAAGGGGATGCGGTCCGGATCGCGGGCTTTCGGGACCGTGCGGGCGACATCACTGCGCAGCAGATCGCAAATGAACGAACGTCACAGCAGGTCGTCGACCAGCCGCCGCCAGTCGACGCACTGCGTGCTCCGCCAGCATTGCGCGGCGCAGGTCTGGTCAGGCTGAGCGTCAAAGGCACCGTTGCACGCGTCACGACCGCGCCACGGGGAGAGCCTGACGGCGTGATGCTCCGTGATGGAACGATCATCAAGATGCCGCCACCGGTCGCGCAGCAGTTTGCGAACCTCCTGCGACCAGACGTAGTCGTCGCGGCCAGCGGATACGGTACACGCAATCAATACGGCGAGGCGCTGCAGGCAACCGCATTCGGGACGCCAGGCAACCTCGCGCCGTTGTACACCGACATCCCCAACTGAGTCCCATTTTTCACCGGAGTTACACCATGCATTGGATTGACCCTGAATGCCTGCAGGAGACGCGCGGCACCGTCACGCAGTTTCTCTTGAATCCCCGCGGCGAACTGGATGGATTCATCCTCGGTAACGACACACAGGTGCATTTCCCACCACATCTGTCCAGACAGGTCGGAAAACTGATTGGCATTGGCGACAAGGTACGCGTGCGTGGAGTGAAACCCCGCGAGGCCGACATCGTGGCTGCCGTTCAGTTGACGTCCGGCACGGGCGTCACGATTGTCGACGAAGGACCGCATCACGGCGGTAGGAATCACGAGAAGCCGCACGTTGAGAAGCGACCCATGGAGGCGATGGGCGAAATCAGGCTTTCGTTATATGGACCAAAAGGTGAACTTCGCGGCGCGCTACTGACCGACGGAACGGCAATTCGTATGCCGCCGCACGCTGCCGCAGAACTGGCCAGCTACCTCGCACCCGGCGCCCATATCCAGGTCTGGGGCCACGGGGTCAAGAACCGGTACGGTAAAACCATCGAAGTCGATGACATTGCCCACCTGGTCGATGCTGACGCCCCTTCAGCGCTGGCGGAATAGTTCACGCGAACTCGACCCGGCATCGAAGAGTTCATTGAAGAAGAAACGCTAGATGGCACAAGGGAAAAGCACACGGCAGGCAGCGAAGATTTCAACACGCGGCGAGCCGCTTGTTTGGATGCATATTGGAGACCTGCATCTGACCGATGCCGCACTGCCCAACCATCTCGCGCTGCGCGACATTATCCTGCAGGCTAACGCGCATCTCGTGGGGCAGATCGACTTTGTCGTGCTACCCGGCGATAACGCCGACGACGGAACAGCCGAGCAATACGAAATGCTGCGCAGCGAGCTGGACCGTCTCGAACTGCCAGTTCACATCATCCCGGGTGACCACGACTTCAAGTCGGGCAACCTGCATGCATTTCACGAAATACTCGAGGCAGAATTTCTTCCGAAAGCCATGACGGTGGGTGACTATCGTTGCATCTTCCTGGACTACGTGTCGGCCGGTACAGGCGGCCCCGACTTCAGACTGGGGCAGTCGCAGCTCGCCTGGCTACGGGCAGAGCTTCAAGGTGCAGCGGCAGAAGGCAAGGAATCGGTGGTCTTCGCGCATGCGTATCCGGCAGACCTCGCCGACGCTGGGGAAGCCAACGCTTTCTACGGGATGCTGCGAGAGTTTCGGGTAGCGGTTGTCGATATGGGACACACGCACTACAACGAACTCGCGAATGACGGCAGGACCATCTATGCATCGACACGCTCAACCGGTCAGATTGAGGAAGGACCAGCAGGCTTCTCATTGCTCGCAGTGGATGACGGCGTGGTGAGCTGGCGCTTCAAACCAGTTGATGAACCGTGGCCTGTCGCGATGATTACCTCGCCAGCCGCCAGGCGACTCGCCACCCGACCTCTTTTGCCCAATCATGCACCCTCCGGTCAAACCACGGTCGGAGCGAAGGCATGGAGCGCACAAAGCATTACAAGGGTTGACTGCAAGATCGGCGACAGCGATTGGCAACCGATGGATTTCATCGCGTCGAAACATATCTGGGCGCTCGATTGCAGAACCCCCGACGGATCGTTCCAGATTACCATTCGCGTAACCGACCAGGCTGGTTCGACTGGGTTCGATAACATCGAAGCCACGTCAACATTCGACGAGACTCGTGAACGGCGGGCAGATGGCAGTGACCGCGATGCGATTGGTGCGTGGGAAGAAAAACACATCCTGGGTACCCAGCTCGGACCGAATCGTAACGGGAGAAAGTGGTGAGCAAGCCCGCACGCTCCACACTCCATGCGCTGGATGCGACCAACTTCTTCATGGCTGACGTGCAGGCCGGCATTGGGCCATTCGTCGGGGTTTTTCTGCAGGCGCGGGGCTGGGGCCCGGGTCTGATCGGCGCGGTGATGACGGTGGGCGGCATCGCGGGGATGCTGGCGACGACACCCGCAGGTGCGATCGTCGACGCGACCCGCCACAAGCGCGCGGTGGTAGTCATTGCCTGCGTGATGACGATGTTCGCCTCTGCATTGCTATGGGTCTCGAATTCGTGGCCAGTCGTCGCATTGTCACAGGTCGCAACCGCTGTGACAGGAGCTGCCATTGGTCCGGCACTGGCGGGCATCTGCCTTGGCCTCGTCCATCGTGCCGGATTCGATCGCCAGTTCAGCCGTAACCAGGTTGCAAACCACGCGGGCAACGTAATCGCCGCCGCGTTGTCGGGCTGGCTGGGATGGCGCTTTGGTTTTGGAGCGGTCTTTTTACTCAGCATCGCGTTCGCGCTACTCTCGCTCGCGTCTGTCCTTGCGATCCCGGCCCACTCTATTGATCACGACGCCGCGCGCGGCCTCGTCCACCACGACGAAACGCACGATCCCGGTACAGCGGAGCGCTGGAAGATGCTCCTGCGGCACCGGCCACTGCTTGCGCTCGCCGTGTCGCTCGGACTGTTCCACTTGGGTAACGCCGCGATGCTGCCGCTATACGGCCTCGCCCTCGTTGCGGGCCATCGGGCCAATGGCAGTATTGCAACGGCCGAGACAATCGTCATCGCCCAGTCGGTCATGGTTGTGGCGGCGCTTGCGGCGAATCGCCTGTTCCGGTGGCGCGGCTACTGGTGGGTCATGCTGTTGTCGTTCATGGCGTTGCCGCTGCGCGGGCTGATTGCCGCCCATGTAGTCAGCCTGTGGGGCATCTGGCCGGTCCAGATGCTTGATGGGATCGGTGCCGGTTTGCAAAGTGTCGCCGTGCCGGCACTCGTCGTCCGCCTCTTACAGGGAACGGGACGCGTCAACGTAGGACAGGGACTTGTCATGACGGTTCAGGGTGTCGGGGCAGGCCTGAGTCCGGCGCTTGGAGGATATCTCGCGCACGCATTCGGTTACCACGCAGCGTTTCTGGCACTTGGCGGCATCGCAGTGGGATCGGTCGCGATCTGGGTGTTGTTCGGCGCCGAAGTGCGGCTCGCCTGCAAAGACGGCGATTCAGAAGCTCCCGCAGAACCATCCCAGCCCGCAGCGGCCACCTGATTTATTCGATCCGGGAGATTCATGAATTCGATCTGGGCATCATGGGGCATTGCCGCCGCAGCCACATTCGGCGTCATCGCACGTCCGTTCCGCTGGCCTGAGGCTATCTGGGCCGTGGCAGGCGCGGCGTTGCTCGTCATTCTCGGTCTTCTTCCCGTCGATCTCGCCTGGCAAGCCGCCGGCAAGGGGACGGACGTATATCTCTTTCTGATTGGCATGATGTTGCTTTCAGAGGTTGCACGCCGCGAAGGTCTCTTTGACTGGGTGGCGGTACAGGCAGTGAACCACGCGCGTGCGTCGCCGAAGAGGCTGTTCGTCCTGGTCTACGGTGTCGGTATTGTCACGACCACGTTCCTGTCGAACGACGCGACCGCAGTGGTGCTCACTCCCGCCGTATTCGCCGCGGCGCGTGCGGCAAAGACCAGACCATTACCGTTGCTGCTGGCGTGTGCATTTATCGCGAATGCCGCGAGCTTCGTCCTGCCAATCTCGAATCCTGCCAACCTCGTACTGTACGGCAATCACGTGCCGCCGCTCGGACCATGGCTCGCCCGGTTTGCGCTGCCTTCGGCGCTTTCGGTCATCGTCACGTTCGCCGTGTTGCGCGTAACGCAGCGTCGCGCGCTCGGCGGGACGTGCGAGTCTGAGCTTGAGCCGGTGCCACTCACTCTGGGCGGTCGCATTTCTCTTGCAGGTATTGCGACGACGGCCCTCGCCCTGATGGTCGTCTCTGCCCTGGATATGCAACTCGGCCTGCCGACCGCGCTACTTGGCGTGCTGACAACGCTCGCGGTGATGTTAACGGAGCGTCGCTCACCGTGGCCCGTTGTCAAGGAAATATCATGGGATGTACTGCCTCTTGTTGCGGGGCTCTTCGTGCTGGTCGCAATGCTCGAGCACACCGGCGTGATCGACATGCTGGCGCGCGCGCTTGCGGCTGCCACACGCTCCGGGGAAACGGCAACCGGGTTAATCGCAGGTGCTGCGCTGGCAGTCGCATGCAACCTGGTGAACAACCTCCCAGCGGGCCTTGTCGCGAGTTCCACACTGATGCAGGCGCACAGCCCGGAACGTATCGTTGATGCACTGCTCATCGGCGTGGACCTCGGTCCGAACCTGTCGGTCACGGGGTCGCTCGCGACCATCCTCTGGCTTAACGCGATACGCCGCGAAGGCGAGAACGTCGGATTTATGGATTTTCTGAAGGTGGGAAGCGTCGTGATGTTTCCCGCGCTCGCCTGTGCGCTCGCGGCGCGCGTTTTCTTCGGTTGAGACTCGAGGCTGACCATGCTCAACGGCATCTGGCTGTACCCATTCATCATCATCGCTGGCATGTTGCAGGCGGCCGGTGCGCCCATCAACGGGCAACTGAAAAGTTCGCTCGTCAATCCGTGGCTTGCATAGAGCATCTCATTTCTGCTGGTGACCTTTCTGGCTATCGCCTTGTTCTGCGTCCAGCCGCGTCCGTTACCGACTCTCGCCGACCTGCGTAACATTGAGCTACGTCCGACTTAAAGAACCATTTTATATCATATAGTTAGAGAGACAAACATCTAGTTGATTGCACAAACAATAGGCACACTTCCACGAGCACTCGCGGGGGCAATGGCCGTTTATTAGATGTTCTTTTGCCTCGACTTGTCACAATCAGCGATCGCTACCCGACCAATTCACAGCAACGCGTCGATCGCTAACGCGAGATCCGGCGCTTCTGTTCAGCACAACCGCACGGCCCCCCCAGTTGATTTCAACGGCCCCCCTCACCGATCCACCTTCTTTGCAACGCACTGTTCAAACAGGTCCGCCAAGGGTCTTTCAAACACACCCGAACAGCAGCCATCGGATAACAACACGGCTGCGCTCACGCACTTCTGGACGGCGCGAGTCTGTCGCCACGGTTGGCGCTGCACTGCACCGCCCAGCGGCCTCCGAGGGCCGGCGTGACGTAGCCAATCAATTCCACCAACTACCTCGCCGGTTCACTACGCTGACGCCCAAACAACGCGACACTGCCTGCCGCTCAGGCCGCCTCCTCCCACCCGACAAAAAGGAACCGCTGGACGTCAGCGTTCGTGACAGGATGCTGATTCAGCAGCTTCTCGATGTCGAGCTGGTTAATGAGAGTCACGTTGTTCTTCCTTGCCCGGTCATGCGCGGTGTCATTGAAGTACTGGTTGGTAGCAGCCCACTTGCTGAAGCTAACACCAGGGTGCCGCAATCGGTACTCCGCTTCCCCCGTTAGCACATCCTTGACTCCTTGGTCGTTCAACAACGCATTGTCGGTACCCGAGCTCTTGCAATGGATGAGGTCGCCCTTCTGCCCCGTGAATGCGACCACGTCGACCCCTTCGTCCCGGGTTGGCGTACGGTACACAGTACGGAAGCCCTTCTTCTGCCAGATGGCGGCCACGAGCGCCTCAAAGTAGTCCCAGTCCATGCGGACCAGGTCGTCCATCGTGACAGTCCGGTTGAACACCGGGTCATTCCCGCCGTCCGGCACAATGTCCTGAATATGCTCGAGCGTCCAGGAAATCGCCGACCTCGCCGGTGTGCCGTTTCCTACGGCGCACCGTCTGATTCAGGGGCTGCGCAGCGAAGGGCTGCTGGTCGGTGACAAGCGCAAGCCCATCGAACTGGGGCCAAGATTGCTGCGACTGGTGCCAGGGGGTTCGGACCAGGCGTGGATCCGCATTGCCGGACAGAAGATGCTCGACCGCGTGTCGGCGGCAGTCATGGAGACGAGTTATCTGGCCAAGCTGCAACTCGATCAAGTAGTGTCCGCCGCATGGGCTGCACCGGCCGATGGCGGATTGCTGGACGCAGAAACGGCCGCCACGATTGCATTTACGCGCGATGCCGCGGCGGGATCGTTCGAAGAACGCGACCGGCGCACGCTGCAGACGCTCATGCCGCACCTGCAACGCGCGTATCAGTTGCGCAACCGGCTCAATCCGGATGCATCCAGGCTTGGAGCCGGCGCATTGAA
>Ga0302178_10004264_pt1 | contig 10434 bp, 15 predicted proteins | sample I_Palsa_E1_3_FD_198790 | JGI IMG/M metagenome (GOLD analysis project Ga0302178, IMG submission 198790) | Peat permafrost microbial communities from Stordalen Mire near Abisko, Sweden - I_Palsa_E1_3 | ecosystem: Environmental > Terrestrial > Soil > Palsa > Peat permafrost | place: Sweden... | reverse complement strand
CAGAAGCACTATCCACAGTCTCCCTGCCGATTTTTGGCACGGCAGGGGGAGCAGTCCGCCGACTTGGAGAGACTTCATTCTGTGCTCGGGCGCGCCGGAGGTGGATGGTGGACACGGGGGGACGCCGTAGCTGACCTGGCCCTCTGGGCATACGGCAAGAGCTTTTCGCTCCCGGCCGACGGGACACGTTCCCTGCTCTGCCGCTTCGGCGGCGCGCCGGTGAGAAGCTGGGAGCCCATGCTAGGGGCACATCTGGGTTCCGTTCGCTCCTCGCACGACACACAGGCGTCCGGCTTGAGTTCTGGGCTAACGAGGCCATGGCGCCGGTCGTGCCAGCCCGGTTCGAGGTCCGCTACGGCGCGACATCGGCTCGGGTTGCGTCACGGCGGCCCGCTAGCGCCAGATCGCCGGCTGTGCCGCGATGCTGCCCAGGGTGCCGGTGGGCGGATCCTCGTCTTTCTGCGCTCCGGTCCAGGCGCTGCGCCAGGATTCCTGCTGTTAGGCTCCGTCTCGCGCGTCCCAGATGGGTGCAGGGACGAGCGAGATGAAGGAGGGTGGGCTGTGAGCGTCATTGTCATTGCTCGATTTACGGTCTCTGATATCGGCAAGGCTGCCGAGTGGGCGAAGGCCAACGCACAGGTACCCGAGGACATCACGGCGTACGGCAAGAGCCTGGGCCAGATAGGACACAGGATCGTCACCGACGGCAAGGACCTGGTCGTGATTGACGAGTGGCCGGACGCAGGCACGTTCAATGAGTTCTTCGCAGGTGCCACGAGGATGGGAGAGTTCCTCAGCGGAGCAGGCATCGTCGGAGAGCCAGAGGTGACGATGTTCGACGCACTGGACCTGCCCGGCACCTTCTAATCGGTCCTGCGACGGGCGCGGTACTCGGCTAGCCAGGCGTCTTGTGCCGCGGCAAGATAGGGTGCCATGTCCGCCAGCGCGCAGGTTCCTGTGGCCAGGCACACCACCCCAGTTTGCACCCTGGCGCCGGAAGGGGCCTGGGCGCTGGGTGCTATGCGGCGGCCGGGGATGACTGTGGCCGAGATCTCGCGCCGCATCCCCAAGGCCCAGCAGACGATCTCGTCAGTGGTGGCCCGCTTGGAGAAGCTCGGCCTGATCGAGCGGCGGCTCGGCTCCGGGCGCGGCGTCGGGCTCCACGTGACCGACGCCGGGCGAGAGATGGCGCAAGTCGCCGTCACCCACGAGCAGGAACTCAACGCGCGACTGCGCGAGCTGCTCGGCGAGGAGCGCAGTACGGCGCTCACCGAGCTGCTGCGCGAGAGCCGTGCGATCCTTCGAGAGGCCCGCTGATGCCCCGCCCCGAGCGCCCGGTCCCCACGATCCTGATCATCGGCGCCTCACGGGGCCTTGGCCACGCCATGGCCGCGGAGTTCCTCGGGCACGGCTGGAACGTCGTCGGTACCGTCCGGGGAGGGACAAGGCGCACCCCGCTGCACGACTTGGCCGACACCAGCCAAGGCCGGCTTGAGATCGAGGTCTTGGACATCAACGAACCCGCCCAGCTCGCCGTGCTTCACAACCAGTTGTCAGAGCGACGATTCGACATGCTGTTCGTAAACGCTGGTACCACCAACAACGAGCAGACACCGATCGGTCAAGTACCAACCGACGATTTCGTGACGGTGATGGTCACCAACGCCCTCAGCCCGATGCGGGTCATCGAAGTTCTCCAGGACCTCGTGACCCCGACGGGCCTGATCGGGGCGATGTCCTCCGGTCAGGGCAGCATCACCAACAACACGACCGCGCTGCGTGAGGTCTACCGGGGCAGCAAGGCGGCGCTGAACATGTTCATGCGGAGCTTCTCAGTCCGGCAATCCGATACGGGACGAGCGTTCGTGCTGATGGCCCCCGGCTGGGTGCGTACGGACCTGGGTGGCCCGGCCGCGCATCTCACCATCGAGGAGAGCATCCCCAACCTGGTGAACGTGCTCCTGGTCAAACGAGAAAGACCTGGCCTCGAGTACCTCGACTATCTTGGTCGGACAGTGCCCTGGTGACGGTCGGAAGCTGCTGCCGGTTCGAGATGTCTCCCCAACAGCTCCAACCCGCTTACCTGCTGGGTTCTCCTGCGAGCTGCTTGAGTACATCGCCGCAGGCGGCGGCAAGCAGGGCCGGCGCTGGGAGTTCGCCGTCGGCTGGTCATGCACCGAGCGGGAGATCGAGGCGATCGAGCGGGTCCCACGGCAGGCCCGCCAGCCCGCGATTGACCAGAACGGCGACGTGCTGGAGGATACGTTCGCTGCCGTGGCTGGATACCGCCGTATAGCTGGCTGGAAGAGATTCCGTTTCGCGCCTGACAATTCACCGGGCCGTGTGCGCAGCGATTATGGCTCAGTGTCAAGTGGGCGTGTGTTCTTCTTCGTCAGGCAGGGACTGATCCAGCGTCCGGATGGCGCGTTCCAGCGCGGGGAGATCGTCGTCGACAGTGGCTTGCAGGATCGCATGAGCGGTGTCGAAGTAGCGATGTACGAGGTGATCTCGCAGGCGGGCAATCTGCCGCCAGGGAATGGACGGCTGAGTGGCAAGTACGTCCTCAGGTAGTGCTTTGACAGCCTCGCCGATCTCCAGCAGCCGGATCCGGACGGCATCGAAGACCAGGCCGTCGGACAGATCACCACGCTGCAGGTGAGAACCGATGGCATCAATGGCGGCCTGGATGTCGGCCAGCAGCTGGCGGTCCCGGTAGCTCACAACGCGACCAGGTCACGCTCGACGCGGGCCCGCACTGCCGGCTTCAGGTCTTGTGCGGGGATCAGCTCCACACGGGTACCGACGATGGCTTCCAGGTCCGCCTCCGCCCGGCCCAGCCCGAACAGGCTCAGGCCGGGCGGCAGGTCCGCGAGCAGGTCCACATCGCTGTCGGGGCGGTCCTCGCCGCGGGCGACGCTGCCGAACACCCGTAGGTTCTGGACCCCGTGGGCCGCCGCGGCTGCGGCCAGGTCGTGCCGGTGGCGGCGCACCCGGCGGCCCACCGGCCCGGACAGCCTGGACATGCGCCCGGGCTGACGCCGCAAGCCCAGCGCCAAGTCATAACCAGCGGCATCGACCAGCGTCGCGAGGGCGGGGATGGCGGGCTGGCGGCGCCCAGACTCGTAGGCGCTGATCACGCTTTGCGTGGCACCCGTCCGGGCGGCCAGTTCCGCCTGGGACAGGCCAGCTCGCTTCCGTGCCCGGCGGAGCAGGGCTCCAGCTGTGACCGCCTCTGAGTCCACTCATCTATTATAGCGGATCGTAGATATTCTTTGCAGCTGCCGTACCCGTCATGCGTCCTTTGCCGGACGCTGCCACGGCTGGCCTGATGTCCAACGGCTTGCCGCCAGAACAAGATCAAACTGAGTGGCAGATTGAGTGGCAAACGGCACCCGCGAGAGCATGTCGGGGGCTTGCGGGCGCTGGTCTGTGCTCGTGTTCTGGCTGGTCAAGGGCCCTACCTGAGGTGACAGAACCCGCCAGAGGTCCATGGCAAGGAGAAGGTCTACGATGGCACGCTCGTGACGTCCTGCTACGACTGGCCGGCGGCCGGGCAGGACTGGAAGGACGCCGCCATCTTCCCGGTGATCCCCCAGAGCGCGCTGCGGGCCACGCTCGGGATCCTGGCCCGCACTGCCGCCCCCGGCAAGCCCCGGCCCGCGCCCTCAGCCCCGTGACCGGCCGTTGTGACATCCCCGGCCATCGCCTGCGTGCCTGGCAGGGCGGCCCCGGCAAGCGCGACCCGGCCGGGGACGAGAACATGAATCCAGATCAGCCTGATTTGCGCGCGGACGCTGGGCGGCGGCCCAGCGGCCGTTGCCACGCAGATTCGGCGGCTATGGCGCGGCAGGCGGTGAGTGAGGGCGCTTATCCAGCGTATTTCGGCGGGTACCGTCGGCGTTGCCCCCTCTTGAAGGACCCGGCAGAGCGCTTGGGTGGTGATGTTCTGGCCGGTGATGACCGCCACCGTCTGTCCGTTGACGGGAATCTTCCCGGCGAGGGTAGCGGCGGCACCGCGAGGAGCACGTGCGGCAGCCGATGATCGATCTGCTCAGCGACCTTGCGGACGCGGACCCCTGGTACGAGGACCTCGCTGTGTGGCGCTACGCCAGCACCGCGTACTGGTGGCAGACCAGTGCGCCGTCATACGGGTGGCCCGCAACATCGAGATCGGATTCCGCTTCAGCCTCGACGGCCTGCGCATCAAGGCCGACCCCGGCGCGGTCCAGGCCGCTGGCCGGTGACAGCTACTCGTGCTACCGCACCTTCCCCGCTTAGCCGACACCCCAGCCGCCCAGCACCATCTCAGTCCGCAGCTAACAGGGGGACGCGCTGGCTAACGTTAGGCTGGCCGAATGGCCTACGACACCGAACTCGCTGACCGGATCCGCTTCCTGATCGGCACCGGGCCGGGCGTAACCGAGAAGAAAATGTTCGGTGGCCTGGCGTTCCTAGTAGGCGGCAATATGGCGATCAGCGCCAGCGGCCAGGGCGGTGCCCTGGTCCGGGTCGACCCCGCCGAAACCGACGCCCTGATCGCGACGGCGAACGCCACCCTGGCGGTGATGGGCGGCCGCACGATGCAGGGGTGGCTGCGCGTCAGCTCCGACGACCTGGAAACCGACGAGCAGCTCACCGAATGGGTCAACCGGGCCGTCGGGTACGCTCGGTCGCTTCCGCTCAAGCGCTAGCGGTCCGTGTCCTTGGTATGCCGTGGCGAGGCGTAAACCAGCCACGGTGCGGTTCTGGTCGTCTATGACGTAGCGGACCCGTGCCGGAGGCTATGTCGGAGTACGATCGGGCGACTGGTATCAGTCCTGATACCATGCTGGTATGGCGATGACTTTGCGGCTAACTGATGCCGAGGCAAGGGCGTTGCGCCGGCGTGCGGATCATGAGGGCCGGCCGATGCAGGAGGTCGCCCGCCAGGCCATCCGCGAGTACGTCGAGGGCCACAGCCGCGCCGAATTGCTCGATCGCGTTCTTGACCAGGAGCTGCCCCGCTACGCCGAGGCGCTGGAGCGTCTCGGTCAGTGATCTACCTGACGCTGCCAGAGTTGCTGCATGTCGCCGAACGAGCGCTGGGTAGTGAACCAGAAATCCGCGACTACGGCCTCCTGGAGTCCGCAGCCGCACGTCCCCGGGCCAGTGCTTTCGGCGGCGACGCTTACCCGGGCCTGGACGCCAAGGCTGCGGCGCTGCTTCACTCACTCGCCAGGAATCACTCGCTCGTTGACGGCGACAAGAGGCTCGCCCTCGCCGGGGTGATCGCCTTTTACGGCGTGAACGGACACCGGCTGACCCTCACCAATGACGACGCATGCGAACTCATCATGAGCGTCGCGGCAGGCCAGCTCGACACGGTAGACGAGATCGCCACCAGGCTGAGGGCGGCAACAGAAGCACGCTACTGACGGAGCGCCGCTGAACGCCCGGTGCGTGGTAGTAAGGCGCGGGGTTCTCTGAGGTGGTGGCGCTACCTAGCAATCACGCGGAGACCGGGGCGTGAGATCTCGCGTGCCTCGGCGGCTCCATATGCCGATCTGGACCTGGCCAGTATTGTTAGGGATGGCCTGTGTTCGCCTATGGTGGCGGGTGCATGGTTGGCCAGTTGGTCGCGAGCGTGCCGGATCACAGGATCTGAGGGATTGCTTCCGGCCGCTCCGGGTGCTGAGCGCCCCGGCGGCCGAATGGAGTCTGTGCGGCGAAGGGGGGGTGTGTGGAGCCACAGCCGGGGCCCCAGCGGCGGCCACTGACACGCCAAGACAGTCACGAGGCGCAGCAGATGGTGGAGCGGGCCGCGGAGCTGGCCCGCGATTCTCATGCCCGGACGCGCCATGCGGCGGTGCTGGTCAGGGACGGCAGCCTGCTGGCCTGGGGGACGAACGGCGTGCCCTTTCCTGGCGAAGACCATTGCTACTGCAAGGCCGGGGAGCTTGGCGATCATGACCAGTGCCGCACGCACGCAGAGCAGCGGGCAATCAGCCTGGCTCGCGACGGAGATGGCTGGCGGAGGCTGCAAGGATCGAAGTTGATCTACGTGCGGCTGGAGGCGGACGACTCAGTCCGGCTACAGGACCCTCATTTCTGCGCCCGCTGCAGCCGTACGGCGCTATCCCTGGGTGTTGCGGAGTGGATCTTCGCGCTGTCCGATGGTCTGACCAGCTACTCCTCGGCAGACTATGACAAGATCGCCCAGCTCAGCTGGTAGCAGCAGCTAGTCCGCGCAGTAGCAGGTCGCCCGCGGAGGACATCAAAAGAAGATAGGGGGGAAATCGCCGTCCGGAATGACGTACTGACGGCCGGGTAACTGGGCTGCCCGGCCTTGCGGGCTGGGTACTTATGTCGCCCTCGAATCGCACGATGCCACCCGAAGATTCAGCCGGCAGCAACAGACAGCCATGAACGCCGCCGACGGCCCCCGGATGCGCGGGCTGCTTGCCGCCACGTGCGGCCCCGGCTTGCGTTCTGCTCGCGACCTACCTCGCCGTCAGCGCCACGTGACCAGGATGGCCGCAGCACGCATCGATGACACGGGCTCGCCGCGACCGCCGCGACCGGCGCGACGCCAGACTGTACAGAAACAGCGCGACGCCAGACTGTACAGAGACAGAAGGAGGCAAACCGATGCCCGATGGAACTACGCAGGATGCGCCGGACGTCGTCACCAAGATGAGCCCGCGAACAGTCGACGATACTGTCTCGCGCCTGACCCAGATGCTAGCCGCCAAGGGCATGAAGCTGTTCGATGCGATCGATCAGAGCGCCGAGGCCCGCAGCGCCGGGCTTGAGCTACGAGATACCACGCTGGTGATCTTCGGGAGCCCGGCAGCCGGGACTCCGGTGATGGCAGCTGCGCCGATGTCAGCGCTCGACCTGCCGCTCAAGGTGCTGGTGTGGGACGACTCCGGACAGACGAAGGTCTCCTACTACGCGCCGGCCGCACTGGCCGCCCGCCATCATCTCGGTGCCGACCTCGCCGCGAAACTGGCCGGGATCGATCCTCTCACCGACGCGCTAGTCGCGCAGTAACGCGTCCACGCAGGAGGGGGACTCCTGACTCGCCTGCTGGATGCGTGGCTCGCCTGCTGGATGCGTGGCCCGCTCCGGTGAGACGACAGCGGGCGCGCACGCGCGCCTCGCGGGTGCCGAGGCGGCTTCCTGGCGGGTCCCGAGCGGGCCCGGCCAGAACAGGCGCAGGCCGGCCGGCCTGCGAGCAGGCCCACGTCACTGTCGGGCGGTCGCGCCGCGAGCCACGCTGCCGAAGACCCGCAGGTCCGGTACCCTGTTGGCTGCCGCAGCCGCGATCAGGTCATGGCGGTGGCGGCGCACCTGGCGGCCTACCGGTCCCCACAGCCGCCGCAGGCGCCCGGGAATCTCCCGTGCAGCGATCGTTATACGTGCGTACGCCGGTTTATACGTGCGTACGCCGATGTTTATACGTGCGTACGCCGATAAAGATGAGCGCGTAAGGCTAGCAGGGGAGATCCTGGGTGAACGTCAGGCTGATGCAGTCCCCCCCTCGCATCAAGAGCTACTGGTGGAAGGGCCGTCCAAATTTCGGGGATCGCCTGGCCCCCCTGCTGCTTGCCCACTTCGGTAACGTGATCTCGGTATGGGCTGATCGCGATAAGGCTCAGGTAATATCTGTCGGCTCCGTCCTGGAACTTGTGCCTTCTGGCTGGGATGGCTACATTGTCGGCGCGGGCAAGCTGTTCCAAGATCGTCCCATCAACCTTCCGCCGAGGGACAAGATCCTGGCCATACGCGGCCCGCTGTCGGCCGCCTGGGTGCAAGGAAGCTACGCGATCGGTGACCCTGGGCTGCTGGCTGACGAGATGATCGCCCTCCCGCCTAAAGAGCATGACCTTGGCGTTCTCCCGCACTGGTCCGACAGGAAGCTCGCACGCGATCCCAGGTTCCTGCTGTCCGACCCGCTGATCATCAGTCCTGCCACTGATCCGCTCACCGTGATTCGCCAGATCGGCTCATGCCGCCAGATCGTCACCTCATCATTGCATGGCATGATCGTCGCGGATGCGTTCGGCATCCCGCGCAGATTTGAGTACACGCGCCGGCTTGATAAAGAGGGCGGCGATTATAAGTTCAGGGATTACAGTGCATCGATCAATGCGCCATTCGAGCCTGGCAGGTTGATTGAGGCATCACGTTCTAGGGTCGAGGACCGCAAGCACGAGCTATCCGATGCTTATCGTGAGCTTGGACGCGTGATAAGACGTACTGATGGTGAGGTAACGGCGACGCGCAAAGCTGTTCCGAGCCTTTTTAAACGCCGGGGTACCGTGCCCGAGCCGGGGCTCGGGAGGGACGCGGCCGGCTCCCGCTAATGCCGCCGTGCGGCTCCCGCTAATGCCCGCCGTGCGGATCCCCGAAGGGGCCGTGCTGGCCTGGGTCGCCGTGCTGGCCAGGGCCGCCGGGCTGCCCCCGCCGGGGGTCCGCCTGGAGACCGGGGTCCAGCGGGCCAGGCGGGTGGTGCTGGCCGGTCTCGTGCAGATGATCGAGACGAGGGGCGCCTGGCGCCGTGCTTGCGTGCGCCGCGTCTGCGGGAGCATCGTGCGCGTCGCGCCCGCCCTGGTGGTGGCCGGGCTCGGCGGCAGGCGGCATCCCGTGCGGCCATGCGCGCTCGATCGCCGCGCGGACCTGTGCCGCCCGCCAAGCTGCATCCACCGGGGCCGGCGGTGCCGCGTGCAGCAGTGCCCGCAGGACGTCGGCCAGCGCCGCGTTGTCCAGGTCGGACTCAGGATCGTTCATGCCCGTCTCGTCGGTCATGGCGCCGGCTCCCCGGCGAACCTCTCGCTTGTCATGCTTCGACACCGCCTAGGCCGGAAGAGTTCCCGATGATCACGCGCAGATCGCCGAGGCCGCGCCGCAGCCGGGTCCGCACGGTGTTAACAGGAATGCCGAGAACCTCGGCGATCTCCTGGTAGGGCAGGTCACACAGGTACCGCAGCACGATGACCTCGCGGCGCGCGGCAGAAAGCCTCGCCAGCGCCGCGTCGACATCGAGACGGGTGTCCACCTCCGGCTCATGCCCGGCGGCGTCCGCGGCAGTCTCGACCGCCTCGGCAGGCGCCGGGGTCCGGGCACGTGAGCGGATCTCGTTGAGCACCACGTTCCGCGCGATAGCGAAGACCCAGGTCCGGAACGAACTCCGCTGATCGAACGAGCGGATACGGCTCGCCACCCGGAAGAGGACCTCCTGGCGGGCGTCCTCGGCGGCCCCCGGATCGCGCAGCATCCGCAGGCAGATCGCCTGGACATAGTCGAAGTGACGATCAAGCAACGCAGCCATGGCCACGGAGTCACCCGCCGCAGCCTGGCTTGCCAGGACGGCGTCGCCCGGCGCTTGCGTATCCGCGGCGACACGCTGCAGCGGTGTCACGATCGGAGAATACACCGCCGGCAAGGACCGCACCCGACGTGCGACTTGGTCAGCTCAGGCGGGCCAGGGGGCGGGTCAGGGGGCGGCGGTAAGGCGCCACCAGATGACTTTATTCAGAGTCGCGGTGGCGAACAGCTCACCGTCGCGGCCGAATGCCATTCCCCGTAGGAGGGCTCGTGTCGGCATGTTGAAGGCCAGTAGCTGCTTGCGGGTGGCGATGTCCCAGATTTGCGCCGTCATGCTAGCCCCTATGGCGAGCAGGCCGCTGTCGGCGCTGAATGCCAGCACGCTTGGCTCGACCGACTTCTGGGTAACTTGCCACCCTTCCCCGCCAGTGGCGGGCCAGATCACCGTCTGCTTCGCCACGGTGGCCACGATGAGCCGGCCGTCCGGACTGAACGCGATCGCCTTGATGGCCGTTCCGATACCGCGGAAGCGCCTTGCGAAGACCTTTTCGCCAGTGCTGGTATCCCAGATATAGGTGGCCCGGAGTCCGCCGACGGCCAGCCGGCCGCCGGGGCCGAACTCCACCGGCGTACAGGTTTCCGGGGCTGCCAGTCTCACCTGCATGAGCTGCCGTCCGGTGACCGCGTCGAAGGCGCGGGCGTGCTTCGCCGTGGAGGTGCCCAGCATGCGCCCGTCGGGGCTGAAGGCCACTCCTCTGGGGGACCGCGGGTGCTTCACGTCGAGCAGTTGCCGCCCGGAGGCGACATCCCACACCCGCGCTCCCATATGCGCGGCCGTCGCGATCCGGGTCCCGTCCGGGGAGAACGCGGCCGCGCGTATTCCCCGGATTGCCGGCTCCCGGATGACGGTCAGCTGCGCTCCGGAGCGGTCAAAGATTTCCAGGGCCGTGGGTGCGTTGATATCGGTGGTTCGGTGGCATGCGGCGGCGAAGCGGGAAAGGTCGGGGCTGAACACCACCCACGTAGCCTTGCTGCATGAGATCTGGTGGGTCAGCTCGGCCGTGAGTTTCGCGGGCCGAACGGCCGACGGGCGGGCTGATGGCTGCTCCTTGGCGGCGCTGGCCT
>Ga0302178_10004263_pt1 | contig 10439 bp, 9 predicted proteins | sample I_Palsa_E1_3_FD_198790 | JGI IMG/M metagenome (GOLD analysis project Ga0302178, IMG submission 198790) | Peat permafrost microbial communities from Stordalen Mire near Abisko, Sweden - I_Palsa_E1_3 | ecosystem: Environmental > Terrestrial > Soil > Palsa > Peat permafrost | place: Sweden: Abisko... | reverse complement strand
TGAAGCCTGCGGCATAGCCTTGACGAGCCACCATGTTGGGGGTGCCGTTCTCGGGATAAGCCATATCGTAGCCGCGTGGCGCAGACCAACTGTTTACGTCGCTGTCTTGCGTAGCTTGCGCCAAACCAACGGGCACAACGCTGAGAGAAAGCACACCAGCAAGCGCAAGATGCGCCCAAGCGTTTTTGCGAAAGATCATAAGAACCTCCAGATGGGCAGCGCTAGAGCACCACTCACCTGAGAGGTACGACTCCGTCTGTATCGGCGGGGTTGCCCTATCCGCCCTTACAGGGAGCTGTACTGACGCGCCTGAAGTCGCAGAGGATCGCCTTTAGGCCGCTCGCCATATGGGCTGGTTTTTGCGGCCGCTGCGGTGGGCGTTTCGTTTTGCCGGTGAGGTTTAGGTGGTGGATGCGGGGATGCCGGTTGCGCGGGCTCGGCTGCCGCCTACTTCGGTGCCGCCTGCGCGGAGCTTGGCGACGGAGGAGTCGAAGTCCTGTTGGCTGACGGGGAGAGCGCTGTTGTAGCGCTCGCGCGGGTTATAGGGAACTTTTTTGACAAGGAAGTCGATAAAGGGCTGGCTGACGCGCGCGGCGTGCCACCAGGCGGTTTGGCTCATCCGGCTGTTGTCGAATTGGGTGATGGCGCTCATGTCGGCGCCGTCGAGATTGCAGTAGGTCCAGTTGGCGGCGGCGACGTTGGGAGAGCCGAGGTCGACGCCGGAGAGATCCATCTCGCGGAGGACGAGTTTGGAGAGATCGACCTGGGTGTTGCCGGGGGCGCGGGTGCGGAGGAGAGCGCCGAGTTTGCTGGAGAGAAAGAGCTGCTGAGCGTTGAGGAGGTCGAAGGTCTTGCGGTCTTCGGGGCTGAACTTGGTGAGGTCGTTGTCGCCGAGGTTGTCGTCCCAGGTTGGAGTGGAGACCTGAAAGTAGTTGGCGTCAACCTGGCGGCAGAGGCTCTGCATCTGAGGCATCTTGTCGTAGGTGAGGGGGTTCATGACGTCAAGGAAGAGGCGCTCGAACTCGTCCATGGTTTTGCGGGAGAGGAGGAGGGTGACGGCCATGTTGAGGATGCGGGTTTTGTAGGGCTCGTCCTGAAAGGTGTTGATGAGGGCGGCGGCGGTGGAGATGTGCTCAGAGGTCTGGATGTCGTTGAGGGCGTCCATGAAGCGCTGGTCTTCTTTGTCTTTGGCGTTGAACTCGCGCTCGAGCTGCTTGTCGCGGGCTTCGTCTTCGCGCTCCTTCTGCTTGTCCTGGCGCTCGGAGCGGGCCTGGGAGATCTGGAAGATGAGGGTGCCGGCGAGGATGATGGTGGTGGCGAGGGGGATGAAGTTGACGAAGGCGGCGAGCCAGTGGCTCTGGTCGGAGGCTTCGAGCTCGTGCTTGAGCTTGAGGCGCTCCATGGCGAGCTTTTCGGCGGTGGCCTGCTGCTGATCGAGGGCGGCGGCTTTTTCGAGGAGAGCTGCGGCTTTGGCGGCGTCGTCGGGGTTGGCGTCGGCGAGGAGCTTGTCGGCGGTGGCGCGGAGCTGGGCGGCTTCGCGCTGGGTGGTGGTGTCTGCTGGGGTTTGGGCTTGGGTGGCGGTCGTCCAGAACGCTAGAAGGATGATGGAGCAGATGATGGCGCGCATGGCGTGGGAGCTCCGGCTGGAGATTTAACTAATGGGCCCCACTGCGCTTAATCCGAAGAGCGGCTTCGGACGATGCTTGTTCGATCACGCCATTCTTACTCAGGGTTAAAACAATGTCACGCGCCAATTGGTGCTGGCGCGTGACGGCTTTGTGGGCGGCGGAGTACAGCTTAGCGGTTGAGGTCGTGAAGGGTTTGGCCGGCGGCCTGGCCGACTTGTCCGGCGACGTCTTTGACCTTGCCGACGACGCGGTCGGCGGTGCCCTCGTCGGCGAGGTTCTGGTTGCCGGTGAGATTGCCTACGCCTTCCTTGATGGCTCCAGCGAAGGAACCGATTTTGCCCTCGGCTTGTTTTTTCGTGCCCCACGCGAACGTTTTACGGGCGGCGTCGGTGAAGCGATCGTAGCCGGTGTCGTAGTCGGCGTCGAAGGCTGGCTCCTGCTCACTGTTGAGGACAAGGATGGTAACGGCGACACCAATTCCAATACCGGCAAGTATCCAGGGAAACTTCATGGGAAAAATCCTCCACGCGGTGAGATGCAATCGGAGCAGGTGAGGCTGAGGAAAAAATCAGCGGGTGGAGGCGGCTTGGCGGAGAGGCTGGAGATCGTGGTCGAGCATACCGGCGAGGTCCATGGCGAGGCCGGAGCCCTTGGCGTCGGTGTAGGTGCCGAGGGTGCCCTTGAGCTCGACGTCGGTTTTCTTGCCGGCGACCTCTTCGGTGCAGGGGGTTGCGGTGAGGTAGGAGGCGGTGAAGCCGATGGTGCGCTTGGCGGTGGTCTGCTCCTGGATGACGACGTGGAGCGCGCGGTCGGCCTGGGCGGGGGTGTCGACGACGGTGACGCCGCTGAGGGAGGAGATGGACTGGCGGATCTGGCCGGCGATGGCGCCGGTGGAGTCGTCGCCAGCTACGGTGAGGAGGACGTGGATTTGGCCCGAGGGCATGGTCCCGCTGGCGGGGCAGACGAGCCAGTGCTTTTTGGGATCGGGCCGGGCGGAGTTCATGAGGTTGTTGAGCTGGACCTGGGTGAGCTTCGTGAGGCCGTCGGCCTTGAAGTCGTCGGAGGAGATGCCGAGGGTTTTTTGGACGTCGGGCGACCACGTGGCCATGGATGACTTGGTCGATGGTCTCGGCTTATGGGGAGCGGGGGTGGGAGCGGTTTGGGCCGCTGCGATAGAACCGGCGAGCACCAGCCCCGTCATGATTGTTGCGCCCGAGATGCCACAGATCGAATACTTCACAAACCCCTCCAGTCCCGCTCTTTGAAGCTAACGCATGAAGAGACGATCCTGCACGCCAATTAGACGAAACTGGGTTGCTTAATCGATGGGATGGGCAACAAACGGATCGACTGAGGATCTTAGCGGCTTTGAATGTGAAAGGTTTTGCGGTGTGGGGCCACTATCGCTTGCGAAAAAAGCTTTCCGCGGCTGGAAAACCAGCATCTAACCGGGAATGACCAAGCTACGAAAAGCGGTCCTGCTTACTCCTCTTCTTATTGCGACCGGAGCTGCTCCGATGTTCGCGCAGCGTCACGACAATAGTGCCTACTACAACGGCGTGCGTAACGGCGGCCGCGGCGGCAGCTACTACAACAATAACGATCGGCGCTATCACGACGACCATCGTTATGATTCAGGCGGCATCGGACCGGGTAAAGGCGCTTTGATCGGTGCTGGCGGTGGCGCGCTGCTTGGGGCGGTCTTCGGCGGCGGCCTAAAGGGTACGATCATTGGCGGAGCAGCGGGCGCAGGCATTGGAGCTGTAGTTGGCCAATCGGCCCAGAATAATCGCGACGATCGTTATCACCACTACTGAGATCACCACTCCTAGAGGAGCACCGCTACTAGACGCTTTCTAACCTACGAACGAAAAGGAACGATCCCATGCGCCTTACTCATCGCCTCGCACTTTGCTTCGCACTTGGTACTGCAACGCTCGCCGCGTCGGCGCAGCAACCGGCTCCCACCATCACACCTTCTGCTGGGTCCACTGCCGCGCACAATTGGACGGAACAGCAGATTCTGACTTGCACGGTCTCTGACTGCTGGCAGCTCGCCGGAAAGAATGAAGCTACCTTCTTCGATATCGTTCAGCAGCTTGCCGAGATCTCCGCGGAGACTCGTGGCCTGACTCTTCCTGAGAGCGCAGAGGCTGGCAAGCGGACCGGCGAATATATCAAAGCAAAGGCGAAGGCCGACCATGGTCAACTGCTCTACGCTATCGTCGATGCTTCCGTTCGTCATGTAGGCACCCGACCTGCGGCTAAATAAACGCCAGCCCTAAAAGGGAGGCAGACGCTAACATAGTTGCCATGCGTCTCCTTCCTTTCGTCGCTTCCCTCCTCGTTGCGTCGAGCGCTCTCGCTCAGACTCCTGCAGCTACGCCGCCTGCCCCTGTCGACATTGTGAAGCTGGAACAGAATCTCTGGACGACGATGGCGGAGGGCGACTTCGCGACTGTCCGGAGTTTGTTTACGCAGGACTTCATCCAGGTAGATGATCACATTCAGGCCCTGGACACTCTTCTGATCACGCTTAAGCACTGCAAGCTAGAGTCCTATGAGCTTCGTGATCTTCAGGTTCGTATTTTGACGCCGGACTCTGCGCTTACCGCGTATCACGTGATTAACACCTTCAACTGCGGCACGGAAGAGAAGCCTAAGCGGATGGACAACGACAACAACTCAGTCACTGTCTGGGTTCGGCAGCCCAAGAGTGGGAAGTGGCTGGCTCAGGTTCACACGGAGACGCCTGCGAAGTCGTGACTTCGCAGGCAGTGACGATGAGGAACAGCTCTACTTCTTGTGATAGTTGGGATACGGAGGCTGTGCGGGCTGTTGCACAGGATGCTGCGCCAACTCTTCCATCGCGATACCGACTGCTTTTTCGAGTTGCGGGTCGTGGCCTTCGCTGACGGCCTTTGGATCCTGCTCAACAATGACATCAGGGTCGGTGCCGTGATTTTCGATCTGCCATTTGCCTTCGGGCGAGAAGTAGCCGAAGCTCGGCGAGGTGACGTTGCCGCCATCCATCAGCACGGGGATTCCGCCGATGCCGACGAGACCACCCCAGGTACGCTTGCCTACGAGCGTGCCGACTTTTTCCTGATGGAAGAGCCACGGCATGGCGTCGCCGCCAGAACCGGCGACTTCGTTGATGACCATCACCTTGGGGCCTGAGATTGAGGCGTTGGTTGTTTTTTGTACAGCGCCGTAACGATGCGCCCAATAGCCGACGACTTTTCGCTGCATCGCTTCGATGATGTAGTCGGCGACCTGGCCGCCTGCGTTAAAGCGTTCGTCGATGACTGCTCCCTGCTTGTCGAGCTGCGAGAAGTAGAAGCGGTTGAAGTTGGTGAATCCGCCTGCGCCGGTGTCGGGCAGATAGACGTACGCGAGCTTGCCGCCGGAGAGTTGATCGACCTTGCGTTGATTGTCGTTGATCCACTCGCTGTTTCGCAGCGAAGCTTCGCTGCGGATTGGGACGACGGTGATGTCGCGTGCGTTTGCGCCGTTCGCAGAGGCGATGTGCAGGACGACGGCGTGTCCTGCGGTGCCTTCGAGCGGCCGCTGGATGTCGTCGTCAGCTTTTATCTCCTGACCTCCGACGGAGAGGATGCAGTCGCCAACGTGAACGTTCAATCCTGGTTCAGCGAGTGGAGCTTTCTCGTCGGGGTTCCAGTTACCGCCAGTGTAGATTTTGGCAACGCAGTAGTGGCCAGCTTCAATCTTGTAGTCAGCGCCGAGCAGACCGCCGGGGATTTTTTTTGCTTCCGGGATTGCTCCGCCAGTGCCGCGGAGATGGCCTACGGAGAAGCCGCTGAGCATCTCCTGGAAGATGTAGTTCAGGTCAGTGCGGGCGGCGATGGATTGGACGTATGGCTCGAAGCGTTTCTCTTCGGCGACGGTATCAACACCGTGGAAGTTGGGATCGTAGAAGTATGCGCGCTCGACACGCCAGACCTCGTGGTACATCTGGTTCCACTCGGCTGGTGGGTCGATGCGGACCTGAAGATCGGCGAGAGATATGGTGCCTTCGCCTGATTTGACAGGGGCATTCGCCGGGACGATCACGTAGGAGGGGTGGCCGTGATCGCCTCCGTTGCTGTCGCCTGGGCTTTCGGGAAGGAGGCCGAGGAGCATCTTTTCACCGTCGGCGGAGAGATCGAAGCTGTCGATGTGCTCGGATAGCTTTTCTGTCTTGCGAGTGTCGAAGACGAAGCGGCTGAGGACTGCTGCGCGTTCGGTGAAGCGGTTTCCTTCTGGGGTCTGGAGGAAGTAGAGCGTTCCCGGTTTGCCTGCAGTGAGGGCATCGTAGTTGGCGGTGGGGAGCGGGAGTGCGACGATGCGGTTCTCGATGCCTGCGAGGTCGATCTTTACGGGCTTCGGTGGTGCCGGGGGTTTGGGTGCGGCCTTACCTTTGTCTTCTTCTTTCGATTCGCTGGCCTCTCCGGCTGGGGTGGCGTCGGCGTTCTCTTTTTTCTTGTCGTGTGCTTCGGCAGGAGTTTTCTCGTCGTCGCTCTCAGGTGCGATAGGCGATGCCTGATCCGCGGCGAGCACCAACGCATAGATGTTGCGAACCGGATAGAGCAGGTCGCTCGTCATATCGAGGCCGGCTGAACTGCCGCCGCGGTTTGTGCTCGCAGTGAAGTACAGATACTTTCCGTTGCGGTCAAAGGTTGGGAAACGTGAGTCTGCGGAGTTTGCCGTGAACGGCGTTGCCTTCCCTGTTTCGACTGAGAAGAGATTCAGCGTGTGCAGATGGTTGGAGACGATCTGCGAGTAGGCGATCCACTTTGAGTCGGGCGACCATGCGATGTCGCGATCGGTGGTGTCGAAGAAATCGTTCTCGCCAACGTGAGTGAGCTTGCCGCTGGTGGTGTCGAGCATCCAGAGATTGAGGCGGTTGTCGTGGAAGGCGAACAGCTTCGAGTCAGGAGACCATACCGGATCGAAGTAGTAGGTGGCTTCTTTCGCTAGAGGAAACTTCTTTACGGCTCCGCTCCCCGTCTGGCTAGCGACGTGAACTGCGTAGAGGCCTGACTCGTCGGAGAAGTATGCGATGGACTGGCCGTCGGGCGACCAGGCTGGGCTGCGCTCCATGACGCCGGGGGTGTTGGTGATGTCGCGTGTTGGCCCCTTTTTTACTGGCACGGTGAGGATCTCGCCGTGCGCTTCAAAGACCGCGCGCAGGCCAGTTGGTGAGATGCCGACGTGATCGATTTCGGTGCTAACGTTTTGAATTCGCGGACGAACTTCTGGTAGATCGCCGGTGACGTCGATCGGCACGCGATGTGACTCTCCGTTGGCTGTGTCGTAGAAGTAGATCTCGCCCAACTGATCGTAGACAAGGCCGCCGGGTCCGGCTGCGAGTGAATGAACGTCAGGCTTGTTTGTGCTCTTCAGGCACTCCGTCACGGCCTTCGTCGCGGGGTCGTACTTGAACAGCGTCATGGGGCCACTGCGATCGGAGAGGAAATAGACCATCTTCCCGACCCACACGGGATCGAGGTCGGAGGCGGTCTCGTGGGGGATTTCGACGCTGTCGAGGTCTTTGAGGGAGGTCAGCCAGATGGTGCTGGCTCGGCCGCCACGATAGTTTCCCCAAGCCACGTAACGGTTGTAGTCGAAGGTGAACGACGGGCCCAAGGGGGAGTACGCGATGGTGGCGCCATCGCCGGAGATCTGTCCCTGGAATGCCATCGGCAGCGGAAGCGGCTTTGCAAGTCCGCCCTCGGAGGGGACTTCGTAGAGCTGGGTGTAGCGGCTGGCCGATTGGCGATCGGAGCGGAAGACGATTTGCTTTCCATCTGGCGACCAGCCCACGGCTGCATCGGCCGACGGATGGTAGGTCACACGATGGGGTACGCCACCGGCTGCGGGGATGGTGAAGACGTCCATGTTGCCGTCGTACTCGCCGGTGAAGGCGATGGTGTTTCCATCTGGTGAAAAAACCGGCGAGGTTTCGATACCCACACCGACTGTCAGTCGGGTTGCGCGGCCACCGTTGCGGTCCACGGACCAGAGGTCGCCTGCATAGTTGAAGACGATCTGGGTCTGGCTCAATGCCGGGCGCTGCAGCAGGTGAGGCTGCTCGGGCAGAGCTGGGGCAATCGCAAGGGTTGAAACGGAACCAGAAAGGACGGCCAGAAGAGAGAGGGTGGGCAGAGCAACGCGCAAAGGGCACTCCGTGCAGGTGCTGAAACTGGATTATCCGATATGGTACACGTCCGGATTTGCCAGCCGCTTTTATACGTTGAAAATCGACGGAGATTGCCAGCTGTGCGACAATTCAATATAGCTACTCCCAGCGAAACGCAAGTTAAAATACGGCTTTAGTTAGATCAGACGAGAATATTCACTCAATCGAAACTTTTATTGGCGTATCGCGTCTCCACCTCTATGAGTTTTGCGCCACTAAAGGCACACCTCCCCAGGGGAAAGAAAAGAATGACTCTTAAGTTCAAGCGGTTTGCGGTCACATTGATGCTTCTTATGGCGCTCAGCTTTGCCTTCGAGCGCCAGGCCCATGCGTACGTCGACCCTGGCTCCGGTCTGCTGCTGTTTCAGGGCATCAGCGCAGCGATCTCAGGAGCACTCTTTTACTTCCGCCGCCGCCTTAAGAATCTCTTCGTCCGGTCCGAAACAAAATCGGAGCCTGAAACGACCCCGTACAACTAGTAGACCCCTCGCGATAGATTCGGAGCCTAAGCGGTCTCGACCGACTTATGAGCTTATATAATCGCCCGGGAGCTGTGTGTCCAACTATGAACTGGGCATCCAACTCTTCGAGCCGGAGTGGCCTGCACGCCTGGTCGCATTCTGTTCCATCGCCCTGAAGGAAAAAGAGTGTGAAGCGACTAACTCACCCTGCCGCAGTCGCCTTTGGCCTCGCGAATCTGTACCTCGTCGACCTGACCGGCCCAATCATCTCTCCCGACCGCGATCTGATCTACCACCTGACCGGGTCAGCCTCGCCGGTGATCGTTCCAATCATCGTCTACGTCGTCGCACTCACTCTTCTGCTTACAGGCTTGCTCACTCTTGCCGAACGGCCCGGGCCTCTGCGCGTCGTCATCTGGTCAGCTTTCATTCTGGTTCTGCCGTCGATCCTTCTACACACTGTCACAAATTTTTGCAGCGTCGACGTTCCTGATTGGGCCACGAACGCGGTAGCTCTTGTCTGCCTCTTCGCCCTGATCGCGATCTCACTGCTCTGGAAGAAATTTGAGTTCTCGTTTGAGAAGGTTCAGCCGGTTGCGGCTGCCAGCCTCAGTTTCTTCTCGTACTTTGGCCTGCTGATCTTCGTACAACTGGGCTGGAGTGCGTGGCAAGCCCGCAGACTCAACCCTGTACCGCGGCTGCATCAGTTTCAGGCAGCCTCCGCCCAAGCCCACCCGCGCATCGTTTGGCTGCTGCTTGACGAGCTGTCCTACCAGCAGCTCTATGAGCGCAGATTTCCCGGCCTCGATCTTCCGGCATTCGACCAACTTGCTGCGCAGTCCACTGTATTCACTCACGTGATTCCAGCAGGGGAGTACACGCGCTATGTTCTGCCTACTCTTTTCACCGGCACTCCCTCGGACGCGATCAAGGTTTCGGCGAGCGGCATGCTTCTCTCTCTCCACGACCCCGCAACCGGAAGATCGGTATCTTTTGACCAACATCAGACTGTCTTTCAGGATGCACTCGACTCGGGCTACAGCACGGCAATCGCTGGATGGTACAACCCCTACTGCCGCATCATGCCGCAGGTGCTCGATCATTGCTTCTGGAGCTATCGCGAATCAACTCCGGCGAACCTCTCTCCGAACCGGTCGCTCGCCGTGGATCTGATTCGCCCCTTTCGCAACCTGTGGCGCGACACGAAACATCTCTTCGGGCACGGCCCCGGCTCTCCCTCAGAGGAGACACGCGACCTTCGCCAGCACACCACCGACTATCGAAGGCTACTCGCCGCCGGGGATGCCGATCTCGCCGACCCTACCATCGACTTCCTTTTTCTGCACATGCCGATTCCCCACCCCTACGGCTTCTACGATCGGAAGACAAAGTCGTTCTCGACGAAGCACACCTCGTACCTCGACAACCTTGCGCTGTCTGACATTTATCTTGCGCACCTTCGCCAGATTCTGGAGCAGCAACACCAGTGGGACGATACTACCCTCATCATTACGGGAGACCACTCCTGGCGTACAAGCCTTATCTGGGCTGACTCGCCCGATTGGAGCGATGAGGAAAAAACTGCGAGCCATGGGGGTGAGTTCGACGATCGTCCCGCATACATCGTCAAGTTGCCGAATCAACAGACCGCCGCGCGGATCGATCAACCTTGGACTGCGGTGCATACACGCGCCCTGATGGATGCTCTGTTGAAGCGCACGATCCGGACGCCCGCTGAGCTGCAAACCTGGGCCGCGCAGCAAAGATAATCCAACACGAGAGTTATTGCGGTGTGTCCTCCGGCATGATCGCACCAGCCTTTACCCATCGCTCGACCGTGGCGATGTCCGCATCGGAGAGCTTTGGCTGCTTTGGCGGCATCGGCATCGGATCCTTCGGCGGCCCTTCGTGTCGGATCAACCGAACCAGCAGGCTGTTGACTGGATCGCCCGGAATCAGTACCGGGCCGTCGTGACCGCCCTTCAACATTCCCGCTCGCGTTTGAATATTCAACCCGCCGCGGTGATTCATTCCGCCGTGACAGCGATAGCAGTTCGCCTGAAAGATCGGTTGCACTTTGGTTGTGTAGAACTCGGGTTTAGCAGCCTCGTCGGGTGCCGCCTGCACCGTTCCTACCCGCAAACCCCA
>Ga0302178_10004258_pt1 | contig 10447 bp, 7 predicted proteins | sample I_Palsa_E1_3_FD_198790 | JGI IMG/M metagenome (GOLD analysis project Ga0302178, IMG submission 198790) | Peat permafrost microbial communities from Stordalen Mire near Abisko, Sweden - I_Palsa_E1_3 | ecosystem: Environmental > Terrestrial > Soil > Palsa > Peat permafrost | place: Sweden: Abisko... | reverse complement strand
CGGCGGGCGCGGGTCGACGTGCTGCGCGACCAGCGCAGCGCGGTCCTGCGGCAGCGACGACTGTCCAAGTCCGAGCGCACGATCGCGTTGCGTAGCCAGACCCAGCAGGCTCGGGTTCAGCTGTCGTACTTCGCGCGCAACCGCTGCACCTCGGTCCGCTCCGAGCTGCAGGAGGACGCCGCGAGCCTGACCAAGGCCAAGCTGCCGGAGTTCGAGTCCTACGCAGGTGTGCGCCTCAACCAGGTGATCACCGAGGTAGACGACGGCACGACCACACATTTGGCCGACGTCGCGCAGGGACTGGGCCTGACGGTTGATCCGCCGGCACCGGCTCCGCTCCCGACGATCGACCTTGCGGCGCCGCAGCTGAAGTCGCGGAAGCTGGAGACCCGGCTGATGATGCTGGTGGGCGCGGGCTTCGGGTTGGGGGTGGCGCTGACGTTGAGTCGGCTGCTGGCCGATCTGACGCCTGGGCTGACGGTGGCCGGAGCCGTCGCGTGCGCGGCGATCGGACTGGCGCTGACGGTCTGGGTGGTCGGCACCCGCGGGCTGCTGCGCGACCGCGCGCTGCTCGACCGCTGGGTCGGCGAGGCGACCGCGCAATTGCAGTCCACGGTCGAGCAGTTGGTGGCGACCCGGGTGCTGGCGGCGGAGTCGTCGCTGACCGCCGCTCTGGGCGAGCAGGACGAGGTCGAGAGCGCGCGGGTCGCCGAGCAGGTCAGCGTCATCGACACCGAGCTGCGCGAGCATTCCGTCGTGGGGGCGCGGGCCGCCGCGCTGCGTGGGCGGGAGATGCCGACCCTGCAGGCCGCTCTCGAGGCGGTGCGTGCGGAACTCGGCGAAGCCGCCGAGCCCGACGAGGACGCGGATGCTCCGTCCGACGACGCAGGCACACCGTCCGAGACCCCGGCACCCTCGGACGCCGAGGATGAGGATATTGACGAAAGTCCGCCGACAAATACCGCCGATAACGTGTTCTGAATCGTTCCTGTGAGTTAGCCAATACACCCTCGACCCTTTATGGGTATGCAGGTCGCGATAACCTGTGATGAAGCCGCCGTAAACGAGCCGCGCATCACGTGCAAAGCGACAGCAGGAGATTTTGATGACTTCAGCGACGATTCCCGGTCTGGATACTGCCCCGACCAACCACCAGGGCTTGTTGTCCTGGATCGAGGAGGTCGCCGAGCTCACTCAGCCGGACCGGGTGGTCTTCGCGGACGGCTCTGAGGAGGAGTACCAGCGGCTCGCCGACCAACTGGTCGAGGCCGGCACGTTCACCAAGCTGAACGAGAAGAAGCACAAGAACTCATACCTGGCGTTGTCGGACCCGTCTGACGTCGCGCGGGTCGAGTCGCGGACGTTCATCTGCTCGGAGCGCGAGGTTGACGCCGGTCCGACCAACAACTGGAAGCCGCCTGCCGAGATGCGGGCCACCATGACCGAGCTGTATCGCGGCTGCATGCGCGGGCGGACCATGTGGGTCGTCCCGTTCTGCATGGGCCCGCTCGGCGCCGACGACCCGAAGCTCGGCGTGGAGATCACCGACTCCGAATATGTGGTCGCCTCCATGAAGGTGATGACCCGAATGGGCAAGGCCGCGCTGGACAAGCTTGGCGATGACGGCTTTTTCGTGAAGGCATTGCACTCGATCGGTGCGCCGCTGGAGCCCGGGCAAAAAGACGTCCCGTGGCCGTGCAATGAGACGAAATACATCACGCACTTCCCGGAGACCCGGGAAATCTGGAGCTTCGGGTCCGGCTACGGCGGAAATGCGTTGCTGGGCAAGAAATGCTATTCACTGCGGATCGCGTCGGCGATGGCCCACGACGAGGGCTGGCTCGCCGAGCACATGCTGATCCTCAAGCTGATCTCGCCGGAGAACAAGGCGTACTACTTCGCCGCGGCCTTCCCGTCGGCCTGTGGCAAGACGAACCTCGCGATGCTGCAGCCGACCATCCCCGGTTGGCGCGCCGAGACCCTTGGTGACGACATCGCCTGGATGCGGTTCGGCAAGGACGGCCGGCTGTACGCGGTCAACCCGGAGTTCGGTTTCTTCGGGGTCGCGCCCGGCACGAACTGGAAGTCCAACCCGAACGCGATGCGCACCATCGAGGCGGGCAACACCGTCTTCACCAACGTCGCGCTCACCGATGACGGTGACGTGTGGTGGGAAGGTCTGGAGGGCGAGCCGGATCACCTGATCGACTGGAAGGGCAACGACTGGCTCCTCCGCGAGACGGAAACCAAAGCCGCCCATCCGAACTCGCGGTACTGCACCCCGATGTCGCAGTGCCCGATCCTTGCGCCGGAGTGGGACGACCCGCAGGGCGTGCCGATCTCGGGCATCCTGTTCGGCGCACGCCGCAAGACCACGGTGCCCCTGGTGACCGAGGCCCGCGACTGGCAGCACGGCGTGTTCATGGGAGCCACCATGGGCAGCGAGCAGACCGCCGCGGCCGAGGGCAAGGTCGGCGATGTGCGCCGCGACCCGATGGCCATGCTGCCATTCCTCGGCTACAACGTCGGCGACTACTTCCAGCACTGGATCGACCTCGGCAAGAACTCTGACGAGTCCAAACTGCCGAAGGTGTTCTTCGTCAACTGGTTCCGGCGCGGCGACGGCGGCAAGTTCCTCTGGCCCGGCTTCGGCGAGAACAGCCGGGTGCTCAAGTGGATCGTCGACCGCATCGAGCATCAGGCGGGTGGCCAGGAGACGCCGATCGGCGTCGTTCCCACCTCTGACGACCTCGACCTTGACGGGCTCGACGTCGACGCCTCCGACGTCAACCGCGCGCTGGCGGTCAATGCCGCCGAGTGGCGCCAAGAACTGCCGCTGATCGAAGAGTGGTTCGAGTTCGTCGGCGACAAGCTGCCCACCGGCGTCAGGGACGAGTTCGAGGCGCTCAAGCAGCGTCTGGCCGAGTCCGACTAAGCGCGCCCGGGTCCGCGGCAGGGTAGCCACATCCGAAAGATCGGTTAGCCGAACTCTCGGATACGACCCTGCTGAGCAGCAAATTTGAGTTGTACGCCGCATCCATTCGCCTAGCCAGGCTATGTTGCTGGATGGATGCTCGGCGGGTACCTTAACCACGTGACAACCACCGCGTGCGCTGTAACGGAGTCCGGCGTCCGGTCGCGGACACTGTTTCGCTCACTCGCAATCGTCAGCGTGGTCATCTGCCCCGCTCTGATGATGCGGATCCTCGGTGTGCAGCCAGAGCCCGTGCTGGGTCTGCTCGTCTACGGTGGCGCCGTCGTGGGCGCCAGCTTTGTGTTGGCGTGGGCTGCGGAAGCCGCCCAGATCGACGTGTCGGGCAGCCTGGCCGTCGCCGTGTTGGCCGTCATCGCCGTCCTTCCCGAGTACGCCGTCGACCTGTACTACGCCTACACCGCCGGCCACGTGCCCGCCTACACGCAGTACGCGGCGGCGAACATGACCGGCTCGAATCGGCTGCTGATGGGTCTCGGATGGCCGGTTGTCGTCCTGGTCAGCGTCCTGGTGGCGCGCCGGGCCACCGGCCGCAAAGTCGGCGGACTGGACCTCGACGCCAGCAACCGGGTCGAGATCGGCTTCCTGATGGTCGCCGGAGTGGTCGCCTTCGTCATCCCGGTGACGGGTCGCATCCATATCGCCTTCGGTGTGGCGCTACTAGGCTGGTTCGGCTTCTATCTCTACAAGCTGAGCCGCGGTGAGGTCGAGGAGCCCGAGCTGGTCGGCACCGCGGCCGCGCTGGGCGCACTTCCCGACCGGGCGCGTCGGATCGCGGTAGCCGCACTGTTCATCTTCGCGGCTTCGGTGATCGTGACGTGCGCAAAACCCTTCGCCGACAACCTGATCGGGGCCGGCACCAAACTGGGTATCGACCGCTTCCTGCTGGTGCAGTGGCTGGCCCCGCTGGCGTCGGAGGCGCCGGAGTTCATCATCGCGACCATCTTCGCCGCCAGGGGCAAGGGTGGCGCCGCGATTTCGACGCTGGTCTCGGCGAAGGTCAACCAGTGGACGCTGCTGATCGGGTCGTTGCCGGTGGCGTTCATGCTTGGCGGCGGTGGCACCTCGATGCACCTGGACAGCCGCCAGGTCGAGGAGATCGTGCTGACCGCTGCCCAGACGTTGATGGGCGTCGCGCTGTTGCTCGGTCTCCGGTTCCAGCGTTGGTCCGCGTGGCTGCTGCTCGGGTTGTTCGTCGTGCAGTTCCCGCTCACCTCGACCGAAGGGCGCTTCGCCATCAGCGGCGTGTATACGGTGGTGGCTCTGGTCGCGGTGGTGCGCAATCGCCGCCAGGTGCTGCCGACCCTGGCCGCTCCGTTCGCCGGCAAGGCCAAGCGTCACGGCGGTCACCCGCACCAGCAGCCCGAACCGGTGCACGAGAGCTAGCTGCAGCAGCGCGGATCGCGCCCTCTTGACAGCTGTCAATTTTTGCGGCGGTACAGTCTGCCCATGCAGATTCGCCAGCACACCTCCGGTCAGGGCGCAGTCGATAAACCCGCGATCATTCTTCACCCGTCCGGCACGGTGATCACCTTCGACGAGTTGGAAACCCGCGCGAATCGGCTGGCGCACTACTTCCGTCAGGCCGGTCTGGTCGAAGGCGACGCGGTCGCGATCCTGATGGAGAACAACGAGCACATTCACGCGGTCATGTGGGCGGCTCGGCGGGCTGGGCTGTACTACGTGCCGATCAACACGCACCTGACCGCGCCGGAGGCCGCATACATCATCGACAACAGCGCCGCCAAGGCGATCATCGGCTCCGCCGCGCTGCGCAAGACCTGCGAGAACCTGGCCGAGCAACTGCCCGACGGCCTGCCCGCGCTGCTGATGATCGCCGACGATGACCTCGACGGCTGGCAGCGCTACCCCGAATGCGTTGTCGATCAACCGGATACACCCATCGACGACGAGGTCGAAGGTGATCTGCTGCAGTACTCCTCGGGCACCACCGGCCGTCCGAAGGGAATCAAGCGCGAGCTGCCGCATGTCTCGCCCGCCGAGGCGCCGGGCATGATGTCGGCGCTGGTCGGATTTTGGATGCACCCGGATGCGGTCTATCTCAGCCCTGCGCCGCTGTATCACACCGCGCCGTCGGTGTGGTCGATGACCGTGCAGGCCGGCGGCATCACGACAGTTGTCTTGGAGAAGTTCGATCCCGAAGGTTGCCTGGATGCTATCCAGTGTCATCGGGTCACGCACGGACAGTTCGTGCCCGTCATGTTCACCAGAATGCTGAAACTACCTGAGGCAAAACGTAATTCGTTCGACCTGTCCAGCCTGGAACGAGTGATGCACGCCGCCGCTCCCTGCCCGGTGGAGATCAAGAAGCAGATGATCGACTGGTGGGGGCCGATTGTCGACGAGTACTACGCGTCCTCAGAAGCCATCGGGTCGACGTTGATCAGCGCCGAGGAATGGCTGGCGCACCCCGGCTCGGTCGGCAAGCCGATGATGTGCCAGCTCCACATCCTCGACGAGGCCGGCAACGAGTTGCCGCCCGGCCAACCCGGCGAAATCTATTTCGAGGGAGGCTTTTCCTTCGAATACCTCAACGACACGGCGAAGACCGCGGCCTCCCGCGACAAGCACGGCTGGACGACGGTCGGCGACGTCGGCTACGTCGACGAAGACGGCTACCTGTTCCTGACCGACCGTCGCCACCACATGATCATCTCCGGTGGCGTGAACATCTATCCGCAGGAAGCCGAAAACCTGCTCGTCACCCATCCAAAGGTGCTGGACGCAGCGGTGTTCGGGATCCCCGACGACGAAATGGGGCAAAGCGTCAAAGCCGCGGTGCAAACCGTCGACCCGGCGGACGCGACCGGCGAGTTCGCCGACGAGCTGGTCACCTGGCTGCGGGAGCGGTTGGCGCACTACAAGTGTCCGCGGTCGATCTCGTTCGAAGCGCAGCTGCCGCGTAGCGATACCGGAAAAATGTTCAAACACGAACTGGTCAAGAAGTATTCGGTGTGACGCTGCGCGTCGTCGATGTGTCGGAGCCCGATTGCGCGCTCGACTCTGCATTGCTCGGAGTTCCGGTGGTGGCGGTCGGGTCGTTGGCAGGCGCATCCGAAATCTGGCTTCAGCAAGCCACATTCACGCTGACCGAGGATGACACCGACGACCGCCGGGTGATCACCGTCGCATCGATCGACGCGGCGCTGAGTGACCTGACCGCGCGGGCCGAACGCTGGCCGATCGCGGCGGCGACGTGTGACGACGTGCTGCGTTCGGTGGATCCGGCCGGCCCGGCGCTGCCCGGAGTGGTAACCGAGTCGCTGGCCTACTCGACGCTGCAGGCCGGCCCGGAGTTCGCCCGCTGGCTGGCCGACCGCGGCTCGGCTCTGATGCCCGACATCGCCGATCCGGTGCAGGCCAACCGGGACGGCGACACGTTACGGATCGCGTTCAACCGCCCGCAGCGGCACAACGCGTTCTCCACCGACGCCCGCGCTGCGCTGCTCGAGGCTTTGGCTGTGGCGCAACTCGATTCGTCGGTCGCCGAGGTCGTGCTGACCGGGAATGGACCGTCGTTCTGCAGCGGGGGCGACCTCGACGAGTTCGGCACATTCGCCGACCCGGCCAGCGCCCATCTGGCCCGCACCCGCTACAGCCCGGCGCTGGCACTCGACGCGGTGACCACCCGACTCGGGCCGGCCTGCCGCGCCGAGGTGCATGGCCAGGTGCTGGGCAGCGGACTGGAGATGGCCGCATTCTGCGGTCGGATCACGGCTGCGCCCGATGCGGTGTTCGGGTTGCCTGAGCTGAGCCTCGGCCTGATTCCCGGCGCCGGCGGCACGGTGAGCGTGACCCGGCGGATAGGTCGTTGGCGCACAGCCTATTTGGTGTTGAGCGGGTTGAGCATCGACGCCGATACCGCCGTGACCTGGGGCCTCGCGGATGCGAAAAGCTGACGGCGACTTTCGACCGGGAGACATGTGATGGGGCGCAAGGCGACAATGGAAATCGTACTCGATTGCGCAGAGCCAACGAGGCTCGCTGAGTTCTGGCGCGAGGCACTGGACTATCGCGACCACTACACCGACGCGAAGCTGGTCGTGCTCGTTCCCAAAGCAGGGACCGCTTCACCGCTTCTCCTTCAGGGAGTCCCGGAACCCAAAGTGGGCAAGAACCGCATGCACCTCGATATCGTGGTCGACGATGTCGAGGCCGAAGTCCGCCGGCTGCAAGCACTCGGCGCTCGTCGCATCGACGATGGCGTGCAGAGCTTCGGGGGAACGCGATGGGTCAGAATGTCGGACCCTGAGCAGAACGAGTTCTGCGTCTCCACCGGCGTGGAGTGGTAGCTCACGAAGCGCGTCGGAGACGTTGCGCGGCGTCAGTCAACGCCAGACGCAGCGTTTCCAGCTGAGCCCACAACGTCAACCTTTCCTGGAACGTCAGCTCATGCGGCGGTATCTCGGCAATGCGATCAAGCGTCAAATCCAGTTTGTCGAATGCCGCATGGATCTTCTTTTCTCGAATGGAAACCATGCGGCGACGCTATCTCTGGGCACCGACATGTCGGCGAGCGTTAGAGCCCGCCGCGGGATATCAGCTGCGCAGCGATTACGTTGCGCTGGATCTCGTTGGTGCCCTCGCCGACGATCATCAGCGGGGCATCGCGGAAATACCGCTCGACGTCGTATTCGGTGGAATACCCGTAGCCGCCGTGGATGCGCACGGCGTTGAGCGCGATCTCCATCGCCACCTCCGAGGCGAACAGCTTGGCCATCCCGGCCTCCATGTCGCAGCGCTCGCCGCTGTCGTAACGCTCGGCGGCATAACGCGTCAACTGGCGGGCTGCGGTCAGCTTGGTCGCCATCTCGGCCAGATAGTTCCCGACGGACTGATGCTTCCAGATCGGCTGGCCGAAGCTCTCGCGCTGCTGCGCGTAGGCCAGCGCATCGTCGAAGGCAGCGGTCGCCACCCCCAGTGCGCGCGCCGCCACCTGAATGCGCCCGGTTTCAAGCCCTTTCATCATCTGCGAAAAGCCTTGGCCCGCAGCGCCGCCGAGAATCGCCGACGCCGGCACCCGGTAGCCGTCGAATGACAGCTCGCAGGTCTCCACCCCCTTGTAGCCCAGCTTGGGCAGGTCGCGCGACACTGTCAGCCCCGGCCCGTGTTCGACGAGCAGCACCGAGATACCGGTATGCCGAGGCCGCGCGGCCGGGTCGGTTTTGCACAGCAGCGCGATCAGCCCGGAGCGGCGGGCGTTGGAGATCCACGTCTTCGAGCCGTTGACGACGAGAACTGAGCCATCAGCGGCATCTGGCGTTGCGGTGGTCGTCATGTTCTGCAGATCGCTGCCACCGCCCGGCTCGGTGAGTGCCATCGTCGCGCGCAGTTCACCGGTGGCCATCGGCGGCAGATAGCGCTGTTTCTGCTCGTCGGTGCCGAACAGCGTGAGCAGCTTGGCGACCACCGTGTGGCCGCCCATCGCGCCGGCCAGGCTCATCCAGCCGCGCGCCAGCTCCTGGGTGACTAGCACGTAGCACGGCATCGACACCGGGGTGCCGCCGTACTCCTCGGGCACGGCCAGGCCGTAGATGCCGATGCGCTTCATCTGCTCGATCCACGCTTCGGGATACTCGTTGGCATGCTCGACTTCGCGCACCGTCGGCCTGACCTCTTTGTCAACGAACTCGCGCACCGTGGCGACCAGCATCGCCTCGTCGTCGTTCAGTCCCGTACCCATCCGGCAATGTTGGCATGCGGCGAAGCGGGGCAACCATGACAGTCGGCCCGTACTTCGACCAGGTGCACACCGGCCAGGTCTTCACCAGTGCGCCTTCGATGACGCTAACCCCGGGGCTGGCCGCCGTGCATCAGAGCATCCTCGGTGACCGGTTGCGGTTGCCACTGGACGCCGAACTGTCCGCCGCGGTCACCGGGTTGCCGGCGCCGTTGGCGCATCCGGGCTTGGTCTGCGACGTCGCGATCGGCCAGTCGACGCTGGCCACTCAGCACGTCAAGGCCAACCTGTTCTACCGCGGACTGACGTTCTTCCGCTTCCCGGCGATCGGTGACACGTTGTTCACCCGCACCGAGGTTGTCGGGCTGAAAAAGAATTCCGCCAAGCCGGGCCGGGCGCCCACCGGCCTGATGGCCCTACGGATCACCACCATCGACCAGGCCGATCGGCTCATCCTCGACTTCTACCGCTGCGCGATGCTGCCGCTGAGCGCCGGCGCCCAGCCTGACTCCGCCGAGCATGACGACGACCTGTCGAAGATCGGTGCCGATCTGGCTGCGCCGCCATCGGCGGCTGCCGATTGGAACGGCGAGGTCTTTCGCGAACGTGTCACCGGGCCGCACTTCGATGCCGGCCTGGCCGGATCGGTGTTGCACAGTAGCGCAGACGTTGTCACCAGCGCACCGGAACTGGCCCGCCTCACCTTGAATATTGCTGGGGTGCATCATGATTCGCGCCTCGGTGGACGTCGCCTGGTCTATGGCGGCCACACCATCGGACTGGCGCTGGCGCAGGCCAGCAAGCTGTTGCCCAATCTTGCGACCGTGCTGAGCTGGCAGTCCTGCGATCACACCGCGCCGGTGTACGAGGGCGACACCCTCTACAGCGAGCTGCACATCGAATCCGCCGAGCCGACCGACGGCGGCGGGGTATTGGGATTGCGGTCGCTGGTCTACGCGTTCAGCGACCCGCAGGACGAGCCACGCCAAGTCCTGGACTGGCGTTTCAGTGCGCTGCAGTTCTGAGGATCAGGCGGTGAGCGCGACGTCGGAGTGGGCCAGCGTGCTGGTAGAAGCCCGCCGGGTCGCCGCCGATATCGCCGGACTTCTCGGTGTCGAGGTCGACGCCGCAACCATTCTCACGAGGCGGGCAGCGGTCATGAACCTGGCGGGGCCCGGCCGGACCTCGGCGGGCGGCGCCACCCGACTGCTACGCACGGTCGACGGCTGGTGCGCGGTCGCATTGCCGCGCGACGACGACGTCGCGGCGCTACCGGCGCTGATGGAAGTCGACACGGTCACCGGCGATCCGTGGGCAGTGCTATCCCGTTGGGCGGCAACGCATTCTACCGATGAGGTGGTAGACCGCGCCCGACTCCTCGACATCGCGGTCGCAGCGTTGGGCGAAGCCGCAGCGGAGCCACCGACCGTGCGACGCTGCGGCACCAGCACCAGCACCGGGCCGCGGCGGCCCGACGGGCTATTGGTGGCGGACTTGTCGTCGTTGTGGGCCGGACCGCTGTGCGGTCAGCTGCTCGCTCGCGCGGGCGCCGTCGTTGTCAAGGTGGAAAGCCCCAGCCGACCGGATGGAACCCGACGTGGCGAGCCGGCCTTCTTCGATTGGATGAATGCCGGAAAGCTCTCGTATTGCGTCGATTTCGACAGCGAAAGCGATGCGTTGCGCCGGTTGCTCGATGTTGCTGACATCGTGATCGAGGGCTCTCGTCCCGCGGCGCTGCGACGACGTGGATTGAG
>Ga0302178_10004257_pt1 | contig 10450 bp, 10 predicted proteins | sample I_Palsa_E1_3_FD_198790 | JGI IMG/M metagenome (GOLD analysis project Ga0302178, IMG submission 198790) | Peat permafrost microbial communities from Stordalen Mire near Abisko, Sweden - I_Palsa_E1_3 | ecosystem: Environmental > Terrestrial > Soil > Palsa > Peat permafrost | place: Sweden... | reverse complement strand
CGCGCCAAGAACGAGCGCCAGCGCGGCGCCCAGCGCTGCCCCAAGATCGACGATACCGCGTGTAAGCAGGCCTGCAGCGAGCACCCAGAAGGTGTTGTCGGAGACAGCGCGTGCCTGCGCGGCGAGGCGTTCGCCCCATACGCGGCTTTGCCCGAACGCTTTGAGCGTCGGCAGGCCCTGGACCGCGTCGAGAAACGTTTCACCGAACTCCTTGAATGCCTGGGCGCGTGCAAGGCTGGTGCGGCGTTCATGCATATGCACAGCGATCGGTCCGAACAACGCCACCAGCGCTGCAACCAGCAGCACGGTGGCCACGGGCAGATCCCAGAACGCGATGAAACCGAAAATGGCAAACGGGGCGCAGAGGGCCACGGCCAGTTGCGGCAGATACTGCCCAAAGAAGGTCTGCAGTTGCTCGACGCCGTCGATGACCGACAGCATCACGCCTCCCGTACGTTGCTCGGCGAACCAGGCCGGCCCAAGCGTCACGATGCGGTCAAACAGTTGGCCACGCAGGGTTTCCTGGGCTCGTGCTGCGGTGCGACAGGCGATGCCCGCGCGCCAGTGATCCAGCAGCGCGCGCACTACGATAGCGGCCGCTACGGCCACGGAAGGCGCAATCCACGATTGCCACGGACTGCCGCGCAAGACCAGTGCAAGCAACTGGCCGAGAAACACAAAGCGGGCGATCCCGGCCAGCAGGGCCAGCAGTCCGACGACAATGCTGAGCAGCATGTGCCCGCGTAACCCTTTAGTCAGTTGCCAAAGGCGAAGATCGAAATACATCAGGGAGACTCCTCAAGGTATTGGATCATCGTGGCATGGACCCGCGTTGCGCGCGAGCGATGCTTTCTCAACCAGGGTTGAGATAAACTTGACCCATCATGCCAAGACTATCTCCGCACATTCCACCGTTACCCGCCCTGAAGGCGTTCGAAGCCGTTGCCAGACTGGGCAGCCTGAGCCGCGCCGCGGAAGAGCTCAACGTGACCAAGAGCGCCATCAGTCATCAATTGCGCGCACTGGAATCGGCATTGGGTACAACGTTGATGCACCGTGGCGGTACGACTTCACGCGCGCAACCCACGGCCGCCGGGCAGGAGTTGCTGGCGGCTATTGAATCCAGCCTGATTCCGTTGGGCGAAGCTTGCGAGCGGTTCACCGTGCGACGGCGCAAGCGTCGCCGCACGTTGACGGTTTCCGCCAATGCGCCATTTTCATCGCTGTGGCTGGCGCCCCACGTGGTGGAATTCTCGACGCGTCATCCGGAGATCGCGGTGAACCTGAGGGTGTTTGACGACGAACCCGACTGGCAGAATGACACGATCGATATCGCGATTCTGCGTGTGCCGTTGACGAACTTGACCAGCGATACGCCGGACCCGCATCCGAGCGATCGGGCGCTGGTCCGCGAGACTGTGTTCCCCGTGTGCAGCCCGCTGTTGCTGGACCCACGGACCACTACGCCGCAGACGCTGACCGAGCATCGGTTGCTGCAGGAGGAGCACCACGAGTCAAGTCGTGAAATAGACTGGCAGACGTGGTTTGCGCTGCTCGGAGCGGGAGCGCTTCCGGAGCAGAATCTGGTCCGGTTGAGCAGTTTCAGCCCGATCATCGGCGCCGCGATTGCGGGAAAGGGTGTTGCGCTAGGCCGTTCACCGTTGATCGATTTTGACTTGGCCCACGGCCGCCTGGTTCGCCTGTTTCCGGAGCATGAATTGCCGGGGTCTTGGCAGTTTGTTATTCGCTTGCATCCCGAGCGCTCGTCCGATCCGACGTTGATCCAGTTTCAGACTTTCATGCTCGAGCGCTCGGCGATCTGACTCCTTCGAGTTTGTTGATAGCGCGCGCTGCGCTGAAAATCAGCGACTCTGCTTTGATCGATATCAGAAAATCTTCGTTGGTCGGATTTATCGGCTTGTTTAGACTCCATTTCATCTTGTCATAACAAGTTGAAATGACTGCTCCCACTGCCACCTTGCTGCCACTGTCCGCCGCCCCGCTCTATGCCCGGTTAAAGGAAGTGCTGCGCGCCCGCATCCTTGACGGGACTTATGCGCCGCATGGGCAAATGCCATCCGAGCATGAGCTCTGCGCAATGTTCGAGGTCAGCCGGATCACCGTGCGACAGGCGCTTGGCGACCTGCAGAAAGAGGGCTTGCTGTTCAAGATCCACGGCAAGGGAACTTTCGTTTCCAAGCCAAAAGCCTTTCAGAACGTGACGTCGCTACAAGGCTTTGCAGAGGCGATGTCATCGATGGGATATGAAATCGTCAACCAGTTGCGCACGTTCAGGGTAGTCAAGGCCGATCGCCACGTCGCAGGCCGCTTGAATATTCCGGAGGGCTCGGGGGTCGTCGAAATCCATCGGGTGCGGCTGCTCAACCGAGCGCCCGTCTCACTGGAAATCACCTACGTACCCGAGGCGCTCGAAAAGCGTCTTGCGAATGCTGACCTCGTGACCCGCGACATCTTTCTGATCCTCGAGAACGACTGCGGACTCGCGCTCGGTCACGCCGATGTATCGATCGATGCGATTCTCGCCGACGACGAAATCGGCGCTGCGCTGCAGGTCGAGGAGGGCAGTCCGGTGCTGCGGATCGAACGCCTCACCCATTGCGCTGACGGCACGCCAATCGACTATGAATACCTTTATTTTCGGGGCGATGCATTCCAGTACCGGATGCGTATCGACCGGGAAAAGAAACGCAGGAATGCGAGGAAAGCGCGATGAATACACATGTTCTCGAATACGACGTCGTGGTGGTAGGAGGCGGAACGGCTGGACCCATGGCCGCAGTCAAAGCGAAGGAACGCGATCCTTCGCTCAGGGTGTTGCTGCTGGAGAAGGCCAACGTCAAGCGTAGCGGCGCGATCTCCATGGGCATGGACGGTCTCAACAACGCGATCGTTCCCGGGCACGCAACGCCCGAGCAATACACGCGGGAGATCACCATCGCGAACGACGGCATTGTCGATCAGTCGGCGGTGTACGCCTATGCGCGGCATAGCTTCAAGACGATCGAGGAACTGGATCGCTGGGGTGTCAAATTCGAGAAGGACAGCACCGGCGACTACGCTGTCAAGAAGGTGCATCACATGGGTTCCTATGTGCTGCCCATGCCTGAAGGGCACAGCATCAAGAAAGTACTTTATCGCCAGCTCAAGCGCTCACGTGTCGCCATCACCAACCGGATTGTCGCGACCCGGCTTCTGACCGACGCAACCGGACGTGTCTGCGGCGTAATGGGTTTCGATTGCCGCACCGCCGACTTTTATATCGTGCGCGCCAAGGCTGTGATCCTGAGTTGCGGTGCCGCAGGCCGGCTGGGGTTGCCCGCGTCGGGATACCTGATGGGCACCTACGAAAACCCGACCAACGCAGGTGACGGCTACGCCATGGCCTATCACGCCGGGGCCGCGCTTTCCAACCTTGAGTGTTTCCAGATCAATCCGCTCATCAAGGACTACAACGGTCCGGCTTGCGCGTATGTGACCGGACCGCTTGGCGGCTTCACGGCGAACGGCAAGGGCGAGCGTTTTATTGAATGCGACTACTGGAGCGGCCAGATGATGTGGGAGTTCTACCAGGAACTGCAAAGCGGCAATGGGCCGGTGTTCCTGAAGCTCGATCATCTGGCGGAGGAAACGATCAAGACGATCGAAGACATCCTTCATACCAACGAGCGCCCGAGCCGCGGACGTTTCCATGCGGGACGAGGAACCGATTACCGGCAGCAGATGGTGGAGATGCACATCTCGGAGATCGGCTTTTGCAGCGGTCATAGTGCGTCGGGCGTGTATGTCAACGAGCGCGCGGAAACCACGGTGGCGGGTTTATATGCAGCGGGCGACATGGCTGCGGTGCCGCACAACTACATGCTCGGCGCGTTCACTTACGGCTGGTTCGCGGGATGGAACGCGGCCGGCGATGTCGCGGGCCGCGAGTTTTCACCGCTCGACGACGAACAGATCGAGGCGGAGCGTCAACGGATCTATGCGCCGCTCGAACGCGAATCCGGACTTGCCCCGGCGCAGGTCGAATACAAGTTGCGGCGCACGGTGAATGATTATCTGCAGCCGCCCAAGGTCACACGAAAGATGGAGATCGGGCTGCAGCGGTTCGAGGAAATCAGCGCGGATATTGGCGAGATGAAAGCCAATAACCCGCACGAACTGATGCGCGCCGCAGAGGTTCGGGCCATCCGGGACTGCGCGGAGATGGCCGCACGAGCGTCGCTCTTCAGGACCGAGAGCCGCTGGGGACTTTATCACCACCGGGTGGATTATCCGCAGCGTAACGACAGCGAGTGGTTCTGCCATACGCACCTCTTCAAGGATCAGTTCGGCAGGATGACGAGCGCGAAACGCCCGGTCGAGCCCTACGTGCTTCCGCTCGACAACGACGAGAGCGATGCGTATCAAAAGTTGCGCATTGGCGAGCGTGTGCGCGCGCCTGCAGCCGTGCCGGAATCTGCTTGAAAGGAGCCTCCATGTCCTATACGTCTCATGAAATTTTCCATCGCAGCACGGCGCCCGTCACTGTCGACGAAGACAAATGCATCGCTGACAAGGGCTGCACCGTCTGTGTGGACGTCTGTCCGCTCGACCTGCTGGCGATCGACCTGTCCAAGGGCAAGGCCTTCATGAAGTTCGACGAATGCTGGTACTGCATGCCGTGCGAACAGGATTGCCCGACCGGTGCGGTCAAGGTAGAGATTCCTTATTTGCTGCGCTGACACGGCGTTCAGATTCGCGGCGTACCCACTATCTACTCGGGGTTGAGTAATGAACATTCGGACACTGCTTCAGGCTTGCACGGCGTTGGCCTTCATCATGGCGTCATTGAGCGCCGCGCAGGCGGAAACGATCCGCGTGGCTATCGGCACGCAGGACACCACGATCAACTGCGCGACCGGCGGTCTCATGATCCGGGAGCTGCATCTGCTCGATAAATATCTTCCGCACGACGGCAAATACAAGGACGTCCAGTACGACGTGCAGTGGAAGGACTTCACATCCGGCGCACCGCTGACTAACGAAATGGTGGCGGGCAAACTCGATTTCGGCGCGATGGCGGACTTTCCCGGCACGCTCAATGCGGCCGCATTCAAGAAGGCCGGCAAGCGCAGCGAGTTCATCACGGTCCTGTCGGGCAGCATAGAGGGTAGCGGCAATGGCATTGTCGTCCCGACCGGGTCCCCGATTCATTCTGTGGCCGACCTGAAGGGCAAGACAATCTCTGTGCCGTTTGCATCGACTGCGCATAGCATGCTGCTGCGCGCGATCAAGGCGCAAGGCTGGGATCCGGACACTGACGTCAACATCATCACGCAGGCACCGGAAGTGGCGGGCAGTGCGCTCAAGGCGCACAAGATTGACGCACATGCCGACTTTGTGCCGTTCGCCGACCTGTTTCCGTACCGCGGCTTCGCAACCAAGATCTATGACGGTTCGCAAAGCCACGCGCCGACTTTTCATGGCGCGCTCGTCGACGCGGACTACGCGAAGAAGTACCCGGAAATTGTCATCGCCTACTTGCGCGCGACCATTGAGGCGAATCGCCTGATGGCGCAGGACCCGGAAAAGTACAGCCTGCTGATCGAGAAAGTGACGGGCATTGAAGCGCCGGTCGACTACCTGTATCACGGGCCGCTCGGTTTGCAGACCCGCGACCTGACCTGGAAGCCGGAGTATCGCCAGGCAGTGGCGAGCGCGATCGACACACTCAAGCTGCTGAAAAAGACGGACGTCGAGCTCGATGCGAACAGCATCATTGACGACCACTTCATCCGGGAGGCGTTCAAGCAGTCCGGCCTCGATTACGATGCCGCGCTCAAGAACTACGCGAAGCAGCCATTGACGGCCAATGACGCGCAAACGGGCAAGAGAATCACCCATTTCAACGACGTCGCTCAAGTGTGGGTCGAAGGTGAAGACGCTGTTCGCAGTTACGCGCAACCACAAGAAGCGTTAAGCGCGCAGGAAGCATTGACGAAACAGGGCAAGACTGTGCGCGCCGTGTTTGTGCAGGATCACACGAGCGGGTTGAAGCTGTTGGCTGGGCAAGCCTGGTATGTCCGCTCTGGCAACAGGCAAATTGCGGCCTTCCTGCTGCGCGCCGGTGCGGATGATTACGCAAAAAAGGTCAGCGGCCAAGTCTCGGACTATGCCTCGGTTCGCGCTGATGCAGCTCAGGCCGTGGCCGCACGCTGACGCTCGACAGGTCCGACGCCTTCTACAGGAAATCGATAATGGCCACTTCGTTCGAAAGCACCGAAAGCCGCGACTTGCCGGCGCTTGACCGGCCGCGTTCGTCGGCGGTGTTGACGCACACGCCTGTCAGCCGTTCGATCTGGCGTTGCGCGTCTCTCGTCGCCTGCCTCGGCCTGTGGCAGATCGCAACGCAGTACAAGGTCTCGCTCGGCTTCGTGACAATGGCGAATGTTCCCGCACCGACTGAGGTTGCGCAGGCGTTCTGGCAGCTGCTGCATTCGCCCAAGCTGCCCATGCACCTGTTCGCCAGCATCATGCGGGTGCTGGTTGGATTCAGCGCGGCGGCTATGGTCGGGATTGGTTTTGGCTTGGCGATCGGACGGTATCGCGCATTCGAAGATACCGTGCTGCCGTCGCTGGAAGTGCTGCGGCCCATTCCCGCAGTGGCATGGATTCCGCTGGCGATCCTGATGTTTCCATCGTCGGAGGTGAGCATGATGTTCATCACGTTCATCGGCGCGCTGTTCCCTATTCTGCTCAATACCATTCACGGCGTGGAAGGCGTCGATCCACGCCTGGTTGCAACCGCGCGCAGTCTCGGCACCCGTGGCCTGTCACTGTTCAGCGAAGTGATCCTGCCGGGCGCGGCGCCTTCCATCCTGACCGGTTTGTCGATAGGCATGGGCACTGCGTGGTTCTGCCTGATCACGGCCGAGATGATCGCGGGGCAGTACGGCATCGGCTATTTCACGTGGGAGTCGTACACCTTGCAAAACTACGCCGATATTGTCGTCGGCATGCTGCTGATTGGCGGCCTCGGCATGGGCAGCAGCGTGCTGGTCAAAAGGCTCGGACTGATGCTGATGCCGTGGCACCGGCTGAGCGAGGCGCGTCGATGAATATTGCGTTCACCGAGCTGTTGACCGAGGCGACCTTGGGCCGTGTGGACGTGCGTTCGCTAAGCGTTGACGTGGGATTATCGAGCGAACGATTTACGGCGCTCGACCGCCTTGATTTCACCGTTGAGCCGGGCGAATTCGTCTGCGTGCTCGGACCGTCAGGTTGCGGCAAGTCGACGTTGCTGGGTGCAATCGCGGGACATGTGGCGCCCACCGGCGGCGAGATCGCGGTCGATGGCAAACGGGTCGAAGGCCCGCATCGAAACCGTGGCCTTGTGTTTCAGCAGCACACGTTGTTTCCGTGGAAACGGGTGATCGACAACGTTGCGTTCGGATTGAAGATGAGCGGGTTCGGCCTGGAGGAACGACATCGCGAGGCGCTTGCGCTGCTCGAACTCGTCGGCCTGCAGGGCTTCGAGGCGCGTTATCCGGCGCAACTGTCGGGCGGCATGCAACAGCGGGTGGAAATTGCACGCGCGCTGATCAACCGGCCGCACATCCTCCTGATGGACGAACCGTTCGGTGCGCTCGACGCGCAGACGCGGCGGATGATGCAGAGTCTCTTGCTTGATGTGTGGGCGCGTATGCGCACGACGGTGATGTTCGTGACTCACGATATAGACGAGGCGCTGTTTCTAGCCGATCGCATTCTCGTGCTGTCGCGCCGACCCGCGCGAATCGTCGCCGATATCGTGGTGCCGCTCGCCCGTCCACGCGATGACGAGAGCACGGTTGCGGCGGAATTCATCGATATCAAGCGCCGTTGCCTTGCGCTATTGCGCGAGACTAAATGACCGTGGGTTGCACGCCATCCCGACTATTCATGCCTTATTTGAAAGCCCACTCATGACTGTTTACTCTCCGCTGACTTTCGATCCGGACGCGCTTGATCCCGAAGCGGCGGCCGTGCTGCCGCGCTTGTCCGATACTGACCCTGTGGTTCGCCGCATTGCGCTCCTTGAACTCGCGGATCTGGAGGACGAAGACCTGTTGCCGCCGATCGTCCATGCCCTGCGCCATGATGAATCGGCTGATGTCCGCCGGGAGGCCGCGCGCGTGCTGGCGGCCTGGGAAGGGGCGGAGGTTGTCGACGCGCTGTGCCGTTCTCTTCTCGACCCTGATGAAACGGTGCGCCTTGCTGCGGCACAAAGCCTCTCGGAACTCAAGGAGGTGACGTCTGGCCACGTGTTGCTGGAATGGGTCGCTGATCCTGCCCCGTTCGTACAGGCCGCGATACTCCGGGCGTTGCGTGAATTGCGCCTCTCCGATGCGCTGGCCCCGGCTCTGCGAGCACTCTCGCATCCGCTTGCGTCGGTGCGTCTGGAGGCAGTCGGCGTCGCAGGCTGGCTCAAGGACGAGCGCGCGCTTGCGCAACTCGCGCAGGTGGCCGCTGGCGATACCGATCCCGACGTGCGCCGGGCCGCAGTGGGTTCTTTGGGACTGGGCTCGGAGCCGGCGGAACCCATCGTCGATGCTTTGCTCAGTGCGTTACGCGACAATGCGTGGCAAGTGCGTGAGGAAGCCGCCGCGACGCTGGGCAAGCTGCGTGCGGGCCAAGCCCGCGACGCGTTGATCGCGTCGCTCGACGATCCTTACTGGCAGGTCAGGCTGAAGTCCGCGCGAGCGCTCGGCCGGTTGCGCGACCCGCGTGCGGGAGCGGCGCTCTCCGGGCTGCTGTCGCATTCCATCAGCAATCTGCGCAAGGAGGCGGCGCTTGCGCTCGGCGAGCTCGGCGACCGTGGTTTGCTGCCGGCTTTGCAAGCTGCCCAAGGCGACCCCGATCCGGAAGTACGCAAGGCCATTCGCATCGCGCTGCAACAGATCGAAGGTCTTCCAGCATGAACGTACCCGAACGCATCGATCTCGACTCGCGAGCCCATACCCTGACGCTGCACTGGCCGGGGGCGCGATTGCAATGTATCAGCCACGCGGCCTTGCGCGGCGCATGCCCATGCGCCGGATGCCGTCGTATTCGCCTCGCCGCGGGCCTCGTGCAGGCACCCGAGGATGTCGCAGTCGTGGACATTCATTCGATGGCGTATGGCGTGCAACTCATCTTTAGCGACGGTCACGCGCAGGGGATCTACCCTTGGCCGTTTCTCGAAGCACTCGGGACGGTTGCCGCATGAGATACGCCCACGGACAATCACCGACGCGGTGAACTCAGGGTTCCGACTGCGAGCACGACGAAGATAAGAATCCCGATGGCGACCTGCTGCCAATAGAAGTTCCATCCGATAAGAAGCAACCCGTTTGCCGCAAAGCCTAGCAACAGGACACCTGCCAGCGTTCCCGGCACGTTGGGACGGTGCGACGAAGAAAGCGTCGCGCCTATGAATGTGGCACCAATTGCGTTGAGCAGGTAACCGTTGCCTGCGAGCGGCACATACGCCTTCACGTTCGACGACAGGATCAACCCGACCAATCCGGAACTCACCGCGCTCAACGCGAACGCGAGGTATAGCAACGCGCGCACGGGAAGACCGGAGTAGCGCGCGACGCCTGCCTGAACGCCGAGCACAGTGATGCCGCGCCCATGCCGTGAGCGCGCGAGCAGCAGGTGTAGAAAGCAGGCAAGAGCTACGACAAGATACAGGGGCAGTGCGACACCGAAGAGACGGCCATGACCGAGCGTCGAGAAAGCAGGCGGCAAGATCTGGTTCAGGAGGTAAATGGGCTGTCCGCCGTCGGTCGCGAGTTGCTGGATGCTCTGGCCTATGAACAATGTACCAAGGGTGGCCAAAAAGGGCTCCACGCCGAACGTTGCAATCAGTATGCCGTTGAACAACCCAACCGCGAGGGCCGCGCCAAGTGCCGCGACGATCGCGATCGGCAGGCCGACGTGTCGCGCTACGAGCGTCACGAATGCAAGGCTGGCGAGATCGACGGCCGTGCCGACCGAGAGATCCACCGCGCCGAGCGACGCCACCACCGTCATGGCAAGGGCCACGATCGCGAGCGGCGCGACCGTATTGAGCAGCACGCTGTCGATGTTCGAGAGCGTGGCGAACGCAGGAGCGAACACGGCGAAGAATGCGATTGCCGCAGCGAAGGCGAAGACCAGCGCATAGCGCGTCAAGCTGTTGATTGGGGCGGTACGCGCGAAGGGACGAAGGATGAGCTCACGCATGGCTGCGCTTCTCCAGGTTGCGTCGACGCAGCAGCGCCGTGAGCGAAACGACGAACAGGATCAATGCGCCTTCAACGCCGCTGATCCAGTAGCTCGACACGTTGTCCAACTGGAAGCCGTTCGCGACAAGACCGAGGAACACAACGCTCAACCAGGTGCCTGCCACGGTCGGCACGAGTCGTCGCGAGAACACGACACCAAGCAG
>Ga0302178_10004255_pt1 | contig 10452 bp, 7 predicted proteins | sample I_Palsa_E1_3_FD_198790 | JGI IMG/M metagenome (GOLD analysis project Ga0302178, IMG submission 198790) | Peat permafrost microbial communities from Stordalen Mire near Abisko, Sweden - I_Palsa_E1_3 | ecosystem: Environmental > Terrestrial > Soil > Palsa > Peat permafrost | place: Sweden: Abisko... | reverse complement strand
TCTTCGAGGAGGTGCCCTTTTCCAGTTCCAGGTACTTCAGCCCGACCGCCGAGACCGACTGCACGATCACCTTGGTGTCGGCGGGCAGCGGTTCGAACTTCTTTTCCAGCTTCATGTCGACGATCGCAGTGACACGCCCGGTGGCCGGATCCTGGTGCGGGCTGATCGAGCTGACGACGCCCACGCGCGTGCCCGCGATCCGCACCTGGTTGGTCGCCTGCAGACCCGAGGTTTCGGGCAGCGCGACTTTGATGTTGTACGTCGGCACGAACGGCAACCCGTTGTTGGCGTTGTAGGAGAGAAACACCGCGACCACGATGATCAGCGTCGTGATCGCACCGATCAACAGCGGGCTGCCGGCTAGAGAATTGCCGCGGCGCAGGTTCACGGCGTCTCCGAGGGGTCGCAGCCCAAGAGCGCGCTGTCGATGAACGGCGAGGAGCCGTCGGCCGCCGGCTGCGTCGCCGCGCCCGGGCAGCGGCGCAGTTGATGGCTGATCAGGCCCTGCAGCCCCTGCTGCGGTGTGACCGGGGTGAGGGTGTTGTTGGCGCCGAGCGAGAAGTCGTTGAACAGCGGGGCGACGCGCGCGTAGTGGCCGTTGGCGTCGTAGTAGCCGCTGTCCGAGCCGAAGTCGCGGGCGAAGCCGACCAGGTCGGGGCTGTAGGGGCCGAGCGGGGCGCTGAGCGGCACCGATTCCTTCAGCGCGGTGACGTTCGCCGGGGAGCTCGTCGAGAGCACCTTCGCGAGCTCCGGCAGGACGTTGATCGCGTCGGTCAGGTCGTTGTTCGGCCCGGGCTTGTCGATCGCCTGGCCGAAGTTGCCGACGACCGGCGTCGCCGTCTTCAGCAGCGAGTCCAGCCGCGCGAAGAACAGCGGCAGTTCCTTCGTGTTCGGCTTTGATATTTCGACCAGCTGGGTGAGGGCTTTGAACGTGGCCGGCTCCTCGGCGAACGCCTTGTTGCCCGCCTGCAGCGTGAGCGGTAGCTGGTGAAGCGCGGCGGTGAGGTCTTCCTGCTTCGAGCCAACCGCCTGGAAGGTCTTGTTCGCGTTCTCGACCCATTCCCTCAGCTGTTCGCCGTGGTCGCCGATCGTCGTCAGCGCCTTCGCCGATTCGACGACGAAGTCCGTGAACGTCTTCTGATCCTGCGTGAGCTCGGCGAAGATGTGCGAGCCCGACGCCAGCGCCGGGCTGAAGTACTTGACCGTCAGCCTGAAGTCGGGGTTCGTCCCGGCGTACTGTTCGGCCGAGCCCTTCAGCACCTCCTGCAGCGCCCTGCGCGTCTGCGGGTTGAAGGTGTTGAAGAGTTGGTCGAGGTCGACGACGCCCTGCGTGGCGCTCGTCGGCAGCGTCGCCCCGGCTGCCAGCGCCGGCCTGTTGTTGGGGCCGGGGCTGAGCGCGATGTAGCGGTTGGCGACGCTCGTCAGCGACGGCACCCGCACCTGGGCGGTGGTGCCTTCGTGCAGCGGCACCAGCGACGACTCGACGTCGATCGTGATCAGCGCCTTGTTTTCCTTCGTCAGGACGATGTTCTTGATGCTGCCGACGGGCACGCCGCCGACCTGCACCTGATCGCCGCGCACGAGCTGGTTGGCTTCGGCGAACAGCAGCTTGTATTCGGTCCCGCCGCCGCCGGCGAGCAGCAGATAGAGGATCACCAGGATGACCAGCACGAGCGCGCCCGCGGCCAGCGGCCGGGCGCGGCTCGGCGCGGCCACACGCGGAGACCGGGGATCCGGGGATGGATCCTGCGGCGCGGGCGGCGGCGGAGAGGCCGGCGGCCGCGGAGGAGTGGCGGTCGCCATCAGCCTTCCCCGCCTGTCTGAGCGCCGCTGGAGCCCGTCGAGGGCGTGGCGGGAGCGCCACTGGACGGAGTCCCGGCCGCCGCCGAGGGGTTGTCGGGAATCGCCGCCGACGATGGACCGCTCGAGACTTTCGGATCGGGGATCTCGCCCAGGCGCGCGATCAGCTGGACCCACTGCCCCGAGGTCAGGCCGGAGTCGAAGGCGCCCGCCGCGCGAGCCTTGCCGACCGCTGCGCCTCCCTGCAGCGGCGCGAACTCGACGCGGATCGCCCTGCCCTGGCCCGGCGCCGCGACCGTGTTGGCGATGCCCGGATAGCTCCTCAGGCTGACGATCTCGCTCGGCTTGATCGTGCCCTGCAGCGTCGAGAGCTTGTGGATCGCGATCTCGGCGATAGAGCCAGGTCCCTGACCGCCGGCGATCGCGATCCCGTTGATGGCCGTGATCGCGACCGTGTCGCCGGCCGCCGTCTCGGCGGCGTTGGCGGCGTCCGCGGGGGCCACGTGGCTGCAGCGCAGCGAGGACACGGTCGGGTGCAGCCCCGAGACCGACAGGAACTCGAGCGTCGCCAGCACGCGGCGGTCGACCTGTCCGGTCTGGACGTCCTGGCTCCCACAGGCCGGGAGATGGATCCCCGGATCGCTCAGCACCTGCTGCTCGAGCTGCTCCTTGGTCTCGAGCAGCACCTGTCCGACCGTCGGCGAGCTCCCGAGGAACGGGTTCTCGCCCTTGGCGCGGAAGACCGACGTGTTTTCGAGCTGCACCCAACCGTCGAGGATCGGCTTCGGGTCGATCAGCGGCGCGCCCATGCCGGCGGGGCGGATCTGGAAGAGGATGTGGGGTTCGTCCGCGCCTGGCGCGCCGGTTCCCGTCGAGCCGGCGGCGCTCGCGCCGGAACCGACGTGCCCGAGGACGGTCCCGGCGAGCACCTGCACGCCGATGCTCAAGGGGTGCAGGTAGACCTCGTCGGCGCCCGCGCGGAACTTCCGCGGGGTCTTCGCCGGCTTGGCGGGTGCAGCCGGGGTCGAGGCCGCCGGCGGAGTCACAGGCGTGAGCGGGGGAGATTCCAGCGTCGCCGCCGCGCCCAGCGCCAGCAGGGAGACGGTGCCGCCTTCGGACAGCGGCGAGCGCGGCTGCGCGCCCGCGCTGGCCGGACCGCTCGGAGCCGGTTCGCGCGAGGCGCCGGCCGCGGCGATCCGCGCGCTGACCGCGGTGTGCTCGTGCGGCTCGAGCACCGGGTAGAGCGTCGCCACGCTGCCCAGCTCGGCGTACGTATAGGTGTTGCCGTAGGCGTCGCGCAGGATCACGTAGCGCCCCAGCGAGGGGGTTTCGCCTGAGCCCACGATTTCGCCGTCCTGCACCGCGATCACGGGCGCGCCGGGCTGGGAGTAGATCGTCGTGCCGACGAGCGTCTTCGGCGCACCGGCGGAGGCGTCGCCGCTCGTGGGCACGGTCGCGAAGCCGTCGCTGTAGTGCGAGGGCGCGTGCACCGGGAAGCGGGCTTCGGTCAGCCCCGTGACGGCGCCGAGCAGCTGCGCCGGCGTGCCGCCGAGCAGCTGGGCGCGCAGCATCACCGATTCGACATACGCCTGCGAGTGGTTGTAGGAGAAGACCGCGCCGCGGATGTCGCTGTCGCCGCCGGCCGCCTTCAGGTAGCGCGCGGCGGTGAAGATCGCGTCGGCCGGGTTGTACGGGTCCTTGAAGCCGTCGCCGTTGGCGTCGACCCCATACTCGGCCCACTCCGCGGGCAGGAACTGCATCCAGCCCTCGGCGCCGGCGCTGGAGACGCTCAGGTCGCGGCCGTAGTCGGTCTCGACCTCGTTGATCGCCGCGAGCACCTGCCAGGGGATCCCGTAGGCCGTCCCGGCGGCCTGGTAGATCGGCAGCAGGAACGGCGGCACCTGGAAGCTTTCGATGAAGAAGCTCGACACGCCCGAGATCGGCGATCCGAGCGTCAGCGGCAGCGGCGGCGTCAGCGGCGACGGCGCGGGCGCCCGGTGCGTTCCCGCCGCTGTCGTCGAGGATCCCTCGTTTGCTTCGGTCTGCTTGTTCGTCGCATTGGCGCCGCCGGTGGAGCCCTTTGATTTCGATTTCGCGTGCGCGGTCGCGGAACCGCCGGTCGTGCTCCCCTGCGCGTGCTGGGCCTGCACCTGCGGCGTTTCCGCTTCGCCCAGCGCACCCGACGGGGGCGCGGACGCGGGGGCCGGGACGGTTTCCGTCGTGGTCGTCGCCGGCGTGATGGCGGGAGCTTCGGGGGCAGTGGTATTCGTGGTCGTTGCGCTCGGCGGGGACGTTTCGAGCGCGGTCGTCGTCCCGGTCGAGGACGTCTGTTCGCTGGCGCCCGCCGCTGCCGGCGCGAGCATGAGCGCGAACATGGCCAGCGCCGCGAGCAGCATCCCGATCACTGGGCGCCGCCGGCGCGCCGCGACCGGGTCGCCGTGGCGGGCGGCACGCCGGCCGGCGGTCTCATAGTTGGGGGTGGTCGGTCGCATGGTCATCGTCTGCGGATCGATCAGTTGCCGAGCAGGTAGTTGAGCAGCATCCCGCTCGCGCTCGAGCTTTCGGCCGCGGGCGAGTAGTAGGTCGTGCCGGCGGCGGCGCCGCCGACCGGCGTGACGGTCGACGCGGCGCCGGCTTCGGAGCTCAGCGCCGCGAGCGCGCTGCCGTCCGATCCCAGCGAGGGGACCGAGCCCGGGTATTTCGCGATCGCCGCGGCCGGGGTCGCGCCGCTCAGGACCGCGAGCGTGCGGTCCATCACGAGACTCGTGGAGGAGGCCGTGGCTGAGCTCTTGGAGGCAGCGGAGCCTTCGCTCTTCACGAAGTTGGCGCTGCAGCCATTCTGAGGAGCGACCCTGTAGCCGACGCAGATGCCGGCAACGATCTCGGAGCGCAGGAAGTGCCCGAGCGAGTCGTACCCGTTGAGGCTGCCGCCGCCGAGGAACACGAAGTCGAGGAAGCGCTCGAGCCCGCCGGTGTCGCGCAGGCTCGTGAGCAGTTCGGAGAGGTTGCCGGCGAATGGCTTGGCCGAGCTGCCGAGCGCCTGCACCTTGCCGAGCAGCGGCTGCGTGGAGGCGATCGCCGGTCCCGAGGTCTTGGCGGTGCGGCCGAGGCTCGTGAAGAACGCGGTCGAGCTGTTCGCGAACGCCGGCAGGTTCGTGAAGGCCTTGTTGATCCCGGGGGCCGCGACCGCGAGGTCGGTGAACGCCGGGGTCGTCTGGTCGGCGAGCCTGCCGAGCCGTTCGGCCGCCGGGCCGAGCTGGCGCAGGAACGCGGGGAAGTCGGCAAGGTTCTGGGCGAGCGCGCCGCGGTGCTCGGCGGTCGCGCGGGCGACGGTGTTGCTCTGCACGATGAAGTCGGCGACGCGTTCGCGCACGGCGGCGAACGGCGCCAGCGCCTTGGCGGAGTCGTCCGCGAGTTTCGCGAGCGTCTTGTTCTCGCCCGCGAAGATCGCGAGCACCTTGTCGAGTTCGCGCAGCGCCGGGTCGGCGCGTTTGACGACAACGTTGAGGTCGCTGCCCCGGCCCGCGAGCCCGGCGCCGAGCTCGTTGATGATGATCGTGAAGCGTTCGGCCTCGGGCCGGCGCGTGATGTCGTTGAGCAGGTCGACATCGACCGGGCTCGAGGTGTTCTTGACCGGCAGCAGGTACTCGCCCGCGCCTTCCTGCCCGCTGGGGATCTGCTTCAACGGCGGCGGCAGCGGGGCGCCCGCGGCGCGGGGCTGCGTCGGCAGGCAGTTGACGAACTTCTCGCCGAGCAGCGCCTCCGGTTCGATCGTGCAGCTGGCGTCTGAGCGAAAGCTCTGAAAGCCGGGGTTTTCGATCTTCAGCGCGACCGCCGCCTGCGCCTGGGGGGTCGGCGTGACCGAGCCCACCGACCCGACCTTGACGCCGTCGATCTTCACGTTCTCGCCGGGGATCGCGTTGCCGGCGTCGTCGAAGATCGCACGCACCGTGTAGGTCCCACCGGAGCCCCCCGCGGAGGTGGCGAGCAGCACGACCGCCACGAGCGCGGCCACGCCTAGCGCACCGGCGAAACCGGCCGCTCCTCTCCTCCACCCTGCGGTCTGCGTCCTCAACCCGATCCTCTTCCTTGCGGTTCACTACACGAAAGGGCGGCCCATCGTATTCGATGGGCCGCCCGTCTCGCTTACGCTCCGATTGAGCTCACGTCCTCTTCGACATCAGCCCACCGCCATCCTTCGATTACTTCTTGGGGCAGGGCGCCTTGTATTCGGCGGTCGCGGTCGCGCCTCCAAGGAAGCTCATTTCCGCCTTGAGGGGGAAGCCGCCCGCGGGGCACTTCTTCGGCAGCGAGCCGTAGTAGACCGTCTTCTTGCCCTGCTTGTAGGCGGAGCCGACCGTCACGTTGATCGTTTTGGCCGACGCGTCGAGCGCTCCGGGGACCGATTCGATCAGCGGCACTTCGCCGACGAACTTCGGGCCGAATGGCGGGGAGGAATTGGTGATGCTGCCTTTCGACAGGATTTCGATCGAGACCGGCGAGGTGCCGTCCACGAAGAACTCCAGGCCGCCGCCGGGAGCAAAGAACGGCTGCACCGAGACCGTCTCAGCCACGCGTTCGGTGCCGAAGCTGACGACGCCGCTCGCGGAGCCCTTCGGCCCAGCGGCAGATTTCTTCGAGCACGCGCTGGGGCCCTTTTCCTTGATCGTGTTTTCAGGACAGGTGGCGAATCCCTGCGGGTGCAGCTTCACGCCGTTCGGGAACAAGACGGTGACCCCGGTGAGCGGCGGCGGGAAGCCACCGTATTCGGTCCCGGAAATTGTGAATTCCGTCTGGACGGCGGCGCCCGCGCCGAGGATGTTGCCCGTGTGCGGGAAGCCCGGGATCGGTACGGCCTTCGCTTTGAACGTGATCGTCGGAGCGGCCGACGCCGTGGCCGAGAGGCCAAGTACAGCCAGGCCGAGCACGGCCAGACAGGTGGAAATTCTGCGCATCATCTCTCTCCTCATATTTCGATGGACAGATCCGCCTCGATCCGGGTAGCTCCGGAGCCATCTCGGTCCGGCGTTTCGAGATCTCCGACATCCCTATGCCGGAGAACAATGGCGATCTCTGAGTAGAACCTTATCCGGCTCGGCCAACCGGTTCAAGCCCGAACCATCGGACGGGCCGTCGCTTGCAGCGCGACGAGCCGCGCGACTTGGCCGAAGCGGCAGAATCCAACCCTCAACTAGAGAGTTAGATTAGGCCAGATCCAGCTCCTCGTCGGCGAAGCGCACGCCGACCGGCTCGAGGATCACCTGCCGCGGACCCTCCTCCACGCGGCCCGCCACGAGCGCGCTCAATCCGAGCCGCTCGGCGATGGCCACGATTGCCTCCCCGGCGCCGGGCGCGCAATATAGGGCATAGCCGGAGCCCATGTTGAACGTCGAGTACGCCGCGTGCGCGTCCAGCCGCGCCTGCTCGACGAGGAAGCTCAGCACCGCGGGCACCGGCGGCAGGCGCTCGATCCGGTAGGTCAGCGCGCGCGTCGGGCGCATCAGCTTCAACAGGCCGTGCCCGGTGATGTGGCTGATGTAGCGCAGCGGCAGCTCCTGCGCCAACAGCGCCGCGACCAGCCCGACGTACATCACCGACGGCTCCAGCAACGCCTCGCCCAAGGTTGTGGTGCCGGCGCCGGCGGTACTGGTGGTGATGGGGTCAGACGTTGTGCGATCGGCCGCCAGCTCGGTCGCGTAGCCGTCCGGCAGCCGCCCCGCCAGCAGGCGCGCCAGCGAGGCGCCGTTGGCATGCAGCCCGCTCGAGGCGACCAGCACGATCTCATCGCCCGGCTCGAGCTCCTCGCCGAGCAGCGCCCGCCGCCCCGCCGGCACGGCGCCGACGGCGGCGCCCGCGAGCTCGATCTCGCGCTCGTCGAGCAGCCCCGGCAGCGACGGCGACTCCCCACCCCCCCAGGTGCAGCCTGCGTCCACGCACGCCCGCCGCCAGCCCTCGATCAGCGCCGCGCCGCGCTCGCCCTCGCGGTACCACTCCGAGGCGCCGGTCGCGAAGTACGCGTTTACGACCAGCGGCAACGCGCCCACGCAGCAGAGGTCGTTCAGGATCGCCGCGACCGTGTCGTAGGCGACGTCGCCGAAGCGATTGACCCCCTGCGCTTCGAGCACCTGGCGCGCGATCACTGACTTCGTGCCCAGCCCCTCGACGACGAACGCGAGCGTGCGCCCGTCGAGCTCGAACACGAAGGCGGGCTCGCCCCTGGAGGCGTCGAGCGCGTGGCCGCCCCGACCCTCGAGCAGCGCGGAGGTGGACAGCGCCCCCGCGATCGCCAGGCGCTTGCCGGCGTCGAGCGTCTCGTAGTCCACGCCCGCGGCGCTGTAGCCGGTGGGCGGCGGTTGCTCCGAGGCGGACATGAGCGAGAGCCTACCTCCCGCTCTCGCTCCGCTACTTCTTCTTTGATCCCTTCAGCGTTCGTGTCGGGCACGGGACCTTGACTTCGGTGACGATGTTCTGGCCGCCTTCCAAGGTCACTTCGCCCTTGCCGGGAAAGCCGCCCTTCGGGCACTTCGTCGGGACGCGGCCGTAGTAGTAGGTCTTGCCGTTCTTGCGGATCGCGGCGCCGGCCGTCTCTTTCAGAGAGGTGCCGGACACCGCCAGCGCGCCGGGGACCGATTCGACCAAGGGGATTTCGAACGTCAGCTTCGGGCCGTACGGCGCCGGCGCCGTTTCCCAGTGCGCCGCGATCACGATCTGCGCGGAGATCGGCGCGGCCGCGTTCGCGTATGCCACCACCCCGTTACCCGGGGTCACGTAGACTTCCAGCGCGCCCGTCTCGCGCGTCGCTTCGCCCTGGCCGATCTGGTCGGCCACGCCGACCGTCCCGTCGGCGATCCGCGACTGCTTCGGACAGCCTTCCGGGCCCTTGATTTCGAGCTTTTCCTTCGTGCACGTCGGAAAGCCCGTCGGATCGATCTTCGTCCCCGCCGGAAAGTACAGGACCAGCCTGCGCGTCTGCAACGGCAGGCCGCCGGGCAGTTCGTCGCCTTCGAGTTTCCCTTCGATTTCGACGTCCGCGCCGGCGCCGAGGATCGCGCCCGTTTCCGGAAAGCCCGGGATCGGCACGATCGCCGCTTTCACGCCCGTGATCGTCGCCGCCTGGGCGGCCACCGGCAGGGCGATCGCGGCCAGCATCGCAAGGACCGCGTACATACATGCTTTGCGCATCAACTCTCTCCCTCACTCGGTCGACAGAATCGTCTCGATCCCAGTCGTGGGCGCTCCGTGACCCGACAATATCGCTACACCGAGTCTAGAGGGCCGCGCGAGCAGGCCGCGCCATCACGGCCTGGAAGCACCGTGTTCTACTTCTTGGGGCAAGGTGGTTTGTATGTGGCGGTGGCGCTTTCGCCGCTGTCGAACTTGAATTCTGCCTTGATCTGCACACCGGCTCTTGGGCATTTGTTGGGAAGGGTTATGTACGAGATTGTTTTCTTTCCCTTTTTATACGCCGCGCCGATCGTGACTTTGAAGGACAGGATCGAGGCATCGAGCGCGCCGGGCACCGTTTCGACGAGCGGCAGTTCGACGATCGCCTCCGGACCGAACGGGGGGCTGGCGTTGACCCAGTGGGCTTTTTCGATGATTTCGAGGGATGTCGGGGTGGTGCCGTCGACGAAGAACAGCAGGGTGTTGCCGGGGGCGAAGAACCCCTGGATCGATACCTTCTCCCTGACCTGTTCGTCACCGAAGCTGACGATGCCGAGCCCTTCGCCCACAGGCCCGACGCTCGACTTCTTCGGACAGCCCTGAGGTCCGTCGGCCTCGAGCACCGTCTGTGTGCAGGTGGCAAAGCCGCTCGAGTCGACCCTGGTGCCGGCGGGCGAGTCGATCGTGAGCAGCACCAGCGGAGACGGGAAGCCTCCGTATTCGGTCCCGCTGATCGTTGCTTCGGTTTCCACCTCGGCGCCCGCGCCGAGGATATTGCCCGTCCCCGGGAAACCCGGGATCGGCACGGCCGTGGCCTTGAACGTGACCGCGGGCGCCGCCGCGGCAATGGGGGCAAGCGATACGAGCGCGACCGGGGCGAGGACGCCCAGGACGAGCAGCGCCACCCGGATACGTCTCACGTTGGTCATCTAAGCTCGCCTCCGGACATCCAGTGCTTCCTCTTATGCTCCGAAACATATCATCCGAAACAGATTGTTGTCAAGGATCGCGTAGATGACCGACCAGATCGAGCTGACACCCACCTCCCACATCGTCCTCGGCTTGCTCTCGATCTCAGGACAGGCGACCCCGTACGACCTCAAGCAGATGGCCGCGCGCACGGTCGGGGAGTTCTGGACCCTGCCCCACTCCCAGCTCTACTCAGAGCCCGCGCGCCTCGCGCGCGCCGGCTACCTAACCGAGCAACAGGAGCCACACGGCCGCCGGCGTAAGCTCTACGGCCTCACCGACCGCGGGCAGGCCGCGCTCACGGACTGGCTCCAGACCCTCGCCCCCGAGCCATACATGCTCAGAGACCCCGCGTTGCTGAAGCTCTTCTTCGGCGCCGACCCCCACCAACTCGCCGAGGTCCAGCTCGAGACCCACCGCCAAAAGCTCGCTCAGTACGAAGCGATCCGCGAGCAGCTCACCCCCGAGGCCCCGATCGGCCCCCGCCTCGCACTCGAGCTAGTCCTCCGCCACGAGCGC
>Ga0302178_10004247_pt1 | contig 10461 bp, 10 predicted proteins | sample I_Palsa_E1_3_FD_198790 | JGI IMG/M metagenome (GOLD analysis project Ga0302178, IMG submission 198790) | Peat permafrost microbial communities from Stordalen Mire near Abisko, Sweden - I_Palsa_E1_3 | ecosystem: Environmental > Terrestrial > Soil > Palsa > Peat permafrost | place: Sweden... | reverse complement strand
CTCGCGCGCTCCACGATCCTCGGTAAGGGCGATGCTCCGGTGAAGGGGCCCGACAGCCCAGCGCCGCAGCAGCAATTACCGCCTGCAACGGTTCTCGGTACGGCAGATGGCCCGGTACCCGGAAATGCCGGCAACGGCGCACTAGGGGGGCCGGGAACCGCGCCAGTCCTCGGGCGTGGAGACGCCCCAATATTCGCAGCTCAATCTGGGGCGGGCGGCCCAGGTTTCGGGGGACCAGCGACAGCAGGTGGCCTATCGGGCTTGAACACCCCGCTGTCACCCAATGCGTGGACGTCCGCTGCTCCGCCCAACGCATTCGGTCAATCGGCCCTGTCGGGCGCACAACCGCCCAACGCCTTCATGCAGGGGTTCGACCATGGCTTAAACCAGGGCGCACCGACATCGGCTGCGCTCAACAATGTGCCGCCAGTAACCGGCCCGGTTCAGCCGCAGGTGCCGGTTCAAACTCCGGTATCGGACGTCCCAGCCTCGACGGCCCCGGCAACTGCGCCTGCTGTTGACGCGCCTCAAGCGACAGCCGCACCATCAGTCAGCCACTCCTCGGTAACCGATTCGGGCTCAACATATTTGGCTGGTCCGGCGGCCGCCGCTCCCTCGGCCCCAGCCGCACCCATTGGCTCGTTGCCGACATATGGCTCTGACATTCGGCCGCCGATGCCTACGATTTCGGCGCCGACTCTGCCGTCCAGCCCGGCGGCGACCCCGTCCTTTTCGTCCGCTGCCTCACCGGCCTCAGCACCGGTCAGCCCATCCGCCGGAGCCGGCGGGCTCGCGCAGCCCGTCGTCCGTCAGCCGACCGCCGCGCCGCTCGCACATCCCGCACCAGCCGGCATCGGCGAGCAGGCCATCGTTGCTACCGCGGGCGGAGCCGCCGCTGGGGCCGCCTCTGCGCAGGCGACGGCAAAAGCTCGCCTGCAGCGGCTCGTCGACTTCGTCGCCCACCAAGAGCCGCGCCTTCGTTGGACCGCCGGAGAACAGTCTGACGGCACCACCATTCTGGTCACCGACCTTGCGGGCGGCTGGATTCCCCCGGGGATCGCGCTCCCGTCCGTTGTGACGCTCCTCGACCCAGGCGACCGCCGCGGCGACATCGAAGCATTGCTCGGCCAGGTAAGCGCATCGGCCAGCTACACACCCTTGCACTACCTGCCGGAGTCAGCGGACAACGCCGAACCCATCCCCACGTCACCGCGCCCTCGGCAGGTGCCAGCTGTCGACGAGCTCGGCTGGGAACTCGGTCAAGCCACCAACTGGCGAGACGGTCTGCCGCAGATGGCGCACACCCTCGCCAAGGCGGCGTCGACCCGCACCGGCGTTGTCGACAATGAAGTCGAGTTCCTTCAGCAGCATCTGGCAACACTTCGTGACCGGGTGCTGGACGCATACCCCGACGACGTGGACGGTGCCGCGGTTGCAAACTGGCAATTGCTGGCGTCGATCCAGGCACTGGCGGCCTCGGACAGCATCGGTGCCAACTATCACTTCGCCTGGTTCCAGGCACTGAATTACGTGCCGTAGGAAGAGGATCGCGATGGACCCGCAGCAGCTACAGATCGTTCTCGGCCAACTCGCGCATGCATTCGGCATGCCGCCGCCGCCACCGTTGACGCCCGATCAGGTCGCCTCGGGAAGCTCACTCATGAGCCAGCTGCTCGCCACACTCGGTCTCGCCGGAAATGCCGGTGATCCGACTGACATGGCCGCTGCTGAAGCCGGGCATGCCAAGCGCGGCGAGAAGACCGGCGACGCAATGACGCAATTCCCTGCGGGCGATCAGGATTCGAGCAAGCAACTCGAGCAGCTGATGAGTTCCGCCACTCAGATGCCGCAACAATTCATGCAAGCCTTCGGCGGAATGTTCCAGGGGCTTTCGCAAGGTATGAACCAGGCTATGCAGCAGGGTATGCAGATGGGCACGCAAATGGCGAGCTCACTAGGCAAAGCGGGCCAAGGTGCTGGCCTGGCCGGTGAGCTTCCCGCCGACGCTCTCGGTGACGCGCTCGGCGCTGGAGGTGCGGCGCTGGGCGCCGGTGGGGCCGCCGGCGGCGCTGGGGCAGGGCTGGCAGATGCCACCGTCCCGGCCGGAAACCTTGGGCCGCCACCGGTTCCGTCAGCCGGAACCTACCCGGCCGCGTCGCAACAGGTCCCGGTGCCACCCAGTGCACCCGATCCGGCCGCGGGAGCGCGGGGGCCAATGGGCGGCGGCATGCCCATGATGCCGCCTGGTGCCGCGGGCGGTGCCGGTGCGGGCGGCAGCGACAGTAAGGCCGAGACCAAGCGGGTCGTGCCCCCAACGGTCAAAAACGGCGCGCCAGTCCAGGGACGCATCACCAGCCCGCAGACCACGCCAGAAGTCGTGAAACGCATTGCCGGCAAACCGGTAGCCAGCAGGCGCATGGTCGCCCCTGACGACAAACGCGACGACGGCGAAGACGAAATCGACGGCAACCGTTCGTAATACGATTACTTAAGTCCAGGCGGGGAATCATGCCTCGCGGCTGATATCGACGCCCCCCAGGGTGAATTGTGCCGACTGCGCAAGCCCTCTAGCTTGATCGCTATGGCTGAGCGCGGGATATTGCGGGTTCAACCCGAGGCGATGCACAGTGCGTCACAAGCACTCTCGGGCGCGGCGAGGGACCTGTACACAAAGCTCGTCGAACTCGACGGCCAGGTTCGTGAGCTGCTCGCCGGATGGCATGGTGGATCTGGCGACGCGTACGGTCAGGCCTGGGATCTCTGGCATCGCGGGACCGGAGAGGTCCAGCTGGGGCTGTCGATACTAGCGAAAGCGGTCGGCGTCGTCGGGGCCGACTTTCAGACCCAAGATGAAACGGCAGCCCAGACGGCGGACGGCGTTTACCGTGGCTAACGCGTTCAGCGTAGATCCGGAAGCGTTGGCCGATGCTACACAGCGCATGGGCGAATTCATGCGGCACACCGAGAGCGTCGTCGCTGAAATCGACTCGCTGGTAACGCATCTGCACCAGACCTGGTCGGGTGAGGCAGCGGCCGCGCATGCCGAGGCGCATCGCCACTGGTCGCACGGCGAGGCGACGATGCGAGAAGCGTTAAAGACGTTGAAGGCTGCCGGCAGCTCAGCGCATCACAACTACACGCACGCGATGGCGGCGAACGTGGCTATGTGGTCCTGAACTAATGGCACCGCTTGCGGTAGACCCAGAGGTCCTCGACGGAGCCGGCGCCGCCGTGATCTCGGCCGGCGACGGGCTGGGACCGGTCATCACCACGTTGACCACGTCGCTCTCCGGATGCAACGGGATGGCCGGTGACGATCCGGCCGGTGCGGCATTTGGCCGCACCTACAACTCTTCAGCGTCCAAGCTGCTGGAGGCAATGGCCACCACTCGTAATGGGTTGTGCCGCTTGGGTGATGGAGTGCGGGTCTCCGCGCACAACTATTCGGCGGCCGAAGCGCTGTCAAACGTATCAGGACACGGCCAGCCCCTCCCCGCCCCACACCAAACCGGCTCTATTTCGGCGGGCTCAGCACCGTCAGCTGTCGGTGATGGCGTCGCCGCGCCCGCCGGCTGGGGCTGGGTGTCGAAATATATCGGGATGATCTGGCCGAACGGTGATTCGGCCAAATTGCGATCTGCCGCGGCTGCTTGGACCAGCGCCGGAACGAATTTCGAAGTCGGCGAGATAGTCGGAGCAGCCGGGCCGATGGGCAGCATCAGCGCTCAACAGATCCCCGAAGGCCCAGCGATTGCTGCGGCGTTCTCAGCCGCCAACCGCAGCGCGGCCGGAATCTTGCAGCAGTGCGCAACGGTCGCGACTCAGCTCACCTCATTGGCCGGAAAGGTCGACACGGTCCACGCGGCGATCCTGGATCTGTTGTCGCGCATTTGCAATCCGCTGACCGGGCTGAAGGAGGTCTGGGAGTTCCTGACCGATGACGACGAAGACGAAATCAGGAAGATCGCCAACGACATTCGCATCATCGTCAACCAGTTCACGGCTGAAGTCGATGCGCTGTGTCAGGAGATCGCCAAGGCGCTTTCGGAAGCGGCCGTCATCATTTCCGCGATGGCCCGCTATGCCGAAAAGGAGTGGGACCACTTCCTGCACGACACCGATGTCGGCCGAGCCCTGGATCACGTCGGCCAGATGTGCAAGGGCGTATTCACCGAAGCCGAGGGCTTCGTCAAAAGCTTTTGGACCTTGAACCCGGCGCGAGCCGTCATTGACCCGAAGGGCTTCTGGCAGTCCGTCTCTGGCGCGGTCGACAAACTGGAGTCGCTGACCGGATTGGAGGGCGAGCAGAGGCTCAAAGAGTCGTGGAAGGAGCTTGGCAAGGACACCGTTCATTGGGACGAGTGGAGTACGAACCCCTTCCAGGCGGCGGGCGAGACGCTGTTCGATGGCGCGACGATGCTTCTTCCCGGCGGCGCTTTGGAGAAATTGCCCACGCTCAGCCGCGCCGCGGCAGACGTGGCTGAAAGGTCCGAGGAATTTCATCCAGCCACGACCCTCCCCGAACCCGCACCGTCCCATGGCAACCCAGCACCGCGGAACGACGCGCCAAAAGGCGGAAGCCCGGCACCCCCGCCGCACCCCGACCCTGCGCCATACGGCTCAACCGAATCCAAGCTGACCGCTGCTAAGAAACCAACAGCCACTGAGGACCCGAAGCCGCTAAACGACCTACCCGGCGAGCCGAAAGGCTCCGCGACTTCGGCAACTGCACCCGTGGCCTACCCGGTTCAGCCGGCGGCCACAGCCGTGCATGCGCCGTCGTCCACACCCACGGTCTCGGCGCCCGGTCCCGGCAGTCCACCATCGGCGCCACTTCCAAAGCTCCCGGGAGTCGGGCAACCGCACGGCGGCGCACCGAGCGCATACCAACCCCAGTCACTGGCACACGACCATCACGGGCCCGTCGCCCACGACGCAGCACCATTGACGACCGAGCATCTGTCGGCCCTAAACAATTACACTGGACTGGGACACGAGGACCTAAACGACGCGTTGAGGACTGGCACATTGGACGCATCTCAACAAGCTCGCGTTGACGCGCTAAATCGGGCGTTGGAGAAATTGCCGCCGCACAGTGGCCTTGTTTACCGAGGTACGGACTTGCCACCCGAAGTGCTTGCCCAATACCAGCCCGGCGCAGTCGTGACCGAAGACGCCTTCGTCAGCACCTCCGTCGATCCTGCCGTGGCACGGTCTCCGGCATTCGCCGGAAATGTGGAGTTCAGAATCGTTTCGGAGACAGGGCGGGACATTTCCTCGCTCTCCTTGATTTCCCACGAGCAAGAAGTGCTCTTCCCATCAGGCATACAGTTTTACGTGATAGCTCGAACGACTGATCCCCTGATGGGCACGACAATCATCGAAATGGCCGAGCGGTAGGAGGAATTGAGCGATGGCCAAGAAAATCGCGGGGAAAACATTCTCCACACCAGAAGAAGCAGGAGTCACCCCGCCAACCGAAGAGGAATTGGCGCACTACCGCAAACTTTTCGACGAGGGTCAGGAGCGAATAGATCACCTCACTGAAGCCGATTATTGGACGGAAGTTCCAAAGAGGTTCCGGGACGACACCTCCGGCACCGAGTACGAGGGATGGCGAGACAAGTAGACCCCCTCGCCATCCCACCCCAACCCCACGCGGGCGGATAGTGTTGAACCGTGACCGCTCCCGGCGGCCCGGGCACTGACGAGCCCGGCCCCAACGCAGAATCCGACCCCGCTGAGCAGCAATTCGAGACGCTGGCCGCCAACGCCAGCGCCGAGCGGGCGCTGGAAGACGTCCACGCCGACGAGGACTCTGGCCCTGAGCACCCACCCGTCGACCTGACCGCGGCGGCATTCTTCGACGTCGACAACACCTTGGTGCAGGGCTCGTCGCTGATTCACTTCGGCCGCGGCCTGGCCGCCCGAAAGTACTTCACCTATCGCGACGTCCTCGGATTCGTCTACGCGCAGGCCAAGTTTCAGGTACTCGGCAAAGAGAACAGCGACGACGTCGCCGCCGGCCGGCGCAAGGCGCTGGCCTTCATCGAAGGCCGATCCACCGGCGAGCTGACCCAACTGGGCGAAGAGGTCTTCGACGAGATCATCGCCGACAAGATCTGGGAGGGCACCCGCGATCTGGCCCAAATGCACCTCGACGCCGGCCAGCAGGTCTGGCTCGTCACGGCCACGCCCTATGAGCTCGCGATCACCATCGCCCGCCGCCTCGGACTGACCGGCGCACTGGGCACGGTCGCCGAATCGGTCGACGGGATCTTCACCGGCCGGCTGGTCGGCGACATCCTGCACGGCCCCGGCAAGGCGCACGCGGTGCGCTCGCTGGCTATCCGCGAGGGCCTCAACCTGAAGCGCTGCACCGCCTACTCCGACAGTTACAACGACGTGCCGCTGCTGTCCCTGGCCGGCACGGCCGTGGCGATCAACCCCGACTCCGCTTTGCGCGACTACGCCCGCAAACGCGGCTGGGAAATTCGCGACTTCCGGACCGCCCGCAAGGCCGCCCGGATCGGGGTACCGTCGGCTTTGGCCCTGGGCGCGGCGGGCGGCGCACTGGCTGCGGTGGCGTCTCGGCGACAATCGCGCTGATAAACTGCGCCGCTGAGCACCATACGAGTGGAGAGCAGCGCATGTCATTGCCCGCAGGCACCGAAGGCCTGATCGGAACGCACTACCGATACCCCGATTACTTCGACGTGGGTCGTGAAAAGATCCGCGAGTTTGCCGCTGCCATCAGCAACGATCACCCGTCGCACCACACCGAGGAGTCGGCCGCCGAAATCGGTTACGACACCACGGTGGCGCCCCTGACTTTCCTTGCGGTCGCCGGACGCCGCGTCCAGATGGACGTCTTCACCAAGTTCGACATCCCGATCAACATGGCCCGGGTGCTGCACCGCGATCAGAAATTCCTGTACCACCGGCCGATCACGGCCGGCGACAAGCTGTACTTCGACACCTATCTGGATTCGGTCATCGAATCCCACGGCACGGTGATTGCCGAGATTCGCAGCGAAGTCACAGACGCCGACGGCAACCCCATCATCACCAGCATCGTCACCATGCTCGGCGAGTCGTCAAACCCCGACGCGAACGCAGAGGCGACAATCGCGGCAATTGCATCCATCCGCGCTGGAGCCTAATCTCAGCCGGAACCTTTCAGGGGGAATCCAAACCAATGAGCACTGACCTCACGCCGCACTTTGACGACGTCCAGTCGCATTACGACCTGTCGGACGACTTCTACCGGCTCTTTCTCGACCCCAGCCAGACCTACAGCTGCGCCTACTTCGAGCGCGACGACATGACGCTCGAGGAGGCTCAGCGGGCCAAGGTCGACCTGTCGCTGGGCAAACTCGGCCTGGAGCCCGGCATGACGCTGCTCGACGTGGGGTGTGGCTGGGGGGCCACGCTGCGCCGCGCGATCGAGAAGTATGACGTGAACGTGATCGGTCTCACGTTGTCCAAGAACCAGGCCGCACACGTGCAGACAACGTTCGACGAGCTGGACACCCCACGCTCCCGGCGAGTGCTGCTGAACGGCTGGGAACAGTTTCACGAGCCGGTCGACCGGATCGTCTCGATCGGCGCGTTCGAGCACTTCGGCTTCGAACGCTACGACGACTTCTTCAAGATGGCGTGGGACGCGCTTCCGGCCGGCGGCACGATGATGCTGCACACCATCGTCGTCCCGAGCGACCAAGAATTGGAAGACCGCGGCATCAAGGTCACCATGGCCAGGGCGCGGTTTGCCCTGTTCATGATGCAAGAGATCTTCCCCGGCGGCCGGCTGCCGACGGTCGCCATCGTCGAGGATCACGCGAAGAAGGCCGGCTTCGAGGTCGCCCTCGTCCAGCCACTTCGCCTGCACTACGCGCGGACCCTGGACTTCTGGGCCGAGGCGCTGGAGGCCCGCAAAGACGAGGCGGTCAAGATCCAGTCCGAAGAGGTCTACGAGCGCTACATGAAATACCTGACGGGGTGCGCCAACCTGTTCCGTGAGGGCGCCTGCGACGTGGCCCAGTTCACCCTGGTCAAGCCGGCAGAGTAAGCCGCGCAGGCTCGAAAGCTCAGCCGAAGAACATATTGCGGCGGCCGGCCAGCAGCTGATACAGCGTCTGCTGGATGGTCTCGCGCACCTGGTCGGTCAGCTCGAAGGTGACCATCGGGTCCTCGGCGTCGGCACCCTCGTAGTGCGCTGTCTCGATCGGCTCGCCGAAAGCGATGTGCCACTTCGACGGCAGCGGTACCAGCCCGGCCGGACCGGCCAGCGGGAACAGCGGCGTGATCGGGAAGTACGGCAGCCCCAACAACCTCGCCAGTAGCCGCACGTCGGTCAGCATCGGGTAGATCTCCTCCGAGCCGACGATCGAGCACGGGATGATCGGCGCCTTGGCGCGCAGGGCGGCCGCCACGAAGCCGCCGCGGCCGAAGCGCTGCAGCTTGTAGCGGTCCTTGAAGCGCTTACCCAGACCCTTGTAGCCCTCGGGGAACACGGCGGTCAGTTCGCCCGCGGCCAGCAACCGGTGGGCGTCAGCGGTGCATGCCATGGTGTGCCCGGCCTTGCGGGCCGCCGCGCTCACCATCGGCAGGTCGAACACCATGTCGGCGGCCAGCAGCCGCAGATCCCGGTGCGCGGGATGCTCGTCATGCACGGCCACCGAGGCCATCAGCCCGTCGAAGGGCAGCACACCGGCGTGGTTGGCCACCACCAAGCCCGCGCCGGTGTCGGGGAGATGCTCGATGCCGCTGACCTCGACCCGGAACCACGACTTGAAGAAGAACCTGAGCAGCGGCCGCACGATCGCATCGTTGAAGTGCGGGTCGAAACCGAACTCGTCGACGCTGTAGTCACCGGCCAGCCGGTGCCGCAGAAAGTCGGCGACGGCACTGACCTTTTGCGAGAGCTCGTTGTTCGGCTGTTCCGCACCGGATCGACTGGCCGCACCGCGACGGTGCTGATCGATTTCGCGTACGACGGCGGCGATCTCGTCGGCGGATGCGCGGGTGTCGGGCTCGGAGAGGAGTGAGGGATGTTGGCGAGAGGTCTGCGTGCGTTGCCCGGCACGCCGCTGAGCCGCCGCGCGACCTGAATTCCCGTGCAGCGGAATGACTTTCGCCTTTGAATCGCCCACCATTAGTAAACCTCCCCCCGCCCTTAGTCGATTGTGGATCGGCCACCAAAGCGCTGCGATGCTGCTACGGCAAGGCCCTCGATCGAGCGTACCCATTCAGGGTCGATAATGGGAGTCAAACCTCTGCCGCGAACATAATCGTCGAAAGCCTCCGCAGTCGACCACTTCGGGTGGTATCCGAGCTCTTGTTCCATCCGGGTGGTGTCCATCACTCGGCCGTAGCTCAAGTAGTCGAGTTGCTCGCGGTTGATCTCGCGGTAGCGGTTGGCCTTGCGCAGCGAATCAAGTGCCGCGAGACCAAATCCCGGTACCGGCAGCGCAACTCGGCCCGCCCGTCGGATCGCCTGCGACAACATGATGATCCCGCTGGCGCCGATGTTGAAGGTGCCGGACTTGCCGACCATCACCGCCCGCTCCAAGGCGCCCAGCGCGTCCTGCTCGTGCAGTAGCTGCAGCCGCGCGTCGCGGCCAAGAACCGTCGGGACCAACGGCCCGGCCAGGTAGCGCGACAGCGTGGTGTCCATCGCCGGACCGATCATGTTGGCCAGCCGCAGGATGGTCACCGAGATGTCGGGCCGACGCCGACCCAGCCCGCGGGTGTAACCCTCGATGTCGAGGCTGTCTTTCGGAAAGCCTTCCCCGAACGGACGGCGGCTGCTGCTGTCCTCGGTGAACAACACCGGATCATGCGCGCTGGACCCGTAAACCTCCGAGGTCGATTTCAGCACGACGCGACGCACCGACGGCGCGTTCTGGCAGGCGGCGAATAGTTGCATCGCGCCGAGCACGTTGATTTCCTTCAACGCCGCCCCGCCGCCGGAACGCGGTGCGAACGATGCCGCCGCGGCGTGCACGACCGTGTCGACGTCGCCGTTTCGAATCACCTTGGCGACAAAGGGGTTGCGGATGTCGGCGCGGACGAACTCCGCGCGGCCCATCCGCCGCAGCATGTCCTTGCTGGGCGCCACCGCGTCGACGGCGATCACCCGGTCGATCATCGGGTTCTGCGCCAGTCGCGCCGTCAGATAGCCGCCGAGGAATCGGCACGCGCCGGTGACCAGCACGACTTTCGGATGGTGAACGGTGTCAGGTCCATTGCCTGACTGACCGCCCGATGACTCCACCTGGCTAGCCTAGCGGCGACAACGACGGTCGATTACTTACCGAGTTTTCTGCGCTGCACCCGCGTGCGGCGAAGCAACTTACGGTGCTTCTTCTTCGACATCCGCTTGCGCCGCTTCTTGATTACTGAACCCATAACTCCGCTATCTGTGTGGCGGCCCGAGGCCGCCTGGCCGGGCAATAT
>Ga0302178_10004241_pt1 | contig 10468 bp, 6 predicted proteins | sample I_Palsa_E1_3_FD_198790 | JGI IMG/M metagenome (GOLD analysis project Ga0302178, IMG submission 198790) | Peat permafrost microbial communities from Stordalen Mire near Abisko, Sweden - I_Palsa_E1_3 | ecosystem: Environmental > Terrestrial > Soil > Palsa > Peat permafrost | place: Sweden: Abisko... | reverse complement strand
CGTGTTGCTCTGAGGGTTGACGGCGTACAGCAGGCCGTCGTGCCGATCGTAGGCGAGCGAGCCCTGTGAGGCGACGTGGTCGACGACCGATTCGCTCAGCGCTCCCCCGAGCCCGCCCGTGCCATACACGCCGGCCTGGGTGAGGGTTCCATCGCCGGCGCGGTCGTAGGCGACGATCTGGTTGCCGGCCGGGTTGTCGTTCTGCACGAACACGGCGGTCGGTCCGGGTCCCCTGCCGGGTCCGGGTCCCTGACCCGGCCCTTGACCGGGCCCGCGAACGTGGCCTGATCCGGGGCCGCGGCCCTGCCCGGGCCGATGGGATGATCCGTGCGAATGGCCCGGTCGGGCCCTGTGGGGGGGGCGGGCGCCGGAGGCGCTCGCGGATCCGGCGGCTGCGCCCAGCAGTGCGGCCGCAGCCACCACAGCCGTGGTGAGACGAGTGCTTGCTTTCATCGCTGATGCTCCCTCGGTTTGGGTTCGGCGTTGGACGTTCAGTCCGCCGAGCCCGCCCTGCGTTACACGGCTCGCGCGAGCCCGCCCGTGCGCGCAGCCGGGGCGGTCGATCAGCCGGGGGCGCCCTCGGGGCCCGCGGCGGCCATCGCCACCTCGCCCTGAGCGGCGTATGACGCCGCCGCCGGCTTGGGGATCCTGGGCACGAGCACGCCGGCGAACAGGCACACGAGCAAAAAGCCGCTGGCCATCAGGAAGGTATCGGTGAAACCGGTGACCGTCGGCTCTCCGTGGAGGGTGTTGGCGGCGATGAAGGTCGCCGACAGCTGTCCGCCGAGCGCGCCGCCGAGCGTCCGCATGACCGTGTTCATGCCGCTGGCGACTCCGGTCTGGTGGTTTGAGACGGCCTGCACGATCAGGTTGCCGAGCGCCGCGAATGCGAGCCCGATCCCGATGCCGAGCAGGCTGGCGGCGATCAGCAGGTCGTAGGGATGGCCGTGGGCGACCGTGAGCAGCGTGAACGACGCCGTGGTGAACGCGGTTCCCGCGAGCAGCGCGTTGCGCGAGCCGAATCGGCGCGAGATCCGCCCGGCGTTCAATCCGAGGATCGTCATGCCGATGGTCGATGGCAGCAGGTACAGGCCCGAGACGACCACCGATGCGCCGAACCCGAACCCTGTGCTCTTCGGCAGCTGGGCGAACTGCGGGAAGACGATGAACGAGGCGTACATGCCGGCCCCCAGCAGGAATGCGGCCAGGTTCGTCGTCCACACGCCGCGAATTCGCATCATCGTCATGTCGATCAGCGGATTGCGGCTGCGCACCTCCACCACGATCCAGGTGGCCGAGATTGCGATTCCGATCGCAACCAGGCCCAGCGTCCGGGGCGAGCCCCACCCCCAGGTCGTGGTCTCGCTGATCGCGATCAGCACGATCGAGATGCCGCTCGTCATCAGGCCCGCGGCGAGCCAGTTGATCCGCCCCGGCACGCGTATCGGCGATTCCGGTATGTATCGCCAGGTCGCGAACGCAGCGATGATGGTTGCCACGAGGGGGATCCAGAACAGCCAGTGGTAGTTGAGGTGCTCGACTATCACGCCTGACAGCACGATCCCCACGCCAGCGCCCACGCCGAGGATCGCCGACAGCAGGCCGATGCTGCCCGCGACCTTCTCGCGCGGGAACTCGTCGCGCACGATTCCAAACGCCAGCGGGAAGATGCCCCCGCTTGCCCCCTGGATGAACCGGGCCACGATGAGCACCGACAGCGAGCTCGATACGGCGGCGAGCAGCGTGCCCGCCGCGAGCACCACGAGCGTCCACAGCAGCAGGCGCTCCTTGCCGTACATGTCGCCGAGGCGGCCGATGATCGCGGTTCCCACCGAGGCCGACAGGAGGTAGGCGGTGAGCAGCCAGGTGATGTCCGTCTCGGTCGTGTGCAGCGCGCGCTGGATCGTCGGCAGCGCGGGCACGACCGAGGAGCTGAGCATCGCGTAGGCGACCCCGCCGAGCGACAGTACGGCGAGGATGAGGGTGGGGTGAGTGCGCTCGGTGCCCGTCGAGGTCATGGCTGCTCGGCGTCCGGTCCAGGTTGCGGGACCGCGATTCCGCGGCTGGGGCCCACTACAGTAGCTACCGCGGACGGATGTTCGAGCGCCGATTTGGCGACTCCCAGTGTCCTCGCCGAGAACTGAAGGAGACCGTGTTTACGGCTCTCGTTTGGGGGTCCCGGTGACGATAAGCACCGAGATCGATGTCCGACCATGCCCTGATCGAATCCGAACGCGTGCGCGAGTCGCTTGCCAGCGGGCGCCGGCGCATGCTCGCAGGCGAGCGCCGAGGCGAGCTGATCGTCGGTGGCGGGTTCGTCGCCGCTGCCGTTTCGCTCGCCCTGCTGGGCGGTGGCGGCGCACGCATCTCGCTGCCGGTCGCGGCGCTGTACGTGGTGAGCATCGCGGCGGTGGGTTACGTGCGGTTCGATATCGGAGCGGGCTTCACCGTGCCCACCCAGGCGGTGTTCGTGCCGATGCTGTTCGCGCTGCCCGTCGCGTGGGTGCCGCTGCTGGTGGCGCTGGGGCTCGCCCTGGGCAGGGCCCCGGGGATCCTGCGCCGGACGGTGCCGGCCAGCCGCATACTGACCGTGCCCGGCAACAGCTGGTTCGCGTGGGGACCGGCGCTCGTCCTGGTGCTCGCCCGCGACTCGAGCCCCGACGGGCGCTTCGGCATCCTGTTGCTCGCGCTTGCCGCGCAGTTCCTCTGCGATTTCGCCGCCAACGCCGTACGCGAGCACCTCCTCAAGGGCCTTGCGCTCAGAGAGCTGGCCGGCGAGATGGGGCAGATCTACCTGATCGACCTGGCGCTCGCCCCGCTGGGGCTGGTCGTCGCCTTTGCCGCCGTCAGCCACCCCTGGGCGGTGCTCCTGATCGCGCCGTTGTTCGGTGTGCTGATGCGCTTCTCCCAGGAGCGCCATGTCCGCCTGGAGCAGCTGGTCGAGCTGAACGACGCCTACCGCGGCACCGCGCTCGTGCTGGGCGACGTGGTCGAGGCCGACGACACGTACACGGGCGAGCATTGCAAGGGAGTCGTGCTGCTTGCGCTCGACGTGGCGCGCGAGCTGGGGCTCGGCGCCGATCAGCGGCGCAAGGTCGAGTTCGCCGCTCTGCTGCACGACATCGGCAAGATCGCGGTGCCCAAGGAGATCGTCAACAAGCCCGGCAAGCTCGATGACCGCGAGTGGGCGATCATCAGGACGCACACGCTGGAGGGCCAGAAGATGCTCGAGCGCGTGGGCGGGTTCATGAGCGAAGTCGGCGAGATCGTGCGCGCTTCGCACGAGAGCTGGGACGGCCGCGGCTATCCAGACCGGCTGCGCGGCAACGAGATCCCGCTCGAAGCGCGCATCGTGGCCTGCTGCGATGCCTTCAACGCGATGACCACGACGCGCCCGTATCGCAAGGCGATGCCCATCTCCGCCGCGCTCACCGAGCTCGTCGACAGCGCCGGCACCCAGTTCGACCCGCAGGTCGTCGAGACGCTCGTGCGCGTGGTCGAACGGCCCGGGAGCGCGCCCACCGCGACGGACGCTGAGACGGCCGTCAAAGGCGTCCCCATGGAAACGCCCCCCGAGCCCGCCGTCGGGACCGCCACGGCGCAGCCGGCCGCCGAAAGCGCCACGGCGCGGCCGGCCGCCGAAAGCGCCACGGCGCGGCCGGCCGCCGAGGGGACGAGCGGAGGCGATCGGAGCGAGCCGCCGGCGCGCAGCAAGAGAGCGAGGCTCGACGTCGGCGAGCGACGGCCCGCGGCGATCGAGGGCGCGCGGGCGACCTCGGCGCGCGTGCCATCAGAACGTTCCTAGACGCCGAGTAGCCGCTCGAGACCGCGAGCGGCGCGCGGGCGGCGTGTTCTGGCCACTTCGCGCCGGCCTATAGCATCGCCTCACCCTGATCGATCCGACTCAAGGAGGCGTCATGCCCGATCTCAGCGAGACCGCCGTGAAGCTGCCGTTTCGCGCCGGGGTGGAAGCGCGTGACCTCGCGGCGGTGGTGGACGCGTTCGCGCCCGGCGCCATCGTGCATTCCCCGATCACCGACGCCCTGACGTTCGCTGGTCACGAGCAGATCGAGGCCGTGTTCGGAGTCATCCTCGACGTCTTCAAGGACATCCGCTACACCGATGAAGTCCGCAGCGGCGACAGCGCGGTGCTGGTGGCCTCGGCGCAGGTGGACGGGACGGACATAGAGCTGGCCGACCACCTGCGATTCGACGAGAACGGCAAGATCTCTGAGCTGACGGTCTTCTTCAGGCCGCTGCCTGCGATCGCCGTGTCCGCCCGCGCGATCGGTGCCGGGCTGGGCTCGCGCAGAAGCCGCTCCAGGGCGCGTGTCGTCTCGACACTGATCGGCCCGCTGATAGCGCTGACGCGCGTGGGCGACCGCGTCGGAACGAAGCTGCTCGGCCCGACCCTGTAGACGATTCGTCCTGCCACGGGGCTCCCGTGCCCGCCCGCAGCGGACCGGGTCACTCCTCGCTGGGTCTATGCTCTCTGCTCCATGGAGACGGAGGCCACAGGGAATTCCACCGACGAGGACTGGCGACTGGAGGCCAGGCTCGACGTCGCCGATGCGGGCGGGGCGCTGCACGGCGTGCTCTCCCGTCTGCGCGGCCCCGATGTCGTCAAGGAGGTGAAGGCGACGGTTCCGCACGACGTCGTGATCACGCACGACGGGAAGCTGCTGTTCGCCTACGCCGCCAGCGAGACGGCCCTCAGGGCTGCGCGCAGCGCCATCGAGAACGTCCTGCGGGGCGACAGCATCACGGCGAGCATCCTCGTCAGCCATTGGGATGACGACCTCGACGAATGGCGCCAGACCGATCCCCCGCTGACTGGCGAGGCCAAGCGGATCGACGATGACGCGCGGCGTGACGCCCATGTCGTCGAATCCCGCACGATGGTCGCCAGCTCCGGCAGGGAGATTCGCGCCGAATTTGAGCGCACCATGGTCACCTGGGCGCAGGAGCTCGGCCTCGAATACGAGGTCATCGAGCACCCGCACATGCTCACGACCCAGGTCGCGTTCACGGTGACCGGACCCAGGCGCAAGATCGACGAGTTCGCGCAGGGTCTGAGGGCCGAGGAGATAGCGACCATGCGAACCGAGCGCGCGGTCATGATCAGCCCGCTGTAGCTATTCGCTAGGCGGCGCTTCGCAGATCGCGAAGCCACGACATCCCGGCTGCGACGGAGACGATCACAGCGGGAAGGCGGACCGCGAAGTCGTTGGACCCCAGTGTGCCCAGTGTCAGCGCGGCGGCGAGGCAGAACAGCACGATCGTCTGTGAGCTCAGCTTCGAGTGCGACGTCAGCGGTGTGCGCGGCCTGCGAAACGGCGCCAGCAGCGTGGTGGAGACGAGCGCGGCCGCCGTCCTCAGTCGCGGCCGCTGTCGTTCAGCAGCGCGCTTCTCGTGGCCCCTGCCGAGCCTCGGCCGGGGGATCCTCGCGAGCGTCGATGCGGCCGATCCGGCGGGACGCGACCGCCTGGCGATGTCAGCGCTCGCCGCGATCGCGGCGGCTTCGCGATCCGGGGAGATCGCGGCGGCCTCGCCGTCCGGGGAGGCCTCGACGTCATCGCCCGCGCCGGTGGACGTCACGGCATCGCCCGGGCCGGCGGGCGCCTCGGGCGAGGGCGGCACGGCGGGCGCGCACGTCGGGCAGTAGGTCTCGCCGCGCGCGAGCGACCAGCCGGCCCGGCTCAGGTCCTCGGCCGAGCTGGCGGTCGCGACCGGGACCGTGGCGTCGCATCCGTAGCAGTGGATCTGCACGCGTGACATGCACCCCTGTATCGGCCGCCGGGGCGCGTTCCTTGAAGGCTCCGGAACGGACAACGGCCCCCGGAAACCAGAGAAAAAAGCCCTGAAGCCATCCAGCGGCGGATCCACGATTCAAGATATCTGAACGATTTGACGAACTACCTCATGAACGTTGGCCAACTGATGAATATCCGCCCGCGGTCCCGCCCGCGCCCACCGATCGAACGGTCCGCTACCGGAGCGCCTGCAGCCCTGCCCGGTGCGCAGGGGCCGCCCATCGACGGAGGCCAGCGGGAGCAGAGCGCCCCCGGGGAGGGCTTGGAGCGGCCGCAAGCCGGCGCGGCGAAGGCCTCGTCGGGGCGCACGCGAGCTTTCCTCGTTGGAGGGTTGATCTTCGTGCTGGGCCTCCTCGCATCGGGGTTCCTCGCGGGGGAATGGCGCTCCAACGTGACCAACTCCAACCGCAAGTCGTTCCAGTCGACCGCCGCCGATGTGACCAACACGCTGGACTCCAAGCTCGACACCACGCTCGAACTCACGCGCACGATGCGCGCGATCGCTGTGATGGAACCCCGGGCGGGCAACACGCGCTTTCGCGAATGGTACGCGCAGCTGCGACTGGGGACGTCGCCGTCCACCGGTGCGGTGGCCCAGCTGATACAGCCCGTCACCGCCTCGGGTCTGCCGGCGTTCCGCCGTCAGGCGGAGGCCGACCCGGCGTTTCGGGCGCTGCTCAAAGGCCCCTTCCAGATAGTCCCGTCCGGCAGGCGCCCGCTCTACTGCCTCATGCGGGCCATCGTCGGCCCTGCGACCGCCTCGAGCCTGTATCCGCCGCTGTTGGACTACTGCGACGCCGTGCTCCCCGGCATCGGGCCATCGCCGTTCGCCGCCCTGGTCAGAACGGCCACCGATACGAACACGAACATCGTCATCCCCGTGCCGGCCTTCAAAGTCGTCGCGATCGGCGCGACGGTGTACCGGCTGGGCGCGCCGCTGGCGACGGTCGCCGAGCGCCGCGCGGCGATGACGGGCGTGATCGGCACCTCCTTCGACAGCACGACGCTGATCGCCTCGGTGCTCGCCGGCCACCAATCGCTCGCGCTCGCGCTGTACCACCGCAGCCCGGGCGGGCCGCTCCAGCTGATCGGCCGCGCGGGAGCGGTCTCAAAAGGAGCATCGCCCTCCTACGCTCAGGTGAAAGAAATCGGAGAAGGCTGGCTTGTGGTGGTGAAGGGAACCGTCCCGGGCGCCTTCTCGGCAAACACACAGGGTCTGTTCGTGCTCGGCCTCGGGCTGCTCGTGACGGTTCTGGGAATGCTGCTGTATCTCGTGCTGGTGCGTTCGCGGCGGCGGGCCTGGGGCCTCGTCGGAGAGAAGACCGGCGAGCTCGAGTACCGGGCGCTCCACGACCCGCTGACCGATCTGCCGAACCGCACGCTCGTCCTCGACCGGGCCGATCAGCTGCTCGCCCGCGCGCGGCGGGCGGGTCATCCGGTCACCGTGCTGTTCGTGGACGTCGACGACTTCAAGCAGATCAACGACCGCTTCGGCCATCGCGCCGGAGACGAGGTCCTGCGCCGGGTGAGTGCGCGCATGAAGACCGTGCTGCGGGAGAGCGACACGGTCGGCCGGCTCAGCGGCGATGAGTTCGTGATGCTGGTCGACACCGCGGGGCTGGACGTGGCGCCCGAGCTGGTGGCCGAGCGGATCCTCGATGTGCTTCGCCTGCCGATCGAGCTTCCCCCGCCGGCCTCCTCGGTGGCCGTGACCGCGTGCATCGGCATCGCGAGCGGGATGTCCGCCTCGGCCGAGGACCTGCTCGCCGACGCCGACCTCGCCCTGTACAAGGCCAAGGCTGCCGGCAAGGACGGCTACGCGCTGTTCGAGCCCTCGATGCAGACAGCCGCGCGCGATCGCATGCATCTGGAGATGGACCTGGGCGAAGCGCTCGAGGCAGAGCAGCTGTTCCTCGTCTATCAGCCGATGTTCGCCCTCTGCGATGAGCGGGTGGTGGGCGTCGAGGCCCTGCTGCGCTGGCGCCACCCCTCAAACGGGGTGATCGCGCCCGACGTGTTCATCCCGATCGCCGAGGCGAACGGCTCGATCGTTCCGATCGGGCGCTGGGTGCTCGAGCAGGCGTGCGCGCGGGCCGCCGCCTGGCAGCAGAAGGGCCACGGGCTGAACATCGCGGTCAATGTCTCCGCCCGTCAGCTCGAGCGGGCCGAGTTCGTCGAGGAGGTGCGCGCGGCTCTGCAACACAGCGGCCTCGACTCCTCGACGCTGACCCTCGAGATCACCGAGACCGTCCTCATGCGCAAGCCGGATGCCACCGTGCATCTGCTCACCGAACTGAAGGCGCTCGGCGTCCGCATAGCTGTCGATGACTTCGGCACCGGCTACAGCTCGCTGGCCTACCTGCGCCAGTTCCCGGTCGACCTGCTGAAGATCGATCGCACGTTCATCACGGGCCTCGCGCTGTCGGGCGAGGCGCAGGCGCTGGCGCACACGCTCATCCGGCTCGGCCAGGCGCTCGGCCTGCAGACGCTCGCCGAGGGAGTCGAGCACCGCGATCAGGTTCGCGAGCTGCGCCGCGAGGGATGCGACCTGGTGCAGGGATTCCTGTTCGCTCGGCCGCTCGCGCCCGACGCGGTCGAGACGCTGCTCAAAGACCGCGCCGGCCGATCTGCGGCCGTCGCCACGACCGGCGGCTGACTCCGGCTCCTTCGCTCCTGCGGCTGACTCCCAGCCGTCATCATTGTTCTGGCCATGTCGCGAACGCGCACCTGTCGGAACTGCGCCGCCGATCTCCCGGCGGATGCCCGCTTCTGCATGTCATGCGGAGAGAGGCTGGAGCGCAGCTGCCCGGCATGCGGGGTGCCGGCGCCGGCGGAGGCCCGCTTCTGCATGTCCTGCGGCACCGCCCTTGAAACCGGCGCCGGGCCTGCCGAGGCGCCCGGCGCAGCGGCCGGCGCAGGAACACCCGCCCGCCCCGCAGCCGCCGCGGCGGGTGACACCGACGGACGCGTGGGCGAGGCCGGCGCGGCCGGCGCCGGGGAGGAGAGGCGCACCGTCACCGTGCTGTTCGCCGACCTGTCCAACTACACCGCGATCGCCGAGCGACTGGACCCCGAGGCGGTGAAGGCGCTCGTGGACCGGTTCCTCGGCCGGCTGGGCGAGGAGGTGGAGCGCTTCGGTGGCCGGGTCGACAAGTACATGGGCGACGCCGTCATGGCGATCTTCGGCGCGCCCGTCGCGCACGAGGACGACCCCGAGCGGGCGGTCAGGGCGGCGGTGGGAATGCAGGCCGCCATGGGCGAGCTCAACCAGCGGCTGCGCTCGCAGCATGGCATCGAGTTCGCGCTGCGCGTCGGCGTCAACACGGGCGAGGTGCTGGCGGGGAGGGTGGGCGCGGACTACACCGTGATCGGCGACGCCGTCAACGTCGCCTCGCGGCTTCAGACGAGCGCCAGCCCGGCCACGATCACCGTCGGCGAGCGCACGCAGCGGGCAACCAGCGGCGTCGTCGAGTACATGCCGCTCGAGCCGCTTGAACTGAAGGGCAAGGCCGAGCCGGTCGCCGCCTGGCGCGTGCTCGGCCTGTCGGAGGCGCACACCGGCGCGGCTCGCCGTTCGGGCCGCGAGGCGCCGCTCGTCGGCCGCGACGAGGAGTTCGCCGCACTGCAGATGCTGCTCGCGCGAGTCGCGCGCAACAGGGGCCCGCATCTGGCGACGGTGTTCGGCCAGGCCGGTGTCGGCAAGACCCGGCTGCTGCGCGAGTTCGAGCGCTCGCTCGAGGCACGCGATCCGCCGGTGAGCACGCGCAGGGGCCGCTGCCTGTCGTTTGGCTCGAGCGTCGTCTACTGGCCGCTCTCAGAAATGCTGCGGGCTGAATGCGAGATCGTCGACGGCGACCCGATGGGGGTCGCCTGGGGGAAGCTCGTGACGCGGCTGGGGTCGCTGCTGGCGGGCGACGGCGATCAGGATCTGCTCGCGCGCCGCATCGCGCCGCTGGCACGGCTGCTCGGCATCGAGCTTGCGGAGATGCCCGCGCCGGCGGACGGGGAGGACGCGCACAGCGCCCGGGACGCCTTCTTCGGCGCCGTGCGGTTCTATCTGGAGGCGCTGGCGCAGGGCGAGCCCCTGGTGATCGCGTGGGAGGACATCCACTGGGCCGACGAGGGCATGCTCGACCTGATCGAGTATCTGTCGCAGTGGCTGCGGGCCCCGGTGCTGCAGGTGTGCCTGGCAAGGGATGAGCTGCTCGAGCGCCGCCCCGGCTGGAGCGCGTCGCGCCGTACGACGACGAGCCTGTTCCTCGATCCCCTCACGCCCGCCGACACGCGCGAGCTGATCGCAGGGCTGCTGCGCGACGCGGGCGCCAAAGCGGAGGTGCTCGACGTGCTGGCCGAACGGGCCGAGGGCAATCCGCTGTTCGCCGAGGAGATGGTCCAGCGGCTCGCCGAGGAAGGCAGCAGCAAGGCGGCCGAGCTGCCCGACACCGTGCAGGGGCTGCTGGCGGCGCGGCTGGATTCGCTCGCGCCGCTGGAGCGCCATCTGGTCGCGCACGCGGCCGTCGTCGGCCGCGTCTTCTGGGAGGGCGCGCTGGCGCCGGTTGCCGAGGCCGAGGGCGGTGATCTGCAGGCAGCGCTCCTGACCCTCCGTGAAAAGGACATCATCGTCCCCGGAGAAGGGGTCGCGCTGGCCGATGAGC
>Ga0302178_10004235_pt1 | contig 10485 bp, 7 predicted proteins | sample I_Palsa_E1_3_FD_198790 | JGI IMG/M metagenome (GOLD analysis project Ga0302178, IMG submission 198790) | Peat permafrost microbial communities from Stordalen Mire near Abisko, Sweden - I_Palsa_E1_3 | ecosystem: Environmental > Terrestrial > Soil > Palsa > Peat permafrost | place: Sweden: Abisko... | reverse complement strand
CGCCGCGCGATCCTGCTCGCGGTCGCGGCGGGGCTGGCGGATTGCTGCTCGGCGGTCGTGACGATGGCGTTGTCGCACGCGGCGGGCCACGGCGTGGCCGCCCTCGCCACCTCCTGGAGCGTCTACGCGGTGGCCGTCTGCGGGGCGGGCACCGTGCTGCTGACGCAGACCGCCTACCAGACCGGTCGGCCCATCCTCACGCTGCCGATCATCGCCGCGGTCACCCCGGTCGCCAGCGTCGCCGTCGGCATCGGGCTGCTCGGCGAAACGCCCAGGATCGGCGTGGCGGGCGTAGTCGCGGCCGGCTTGGCCGTGCTCGTCACCAGCCTCGCGCTCGCCCGTCTGGCCTACTCCGCGCCCCACCCCGATGCTCCGTCCCCCGAGGTTCCGTCCCCCGAGGTTCCGGACGCCAGGGTTCCGGACGCCGGGGTCCCGGACACCAGGGTCCCGGACGCCGAGGTGCCCGACGCCGGGGTTCACCACCCCAAGCCCGCTTATGTCTAGGGTTCCCGCTTATATCTAGGGTTACGGTCATTGGATGCAGGTGGTGCGCGAGATCGCGACGGCGACCCTGGGCCGCGATCCCGGGCCGCTATCCGCCGTCGCGAGCAGCTCCCACCAGGTTTACGTCAGCCCGGATGTCGTCGTGAAGATCATCGACGTCGCCGCCCACGCACGGCTGGACCGCGAGATCGCGCTCGCGCCCGACCTGCCCGCCGGGCTCACGGCCCCGCTGCTCGGCAGCGGACTGTGGCCGCTGGGGACGCGCGAGGTTCGGTACGCGTGCTACGCCCGCGTGCCGGGGACGGCTCCCGGGATCGGCATGCCCGGCGTGAACCGGGTGACCGCGCAACTGCTGGCAGCCGATGCGGTCCGGCGGCTCGGCGCGCTGCATGGCTGGACGCCCTCCGACCCGGCCGAGCGCACGCTGCGGGAGCCTCTTGACCACGGCGGGTTCGCCGGCCGGGCTGCGCTGCTGGCCGAGATCGACCGCCTCGCCGCGCTTAACCGCGACGGAGCCGTGCCCCGCCGCCAGCTCGACGGCCTGATGGCGATAGCGGACCGCGCCCCGCTGGCCGCGCAGACCGTCGTCCCGGTGCACGCGGACTGTCACTGGGGCAACTGGCTAGCGCGCGAAGGAACCGTGACGGCGCTGCTGGACTTCGAATGGGCCCGCTTCGGCGAGCCGGCCGATGACTGGTTCTTCCTCGCCCAGTTCAGCGGCCCGCACCTGGAGATCGTTCTCGACGTCATCGCCAACGCGACGGCGACCCCCCAGGAAACCCTGCGAGCGCAGTGCGAGGTTCGCGAAGCGGCCCACCTCGCCTCCGACCTCCGGTCCGGGCTCGAACGCCCCGGCCCGCGGGCCGGGCTGATCGCCGATCGCCTGCGCGCGCTCGAGGAGCTCGTCGTCGGGCGGCACTGGTGGCGCAGCTCCCGGGCCGTGCCGAGAATGCCAAGGCAGATCAAACCCGTTTTATCGAACGGACCCGGCCGACTCCATCCGGCCACGATCCCCTGTCGATGGCGTAGCCGACATACGGTCGGCGGGGCAGCGCTACCGCGACGCCCTCCTGGAAGGCTGGGTAACAAATTGGGTCTCTTGCTGGGTCGCGGCTGGTGGGAGTTGTCGTAGCGCGGCCGGCGGCGGTGCGGCCGGTCGGTCGGTGGAGGGCCCCAAGCCCCCCACCGAGGTTGCTTGCACCAACAGTGCCAAAGGTCGAAGAGACGGTCACGCCGTTTGAAGAGGGCTCCGGCTTAAACTTGCTTCATGACCGTACGCGAGGAAGCACACAGGCTGATCGACGCGGTACCGGAGGAACAGCTCCCGGACGCCGTCGAGATGCTGCGCCAGTGGGCGAGCCCAGAGCCCGGCGATGTTCCACATCGCCGGTTCCGGACGACCGCCATCTTCGACGGTGAGCCTGACCTGGGCACCCGTGCCAAGACAATCGTCCGCGATGCCTGGACGGGCAGGGAAGCCAGCAGCACGTGATCGTCATTGATACCGGCCCGGTAGTCGCAGCTGCCAACCGCAAGGACGACCACCATGAGCAATGCGTGGAGCTGCTGCAGGGCTTCCCCGGCCCGCTCCTGCTGCCTGCCCCGCTGATCACTGAGATCGGCTGCATGCTGTACAGCCGGGCAGGGTCAAGAGCCGAGGCCGATTTTCTCCGCGACATCGCCGACGGCGTGTACGAACTGGTCCAGGTCACCGCCGCTGATGCAAGCCGCGCCGCGGACCTTATAGAGCAGTACTCAGATCTGCCCCTCGGTACCGCCGACGCCATCGTCGTCGCTGTCGCAGAGAGATTCCGCGCGGTGAACGTCGCCACCCTGGACCGGCGTCACTTCAGCGTCGTGCGCCCTCACACGCAGCGGCATTCACGCTGCTCCCGTAACTCCCACGGGCTGGCCGGACATTACGGCGCAGGCCGTTCTGGTGATCGCCCGCCTACCAAGGCAGCGAGTGGCCGCGCCCACTGAAGGACGCCAGATTTCGGGCGACTGTGACTCCAACCACGATGCAAAAGTGAAATTACCGCTGCGCGCTGCTGAGCGCTGCTTGCCGGACTGGGCCAGCGTTGTCAGGTGCCGGAAGTCGTCAGCCGACTGGAATCCGGCATGGATCGACTCGGCGAGTACATTGGCGAACTGCGCCGTGGTGAGCCCGGCAAGTACCCCAGAGACGTTGAAAGCAGCGGGCAGAAGGCGCGCTGAGGGCGGGTGAGGCCCTGTACGCCACGGCGCCGCCGGCCCCGGGTTCCGTCCGGGGCCCGGGAGTGATGGCCGCCGCGCACTCTGCGGCGGTGCTGTTACCCAAGCGCCTGATCCCCCCGGGCATCGGCCGTTATGATCTGCTCTGTTCAATTATGAGCGTAATGAATGCGGCCTGCCAAGGATGCTCCGTCGCATATTCAACGGGGAGTCGGACTATGCGTCCATGCCTGGCCATGACAACGGGGAAGGCAGAGGGGTGCAGCCGCTTACAAGCAGTGATCTCGCCGAGATCGGGGGCTACCGGCTACGGGCTCGGCTCGGGTCCGGCGGTATGGGACGGGTCTACCTGGCGTCCACGCCCGGCGGGCGGTTGGTCGCGCTGAAGGTGGTGCGGCCAGAACTCAGCGACGACTCGAATTTCCGCACCCGTTTCCGCCAGGAGATCGAGGCCGCTCAGCGGGTGCACGGGCTGTATACCGCGCAGCTTGTCGACGCCGATCCAGACGCCACGCCACCGTGGCTGGTGACCGCCTACGTGCAAGGGCCTTCCCTTAAGGAGGCCCTTGACGATCATGGCCCGATGCCGGAGGCGCTGGTCTTCCGGCTTATCGCGGGGGTCGCCGAATCTCTCCAGGCCATCCATGCCGCCGATGTCGTGCACCGCGATCTCAAGCCATCCAACGTGCTGCTCGCCCAGGACGGTCCGCGTGTGATCGATTTCGGGATCGCCAGGGCGCTGGAGGCGGCCTCGCTGACGCGCAGCGACATCATGATGGGCTCCCCCGACTTCCTGGCACCCGAGCTCGTCCTTGACCTGCCCATATCCCCGGCGCTCGATGTGTTCGCTCTCGGCTCGCTCGCCGTCTACGCGGCGGTCGGCAGGCCACCCTTCGGCAGCGGCAACCTCGCGGCTGTCGCGCACCGCGTGGTATACGAGCCCCCGAACCTGGAGGGCTGTCCGGCGCGGCTGCTCACCTTGATCGAGGCCTGCCTCGAGAAGCGCGCGGAGGATCGGCCCCCGCCGGGCCGGATCATCGAATTCTGCGCGGCACACGCGGCCGAGATGCCCGACTCCAGCCAGCCCTGGCTGGAGTGGGGCCTGACGCGCCGCGCAGCAGTAGCCGGGTTCACGGACTCCGAGCTGGCTACAGCCCAGACCATCGATCCCGAGGACGGGACCAGCGGAAATGCCGACGAGGGGCAGACGGGGGCCGAAAAGGCGGGCGTCGCGAAGGCGAAGAAGCGGCATTTCCGTATCGGCGCCGTCCTGACCGCCACCGCCTTGGCCGCCGTCGCGGTCAGCGCGACAGCGGTCACCGCACATCTCGCGTCCTCGAGTAACTCCTCAAGCAACACTCCTCTCGGTAACACCGACCGCAGAACTACCACCAAGCGTCATCCAGTCGCCCCCGCTATTAGCAAAACCGCCGGAACCTCTCCGTCCGCGATGCGGGTCACCCACTCCGCCACCCCCGCGCACAGTTCCGCCGCTCCCTCGCTATCGCCGTCGCTCGCTCCTGTGGTTCTCCTGTCTCAGGGGCACCCCGTCACCGCGTCGTCGGTACAGGGTTACCCGTGGGCGGCGGCTAACGCCGTCGATGGAAATCTCAATACCCGCTGGTCAAGCGCCTGGAGTGACCCCCAATGGCTTGAAGTCGACCTCAGGGCGATACATGCTATCCGTGAGGTCATCCTCTACTGGGAAAACGCCTACGCCACAGCCTTCCAGATTCAGACCTCCGACAACGGCACGACATGGATGAATATCTATTCAACGACGACGGGTACCGGAGGCGAACAGATGATTGTGGCGAACGGCACGGGCCGTTACGTTCGGATGTACGGCACTCACCGGAACACGAGCTATGGGTACTCACTGTGGGAATTCCAGGTCCTCGGCAGCTGACCATGCTCTGCTCATTCCTCCAGCGCGCGAGACTCAAAGTGCCTGGCATCTCTTGGCCCGTGGTTAAGTTCACGATGCAAAAGTGAAGCTACCGCTGTGGCGTTTTGTGGGCGTCGTGACGGACGCGAGGCTAGTGAATGACGGCTCGCGATGTCGTAGCGCGGGCCGAGATCGCGGGAGGTTATCCTTCAGTGCATGGACACGGCCGACAGCCAGCGGGTTCCGGGCGCTCGCTATAGGCGGCCGTATGCCGTCCCGGAGAGACTGGACCTGCTACAGGGCCCTTCGTCCGGCACTGTTCACCTGCCGTCGCACCTGGACTGGTCAGGGAACGCGGTCTACGACCTCGATGCGCCGGGCAGGGTTGTTGATCTCTACCGCGCCGTCCTGATCGAGGCGGCCGCTCCTCAGGATCTGTACGCGTACCTGGATGAGAAGGTCCTCGGGCGGCTGTGGGCGCTGCTGTGGCTCCCGGCACAGCTCAGAAAGGCGTGGGAGCAAAGGTTCCGGTCCTGGCCGAGATCAGCCACGGCTTTGACCGGCTGCTGTTCGCCGACGCTCTCGGGGCGCTGACGCAGATCACGGACGCCGCGTTCGCCGAGTACGGCACGGATCCAGGCATGATCGCTGACATGCGCAATCGTTTCGCCCAGTGGCGGCGTGGGCTTCTCGCCGCTGGGACCAGCTAGATCGCTGGCTCACCGGCGCGATGAGACTCAGAACGCCTGTCGCGTTCCAGTCCGTGATCAGAATTCACGACGCAAAAGTGAAGTTACCCTCGGCGCTCCCCTCAGCACCCGCAGCGTCCTGCTCGACGTCAGCTACCGCGACACCATCCCCGACACCATCCGCCGCGCCGTCATCCTCCGCGTCGCCCTGCCCTCAACCGACGCCCGCGACCGACAAGCACCACACCGGCCGCGGGCGCCAGCACGCCCAGGCACCGGTCCCGCGCGCGCGGCGTATCTCTAGGGTGAGGGCTATGAAGTTCTCGCTATGGCCCGACAACGACCGTCCGCCCGCCGAGCTCCTGGACGAGGTGCGCGCGGCCGAGGACGCCGGCTGGCACGGCGTCTGGCTGGCCGACCACTACATGCCCAACACCGGGGACGCGACGCCCGCGCGGGGTGACGCGTACGAGGTCTGGGGGCTGCTGCCGGCCCTGGCGGCGGTCACCGAGCGGGTCCGGATCGGGACCCTCGTATCGCCCACCTCGGTCCACCACCCGGCGCTGCTGGCCAAGCGCGCGGCCACCATCGACCGGCTCTCCAATGGCCGGATGGTGCTCGGCCTCGGGGCGGGCTGGCAGATCAACGAGCACCACGCCTACGGCATCGAGCTCGAGCGGCCGGGCAGGCGGGTGAGCCGGTTCGAGGAGGCGATCACGATCGTCCGGTCGATGCTCAGCCAGGACTCGACCACCTTCGACGGCGAGTTCTACCACTTCACCGACGCCCCCTGCGACCCCAAGCCGGTCCAGTCGCCGCTGCCCATCCTGGTCGGCACCCGCAGCCCGCGGATGCTCGGCATCACCGCGCGCCAGGCGGACGAGTGGAACACCTGGGGAGCCCCTGAGCAGGCCGGCGTCCACCGGGCGGCGCTGCTGGCGGCCTGCGACAAGGCCGACCGCGACCCGGCCACGATGCGGACCTCGGTCAACGCCTTCATCAACCTGGGCGCGGGCGCGCCCCCGGCCGGCCGGGCCACGCTCTCCGGTTCGGCCTCGGCCGTGGTCGATCAGCTCGGGCAGTACGCCGAGCTCGGCTTCGACGAGTTCATCCTGCCCGACTGGAACTTCAGCCCGGACACGCGGGCCGACACCCTCGCCAGGATCAAGACCGAGGTCCTAGACCAGCTGCCGGCCTGACCGGTCCCCGCGCGCCCGCCCGGCCGTGCCCGAGAAGGGCGACGGCACGGGCGGCCGCGCGGATCGGCCCGGATCAGGTCGCGGCCAGCGTCCACAGGTGGTCGGGGGTGCCGTTGTCGGTCCACTGCAGCACCTGGGCGCCGGAGGCGGTGCTCTCGCCATTGACCCCGAGCATCAGCCCGCTGTTGTAGTTCTCGATCTTGTACTCGCCGCCGCCCTCCGAGATGACCTGCCAGAGGTGGTCCGAGGTGCTGTTGTTGGTCCAGATCAGCGCGTCGGCGCCCGCGGTGATGCTCTCGTTGGAGACGCCGAGCAGCAGCCCGCTCGCGTTGTTCTCGATCTCGTAGTAGTTGGAGCCCTCAGGGACCAGGGTCCAGTCCTGGGTGCTGCTGCTGTCCGCGGTCGCCTGGACCGCCAGCGTCCCCGCGGCGGTGCCGCTGCCGCTGGTGTCGAGCCTGAGGCCGCTGTGCACGTTGGTAATCGTGTAGCCGCCGGACAGCGCCGGGCTGCTGCCCGGGGTGACCAGCAGGTGGTAGCCGTTGGCGGCGTTCATGGAGCTGACCGGGACGGTTATCGAGCCGCCGCTGATCGTGTAGTTACCGCTGGAGATGATCAGCGGGCCGTCGTCGGCGGTGGTGCGGCCGGCCGAGACCGTCTGCTCGAGCACGACGTGGGCGGTCGAGCCGAAGGCGGACAGCGCGCTGAGCCCGTTGACGGTGACCGCGGTCGTGCCGCTGTCGCCGCCGAAGATGACGCTGACCTGGTTGCCGGCCGAGTTGACGGAGGCGGCCCCGTCGAGGCCGACCCCGTCGCTGCCGGGCGGGACCACCGTCACCATGTTCCCGGTCATCGCGCCGTACCAGCGGTAGAGCCAGTAGGCGGCGTTGGGGCTGCCGCCGGTGCTGACCAGCGTGTCGCCCAGCGTGCCGTACTCGTTCCAGAAGGCGAGCTCGGCGTTGCTCACCCCCGAGCGCTCGAAGTTGGCGATGTAGCCGACCAGGTCACCGGGGATGCCGACCTGGCTGGACTCGCCGTACTCCTCGATCGCGATCGGGAGCGGGCCGATGCCGAGGCTCGCCTCGATCGACTCGGCGCTGGCGACGTCGGCCGGGATGCTCCCGGCGCCGTCGAGCTCGTGCCAGCTGAGGATGTTCGGCACCGTCCCGCTCGCCTTGGCGGCGGTCAGGAACGTGGTCATCCAGCTCGCGTTGAAGGCCGAGTAGCTCGGGCCCTGGATCACGGCGCTCGAGTCGTCGGCCCTGACCTCGTCGAAGGTTCGGGCCCAGCCCGCGGTGAAGGACCCGGCGGCGGCCGTGTCCCAGGTCCAGTCGGGCTCGTTCCACAGCTCGAACGCGCTGATGTTGCTGTCGCCGGAGGCGACGACGGCCTTGACCTGAGTGTCGACCGCGCTCAGCCAGTTGCTCCAGCTGACCCAGACGTAGGGGAAGTTCGGGTACCAGTCGGGCATCCGCACCACCACCTTCGCGCCCGCCGCCGCGGCTTCCGGCGCCACGACGAGGGCGTCGCCGCCCGGCGCGGACTCGCCGTTCGGCAGCTGCTTGCCGCCCGGCGCCATCTGGACGAAGGTGTTCGGGTGAAACGGCTCGACCAGGCTGTCGGCCGGGTCGGTCGCCGTGTCGAGCCCGTACAGGGCGCCGGAGGCGACGTGGGTGACGGTCCGGTAGGGCGAGTTGGCGTCCACCACCAGCGTGGACGTGGCGGAGGCGGTGGACGAGGTCGCCGCCGCGCCGACGGCGGCGGCGGCGAGCACGACAGCGGTTACGGCGAGCCGGACGGTAATCGGCCGCAGGCGGGATTTGGACATCAATGTCCTCCTCTAGGTACAGGAACCTGCCGGGGGCATGGGGGGCGGGAGCCCCCCATGCTGGATCCCAGGGAATGGTGCGATGGCCATCGCGGTGCTTGGAATGTAAGCCGCCCCAGTCGGGTCGTGCAATACCCCGGAACAATCGAATCGGTTCTCTTACGTTCGACTACATCACGCGCGATCAATCGACGGCACCGCCTGAAGTCGAGCTGAAATGCCTGACACGCTTGGCTTTCAGCGGATCAGCTGGTTTCCGATATCGATTCCGGACGCATCGCCACCGGCCGCCCAATCGATCGAATCGGTTCGAATACCACGCTGGCCGTCCGCCCTGGAACGCCAGTGAGCGCGGCGCCCCCGCCAAGCGGGGCGCCGCGCTCACTGGGTAACCGGTTACCTAGCTCACTGCACGACGGAATACACGAAGGTGGCCGTCCCTGATACTCCCTTCGTGTCGGTCGCCGTCACCGTCACCGTGTAGGTCCCGAGGGTGGTGCCGGAACCGGAGATCGTGCCGTTCGACGCGATCGAGATGCCGGGCGGCAGCCCGGTCGCGGTGAAGGTGAGGGTCTGGGCCGAGTTGGAGTCCACCGCCGACATCGGGAGCGAGACCGCCGTGCCCTTCGGGCTGCTGTAGCCGAAGGGGTTGACGACGCCGACCGTCTCCGCGCCCGGCACGCCCGAGTTCGCGGTGACGTTCGCGCTGACCGCGGTGTTGGCGGCCGAGGTGCCCGCGCCAGAGGTACCCGCCGCGACCTGACCGGTCAGGGTCTGGCCGAGGCTGGTCGACCCGCTCAGCGGCAGGCTCGCGGAGGAGTCGCCGACCGAGATCGAGTACGTGCCCGCCTGCGCTTCCCAGGCGTTCGCGGTCGAGGACCACGAGGCCAGGTCGTGGATGTTCAGCGGGAACGTGACCGTGGCACTCGCCCCGGGGCTGAGCGTGACCCGCTGGAAGCCCTTGAGCTGCTCGGGCGGATCGTCGCTGGCGGCCGGGTCGCCGACGTACATCTGCGCCACGTCAGCGCCCGCCACCGATCCGGTGTTGGTGATCTTCGCCGTCACCGTGGCCTGGCCGTTGGCGTTGAACGCGCCGACGGACAGGTTGGAGAACGCGAACTTGGTGTAGGACAGGCCGAACCCGAATGGGAACAGCGGGGTGATGTTCTGGGACTGGTACCAGCGGTAGCCGATATCCACTCCCTCGCTGTAGACCACGCCGGTCGCGGTGCCGGGCCACTGCGCGGTGGTTTGCGCGGGGACCTGGCTGAGGCTGACCGGGAAGGTGACCGGCAGCTTGCCCGACGGGTCGACGGTGCCGAAGATCAGCGCGGCGTCGGCCGCCCCGGTCTCGCCGCCGCCGTACCAGTTCTCGAACACGCCGGCCACGTCGCCGAGCCACGGCATGACGACCGGGCCGCCGCTGTTGATGACCACGATCGTGTTCGGGTTGGCCGCGGCCACATCCGCGATCATCGTCTCGTCCGCGCTGGACAAGTCGAGCGACGTCAGGTCGCTCTCCTCGCCCTCCGGGAGGTTGACGAAGACGATCGCGTCGGTCGCGCCCTGCGCCGCCGTGACCGCCGCGGGGATGTCGGTCGTGCCGTTGTCATCGCCCGCCGTGTAGGTGACGGTGACGTTCGACCCGACCGCGTCCTGGATCCCGGTCAGCGGCCAGACCGTGTTGGAGCTGTCGACCCCGCCGCTGCCGCCGCCGGCCAGCTCGACCGCCGCGCCGCCGTCGGTGCCGATCACCGCGATCGTCTCCTTGGCGGCCGGGTTCGGGTTGAGCGGCAGCAGCCCGTTGTTCTTGAGCATGACCGTCCCCTCCTCGCCCAGTTCCAGCGCGGTCTGCTGGTGCGCCGCGGTGGTGACGGTGGCGGAGAGCGAGCCGGTCTGCGGGTTGTCGAAGTCGCCGAAGGCGAACAGCTGGGTCAGGATCTCCGACACCAGCGAGTTGACCGTCGTCTGGCTCAGCGTGCCGGCCGCGAGGGCGGCGGTGATGTCGCTCGCGTCGGAGAACGGCATCGCGACCGCCATCCCGGCGTTGGCGTCGCCGACCGCGGAGCCGGCCGCGCCCCAGTCGGAGGTGACGAAGCCGCCGTAATTCGCCTGCTCGTAGAGACCGTCCTGGAGCAGGTCGGCGCTCTCGCACGAGGCGGCGTT
>Ga0302178_10004231_pt1 | contig 10493 bp, 10 predicted proteins | sample I_Palsa_E1_3_FD_198790 | JGI IMG/M metagenome (GOLD analysis project Ga0302178, IMG submission 198790) | Peat permafrost microbial communities from Stordalen Mire near Abisko, Sweden - I_Palsa_E1_3 | ecosystem: Environmental > Terrestrial > Soil > Palsa > Peat permafrost | place: Sweden... | reverse complement strand
TCCCACATGGATCGCCCATAGCGATAGACTCGCCACCACAATCCAAAGCGTAATTCCCTGTACCATCGGCCTCACGCCTACTTCTTTCAGCGTCTCTCTTGTAATGCCGGTGCCAATCAGGAACAACACCACGGTCAAGGCTGCACGCCCTAACCGGTTAAGAGCTGAAAACAGTGGCACCGTCTGGGGTATATAACGAGGCAGATAACTCGCCGCCATTGCCGCAAAACAGAAGTAAAGAATGAACCAAGGCCACGCCACCTTCGCCTTACTCTTCTTCAACATCGCCGTAGCAATCGCCAGCGGCACAATCCACAAGGCCCGCGCCAGCTTCACCGTCGTTCCTACCGCCAGTGCCGTTGGCCCATACTTCGCGCCCGCGCCCACCACCGAACTCGTATCATGAATTGCCAGCGCCGCCCACAAACCAAACTGCGTCTGCGAAAAGTTCATCAGGTGTCCGATCAACGGAAACAGCAGGAGCGCCACTGAGTTCAACACGAACACCGTCCCCAGCGAAACCGCCATCTCCTCTTCATTCGCATTCAGCACCGGCCCCATCGCCGCAATCGCACTCCCTCCGCAGATCGCAGTTCCAAAGCTGATCAGCAGCGACTGCGTCTTTCCTACCTGCAGCAGCTTGCCCAGCGCCACACCCAACGCCAGAGCAAACGTAATGCTGATCGCCGTATACATAAAACCCGACGCACCGGCGTGCACCACTTCCTTCAAATTCATCCCAAAACCTAAACAAACTACTGCCGCCTGCAGCAGAAATTTCGACAGGTTTCGCCCCTCTCCATGAATGGTATGCACCATACTCAGGCCAAACGAGAGCCCCGCTGCCAGTGCGAGCGGAGGCCCAATCAACCCGCTAGCCGAAACGATAATTCCTATATAAAAGAGATTCTTCTTCCACATGCTTAGAGCATGCCCTTTTCTATAGAGTCAGTCGAGACACAGTTTCCAATCTCCGATAAGTATTACTTATCGCCCTCATCATCTAATTTGAACCAGACGTTCCCGCCGCAAACCGCCGAAACGCGGCCGCCGCACCTGTCATCTCAGCGCCCGCCAGCCACGCAAAGCTGAAATCCCGCCGTATCTCCAGCCCTTTCACCGCAACCACCTTCACGGTACCAAGCCGCAGAGCCTTTCCTAACGCCCATAGCGAAACAAACCCCACTCCCAGCTCCGCCTCCACGCCAGAGATAATCGCCTCTGTCGAATCCAGCTCCATCGCCACCTGCAACGACCGCAGCGGCAACCCCAGCTTCTTCAAGGCCCGCTCCACCACCCGCCGCGAACCCGAACCCCGCTCCCTCAGCAGCAACGGCACCTTCGCCAGTTCCTTCCGTTCAATCGCCGCGCCCTTCCGCGTAACCCACGCATGGTCCGGACTTACAATCAGCACCATCTCATCCTGCGCCATCCGCTCGGTCTTCACCTCCCGGCGCATCGCCGGACCCTCGATGATCCCCAGCGAGATTTTTTTCTCCGCCACAGCTTCCACAATCTTTTCCGTATTCCCACTCACTAGCGAAAGCTTCACCTGCGGATACTGTTTCAAAAACGCACCAAGAATCCGTGGCAATAAATACTGTGCCACCGTCGTCGAAGCACCCAGCCGCAACTCCCCCACGGTCTCGTCGTTCAGAGCCGAAAGCGCCCGCCGCGCCTCCACCATCGTCTCAGCCGCAGCACTCGCATACTTCAGCAATACCCGTCCTGCCTCGGTCAGCGAGATCTGACTCCCATGCCCCGCACCTCGTGCCCGGTCAAATAATTGCACCCCAGACTCTTCCTCGAGAGCCCGCACATGCTGACTCACCGCCGGCTGGCTTAGATGCAGCGCCTCCGCTGCCTTGCGAAAGCTCAACTCCTCCGCCACCGCCCGAAACACCCTCAGCCGAAAATTCTCCAAGCCATCTCCTCGCCGAACCTAACCCGCCACCCATCAGCATAAGCCCAACCGATAAAATCAATTCACCCCGTGCCCATCAACGAAGATCCCATCCCGTCCGACACAACGCCGCGCAGCAACCCACTCGCCTTCCTTCGCCCCTCCGCAACCCACAGCGCCTTCTCCGCCACCCTCTTGCTCATGCTTTCGACGGTGCTCTCCGGTGTTCTCGCCCTCGTCCGCATCAAATACATCAACTCCCTCTTCGGCGCCGGCGTCGCGCAGGACGCCTACCGCGCAGCCTTCAAGCTTCCCGACTTGCTAGCCTACTTCCTCATCGGCGGCGCAGCCTCCATATCCCTCATCACCGTCCTCAACCGCTATCGCGAATCCGGCGACGAAGAAGGAGGCGACCGCGCCCTCTCCGTCATTCTCACCACCATGCTCATTGTCCTCGGTCTCGGCGTCCTGCTGGACGAAATCTTTGCTCCGCAATACGTCCTGCTCGCCAACAAAGGCTTTCGCAACGACCCGGCCAAAATCGCTCTCTGCACCACCATGACGCGCATCATCATTCCCGCGCAGTTGTTCTTCTTCATTGGCAGCGTCATGAGTTCGCGTCTGCAAGTCCGCAAAATTTTTCTTTATCAAGCCTTTACCCCGATCATTTACAACGCCGGAATCATCCTTGGCGCCGTCTTCCTCCACCGGCAACTCGGCGTCGCCTCGCTCGCGGTCGGCGTCTTTGCCGGCACCTTCGTCGGCTCCGCTGTCCTCAATTCCCTCGGGGCCCTTCGCACCGGTCTCCGCTATCGCCCCATCATCGGCTTCCGCGATCCCGCATTCCTCGAGTGGCTCAAGCTCTCACTCCCGCTCATGATCGGCGTCTCCCTGGTCATGTTCGACGGCATCTTCCTCAACTACTACGCCTCACTCCGCGACGGCGGCATCACCCTCATCGGCAACGCCAAAGACCTCTTCAACGCCCCCTTCAACGTCATCGGCCCCGCCGCAGGAGCCGCCTCGCTCCCCTTCTTTGCCTCGCTCTTCCAGCAAAAGCGCCTCGCCGACTTCTCCCACTCCGTCTCGCGCTCCGTCTCGCGCCTCTTCTCCGTCGGCATGATCGTCTCCTCCTGGATGATCGCCCTCGCCCCTTGGTTGATGGATCTCTTCCGCGGCGGCAAGTTCAACCGTGCCGACGCCGCGGCCACCACACACCTCTTCAGCGTCCTCGCTATCACACTCGCCATCTGGGCCGTGCAGGGAATATACGCACGCGCCTTCTATGCCGCCAGCAACACCCGCACCCCAGCGATCACTGGCACCCTCATCACCTTGCTCTCGATCCCCATCTACGCCACTCTTTTCCATACCTTCAACCTCGAAGGCCTGGCAATCGCTTCCGACGTAGGTATCCTCGCTCAGACAGCATCGCTCGCGTACCTGCTCCACCGCAAAAGACTAGTAGACCTTCACCACCTCGAGTTCGCCGAGCTAGGCCGAGCCCTCCTGGCCGCCCTATTGGCCTATGCCGCCACCGCCACGGCGGCACACTTCCTGCCACCCGTTTCAACCCATCCAAAGGACGCCCTCACCATCGCAGCCGCCACTATCGCCTGGGCTATCGCTGCATACCTCACGCTGACGGCAACCGGCTCAACCCTCCCCAACCAAGTTCTCCGCCGCAAGCAGAAAAAGTAAAATCCGACCACTGGTCGGGCCAAAAAAGATCATTCCCCCAAACAAGGTATACGAACCACGGAGTGGACGCTCCACACGCAGTGGACCGTCCGGCAAGACAAGGTAACCCTACTTCGCATCCTCATACTCTTCATTCCAAGCCGCCTGAATCGCCTCTAAAATTCCCTCACTCGACTTTGCAGGATCGCCAACAAACCCATTCAGCCCCGTCACATACTTGTGCAGGTCCGTAAACCGCACAGAGTATGGCTCGATCTCCGGATACTTCTCCTGCAACTGAATCCCAATCTCTTCCGCATTCGTCCAATCGAACTCAAACGCCATAACGTCCCCCGATAAACTAATCTCAGGACAGCGAAGAGCCGCCCACGTAAAAGACTACAAGAAATCCGCAACAGTTTTATGGCGCACAACCACCAAACCGAGACACCTTGGTCCGCATCCCTCCTCCGTCGAGACCTGAACGCCCGCGCCCAGTACCTCGCCATCGCTGGCAATCTCCTCCACGAGCAAACCACCGGCTCCGAACCTAGCATTATCTTCGGCCATGAAAAGCTAGCCGAACAAGACCGCCACGGCAACTTCCATCCTGCCAGTTACGCTGCCATCTGCGCGAATCCTGCCTGGTCCCACCGCCTCACCAAAGTCCACACCGCCCACCGTCGCGTTCGCGCAAGAGCCGACTGGCAATGGATGGAGCTAGACTGCGCCAACAGCTCCGACGCACTCCTGATGAACCTCTTCTGCCACCCCTTGGTCTTCTCCGACGGACACATCAATACTGCCGTAGCCAATCTGCTCGGCGTCCCTTCAAACGCCCTACCCAACTTCGGCATTCATCCTGGCGTGCCGCTGAAAAAACCGCGCTCCAGAAACCGAAAGAAAACAACGCGCTCCATCGCGCAACCAGATACCGCATCGCTCTTCAACGAAGCCGTCATCCCGGAGACACCACAGCCGGACGAATCAAACCTCAAAGACCGCACCGAGATCGATCTCCAACTAGACTCACTCTTCGTCGAAGCCAAGCTAACCGAATCCAACTTCCAGGCTGCAGGCCCTCGCCTCATCGAGCGCTACCGCGATCTCGAAACCATCTTCGATGTCGAGCGACTCCCCAGCAAAATCATCACACCCGCAGCAACCCACCCCGCCACAGAAGACTTCTCCGACCTCGAAGAACCCCCGAGCAACCCCACAGCGCCATCCCCAATAGCTAAGAGTTCACGAACAATCATCCAAGGCTACCAGCTCATCCGCAACGTCCTCGCCGCCTTCGCCTCCGACGCATCCTTCTGTGTCCTCTGCGATGCCCGCCGTCACGACCTCATCGAAACCTGGTACGCAATCCTCTCCGCTGTCCATTACCATAGCTTCGCCTGGCGTCTCAAGCTCCTCACCTGGCAGGAACTAGCCGCAGTTCTCCCCGAAGACCTGCAAAGCTTTCTCGAAACAAAGTACGGAATCATCCCAGCCTGAAGGCTGACAGAGAAACCCGCTAAGCCCCAGGCCCATGCGAAGGCTTGCCTTCCTGCACATAGTTCCGATTCCACTTCGGAATCTCCACCACATACGTTCCCGGCTTCTCAATCACCGCCTGACATCCAAGCCGCGAGTTCAGCTGAATATCCGCAGCCGTCTCCATCCTATCCAGTTCCAGATCCTCAGCCTCGCTAATTCCGGTCGCACCTTCCTTCACGTGGATATGGCACGTCGTGCAAGCGCAAACCCCACCACACGCATGATCGAGAAAAATATTGTAGTTCTCCGCCACATCCAGAAACGACATCGGCAATCCATGTCCCTCATACGGCAGCGTGTCGAACGGGAACTCCACCGTCCTGCCCTCAGGCAAAAACGTCACGCGAACCATTCCCTCGCCCGCAGGCTTCGACAGATCTACAGCTTCAGCAACCTTCTTGGTCTCATTCATTGTTCAGTCTTCCGTTGACTCTCCGGCCGTAGCCTCTTCGTTAGTGGATTCTTCAATCCTCGTCTCAGCATCCGCATCAGTATGCGAGCTGGTCACCTGCGCCTTCGCAAACGGATGCGGCGCCGTAGGTCCTACTCCTATGCTCTCACCTGCGGCTTCCATCGTCTTGCCCTGCATCGCGCCGGAGACCGCGTTATCCATCATCAACTCCGCAAACCGCCGCGTCGCCTTATCCAGCCGCTCGATACCAGAGCGAATCACCTTGTACTCGCCACCCGGCACCGCAGCCTCTAAAAACGAAACCTCCGTCGCAATCTTTTCAATCTCAACACTCGTCAACATCTGCCACGCAGCATGGCCCTTACCCTTCTTCACCGCAGTCAGAATCGTCTCGGCCTCATTCTTTGCCTCGATCGTCTGCCGCTCCTGAATATCGGTCTCCGCGTTGTCAAACGAGTCCAGAATCATCGTCTCCACCTGCTCGTCCGTGAGCCCGTAAGTAGGCTTCACCTCAACCTCAGCCTCCTTGCCGCTCCTCTGCTCTCGCGCACTCACATGCAGAATCCCGTTCGCATCGATCAGAAACTTCACCTCGATACGCGGCAACCCCGCCACCATCGGCGGAATCCCCTTCAGATCAAACCGAGCCAGCGAACGGCAATCCTTCGCCAGCTCCCGCTCACCCTGCACCACGTGGATCGCAACATTCGTCTGCCCATCCACGCCCGTCGTAAAGTGCTCCGTCGCACTTGCCGGAATCGTCGAATTCCGCTGAATAATCTTCGCCACCACGCCACCCAGCGCCTCAATCCCCAGCGAAAGCGGAGTCACATCCAGCAACAGCAAATCCTCCGTCGCAGCCGACCCTCCCGCCAGAATCTGTGCCTGCACCGCGGCACCAAGCGCCACCACCTCATCCGGATTCAGCTCCGTATGCGGCTTCTTCCCGCGAGCCTTCATCTCAAACAAATCGTCCACCAGCGCGCGCACTGCGGGAATCCGCGTGGATCCACCCACCAGTACAACCTCATCAATTTGCGCCGCAGACAAACCTGCATCCTTCAGCGCCTGCTTGCAAGGCCCAGCCGTCCGCGCAATCACTCCAGCGATCAACCCCTCAAACTGCTCCCGCGTAATCTCTCGCAGATATCTCTTCCCGCTCGGAAGCAAAACATCCAGCTTCGTCGAGTCGGCAGTCGACAGTGAAATCTTCGCATCAATCACCGCCTTGCGAACCGCCTGCACTGCCTCGCCATTTCCGCGAACATCCTCGCCCAGATCTCCGGCAATATCATCCAACGCAATCGCAATCATCAGGTTGTCGATATCGTCTCCACCCAGGTGCGTATCGCCCCCTGTCGCGACGACCTCAAAGATCCCCTCATGCAGCTTCAGAATCGACACATCAAACGTGCCCCCGCCGAAGTCATAAACCGCAATCAAACCGTCCTTGTTTTTATCCAGCCCATAAGCCAGCGCCGCCGCCGTAGGCTCATTCACCAGGCGCAGCACCTCCAGTCCGGCAATCCGCCCCGCATCCTTCGTAGCCTGCCGCTGAGCATCGTTGAAGTAAGCCGGAACCGTAATCACCGCCTTCGTCACCGGCCCGCCAAAAAACCTCTCCGCATTCTTCTTCAGCTGCTGCAGCACATAAGCAGAGATCTCCGGTGGAGTCAGCATCAACCCTCCCACACTCACCTTCAGCACCTCGCCCGGCCGCAGCCCCTCCGTCAGCTTGAACGGAAACAGCTTCAACTCCCCCTGCACATCCTCGATGTCCCTTCCCATCAACCGTTTAGCTGAATAAACCGCACTCGCAGAGTCCGCCATCAGCGTCCCACGAGCTGCATTCCCCACAACCACCCCGTCATCAGTCCAAGCCACCACCGACGGCACCAGCCGCTCGCCGTCCTCGCCGGGAATCACCACCGGCGTACCCCCCTCCATAAATGCCACCAGGGAGTTCGTGGTACCCAGATCAATCCCTACAACCCGTTCCTCAGCCATCGCTTCAAATCCTCTATTAGTCCATCTTCTATTGTCCTACAATCGCACCACTAGCAGCGCCACCCACGGCCATCTCCTTCAGATGTGCCACAACCCGAGGCAGATGCATGCTTTACCTTGAGCACATTCCCCATCCCGCCCTCGCACCCTTCATCAAAGCCCTCTGGTACGTCCGCGACCCTCACGCCACCCACCGCCACGAGCGCGTCCTCCCCACCGGCCGAGCCCAGATCGTTCTCTCCCTCGCCCGCGACTACCTCACCGACGCCAACAACTTCGCCAGCCCCTTCGACCATTCCCCCGCCGGCATCTTCCTCGGCATCTACTCCCGCTACCAGCAGATCGACGCCATCGACTTCACCGAGCTCATCGGCGTCGTCTTCCATGCCGGCGGCACCGTGCCCTTCTTCCCTGATAACTCCAGCATCTTCACCAACTGCGAAACCTCGCTCGACGATCTGTGGGGCCGCGCCTCCCAGAACCTCCGCAACGAGCTCCGCGAAGCCCCAACGCCCGAACAAAAATTCGCCCTTCTCGAATTCGCACTGCTCACACGCCTCTCTTTGACCAAACACCAGCAGCGCGATCCCGTCCTCGACTACGCCCTCACCCATCTCCACGCCTCACCCGGCACAACCACCATCGCCGAGCTCACCCGCACCACCGGTCTCAGCCCCCGTCGCCTCTCCGAACGCTTCAACCAGCAGGTCGGCATCTCCCCCAAGCTCTATTGCCGCATCCAGCGCTTTCAGCAAGCCCTCCAACTCATGCACCAGGGCGCCGACGTCCGCTGGGCCGACCTCGCCCTCACTTGCGGCTACTACGACCAGTCTCACTTCGCTAACGACTTCCGCGCCTTCTCCGGCCTCAGCGCCTCCGACTACTCCACCACCAACCGTATATGGGCCAATCACATCCCCATAGACTAGCGACCAACCGGGAGGGCAACCCGAAAGGATATACATGTCACAAAGTGACCGCACTCCGCGCAGGCGGCCCGTCTGGCAGGATATTTCCCTCTAGTACGCCGATTTTTCCAATACCACTCCACCACCCGAATGGCATCCTTCCAACCATGAATACTCAAATCAACACCACTCACTCCACCATCATCCCGAGCCTCCGCTACCGCGACGCGCTCGCCGCTATCGAATGGCTCGTCACAGCCTTCGGATTCAACAAACAAGCAGTCTTCGTTGCCTCAGACAACAAAACCGTGCAACATGCTCAACTCACCTTTGGCGGCGGCATGATCATGATTGGCTCCGTCGACAACGGTGGCGAAGCAAGCAAGTTCATGGTTCAACCCGACGAGATAGGCTTTCGCGAAACTCAGGGCGCCTACCTCGTAGTCCCTGACGCCGATGCCGTTTACGCCACCGCAAAGGCCGCAGGAGCCGAGATGGTCATCGACATCCGTGACATGGACTACAGTGGCCGCCACTTCTCCTGTCGCGACCTCGAAGGCCACACATGGGGTATCGGCACCTACGATCCCTGGGCTCCCGAACCAGAACAATCAAAAGCCAAAGAGCCCGCCACAGAAAATGCAGGTAGATGACCGACAAACAAGATGACCAATACGAATTGGTGGAAGCCACGCCAAACTCCGACGACTACAGGCAGCTTCGCATCGCAGCAGGACTAAGCCCAAAGAGCGCAGATGCCGCAGCCGCTGGACTCCCCAACACCATTTATGCCGTCGTCATCCGCAAAGACGGCGAAGCCGTCGGCATGGGCCGCATTGTCGGTGATGGCGGCCTTTTCTTCCAGATCGTCGACATCGCCGTCGACCCGAAACACCAGAAGCGCGGCCTAGGAAAACGCATTGTCAGCGCTCTCGTCGATTACCTTCACAAGACCGCACTCCCCGGTGCCTACATAAGTCTCATCGCCGACGGCGAAGCCCATCGCCTCTACTCCCTCTTCGGCTTCAAGCCTACGGCACCTCTCTCCATCGGAATGTACCTTCACCTCAAATAACGAAAGAGCGATCACCGAGCTACAGGAGCAACAATCGGCCATCAGCCTGAGAAAAAAGAACTCTAGCGTCCACCCCCGCCTATCGTGATACCGTCTCCTGATGGAATTAAACCCCTACGCAAAATACCTCGACGGCCACGACCCCATCCCGGTCCTCACCAGCACTTCCGAGCGTCTCCACGCCCTCACTGCCGGTCTCTCCGGCGCGCAGATCAACAACCCGCCAGCCCCCGGCAAGTGGAGCATCTGCAACATCATCGCCCACCTCGCCGACACCGAAACCGTCTTCTCTTTCCGCCTCCGCCAAACCCTGGCCGCCCAAACCGACCAACCCCACCACATCATCCAGCCCTTCGATCAGGACGCCTGGGCGCAACGCTACGCCGTCTACCATATCGAGCCCGCACTCGCTCTCTTCCAGGCCATGCGCAACTGGAACCTCCTCTTCCTCGCCACCATATCCGACGACGAGCGCCACCGCCCCGCCACCCACCCCGAGCGCGGCACCATGACCCTCTGGACCATCGTCGAAACCATGGCCGGTCACGACATCAACCACCTTCAGCAGCTTGAACGCCTCACCGCAAACAAAAGCTAAACTTCAAACTCCTAACCAGCCACGCGGCGAGTGGTGCGAACACGCCGCACGCTCTCGCCCGCATACTCAACCGACTCCGCTGCATCGATTCGCGCAATATAACCATCCGGACGAATCAGAATCCTTCCCTCAGGCGTCTCCAACTCCGTCGCATGCGTGCCCCGCATCTGCGTGAAGAGCTGACTGCCATCATCAAGCCGCATATCTGGCATCCGATCACCTGCATGCAAACCGCCCAGCGGCCCACCCGTCGAGAACGGACTCGTTCTGTAGTGCAGCGCAAGTTGATTTGTCGCTTCGCCGCGTTTGAGCGACTTGGTCTGAAGCAGTCGTTTGCTCAAACCAAGCACCGCTGCTGCAATCGGCAG
>Ga0302178_10004228_pt1 | contig 10496 bp, 10 predicted proteins | sample I_Palsa_E1_3_FD_198790 | JGI IMG/M metagenome (GOLD analysis project Ga0302178, IMG submission 198790) | Peat permafrost microbial communities from Stordalen Mire near Abisko, Sweden - I_Palsa_E1_3 | ecosystem: Environmental > Terrestrial > Soil > Palsa > Peat permafrost | place: Sweden... | reverse complement strand
AATTGCTAGATGCACGACTTTTGTGGCGGCGCGCCACGGGGTTTCTGGCTGCTCCGAGCGCGGCGCGAGAAGGCGCGCGGCTACTCAGCAGCTACAACAACAGCAGCAGCCCGCGACGCGGCACAGATCAACTGCACGGCGACTGGTGAGCATGAGCTCGACGCGGGCGGACACGTCATGCAGCTTACCCAATGGCGACGTCATGAAGCCAACAGCGGGGTCAGCGCCGATCGCAGGTCATCGGCTTTCGGGACACCCGTGGCGCGGTACTGCTGCCGGCCGCCGGCGTCGAAGATGAACGTGGTCGGCAGCGACAACACCGAAAGACGCCGCGCGACGCCCGGATTGGCATCCATGTCGATCTCTACGTGCGCGACGTCGCCGAGGTCATCGCACACCTGGTTGACGACGCGGCGCACCTGAGTGCACGGCCCGCACCATGAGGCGCTGAAATGCACGACAGTCGGTCCGTCGGCAGACAGGCCCAGGTCGCTGGTGTCGATGTCGTCAGCCGTGTTCGAGCCGGTCGCCCGGACGTCACCGGCCCGGCGGGTCATCAGCCACCCGAGGACGCCGGCCAGCGCCAGCGCCGCCACAACCGCGAGAACTGCGGCAGTCACTGGCCCAACCCCTTCCCGGGCGGGCACGGCCAGATAGTTGAACTCATGCCCGGTTGAACCCGTCGAGGGTGATCGTTAATCCCGTCGTGATGCCCTCGATGATCACGTCCGAACCCCGCGCCCCCTGGGTTGTCGGCGCGACACCGAACGGCAGTCTCTGGTCGGGCAGCTTGCCGGCGAACGCAGCCAGCACTGCGCCGCGCTTGTCGTCGGGAACCCGTCGGTTGGCGGTGTTAGGGCCGGTGAGCACGTCGGTGGGGGTAAACACCAGGGTGGTGTTGTCGTCGCCGGCCATCGACAGGTCGATGGCGACGCTGACCCGCTTATCGAAGTGGGCCGCGAGTGGGGTCCCGCTGAACACCAGGGCGTGGTTACCGGAGATGCCGGATTTGGTAGTACCACCGGAGGCGTCGTTGGTGTCTTTGGCGGGCGCCTCGACCAGCAGGTCGCGGATCCCCAGGTAGCTGCCGAGGTGCCGCGAGTCGATGATAATGCGGCTTTCCAGTTCGCCGACCGGCAGCTTGGCATTTGGTCCGATCAGCCACGACGAGTCGGTCAGGTCGACCGAATGCATGGTGGCCTCGAGCGTGGCCTTGCCGATCACTGGACGCTCGACCGCGGAGGCCTTGATCTCCACATCCTCGTAGCGGTGGCGCATCGCCTGCGGGATGAGCGGGAATGCGATGATCGCGACGAACGGGTCGAAGTCCAGGTGGGCCGTTTCGCGCACTGTGCGGGAGAGCCGATATTCGGCGTAGATGCTGGTCCCGAAGTCGACGCCGGCGGCTGCGAGGAGCACGACCACAACGGTCAGCAACACTGCCGCGGCACCGACCAGCGCTTTACGCATCCGCATATTGTGGCCCACCCGCCCGTTTCGGTGTGCATCGTCACCGCGCCGGTCTGCCTCGTCACCGCGCGAAGGACCAGGCCGCACGCTATCGTTTAATGACCTGGCCGTTAAGCTTCGTATCGCGCGATGAATTTTGGGAGACGCCTTTCCCACGATGCTGGAGGGGCATTCTTGGACCTGCTGCTGTTAACCGCGGAGCCGAATCCGGACGTGGTCCTGCCGTCCTTGTCGCTGCTCGCCCACACGCTGCGCACCGCTCCGCCCGATGTTTCTTCGTTGCTGGAAGCGGGCAGCGCCGACATTTTGATCGTCGACGCGCGGCTGGACCTGCCGGCAGCGCGCGGTCTGTGCCGCTTGCTGGGCTCGACGGGCCGCTCGATCCCGGTGGTGGTCGTGGTTAACGAGGGCGGTTTGGTGGCGGTCAACGCCGACTGGGGTTTGGACGAGATTATGCTCCCCGGCACCGGGCCTGCTGAGATCGATGCCCGGCTGCGACTGCTCATCGGCCGGCGAGGCAACCTGCAGGACCAGGAGGGCGTCGGCAAGATCAGCCTCGGCGAACTCGTGATCGACGAGGGCACTTATACCGCCCGACTGCGTGGACGCCCACTTGACCTGACCTACAAAGAGTTCGAGCTGCTGAAGTACTTGGCGCAGCACGCCGGTCGGGTATTTACCCGCGCGCAGCTGCTGCACGAGGTATGGGGATACGACTTCTTCGGTGGCACCCGCACGGTCGATGTGCACGTACGACGGCTGCGCGCCAAACTCGGACCGGAGTACGAATCGCTGATCGGCACGGTCCGCAATGTGGGCTACAAAGCGGTCCGCCCCACCCGCGGCCGGCCACCGAGCAGCGAGCCCGCCGGCGACGACGATGAGTCCGACTCGGACAATTACCAAGAGCCGCTGGCCGATCCGCTGCACAGCCAGTGACGGCGCCCCAGTGGCGGGCCACGTTGGACACTGATGAGCAGCAGCAGATACGCGAACTCATCACTGCGGCAACTGAATTCGATCTGGTGGCACCCGTCGGCGAACAAGTTCTGCGGGAGTTGGCGAATCACCGCACCGAACACCTCCTGAGCGCCGACGGCGGAACTGGTGGTGCATCCACAAGCCCGCCGGCACGGTATCGGCGCTGCGATGATCCGGGCCGCCTTATCCAAAACCCACGGAGTTAACCGTTTTTGGGCGCACGGGACACGTGAAGCGGCGCAGGCGACCGCTTCGGCGCTGGGTCTGGTGCCGGTTCGGGAACTCGTGCAGATGCGCCGCTCGTTGCGCGACGTCGACGAGCCCGCGCGGCCCGACGGCGTGCGCATCCGCACCTACGCCGGCGCCGCCGATGACGCCGAACTGTTGCGAGTCAACAACGCCGCATTCGTGACGCATCCAGAACAGGGCGGCTGGACCGCTGCCGACCTCGTCGAGCGGCGCGCTGAACCCTGGTTCGACCCCGACGGGTTGTTCCTGGCCTTCGACGAGCAGACGAACACCCTGCTGGGCTTCCACTGGACGAAAGTGCACCCCGAGAAAGCCGGCCTCGGCGAGGTCTACATTGTCGGCGTCGATCCCTCGGCGCAGGGCAGCGGTCTGGGTGGCCTGCTGACGGCGGTGGGCATCGCGCACCTGGCGCGGCGCCTGGCTGGCGCAGACGAACCCACGGTGATGCTCTACGTCGAATCGGACAACACTGCGGCGCTGCGGACTTATCGGCGCCTGGGGTTCAGTCAGTACAGCGTCGACACCGCATACGCACGCGGCGGCGACGCCGTCTGACGTGTTCACCCCGCGTTTACGCCTCCGGCGGGCTCCGTCTACACCTGAGGCATAGTTTCCACCGAAGCCCGACACCCGGCGGGGAGTCGTTCGCGGAAAAAATCAGTGGCGAAAGCGAGACCAGTGAAGCTCGACGCGGTGCGCAGAGCGCTGGCAGCCGCGGCGTCGACGGCGGTGATCGTGGGCATGACGTCGACCGGCTGCGGTAGCGATGACAACCTGCACGGACTCAAGGCGCCGGCAGGCCCGGTGAACTGCGACGGCAAGACCGCGCTGACCGCTGAGGGATCCACCGCTCAGCAGAACGCCATCGCGTTGTTCAACTTGGACTGGGCTCAGCTGTGCCCCGGAAAACAGTTGGTGTACAACCCCACCGGCTCAGGCGCCGGACGTGAGCAGTTCATCGCGCGCCATGTGGATTTTGCCGGCTCGGACTCACCACTGAGCCGCGACCAGATCGAGCCGGCGGCCGAGCGCTGCAACGGAAATCCCGCCTGGCACCTGCCGATGGTTTTCGGGTCGGTCGCGGTTGCCTACCACCTCGACGGTGTCAAGCAGCTGACAGTCAACGCGGACGTGCTGGCCAAGATCTTCAGCGGCTGGATCACCGACTGGAACGATCCGGCCATCGTCAAACTCAATCCCGGCACGAAGCTGCCCGCCACCAGGATCTCGCCGGTCTACCGATCGGACTCCTCGGGTACCACCGACAACTTTCAGAAGTATCTGGCCGCGGCCGCTCCGAACAGCTGGACCCGGGGGACCGGCAGCGAGTTTCAGGGCGGTGTGGGTGAGGGCGCGCAGAAGTCGGCCGGGGTGATCCAGGCCGTGCAGTCTGCGTCCGGTTCGATCGGCTACGTCGAGAAAGGCTTCGCCGATCAAAGCGGGTTGCTGTACGCGCAGATCAACGACGGCAGCGGCCCGGTCGCGCTGACCGAGGACGCGGCCCGCAAGTCCATCGACGGCGCCACCTTCGCCGGTTGGGGAAACGACCTGGAACTGAATCTGAAGTCGATTTACAGCACCAGAGCCGCCGGTGCTTACCCGCTGGTGCTGGCCACCTACGAAATCGTCTGCTCCAAGGGCTACGACCCGGCCACCAGCGCCGCGGTCAGGTCCATGTTGACCGTGGTCGCCGACAACGCTCAAGACGGTCTGGCGGCCGCAGGTTATGTTCCGTTGCCGGATAAATTCAAGAAGCGCTTGATCGCCGCGATCAACGCGATCCGGTGATCGAACGGATTAACCTATGGCCGAAGCTTTTCACTGATGGGAAGACTGTGACGCCGAATCCAGCCGACACCGGTTCGGGTGAGTTCGTCGCCGCGCCTCCGCGCTGGCCGGCCGCCGCCCCGCTGCTGTGGGGCAGCGCCAAACCCAGTCGTGGCGACCGAATGTTCCGGGGTTTGTCCGAAGGGTCGGGCGTCCTGATCGTCGTTCTCATCGCGACGATCGGGCTGTTCCTGCTGATGCGTGCGGTGCCGGCGCTGGCCCGCGACCAGGTGAATTTCTTCACCTATGGCGGCAACTGGGACACCACCAACACCGCGGCGATGCGGTTCGGCGTTTTCGACCTGGTCCAGGTGACGGTTATGGTGGCGCTGTTCGCCCTGGTCCTAGCGATGCCGGTGGCCTTGGGGATCGCGATCTTTCTCTCCCAGTACTCGCCGCGCCGCGCCACCGGACCACTGGCCTACGTGGTCGACCTGCTTGCTGCGGTCCCGTCGATCATCTACGGCGTCTGGGGTCTGTACGTGCTCGCGCCGCAGCTGCGACCGATCGCGACCTGGCTGAATGCGCATCTGGGCGGGGTGTTCCTGTTCGCAACCGGCAACGCCTCGGTGTCCGGCGGCGGCACCATCTTCACCGCTGGGATCGTGCTGGCGGTGATGATCCTGCCGATCATCACCGCGGTCACCCGCGAGGTCTTCATGAAGACGCCGCAAGGCCACATCGAGGCCGCGCTTGCGCTCGGCGCGACCCGCTGGGAGGTCGTCAAGACCGCGGTGCTGCCGTTCGGGCGTTCGGGCTACATCAGCGGCGCGATGCTGGGCCTGGGCCGCGCGCTGGGTGAGACCATCGCGCTGCTGGTCATCCTGCGCGGCACCCAGGCGGCGTTCGGCTGGTCGCTGTTCGACGGCGGCTACACCTTCGCGACCAAGATCGCGGCCACCGCATACGAGTTCAACAACCAGTACAAGGCCGGCGCTTATATCGCCGCCGGCTTGGTGCTCTTCCTGCTCACTCTTCTGGTGAATGCGATGGCGCGTGCGACTGTCGCGGGCAAGGGCACCCGGTGACGTCGATCCTGGACCGGCCAGTCAAGGCGCGGAGATTCACCGGCGTGAGTGTGCGTCGCAGGCTCGTCAATGTCGTTGCGACACTGCTGGTTACATTGTCGGTCGGGGTGGCGCTGGTGCCGCTGATCTGGGTGCTGTACTCGGTAGTGGCCAAAGGATTGGGTGCGGTCAGATCCCTTGAGTGGTGGACGCATTCCCAAGCCGATATGACGGCGTTCATGTCCGGCGGCGGTGCGTACCACGCCATCGTCGGCACTGTGCTGCAAGGCCTGGTTTGCGCTGCCATCTCCATACCCATTGGCGTTTTCGTCGCCGTCTATCTGGTCGAATACGGCCGCGACAGCGCGTTGGGCAAGCTGACCACGTTCATGGTGGACATTCTGGCCGGGGTGCCCTCGATCGTCGCCGCCTTGTTCATCTACGCGCTGTGTATCGCCACACTCGGTTTCCCGCGATCCGGTTTCGCGGTAGCGCTGGCCCTAGTGCTGCTGATGATCCCGGTGATCGTGCGGTCGACCGAGCAGATGCTGCTAATCGTCCCGGTGGAGTTGCGCGAGGCCAGCTATGCGCTGGGCGTGCCGAACTGGAGGACGATCACCAAGATCGTGCTGCCGGCCGGGATGTCCGGCATCGTCACCGGCATCTTGCTGGCGTTGGCCAGGGTGATGGGTGAGACGGCGCCGCTGTTGATCCTGGTTGGCTATTCGCAGGCGATGAACTTCGACATGTTCGGCGGCTTCATGGGCTCACTGCCGGGCATGATGTACGACCAGACCTCGGCGGGCGCGGGTACCGCGCCGATTCCTACCAATCGGCTGTGGGGCGCTGCCCTGACGCTGATTCTGCTGATCGCCGTCATTAACCTGGTGGCCAGGGTCGTCTCGAAATTCTTTGAGCCGGAAAGGATAGGCGGGGGTTCCAGTGGCTAAGCGGTTGGATCTCAAGGACCTCAACATCTTTTACGGCGCGTTCCATGCCGTCGCCGACGTGTCGCTGTCGGTTCTGCCGCGCAGCGTGACGGCATTCATCGGGCCGTCGGGCTGCGGCAAAACGACCGTGCTACGCACCCTGAACCGGATGCATGAAGTCACGCCCGGTGCCCGGATGCAAGGCAGCGTGCTGCTCGACGATGACGACATCTACGGCTCGGGCATCGACCCGGTGGGTGTGCGGCGTGCGATCGGGATGGTGTTCCAGCGTCCAAACCCGTTCCCCACCATGTCAATTCGCGACAACGTGGTGGCCGGCTTGAAACTGCAGGGCGTGCGCAACCGGAAGCTGCTCGACGACACCGCCGAATACGCGCTGCGGGGCGCCAACCTGTGGGACGAGGTCAAGGACCGATTGGATCGGCCCGGTGGCAGCCTGTCCGGCGGTCAGCAACAGCGACTCTGCATCGCGCGAGCCATCGCCGTGCAACCCGACGTGCTGCTGATGGATGAGCCGTGTTCGTCGCTGGACCCGATTTCGACGATGGCGATCGAGGACCTCATCGCGGAGTTGAAGCAGGAATACACCATCGTCATCGTCACGCATAACATGCAGCAGGCAGCGCGGGTCAGCGATCACACCGCGTTCTTCAACCTGGAGGCAGTCGGTAAGCCGGGCCGGTTGATCGAGATCGACGACACCGAGAAGATCTTCTCCAACCCGACCCAGAAAGCCACCGAGGACTACATCTCCGGCCGCTTCGGCTAGCTGGATTTGGCGACGGTCTCGTCCTCGGGAAAGCGGCCGGTCGCCTGGAAGATGACTCGTCGCGCCACCTCGACGGCGTGGTCGGCGAACCTCTCGTAAAAGCGGCCAAGCAACGTCACGTCGACGGCTGCGGCCACGCCGTGCTTCCACTCGCGGTCCATCAGCACGGTGAACAGGTGGCTGTGCAGGTCGTCCATCGCGTCGTCTTCTTCGCGGATGCGCGAGGCCTTCTCCGGGTCTCGCGACCACAGCACTTCCTGCGCGCTGTTGCCCAATTCCACTGCGAGTCTTCCCATTTCGGCGAAGTAGCCGTTGACTTCCTCGGGCAGCGCGTGCTGGGGATGACGTCGGCGAGCGATCTTGGCGACGTGCAGCGCCAGCGCCCCCATCCGGTCGATGTCGGCGACCATCTGGATGGCGCTCACAATCGACCGAAGGTCGCCGGCGACGGGCGCCTGCAGGGCAAGCAAGACGAAAGCGCACTCTTCGGCTTGGGTACTCATCTCGGCGATCTTCTCGTGGTCGGAGATGACCTGCTCGGCGAGCACCAGATCGGCCTGCAGAAGTGCCTGTGTTGCGCGTTCCATGGCAACACCGGCCAGCCCACACATCTCTCCGAGCTGTTCGGAGAGCTCAGAGAGCTGCTCGTGGTAGGCGGTTCGCATATTCCAAGCGTACGTTCTCAATTCCGCGTGCGGCATGAACCGGCATGAAGTGCGGCGTGAACTCGCGGTGAATGCCGGTTTGCCTGTCGATTCTCCGCGGTTGTGCTATTCGCAGCTGGTATCGGCGGCGTTGGTGACCGTCAGGTCGTCGGGAAGCTTGGTCGGCGGGCTGCTGGCGCTGCGATCGATCTGCAGGCTGATCGGTGACCCGGCCGGCGGGGGATTGCCGACCGAGGTGAAGTCCGAGCCGAGCACCACCTGCACGACGTGTCCGGTCCCGGTGATCCGCTCGACCTTGGAGTTCGGGAACGAGGCCGCGACCGTGGCGGCGGCCTGCTCATTGCCTGGCGAGAACAGCACCTTGGTGGTCTTGAGCGGGTTCGGGTAGTCGTCGGGGGACTTGACCCGGAACCCGTGCCGCTTCAACTGGCCACTGGCGGTGGTGGCCAACCCGGACTTGGCGGTCGAGTTCGACACCTGCACGGTGATGTCCTGGGGTGCGGTCGCCATCGCCTGGACCTGCTGGGGGTGCGGGTCGGCGGCCTGGCTGGGCTGGCTGGCTTGACCCGTCTGGGGGGACTTGCTGCTCGAGGACTTGGTCGGCGGAGTCGACGTCGCGTTCATGTCGTTCTCCCCCGGCAGCCCGTCGTCGTCGATGATCGCGCTGAACAGCGCCCGCATGTCGGCGGTGCGTGGTGGCTCGTCACCGTTTTCGTCGGTGATGCCGGTCGGCACGGTCACGAAGGAGACGTGGCCGGCGTTCATGCCCTGCACCGACTGGCCCAGTTGGACGAGGTCCCTGGTCTTGACGTTGTCGACGTAGCTGTTGCTGATGAACATGTTGACGACGTTGTTGAGCTTGCCCAACGAGAAGAAGGTGTCCTTGGAAATCAGCGAGCGCAGCAGCGAGGACAAAAACAGCTGCTGGCGCTTGATCCGCCCGTAGTCGCCGTTGTTCTCGGTCGTGACGTTCCGGGCTCGCACGTAATTCAGCGCGGTCTTCGAGTCGATCAACTGGCGTCCGGAGTGGGCCAGCACGGTGCCCAGTTCGTAGTCCTTCAGTGCGGCGGTGCTGCATACCTCCACGCCGCCGAGCGCGTCGACCATCTTCGCGAAGCCGGCGAAGTCGACGGCGATGAAGCGGTTGATGCTCAGACCGGACAGCTTCTGGATTTCCTTCACCAGACACTTGGGTCCGCCGAACGAGAACGTCGAGTTCAGTTTCGTCTCGGTGTAGACGTTTCTGGGGCCCCACTTCTTGGTGTCCGAGTCGTAGAGCGGGCCGTACTCGCCGGTGTCCGGATTCCACGCTTCGCACTGGATCGGGGTAATGGCCAGGTCGCGCGGAAACGACACTGCGACCACGCGTTTACGGTTCGCCGGGATGTTGACCAGCATGATGGTGTCCGATCGGGCGCCGCCCGCGTCCTCGGTGCCCCCGGCACCCATGTCGCCGTTGGCCCCGGCGCGAGAGTCCATGCCGACAACCAGGAAGTCTTCGTCGCCGAATTGCGCGTTCGGGTCGACGATGTCGTGCGACCCCAGGTCCAGTGCGCTGACCGTGTTCATTCGGTGGTTCTTCGATGTGCTCCACTGCCACGCCCCGCCGGTCATGGCCAGTGCCGCCGCCGCGATCGTGGCGACCACCAAACGGCCGGCCACCAGCATCGCGCCGTGCCGGCGGCGACGCTTCGGCGAGGCCTCGTCGTCAGCCGGCTCGACATCGGGTTTTTCGACGAGGCGCGCGGGTCGCGGCCGGACCGACGTCTTCGGCAGCACGGTGGTCTGCACGACGGCGGCATCGTCGATCGACCACTCGCGATGGATGGCATCGAGGTCGGGCAGGTCGTAGTTGTATTCCGCAGGGGTCAGCAACGCGTAGGCGTCGTATTTGTCATCCGGCCCATCGCTGGGCGGCGCCGGTTGCGGCTCTGCTGTTTCGGCGTCGGGAGCCGCGTGGTGGTGCCGCGGCCGTCCGGCGACGTGGCCACCGATCTTGGCGATCAGATCGGCGACCGTGAGCCCGCCGTCGGCGTGGGATCCACCGTTGTCGTGGGTTTCGACAGCCGGCTCGACCGGCTCTCGCATCGCCGACGCCCCCAGCCATCGATTCGCGACGGCGACCGTCTGCGTGGCGGTCCCGAGGCGCTCCCACGGCGCGGCGCCTCGCGATCCAGGTGGCGTTCCGGTAAGCCCTATGTCATCGGCATCAGGGCCGTGAGTGGCTGCATCGGCGCCAGCGTCGCCGTCACTCATGTCCTACGGGCCTCCGAATCTGGTGAGGTCTCACGTGTTCGTAAGGGTGCCTCAGGCGCTGCCCATGCAGCGCGACGCATCTGCGCGACCGGTTCGATCGCATCGTCGTAGTAGCAGCCGTGCCGCGCTGGTGGCAACTGGGCTCGGCCACCGGCGCGTGATGCAACAAGATCCACATGGTACTGAGACAGTCCCGGAAACGCGATCCGGGACCGGTGTCCGATGGCCCGGCTTCAGCCGCCTGAGTGCATGACGTCGGCCCCAGACGGCACAGTGCAATCGTCGCGGTCCGTCAGCCAGCCATCCGGCAACGCCACCCGCG
>Ga0302178_10004226_pt1 | contig 10500 bp, 6 predicted proteins | sample I_Palsa_E1_3_FD_198790 | JGI IMG/M metagenome (GOLD analysis project Ga0302178, IMG submission 198790) | Peat permafrost microbial communities from Stordalen Mire near Abisko, Sweden - I_Palsa_E1_3 | ecosystem: Environmental > Terrestrial > Soil > Palsa > Peat permafrost | place: Sweden: Abisko... | reverse complement strand
AAGGAGGATCCTGCGGGCCTCGAGGTCCGGGCGGCAGGGCGCCTTGGTCGCCGGCCCGATCGCGGCGGGCATCGGAGCGGCGAACCAGAACAGGCTGCCACCACCATCGCGTGGCTCCGCCCCGATCGTGCCACCCATCAGATCGACGAGCCGGCGCGAGATCGCCAAGCCGAGACCGGTGCCGCCGTACTGGCGAGTCGTCGTTTGATCAGCCTGCGTGAACGCCTCGAACAGCGAGGCGGCCTGCTCTCTGTCGATCCCGAGTCCGGTGTCCGTGACCGCCATGTAGAGCTGGTCGTCCGCGCGGGGGGTGACGCGCAGCGTGACCTCACCTGTGTCGGTGAACTTGACGGCGTTGGACAGCAGGTTCAACAGGATCTGGCGGACGCGGGCGCGATCGGCGTGCACCGTCGAGAGTACGTCGGCGTCAACCCAGTGCCCGATCTCGAGACCCTTGGCGTGGGCCTGGCCGGCGAGCATCAGGGTTGCCTCCTCGATGAGGTCGCGCAGGTCGAAGTCGGTCGGGTCGAGCTCGAGGTGGCCGGCCTCCATCTTCGAGAAGTCGAGCACGTCGCTGATCACGGCGAGCAGCGCCTCGCTCGACGCGCCGAGGGCGCTGACGTAGGCGGTCTGGGTCGGGTCGAGCGGCGTGTAGCGCAGCAGATCGGTCATCCCGATCACGCCGTTGAGCGGGGTGCGGAGCTCGTGACTCATGCTCGCGACGAACTCGGACTTGAGGCGTGAGGCCTCAAGCGCCTGCTTTTCGCTTGCGCGCAGACGATCCTCCATCTCGCGGCGCTCGGTCACGTCCTTGCCGCTCGCGTAGATCAGGCCGCGCTCGTCGGCTCCGGTCGCGGTCCAGAGGATCCAGCGGTAGGAGCCGTCCTTGCAGCCATAGCGATTCTCGCGCCGCGTCACGTCGCTGCCCGCCAAGAGCTTGAGGAAGCGGTCCTCGCTGCGGGCGAGGTCATCGGGATGGATCAGATCGGTGATCTTTCGCCCGACGAGCTCCTCGACGGAGTAGCCGAGCATCCGCGCGAACGAGGGATTGACCCGAACGTAGTGGCCATCCGCATTCGCGATGATCATCGCGTCGAGCGACAGGCGGAAGAAGCGGTCGATGTCCGCGTGCGCCTGGAGCGTCTCGGCCTCCGCTCCCGCTTGAGCTTCCTCGCGCTCGCGGAGGGTGAACGTGAGACTGAGGACGAGTGCCGAGAACGCCACCGCCATCGCCCAGGCGAAGAGTGCGAACCCGGTGCGTGCGCTGTAGACACCGGCGTTCTCGCCAACGAGCGCGAGCGCGCCAAGCACGGCCGGAACAACCAGCGCCGCTGGCAACAGCCTGCGCGTCAGCTGGCCTGCCGTCCCGCGATGGACAAGCGTCAGCTTGAGCCCGCGGGTGACTCCCAAGGCGGCCAGGCCGAAGCACAGCAGCGTCGCCGTGAGCAGCGCGGGCAAAGTCATGCCAGTGAACGCCGAGATCGTGCCGGGCGTGCTCGCACCGTAGGCGTAGCCGATCGCGGAGAGCAGCGTACCCGCGAGCGCGAAGCAGACCAGCACGCGGTGCAGGCGGGGGCGGTTGGAACGGAGCGTCAGCAACGCTCCGGCGAGCAACGCGAGGACGATCGCGGTGTGGGGCACAACGTGCGCGGCGCTTGTCGTGCGCACCGGCGACGCCGGGAACAGCCGCTGGACGCCGAGCGAAGTCGTAAACGCCCAGTCCACCAGCGCTCCCAGCGTGAGGACCAGCACGACGCCGCAGAGGACGCTCGCCGTGCGCCGCCCGCGGCCGGCCGCCATCAGCACCAATGCGCCGCCAACAGCCGCTATCGACGCAGCAGTGCTCAGCTTCATCGCCGACCCGCCCAAACCGAGCTGTACGAGCGTGCCACTGCCGGAGAACCAACCGACGATGACAACGAGACCGGCCGCTACCGCGGCCAGCCCGGCAATCGGCGCAAGCAGCCCGATCGCCGTGGGAATGCCAAGCAACGCGCTCGCGTCGTCCGCCGGCCTATGCACGCCAGAGCGCAGACGAAGCCGCACCGGCTACGTCGCAGCCATGAGCGTGACCAGCGAGGGGCGCCGGCTGGCGCCCTGGCTCAGTGGAAAGGTAGACACAGATGTCTACCTTTCGTGTCGGCATCGCGACTGGGCTGCGTGAATTGGCGAGCCTCAGCCTGGCCGTTCCTGGCGCCACCTTGGGCGCGTCGGCGCCCTATTCCGTCAGCGCGTGGCGCAGCGCGTCGCTTGCCTCGTCCGCGATCACGCGCAGCTCGGCGACCTGCGACTCGCCGAGCTCGGCGTCCTCCTCGCGGTCGAGCTCCAGGTGCTGGCAGCAGGCGCGGAGGCGAATCGCTCCGAGGCTGGCGCTGCTGCCCTTGAGCTTGTGCGCGACGCGCCGGACCTCGGTACGGTCGCCACGCTGGACCGCCGCCTCGATGTCGCCGACGCATTGCTGCTGCTGAGCGTCAAATTTGTCGAGCAAGGCTGTGAACCTCACCGGTGTCATGTGTTCGCGGATCTGCGCGACCGCGGCCTCGTCGAGCACACCGTCGAGCGCTGCGGCCCCGTTGCTCACGGGTGCTGCGGATGTGCCAACAGGCCGTGCCGCGCCGGCCGGGAGGATCCGGGCGACAACCGCTTCCAGCTCGTCGCGGCGAACCGGCTTGCTCAGGTAGTCGTCCATCCCGGCTGCCAGACAGCGCTCGCGATCGCCGGGCATCGAGAGCGCGGTCATCGCGACGATCGGCACACGGCGTCCGTTCTCAGCTTCGCGGATCGCCCGCGTCGCCTCGAAGCCGTCGGCGACGGGCATCTGGCAGTCCATGAAGATTGCCGCATAGTTGTGCTCGATCGCCATCTCGATCGCCTGACCTCCATGTCGCGCGATCTCGGTGGTCAGACCCAGCGCGCCGAGCAGCTCCTCGGCGAGCATGGCGTTGATCTCGTTGTCCTCGGCGACCAGCACCGTCAGACCGCGTTCGCTCGAGCTGGCCCTCTTCGCTTGATTCGACGAAAGTCGGGGAGGCTTACCACTGAGCGCGCTGGCGATCGCGTCGTAGATCGCCGCCTGTCGCGCGGGCTTGGTCAGCGACGCCGACACGCCGAGACCGTCGAGCTCGCGGCGCCCGAAGGAGCCCGAGCTGAGCAGCACGATTCGCAGCGCGCCGAGCGCGGGACGCTTGCGGATCTCGCGCACGAGCTCGATGCCGTCCATCTCCGGCAACTGGAAGTCGAGCACCGCCAGCTCGAACGGCTGGCCCTCCTTCGCCGCGCGCTTGAGCGCCTCGAGAGCAACGCTCGGACGATCGGTGCTCTCGCAGGCGACCCCCCAACCACGCAGGTAGTGCTCGAGGATCGTTCGGTTCGTCGCGTTGCCGTCGACGATCAGGATCCGCCGGGCGTGGAGGTCTGTACGCGGCTTGGCGGCGGCGGTGCGACCGGCGACAGCCGGCATCAGCGCCGAGAACCAGAAAACGCTGCCGCCACCCTCGGCCGGCCCAGCCCCGATCTCGCCGCCCATCAGCTCGACGAGCCGGCGTGAGATCGCCAGGCCGAGACCGGTGCCGCCATACTCGCGGGTCGTCGATTGGTCGGCCTGTGCGAAGGCTTCGAACAGCGCCGCGGCCTGAGCCGCGTCGATCCCGATGCCGGTGTCCGAGACCGAGAAGTAGAGCGCGTCGCCGTCGCGGCTCTCGACGCGCAACGTTACCTCGCCCGACGCGGTGAACTTGACTGCGTTGGAGAGCAGGTTCAACAGGATCTGGCGCAGCCGCGCGCGATCGCCGTTGACGCTGACCGGCACCTCGCTGTCGACCCAGTGCCCGATCTGAAGGCCCTTGACATGCGCCTGTTCGGCGAGCATCAGCGTCGCCTCCTCGACCGCGTCGCGGAGGTCGAAGTCGGTCGGGTCGAGCTCGAGGTGGCCGGCCTCCATCTTCGAGAAGTCGAGCACGTCGCTGATCACGCCCAGCAGGGCCTCGCTCGATGCGGCGAGCGCGCTGACGTAGCCGATCTGCGCACTGTCGAGCTCGGTGTCGCGCAGCAATTCGGTCATCCCGATCACGCCGTTCAGCGGCGTGCGCAGCTCGTGGCTCATGCTCGCGACGAACTCCGACTTCAACCGCGAAGCCTCGAGCGCCTCCGCGCGCGCGGCGAGCGTACGGGAGACGAGCGCCAGGACGGCGATCGCAAGCAGCGCGATCACGCCGAAGACGATCCACGGCAGCCACATCGCCCAGCCGTCGATCGATGCGAACAGCGTGGCGTTCGGCTCCGCGATCAGCACCCGCCACGGTGTTCCCGACACCGCGCTGACGACGAACTGCGAGGCGGTGCCGCGCAGGGTCACGGAGCCGTGCGATCCACGCATCCTCGCCAGCGCGGGGCTTGCGGTGACGAGTGTCTTCGCCGAGCTGGCCGGGCTTGCGGCGATGATGTTGTCGGCGCCGTCGACGAGCAGCACGAGATGTTGCTTCTGCACAATCGTGTGGGCGACGAAGATTCCCAGCACGCTGCCCGTCGCCGGGTAGCCGACGACGAACACCCGGCGGCCCTGCGGCGTCGGGAACGGGACCGCGATCGCGATGATCGGGATTGCCCTGGCAACGGACGGGAAGACGCCCGAGACGCCGACGCGGCCGGCCTCGGCCTCGCGGACCTGGACGAGCTTTGCGGCAACCTTCGTGCCGATCACGCTGGGCGTGGCCGGAGTGATCTCGAGCAGTCGACCCGAATCGTCGATCAACGCTCCGGCCTCGCTGCCGAAGCTGACATCGAGCACGTCGAGTGCTCGCGCGAGTCCGTGCCGGCCGGCGAGGAAGCGCTCAGCGGCGGCCTTCTCGCGCACCGCCTGCTGGGTGACGTAGGTCGAGACGAAGTCGGCTGAGCTCGTCGCGCGCGCCTGGAACCGCGTCAGGATCTGGTTCTTGGTCTGCGAGTGCGAGAGTGCGATGCCGGCAGCGACAACGCCGAGCACGACGACGAGCGCGAAAGCGACGAACGCGAGACGGACGCGGGGCGCCTGCACAGCACGCGGCAGCCTTCGTCTGCTGCTCAAGGCGACCAACTCGCAGCCGTGTCCGGAGGTTCGGCGCCCCTCGCCGGAGCAGACCGAGGGCGCGGTTGCACCCGCTAGGCCGCCGCCGCGGGCGAGATCGGCGCGCCCGCGCGCGCCAGCTCGTTCGCACGCACCGCGATCGATTCGATCAAAAGGTCGGTGAGCTCCTGGGGGTCCATGCCCTTGCGGCAGAAGGCCACGGCTCCGGCCTGGATCAGCTCGCGCACGACCGCGTCGGACTCGTCGCCGGAGAAGACGACGATCGCGACCTGCGGAGCCACCTCGACGATGCCGCGCACGGCGTGCGGGCCACCGCCGCCGGGCATCTCGACATCGACAAGCGCGACATCGGGCAGCTGCTCCGCCACGAGCGCGATCGCCTCCTCGCTGTCACCGACGACGCCGACGATCTCGAAGTCGCGCTCCAGCGACGCGCTCAGCAGCGTCTGGATGATGATGTCGTCGTCGGCGATCACGAGCCGCGGACGCGCCTGAGGCTTGGCTGTGGCGCCATCGGACTGGCGCTCGGAGCGGCGGTTGCTGAAAGGGAGCCCGGACACGGATGCCTAGCTTCCGTGTCGGCATCGCACGGCCACTGCCTGAGTCAGGCGGAGCGCTAAGGCGGTCCGAGTAGCTTTGCGTAGTAGCGGCGGTAGGTATTCGTGGCGGCCTCGACCTTGGCGACGTAGGCTCGCGTCTGGGGGAAGGGGATCTCATTGACGGAGAAGCTGTCGCCGGCGGCATGGGCCCGCGTGACCCAGTTATCGACGTTGGTCATGCCGGCGTTGTAGGCGGCAAGTGCGAGCGTGCGGTTGCCGTCGTAGCGGTTGAGCAGGTAGCGCAGGTAGTAGCTGCCGTAGGCGATGTTGACCGTTGGGTGGGCGAGATCGGTGACCTTGAACGAGGTTCCGCCCGAGAGGTGCGCGAGATAGCGCGCCGTCGCCGGCTCGATCTGCATCAGGCCGAGCGCGCCCGCACTGGAGGTCCGCGGGACGAACTTCGACTCGGCGTAGATCACCGCCGCGACAAGCGCCGGATCGAGGTGCTCCGCGGCGGCCTGCTGATTGATGATCGCCGTGTCGCGCAGCGGATAGGTGAGCTCGCGCACGATCCGCTTGATCGCCGGCACCGCAAGCGCGACGGCGAGCGCCGCTACGGCGAGCATCACGACCAGCACAACAACGCGACGGCGCTTAGCGCCGCCGCGTCCCGAAGGGCGGCGACTCACACCGCGAGCCTATCGAGGATCGCGGCCAGCGCCTGCTCGAGCTCGTCGATCGTGCCGTCGTTGACGACGGTGTAGGTGGCGCGCTCCGCCTTTTCGGCCTGGCTCAGCTGGCTTCGCTCGCGGGCCTCGAGCTCCACCTGGTCGCGCAGTGCAAGCCGCTGCGCACGCAACCGATCGTCGGCAACGACCGCGATCGTCGCATCGAAGCGCGACTGGACGCCGGCCTCGAACAGCAGCGGCGTCTCGACAACGCCGGCGCGCGGCGGCGGCTGACGCGTCTGCACCGCTGCGCGGAAGTCCTCTGTGCGCCTTGCCGTCAGCGGCCACAGCAGCCCCTCGAGCCAGTGCCGCTGGTCGGTGCTACTGAAGATGAGTCGAGCGACCGCGCTCTTATCGACCTGCTCTCCCGCAAACACCTGCTCGCCCCAGCGCAGACGTAGCGCGGTCTGCACCGCCTCGGTCTCGTAGAGCTCGCCGATCACCGCGTCGGCGCTGAGAACGGTGCAGCCGAGGCGCTCGCAGGCGGCCAGCGCCGTCGACTTCCCTGCCCCGATCGCGCCGGTCAGTCCAACAAAGGGGACCGGCACGACAAGCCGCTACTCGGAGGCGGCGGCGTCCTCGCCGATCGGCGGGGGCTTCGTGTCATCCTCTGCCTCGGCTGCCGGCTCGGCCGTGGGGGGCGGAGTATCCTCGGCTGCGGGCGCAGATTCCTCGGTGGCCTGCTCGGCCGTGGTCTCGACTGCTGCGGCCTCGGGGGCCTGTTCGGCTGTGGCCTCGGCTGCTACGGCCTCGGGCTGCTCGGCGACCGCCTCGGCTCCTGCGGCCTCGGGCTGCTCGGCTGCTGCGTCCTCGACCGCTGGCTCTGCGACGGCCTCGGCTGATGCTTCCTCGACCGCGGGGGCGGTGGTGGCCTGGGGGTCGGTCTCGTCGCCGTCGTCCGGCTGGTCCTCGTCGGTCAGCTCGATCGGGTGGAGCGGGAGGATCTGGCCCTCGACGCGCTTGGCCGAGAGCGAGAGGCGGCGGCGCTCGGAGTCGATCTCGAGGATCTTGACGCGGATCTCGTCGCCCGGCTGGACGACCTCGCGCGGGTTCTCGACGTGGTGGGCTGCAAGCTCGGAGATGTGGACGAGGCCCTCGACGCCGTCGAGGATCTCGACGAAGGCGCCGAAGGTGACGACCTTGGTGACGGTGCCCGAGAGCTCGTCGCCGATGTTGTAGGTCGAGACGATCCGCTGCCAGGGGTCTTCCTGGGTCTGCTTGAGGCCGAGCGAGATGCGCTGGCGGTCGCGGTCGATGTCGAGCACCTTGACCTTGACGGTGTCGCCGATCTCGAGGATCTGGCTCGGGTGGTTGACGTGCGACCAGGAAAGCTCGGAGATGTGGATCAGGCCGTCGATCCCGTCGAGGTCGACGAAGGCACCGAAGTCGACGATGTTGGAGATCTGGCCCTCGACGACGAGACCGGGCTCGAGCCGGTCGAGGATCTGCTGGCGGACCTCCTTGCGCTCCTCCTCGAGGACCGCGCGGCGCGAGAGGACGACGTTGTTGCGCGAGCGGTTGAGCTCGATCACCTTGCACTCGATCTGCGTGCCCATGTACTCATCGAGGTTCGGGACGCGACGGATGTCAACGAGCGAGGCGGGCAGGAAGCCGCGGACGCCGAGGTCGATGATCAGGCCGCCCTTGACGACCTCGATCACTGTGCCCTCGACCGGCTCGCCGGACTCGGCCGCAGCCTCGATCCGGCGCCAGGCCTTCTCGAAGCGAGCACGCTTCTTGGAGATGATCAGGCGGCCGTCCTGGTCCTCCTTGGTGAGGACGAGCGCGTCGACCTCCTCGCCGAGTTGGACCTCGTCGTGGGGATCGACCGACTTGCGAATCGACAGCTCGTTGGCCGGGATGACGCCCTCGGACTTGTAGCCGATGTCGACGAGAACCTCGTCCTGGTCGATCCGTACGACCAGCCCGGTGACCACCTCCCCCTCCTCGAACGGACGCAGGGTGGCGTCGTAGTTGGGCACGATTTGCCCATCAATCTCGAGCAGCAGCCCGTTTGAACCCTCCACGACCTTGGCGGCGGGGTTGTCAACGACGGTGTTCACGGCAAAGAGCGTAGCGCAGCAGCGCATTTCAGCCGTGCATCGCACGCGTATGATCCGGCGGCATGCCAATGCGGGCAACAAAGCGTGGAGCGGCGCGAACCTCGCTCGACCGCGATTGCGACGTGATCGTCTGTGGCGCGAGCTTTGCCGGGCTGACGCTCGCGCGCGAGCTCGAGGGGACCGGGGCGCGGGTGCTGCTGCTCGATCGCTACGAGATCGGCGAGCGGCAGACCTCGGCCTGTGCCGCGCCAACCGCCTGGCTCGAGCTGCTCGGCCTGGGCAGTTCGATCCTCCAAACCTTCGACGAGCTCGTCGTGCACACCTCGCGCTCGACCGCGCGCTGGCCGCTGCCGTTCACGTTCTCGACGTTCGACTACCGCGAGCTCTGTGGACTGCTGCGCGACGGATCGCCCTCGAGCGATTTCGAGACGGCGAAGGTCGAGTGCCTGCATCCGTTCCGCGCCTCCGGGGGAAGCGGCACCCCGCAGACCGTGCAGACCGACCGTGGGGCGGTCCGTGCGCCGTACGTGGTCGATGCGCTCGGCTGGCGGCGCGTGTTGTCGAATGCCGCGCAGCCGATCCAGCCGCCGGAAGCGCGCCTTTCGCGCGGTCTCGAGGTGCAGCCGCCCGGTTCGGGCGAGGAGCTAGAGCTCTGGATCGACCCGCGCTACGTGCGGGCCGGCTACAGCTGGAGCTTCCCGGCCGGCGATGAGGTGCGAGTCGGCGTTGGGTCGTTCGAGCCGCGCGACCATGTCAAGGACAGCACCGTTGCGCTCGCGCGGGACCTCGCGCTCGAGCCGCTCGGATACCAGGGCAACTGGATCCCCCACCAACTGCGCCCTGCGACCGAGAACGGCGTGTTCTTCGTCGGCGACTCGGCCGGCCACTGCCTGCCGCTGACCGCGGAGGGCATTCGCCCGGCCTTCTACTTCGCGCTGGCGCTCGGACGTGAGCTGCGCCAGGCGCTCGCCGGCACGATCACGCGCGAGCAGGCGCTGGAGCGCTACCACGCCTTCAGCCATGCCCACGCGCGCAAGTACAACTGCCTGCTGGCCGCCCAGCACATCGTCGGGCGCACGACGGGCTCGCCGCCGCTGCGCTGGCTGATCGGCGCGTTTCGGACGCCCTGGCTGTCGCACTGGACCTTCGACCGCTACTTCGAGATCACGCCGCTGAGTACGAGCGCCGTCCGTCCGCGGCCTCGAGTGGCCGCCGTGGGCGTCGGCGCCTAGCGCGCCACCGAATCTAGTGATTTGGCCGCGGCGCGAAGCGCCGGCGGCAAATCACCTCACTTCGCGTCGAGCCAGTTCTCCCCCACACCGATGTCGACGCCGAGCGGCGGGTCGAGCTCCCAGGCGCCGACCATCTGTGTCGCGATCAGGGCCCGCATCTCGTCGGCCTCCTCGGGTGGCCCCTCGATCATCAGCTCGTCGTGGATCTGCAGGATCAACCGCGAACGCGAGCCGGCCAGCGCGGCGTGGCAGCGGACCATCGCGACCTTGATGATGTCCGCCGCGGTGCCCTGGATGACCGTGTTGACCGCGAGGCGCTCGCCGAGCGCATGCTGCTGGCGATTGCGCGCGCGGAGCTCGGGGATCGGGCGGCGGCGACCGAGCAGAGTCGTCACATAGCCCTGCTCGATCGCCTTGGCGATCGTGCTGTCGATGAAGTCGCGAACGGCGGGGAAGCGCTCGAAGTAGGTCGCGATGAACGCCGCCGCCTCCTCGCGCGGAATGTTGAGGCGATCAGCGAGGCCGAAGTCCGTCAGGCCGTAGGCGATGCCGTAGTTGATCATCTTGGCCTTCGAGCGCATGCCCGCGTCGATCTGGTCGGGCTCGACCTGGAAGACCTGGCAGGCGGTGGCCGTGTGGACATCCTCGCCGCGGCGGAAGATCTCCTTCAACACCGGCTCCTCGGCGAGCTGGGCGAGCACGCGTAGCTCAATCTGCGAGTAGTCCGCGCAGACCAGCACGTTGCCGGGCGCGGCGGCGAAGCAGGCACGGATCTCGCGCCCGAGCGGAGTGCGGATCGGGATGTTCTGGAGGTTCGGGTTGGCCGACGAGAGCCGCCCGGTGCTCGCCACCGTCTGGAGGAACGTCGTGTGCAGG
>Ga0302178_10004225_pt1 | contig 10500 bp, 10 predicted proteins | sample I_Palsa_E1_3_FD_198790 | JGI IMG/M metagenome (GOLD analysis project Ga0302178, IMG submission 198790) | Peat permafrost microbial communities from Stordalen Mire near Abisko, Sweden - I_Palsa_E1_3 | ecosystem: Environmental > Terrestrial > Soil > Palsa > Peat permafrost | place: Sweden... | reverse complement strand
GGCCCGCACGAGGGGAAGGCGACAAGAAGCAAAGAGGCCGCAGCCGGATCATGCAGAACACAAGATCTAAAGCGGGAGTGCCACGCCGCCCGACCCCAGATCCCCCACAGAATTAACCACCAGGGTCGGTATCTGGCGAACGCCAGGTCGAAGAAGGGCGCGTCGAACGTTGAGCCCGAGCCGGTGATAGTGACCGCAGAGGCACCGGGGCTGGCCGCTGCGGGCGTGACCGTAACGCTGTCCGTGGTCGCTGTACTGGCGCAGGCGGCCAGGGCAAGAGCAATGATCGCGGCGGTGACCGTGCTGACGGTGGCGTTCCGTGCATGGCCGGGCTTGTAGTCGTGGGTTGGCATCGGCTTTTCCTTGGATGAGGGGCGGGCTAGAGCTGCGTGGCTTGGCGGAGCCAGGCCTGGGCGCCCATCTGGACCGCTTCCCAGGGGCTACCGAGGGGTGGCGTGTAGGACAGGTCGAGGTCGCTGACGGCATCGACGGTCATGTTGTGGAAAATCGCGGTGGCGGCGATGTCGATCCGCTTGGCGATTTCGGCGTGCCGGTGCCCGAACAGCTGCACGCCGAGAAGCTGGCCGGTGCCGCGGTCGCCGGTGAACCGCATGGTGATGCGGTGGCTGCCGGGGTAGTAGGCCTTATGGTCGTCGGCTTCTGATCCGATGGTGACCGGGTCGAACCCGGCAGCGACCGCTTCGTGGTCGCGCAGCCCGGTGCGCGCGGCGGCCTGGTCGAAAATCTTCACAACCTGGGTGCCGAGGCTGCCCGCGAATTGGCGGCTGCCGCCGAGGGCATTCTCGCCCGCGACCCTGCCCTGCTTGTGCGCGGTCGTGCCCAGCGGCAGGTAACTTTCGCCGAGCAGCCGGTGGTGAGTGATGACGCAATCCCCGGCAGCGAACACGTCGGGAAGATCGGTCCGCATGCCCCGGTCCACGGCGATCGCGCCTTTGACGCCCAGGGCCGCCCCCGCTGCTTTGGCCAGATCGGTGTCGGGCCGGACGCCGACGACGACCAGGACCATGTCGGCCAGGCGCGTCACGGGCTCCCCGCCTGCTGCGGCGGCCACGACCCGCAGCCGCCCGTTCTCGCCTGCGCTGGCCCGGGTGATCTGCTGCACCGTGGTGCCGGTCAGGACCTCGACGCCACGGGCGGCGAGCTGGTCGTGGACCAGGCCGCCGAGGGCGGGGTCGACGGTGGGCAGTACCTCCGGTAGCTGTTCCATCTGGATGACTGACAGGCCGCGGGTGACCAGGGCGTCGGCCATCTCCAGGCCGATATAGCCCGCGCCGACGATGACCGCGGTGGTCGGCTCGGATTGTTCGAGGGTGCGCATGACGGCGAAGGTGTCGCCCATCGAGTGGAGCAGGTGCACGCCATCGGCGGCGCGGAGGGCGTCCGGGCCGGTGAGGCCGGTGATCGGCGGGCGGACCGGGACGGCGCCGGTGCCGATGATCAGCTTGTCGTAGGCGAGCAGTTCCTCCGTGCCGTCGGCGGCGGTGAGCAAGAGCTTGCGGGCCGCGACGTCGATCCGGCGGGCGGTGGTGTCCAGCCGGAGGTTCATCCCGGTGGCTTCCAGGTCGGCGGTGGTGCGGTGGGCGAGGTTGCGCCAGTGGGTTACTTCGCCGGAGACGTAGTAGGGGATGCCGCAGATCGAGAAGTTCGGGTAGGCGTCCGCGACGACCACGCTGACCTCGGCGGCGGGGTTAAGTTCGCGGGCGCGCAGCGCGGCGCTGATCCCCGCGTCGCTGCCGCCGATCATGACCAAGTGCATGCTGGGCTCCGTTCAGGCTGGCTAGCTCACTGAGGCTGGCTAGGGCCGGACGAACGGCCCGCGGACGGGGATGCGCCATCACCCGCTGCGCGATCAGCGGGCGATTCCGCCTGGCTGCGGTGGTGGGGGACCATGATGTCGGCGGCCTCGGCCGGGGTGACACCGGGATACAGCGTCCTGATGACCACGACGGCCAGGGCGCCCCCGAGGATCTGGGCCGCAATGAAGCTCGGCACCGACGAGGGGGCGATGCCGGCGAAGGTGTCGGAGAACATCCGGCCGATGGTGATCGCCGGGTTGGCGAAGCTGGCCGAGGACGTGAAGAAGTACGCCGCCCCGATATAAGCCCCGACCGCGGCCGGCGTCGCGCGGCTGCGGTCCGACCGGGCCAGCGCGAAGATGACCAGGATGAGCCCGAGGGTGGCGACGATCTCGGACAGGAAATGCGCGGGCGACGCCCGGTGCTTGGTGGAGATGCTGATCGCTGCTCCGGAGTACATCAGGTTGGCCACCATGGCACCGCCGATGCACCCGGCCACCTGCGCCGGGAGGTACGCGGCCGCATCCCGCCAGCTCAGCCCGCCGAAGGAAGCATCGGCGAACGACACCACCGGGTTGAAGTGACCGCCGGACACCGGCCCGAACATCAAGATGATCGTGTAGAGCCCGGCCGCGGTCGCCGCCGCGTTCTCCAGCAGCTCCAGCCCCACATTGCCGGGAGACAAGGTCTGGGCCGCGATGCCCGAGCCGATCACCACGGCGGCCAGGAACGCGCTGCCCAGCAGCTCGGCGAGCAGCCGCCGCCACAACGCCACGTCATTCATCGCCGGGCACCGCCCGTCGTCTCGCATATGCGGGACGACTGGTCTCGCCGTGCAACTGCCGCAGGGGCCTCATCAGTCACCGGCTACTTTCATCGATATACGTCTATGCAACTGGTCACAGCTTGCCAGGCTGGATAGATGACCGTCAAGATAGAGTCATGTCGATGCAGACGGAGCAGGGAGCGCCGGAGTTCATCCCGGCGGCCGAGCTGCGGGTCGTTGTCGAGGCCTGCTCCACGCCGCTGGTCGGTGAGCCGATCGGCGAGAGCGCGGCGGCCGGGCTGGCCCAGGTGTTCAAGGCCCTCGCGGACCCGGTCCGACTCCGGCTGGTCTCCCTGATCGGCGCACATCAAGGCGGCGAGGCATGCGTCTGCGAGCTGACCACGGCGTTCAATCTCACCCAGCCGACGATCAGCCATCACCTGAAGGTCCTGCGGGACGCCGGGATCATCGACTCCGAGCGCCGCGGCACCTGGGTCTACTACTGGCTCGTGCCCGCCGCGCTGGAGCGGATGGCCGCGCTGCTGTCCGCCCCCGTCCGCTAGCTGCCGGAGCCGGGTGCTGCTGGCAAAGCGAGGCCGGCCCGGACGGTAATCCGCCGGGCCGACCCTATGTGCTTTCGGTGCTCTGCCTGGGCTGGCGCCGTTACCAGGGGGTGGCGTCAGGCGGGCCAGTAGTCCTGGGCGCTAGCGCGGCTTAGCAGCAGGCGTCAGCCGAGTCAGACGACTCCTCTGACCGTCGGCCGTCGGCGTCACAGCATTCGGGGCCGGAGTGGTCATGGTCGTAGAAGGTCTGACTGTCGGCCAGGACGGTGTAGATCTCCCAGGACTCGCCGTCGGGCGCGCCCTGGACCCAGAATTTGTCCTGCCGGGCGTAACAGCAGGTCGTGTCTCGCTTATCGACGGACGCCAGGCCGGTCCCGGCGAGCCGCTTCTGCTCGGCATCGACGGTGTCGGTGTCGCTGACCTCCACGCCGAGGTGGTTGAGGCTGCCGCCCTGCCCCGGGTTCTCCAGCAGGACCAGTTTCAGCGGCGGCTCGGCGATGGCGAAGTTGGCGTAGCCGGGACGCCGTTTGGCCGGCTCGGCGCCGAACAGCTTGCTGTAAAACGCGACGGCCTCCTCGATGTCATTGACGTTGAGGGCGAGCTGCACGCGGGACATGAGAACCTCCTGAAAATCAGACTTCGATAACTGTCTATCTCTGACCCTGCGGCGAGCTTGCCACAGACATCGGACTCTGTCAATATAGACGTATGCCTAAGTCTCTGATGGTGCTGAGTCCGGCCGACCCGGCGGCGTGCTGCCCGCCGCTGTCCCGCGAGCCGCTGTCGCGCGGGCAGGCCGAGATGGTCGCGCCGCTGCTGAAGGCACTGGCTGATCCTGTGCGGCTGCGGCTGATGTCGCTGGTCGCCTCCCATCCGGGCGGCGAGGCATGCGTCTGCGACCTGGCCGACGCATTCGACCTGTCACAGCCCACGATCAGCCATCACCTGAAGGTGCTGCACGAAAGCGGCCTGCTGGACCGCGACAAGCGCGGCGTGTGGGTTTACTACCGGGCCAGGACCGATGCGCTGGCCAGCCTGGGCGCGCTGATCGGCGACCCGCCGGGATGACTGACCCGCTCAGGACCCGCCGGCCGGGCCATGCCTAACCGGCCAGGCATGACGCTCGCCAGGATTCACGGTGCCCGCCCCGGATAGCCCGGCCTGGTTCATCGCGGCGCGCGGCAGGCTATAGCGCGGCAGTACGGCGAGGCTTCCGTTCTCACTGTTAATCGGTTATCGTCGATGAACGATGAAGCAATCCATCCAGCCTCTCGACCGGGCCACGGCCACCGAGTACGCCACCTGGTTCCGGGCACTCGCCGATGCCACCAGGATCGAGATCGTCTCCCTGCTCGCCCGGCGCGCCGAGCCGATGAACGTCGGCGAGATCGTCTCCGCCGTCCGCGTCGGCCAGTCCACCGTCTCCGCCCACCTCAAGGTGCTCGCCGAGGTGGGCTTCGTGCTCGCCGAGCACCGCGGCACCGCGAGCTACTACCGGATCAACGACGCGTGCGTGGACTGCTTTCCCACCGCCGCCGACATCGTCATGGGCCGCCCCGTCCCCGCACAGCCAAAGCCCCCGTCCCCCCGACAGTCATCAGGAGCGCACCCATGACCGAAGACGCCGCGAGCACCCGCAAAACGCGGGACGCGGTCATCGACCGCTATTCCGGCCTTGCCCGCACGGCCCTGGCGGGCGGCACACCCACTGACGGCGATCCTGACGCATTCACTGACGGGGGCTTCGGCGCCCCCGCCTACCCCGGCACCCACGACGTCCCGGAAGCGGCGCTGCGTGCCAGCCTCGGCTGCGGCAACCCGCTAGCGGTGGCCAGCCTCCAGCCGGGCGAGACCGTCCTGGATCTCGGCTCCGGCGGCGGACTCGACGTCCTGCTCTCCGCCCGCAGAGTCGGCCCCACGGGAATCGCCTACGGCCTGGACGGCAGCACCGACATGCTCGCTCTCGCCCGCGCCAACGCCGCACAGGCCGGCGTCACCAATGCCCGCTTCCTGCGCGGACATATCGAGGACATCCCCCTGCCCGACGAGCAGATCGACGTCGTCATCTCCAACTGCGTCATCAACCTGTCCGCCGACAAGCCGCGCGTCCTGGCCGAGGCGTTCCGGGTCCTGCGCCCCGGCGGCCGCCTGGGCATCAGCGACATCACCGCTGACAAAGGTGTCGACCCGGGCCAGCGCGCCGAAGCCGAGCAGCGGGTCGGCTGCATCAGCGGCACCCTGACCCGGCCGGAGTACCGCGGCCTGCTGCTCGCGGCCGGATTTACGAACATCAGCATCACCAGTACTCACGAAGCCGAGGCCGGCCTGCATTCCGTGATCATCCAGGCAGCCAAGCCTGCCGCCAGGAGTGCATGATCATCTCGCCACGCGACTGCTCGAACCAGCACGCCGTCAGCACTGGCAGCCACGGACTCCAGCCCTTTACACAAATGATCGCTAGGCGGCTACGCCGTGCCGAACCTCGCTACCTCATGCCCAGCCAGCCTGCTGTCTTTCCTGCGGATCCGGTGGCCTGCCAGACCTGGAGTGGCTCATCCAGGTCCTGGCCGAGATCAACTTCCCAGGGCGGTTACGCATAGCTGAGGCGTCCGGCCCGGTCAACGTTCGGTGGACGACGGTGCTGCCGACGGCTCGGGTTCAGTCATGACAGGCCAGCTCGCCGTGCCAGGCTTCCCGGCCTTCGCGCACGGCGAAGTAGGCGACAGCCAGTGCTGCGATTGGGTCGGCCCACCACCAGCTGAAGGCAGCGAACAAAGCAAGGCCGAGCAGCGTCGTGGCCGCCAGGGTGGCGCAGAGGATCGTTTCGGCGGCGTCGGCGAGGACGAGCTGGTTGTGCATTGACGTGCCGACGCGGCGCTTGCACCAGCCCAGCAACGGCATGACCAGCAGCGAGCTAACGGTGAGGCCGATGCCGATGGGTGAGCGTTCGGGATGTGCCTGGGTGACTAGGTCGACGACCGAGCCGATGACCACGTAGACCGCCAGGGCGAAGAACGTGACGGCGATGATCCGCAGCACGCGGTGTTCTGCTCGCTCGTCCGGCTGGCCGTGGGCTAGTTCTGTTTGCAGGCGGCGCAGCACCAGGGTGGCGGAGACCAGTTCGATGATCGAGTCGAAGCCGAAGCTGGTCAAGGCCAGTGAGGCGGCGATGATGCCCGCGGTGACGGCCACGCCCGCCTCTATCAGCATCCACGCGATCGAGAACTTCTCCAGGCGGATTGCCTGCCGGTGAAGGCCCGGCAGTGGCTCAGCGTTCGCCGCGCTCACCTTGCCCATCAGGACGCGCTATCGCCTGTGCCAGGATCTCGACGGGTGAATGGCCGACCTGCAAAGTCGTATGTTCCAGGCCGAAGCGCTCACAAGAACCGTCATTCTCCTGCAGCTCCTCAAGTTTCTGTTCCTGCTGCTCATTGATACCTCCCTGTCCTCTCGCCATGCTCCTGCCCTCGTTTCCCTCCCGATCTTGTTCGCCTTCCTTGTCACCATGATCCATAGCCGTTCAGACCGTTGCATTATCGAATGATCATGGTCAGCTCCGCGGCTGGGTGATCATGAAGGGGAGGCAGTTCGTGGCCGTGGTCGTGACCGTCGCGAAGGGCTATGACCTCGGCTATGTGTGGAAGAACCAGGGCCAGGCCGCGGCCGAGCGGACCACCGGCGGCTACTACATCAACGCTGCCCAGGCCGGCGAGCCGCCGGGCCGATGGTGGGGACCGGGAGCCAGGTCGCTCGGTCTCGCCACCGGCCAGATCGTAGAGCGCAAGCCGTATGACGCGGTGTACTCGCAGACAGACCCGCAAACAGGAGCGAAACTCGGCCGACAGCGCGGCAACTACGCGAAGTTCAGCGACCACCTGGCGCGGCTGACAGCCGCCGAGCCGCATGCCACGGCCGAGCGGCTGATCGAGCTGGAGCGCGAGGCAGCGAAGGCGACCCGCCAGCCCGCCGCCTACACCGATGTGACGGTCTCTTTCTCCAAGTCGATCTCGGTGCTGCACGCCTCGATCAGGGAAAACGGCCGCCGGGCGAGGCTGGCGGGTGATGACCGGGCGGCGGGGTACTGGGCGGGCCGGGAGGAGAGGTTCCAGGAGGTTTTGCACCGGGCGAACCGGGCCGCGCTGGAGTACGCGCAGCGGTGGGCGGGGATGACACGGACCGGCTATCACGGAACGCGGGTTGACGGCCGGGAGCCGGGCCGGTTCGAGGAAGCCGGGCTGGTCGTGACGTCGTGGCTGCAGGGCACCAGCCGGGACGGCGACCCGCAAGATCACATTCATAACCAGATTGCCCGGATGACGCGGACGGTGGGCGATGGCCGGTGGCGGGCGCTGGACACCGCGTGCCTGCGGGAGGTTCCCGGCGGGTTGCAGGCGATCGCGGCGACGGTGGTGGAGTGTGAGCTGACGCGCGAGTTCGGCGTGCGCTGGGTGCCGCGGCCGGACGGGCGCGGCAACGAGATCGACGGGATCACCTGCGCGCAGATGGACGCGTATTCCACGCGCACGGTCGCGGTGCACGAGAAGGAGCGCGAGCTTGCGCTGGCGTGGGAGCGCCGGCATGGGCGTGCGCCGAATTCGCGTGAGCTGCTCTACCTCGCGCAAAAAGCGACCCTGCGATCCCGCCGGGGCAAGAGCGCGGGCGAGATCGACTGGGACGCGCTGGCTCAGCGCTGGGATGCGGCCATCGGAGGTGAGCTGGCTGGCATCGCGCCGGCAGTGTCGGCCATGCGCGGCCCAGGTGCCGGTGGCGTGACGCCGAATAGTCACGAGGAGCCGGGCGGGACGCTGGCGCGGGAGGTTTTGGTGCGCGCGGCGCAGAAGGCGCTGTGCCTGGTGTCCGACCAGCGTCCCACGTGGACCCGGCATCACCTGCTGAAACAGCTCGCCCTGGTCATGCCGGTCCAGACCCGCGACCTGGCCGCTGGATCCGCCGAGGCTCTGTTAGCCGGGCTGGCCGATGAAGCGTTGTCCGGCCGGATCGAGCCGGTGGTCTGCGTGAGCGCGCCCGAGTGGCCGCCGTTGCCGGCGTCGCTGCGCCGCGAGCTGGACGGCGGCAGCGTCTACACGCGGCCCGGTACCACGCGTTATGCGACCGCCGCGCAGTTATCCGCCGAGGAGCGGCTGGTCGCACAGGCGCAAGCGCAGCGGGCGCCGCAGCTGCCGCGTGAGCTGGCCGCGCGGCATCTGGGTGCTGACGCTGCGGTGCTGGAAGCGCAGCTACAGGAACGCGCGCAGGATGCACGCGAGCGCGTGACGCGGCGCGGGCTGCGGCTGGACCAGGCCGCCGCCGTCTATCACGTGCTCACCTCCAGTCGTGTCGCTGAGGTGGTCGTCGGCCCGGCGGGCACCGGCAAGACCCGCGTTCTGGCCGCGGCGGCCCAGACGTGGGCAGGGCACGGTGGCCACCAGCGGGTGTTCGGCACGGCCACCTCGCAGAACGCCGCGAACGAGCTTCGTAAGGCCGGTGTGCTGGTCACGGCGAACACGACCCGGCTGCTGGCCGACCTCAAACGCGGCGGGATTCCGGCGGGTTCGCTGATCCTGGTTGATGAGGGCTCCATGATCTCCCTGCGGCACCTGTCAGCCCTGGTCAATCACGCGGCACGAAACGGCTGCAAGCTGGTGCTCGCCGGGGATCAGGAACAGCTCGCGGCGGTCGAGGGCGGTGGCGCGATGATGCTGCTCGCGGACCGGCTGGGCTATGTGCAACTGGCCGAGCCGGTCCGGTTCAGCGCCGCGTGGGAGCGGGACGCGTCACTGCGCCTCCGCCAGGGTGATGCGACCGCACTCGATGACTACGATCAGCACGGCCGGATTCACGGCGCGCCGCCCGATGAGGCCATGGACCAGGCGGTGAAGGCCTACCTAGCCAGCTATCTCGCCGGGCATGACGTGCTGCTGACGGCCGCGGACTGGGCACGGTGCCGGGAACTGTCCCGGCGGATCCGCGGCGACCTGATCCATCTCGGCCTGGTCGACGGAGGCCGGGCGGTGCAGATAGCCGAGGGCGCGCAGGCCTCAGCCGGTGACTTGATCATCTGCCGCGAGAACGACCACGACATCGAGGCCGGCGAACCGGGCCGGGGCCTGGCCAACGGCGACGTCCTGCGGATCGAGGCCATCACCACCGACGGCATCCAGGCCCGCCGCCTGCTCGACGCTGACCCTGCCACCGGCGCCCGGCGCTTCACCAGCCACGCGTTCTGCTATCAGGGCTACCGCACATCGGACCTGGCCTACGCGATCACCGGCCACTCCGCGCAAGGCGGCACGGTGCACACCGGGATCGCGCTGGTCACCGGCAGCGAGAACCGGCAATGGCTGTACTCGGCGCTGGCCCGCGGCACACAGAACAACATGACGTTCGTCTTCACCCAATCAGCCAAGGCCGCCGACCCGCTGCCCGGGACCCGCCCGGCACCGGAACTGGAACGCTACGAACGCATCCGCCGCGAACGCGACGGCTTCCCGCCCGCACAACCCGGACACGCCCCCGCCGGCCAGGACCCGCGAGAACCCGCCGCCGTGCTCGCCGACGTGCTCGGGCGAGACGGCTCGGAGGTTTCCGCGTCCGAGACAAGGCGGCGCAATCTGGCCAACGCCGACCACCTTGGCGTCCTGAACGCGATCTGGACCGCGGAAACCCAGCCAGCGCACAACAGCCGCTACCACGACCTCGTCCTGGCCGCGCTTCCGCCCAGGCACCGCCAAGACCTATCTCACCAGGCCAGGTGGCTGTACCGGACGCTGCGGACCGCCGAACTCGCCGGCCTGGACCCCGCCGACGTCATCCGGCAAGCCGTCGAGTCCCGCGACCTAATCGGCGCCCGCGATGTCGCCAGCGTCGTCGACGCCCGGATCCGCCAGCGCCTGCAATCGCCGTTGCCGCAGCCGCAGCGCCCGTGGTCGGCGCGCGTGCCTCAGGTAGACGATCCCGAGCTCCAGGCCTACCTGACGGAAATCGCCGCGATGATGGACGACCGCAAGCAGCGCCTCGGCCAATTCGCCGCCGATCACCCGCCCACATGGGCGATCAAAGCCCTGGGACCAGTCCCCGCTGACAGTCCTTCCCGGCAGGCATGGCAGCACAAAGCATCCGCCATCAGCGCCTACCGGGAGATGTACGGCTACGACCATCCCGGCGATCCGATCGGCCCCCAGCCGACTGCCGACTCCCCCGACATGCGCGCCGCCTGGCACGCGGCATTCCTCGCACTCAGGACACCCGACGGGCCCGACGTCCGCGGCATTGGGTTTCCCCTCGTACCGTGGAGACATCGCCTATAAGGAGGAACGGCGATGTCGGAGTCGCGCAGGAAGTTCGATCAGGATTT
>Ga0302178_10004224_pt1 | contig 10502 bp, 8 predicted proteins | sample I_Palsa_E1_3_FD_198790 | JGI IMG/M metagenome (GOLD analysis project Ga0302178, IMG submission 198790) | Peat permafrost microbial communities from Stordalen Mire near Abisko, Sweden - I_Palsa_E1_3 | ecosystem: Environmental > Terrestrial > Soil > Palsa > Peat permafrost | place: Sweden: Abisko... | reverse complement strand
CGGCAGGCTTGAGCGGCGCGACCGCCCGCGATGCATCGCGGCTGTCACGCGCCTCAATTTCGCGCTGAAGGCCGCCAAGTGTAACGCTGAGTCCCTTTTCCTTCAACTGCTTATAGCGTCTTTTCGCTCTTTCGGCAGCGCTTGCGGTAAGGAAAACCTTGAACCCGGCATCCGGGAAGATCACCGTCCCCATATCGCGTCCGTCAGCGACCAGCCCGGGCGCCTTGCGAAAGCCCAGTTGCAGCGCCACCAAGGCTTCCCGCACCGATGGCATCGAGGCAATTGCCGAAGCGGCCGCCCCGGCGGTCTCGGTACGCAGTTCATCGGTGGCATCGTGGCCGTTGACGATGACCAGGGTCGGGCCACCATCACGGGCCGCGCGGAACTGGATCCGGGTGCTATGAGCGCAACGGGTCACCGCGTCCACGTCCGACAGGTCCAACCCCTCCATGCCGGCGGCATAGCCCACCGCGCGATACAGCGCGCCTGAGTCGAGCAGACGCCAGCCCAGATGCTCGGCCACCAGTGCGCTGATGGTGCCCTTGCCCGATCCCGACGGCCCGTCGATGGTGAGTACGGGAACGGGTGAGGCATGACTCATGGCAATTCCTGACAGAACGGGAGAAAGCGAAAGTTTAACGCGTTGACCCCATCCGGAACGCGTGTTATCTAGCCGGTCTACCTGGCCCACGAATCTTCCCAATCCGCCCTATGACCGATCTTCGCCGCGAGTTCGAACAAGCTGCCGAGGACATCCAGCGATTGGATATTCGCCCGGACAACGACACCTTGTTGAAGCTGTATGCCCTGTACAAACAAGGCTCGGAAGGCGATATGCAGCGGGCACAGCCAGGCTTTTTCGATTTCGTCGGTACCGCCAAGCACGAGGCGTGGGCGCAACTCAACGGCGTACCCGAACAGGAAGCCATGCGGCGCTATATCGCCTTGGTGCATCAGCTGCTGGCCTGAGGCTCCGATAGGCGGTCCTGGCTGCACGTAGCCGGTCTTACGTTGTATGTAGCCGGTCCTGGCCGCCCTCCTCAGCCCGTCATTCCTGCGAAGGCAGGAACCCAGCGACCTTGAGTTTCATGCCGAGCAAGGGCTCTGGGTCGCTGCCTTAGCAAGGATGACGAGCAAGAGCGTAAATTCCGCTTGCTCCGAGATTTCCCTGAGCCTCACCCCCCTCTCAAGTCGCCCCAGTCGCACGCGGGGCTTGCTTTTCGGTACCCAACACCGGCACATTCATACGATCGTTTGATTCGGCCCTCGATCGCATGAACTACCCCAACCTGTTCGCCCCGCTCGATCTGGGCCATGTCACCCTGCCCAACCGCATCCTGATGGGCTCGATGCATACCGGGCTGGAAGACAAGGCCAGCGATTACGACAAGCTGGCCGCGTACTTCGCCGAGCGGGCGCGTGGCGGAGTCGGCCTGATGGTCACCGGCGGCATTGCGCCAAGCATCGAAGGCTGGCTCAAGCCATTCGGCGGCAGGCTTTCAATGCCCTGGCACAAACCGAGACACCGCAAACTCACCAGCGCCGTTCACGCCGAAGGCGGCCTGATCTGCATGCAGATACTGCATGCCGGTCGCTATGGTTATCAGCCACTGTCGGTAGCGCCTTCCAGGATCAAGTCACCGATCACTCCGTTCACGCCCCGCGCGCTTTCCTCGCGCGGTGTGGAACGCACCATCGACGCCTTCGTGCATTGCGCGAAACTGGCGCAGGACGCCGGTTACGACGGCGTCGAAGTGATGGGTTCAGAAGGCTATCTGATCAACCAGTTCATTGCCGCGCGCACCAACCACCGTAACGACACCTGGGGCGGCGACGCGGCAAAACGCATGCGTTTCGCGATCGAAATCGTGCGCCGCACGCGCGCAGCAGTCGGCCCAAATTTCATCATCATCTATCGGTTGTCGATGCTGGATCTGGTCGAGGGCGGCCAGGATTGGAGCGAGATCGTGACGCTGGCCAAAGCGATCGAGGCAGCCGGCGCCAGCATCATCAACACGGGCATTGGCTGGCATGAGGCGCGCGTGCCGACGATCGTCACCAGCGTTCCGCGGGCGGGCTTTGCCTGGGTGACCAGGAAGCTCAAAGGTGAGGTGACGATTCCGCTGATCACGACCAACCGGATCAACATGCCTGACGTGGCCGAACGCATTCTTGCGGACGGCGCGGCCGACATGATCTCGATGGCGCGACCTCTGCTGGCCGACCCTGCCTGGCCGAACAAGGCAAGAGCCGGTCGCAGCGATCGCATCAACACCTGCATCGCCTGCAACCAGGCTTGCCTCGATCATGTATTCCAGAACCGCCGCGCCAGCTGCATGGTCAATCCGCGCGCCTGTCACGAAACCGAACTGAAGATCGAACCTGCGAGCGTGCGCAAACGCATCGCCGTGATTGGCGCCGGTCCGGCCGGATTGGCCTGCGCCAGTACGCTCGGCGAGCGCGGCCACGCAGTAACCCTGATCGACCGCGCCAAAGAGATCGGCGGCCAGTTCAACTACGCCAAGCAGATTCCCGGCAAGGAAGAGTTTCACGAAACGCTGCGTTATTTCAGGCATCAATTGAGCGACACCGGCGTCGACGTGCAATTGGGCCAGACGGCCGATGCTGCATCGCTGCGCGCCGCCGGCTACGACGAAGTAGTGATCGCCACTGGCATAACGCCGCGCAGCGTGAGCTTTCCCGGCAGCGACGATCCCCGCGTATTGAGCTATCTCGACGTACTGGCTCTGCACCGACCAGTCGGCGCGAAGGTGGCCATCATCGGCGCTGGCGGTATCGGTTTCGATGTAGCGGAATTTCTGGTCGAGCACGCACCATCGCCCACGACCGACATTGCCCGCTGGACACGTGAATGGGGGGTCGACATGCGGCTCGCCAAGCGCGGCGGCCTGGACAAGCCCCAGCCGGAAGCACCGGCCCGACAGATCTGGCTATTGCAACGAAGCGAAGGCCGTCCTGGGGCACGGCTCAACAAGACCACCGGCTGGGTGCATCGGGCCACGCTCAAGGCCAAACACGTGACGATGCTGGGCAAGGTCAGCTATCAGCGCTTCGACGATCAGGGCCTGCACATCACGGTGGACGACATTCCCCAGATCCTGCCGGTCGACAACGTGGTGATCTGCGCGGGCCAGGAGCCGAATCGACAGCTGGCCGACGCATTGATCGCCGCCGGCCTGAAGGTGCACGTCATTGGTGGCGCCGATGTGGCGGCCGAACTCGACGCAAAACGGGCCATCGCCCAAGGCACGCTCGTGGCCAGCCAACTTTAGACCCGCCGCAGGTCCAGAAACGCCGACGCCGCTGCTTGGGGGCAGCGGCGTCGAGAACAGAAAAGAAAGCGCCCCGCGAGGGCGACGCATCGATATGGGCTCAAGGGGGGTAAGCCAGATATCGTATTTAGCGTCGCTGCGGGGCGAGGGTCACCGCCACTAGGGGGAGGGGGAAGTGGCGGGACGAGATAGAGTTTATGATCGACGCATTAGAGTATCCAATATATATTTAGCGCCTCATTAATTCGATTTCGCTATATGTTCGACTTCCGTCAGCTGCGTTATTTCATCGCCGTCGCCGAAGAGCTGAGCTTCACTCGCGCGGCTATCCGGCTGCACCTGTCCCAACCTCCCCTATCCCAACAGATTCAGGCGCTGGAACAGGATCTTGGCGTGCGCTTGCTCGAGCGCAACAAGCGCAATGTGGCGCTGACCGAGCCCGGTAGGGTCTTTCTGGAGCAGGCACGACAAATCCTCGCCAAGGCCGACGAGGCACGCAGCCATGTGGTCGCAGCCGCCGCTGGATACAGCGGCCAGCTACGTTTGGCGTATACGGTGTCGGTCTCGTTTCATCCGGCCCTGCCACAAACCCTGCTGCGCTATGGGCAGATCGCCCCAAACGTGCTGGTGCAGCTCAGTGAGATGTATACCGAACCCCAGTTTGCGGCGCTGCTGGCGGGTCAGATCGATGTCGGCTTCGTCCGCGATGAGCCAATCCATGCGCAGGACGCCCGCAATTTGCGACTGAGCGTCATCGACCGCGAACCCTTGCTGCTCGCCATGCCTACCCGTCATCCACTGGCCAATCGCAGCAGCCTGCGGCTGGCCGAGGTGGCAGGCGATCCGTTCGTATCGCAACCACGCGAACTGGCCGCCACCCTCTACGACCGGCTGGTGACCTTGGCTACAAAGGCTGGTTTCCAGCCGTTGATTGGCCAGCATGCGCAGCAGATCAACGGTTTGTTGGCGCTGGTTGCGGCCGGTCTCGGCCTGGCCCTGGTTCCCGCCAGCATGCGGGCGGTGCGTCTGGCAGGAGTGAGCTATGTGCCGCTGGAAGATTCCGATGCGTACCTGCTGTTGGCCGTAGCCTGCCGCAGCGACGACCACTCGCCCGCATTGCAGCAGTTCCTGTCCACTGTTGCCGAATCGGTCGTGGCCTAAGGCTTGTGATAAGTCCTGCAAGACGTTACACTTGCACGCTTAATTATCCCCGATTAGTGTCAGGAGCTGGCCGTGAAGGTGCTTAACTCTTTGAAGTCCGCCAAGTCGCGGCACCGTGACTGCAAGGTTGTGCGTCGTCGCGGCAAGGTGTTCGTGATCTGCAAGAGCAATCCCCGTTTCAAGGCTCGTCAGCGCTGATCCCAGCGTGATGTGTCGATGAAGAGGCCGCACATGTGCGGCCTTTTTTGTGGGCTTGATTCACGCAAATGCTACCTCAGCGTGATCGCACCTTGCGACATGACAATGCAAACAGCACGACGGCAATCGATAGCGAAACCCAATAGTCACTGGGCGCCGGACCCCACCAGTGGATGTGCCAGGGAATGTAGCGCGGCGCGAAATGTGCCACGCCGTATGCGGGGTTCAATACGAACCACAGGAAATCCTCGCTGATCCAGAACAGCATGATGCAGGCGAACACGCGCGCCTCGGCACGCCAGCTCCACTTTCCGGCAAAAGCCAGCGGAAAATGGAAGAATAGCGCCATGCATGGAAACAGCCAGGCGTGATAACCGGTCATGGCCCGGCCGCCCCAGAAAATATTGAGCAACCAGTGATGCTCGATGCGCCACGTCGGCAGATTCCCCGCCCAACCCGCCGCGCCCTCGATCTGAATTTCCACGTGGGCAAAGAAAAACGCCAGCAGCAGGGTCCAGGCTATCGTCAGCAATAGCACCAGCGGGCGCATCGAAACGAATTCGGATCTGCGATCGTCGAAGGACCGTCGGTCCAGCTGACGCACACTCACAGCTCCACCGGGATAGCTGACGGCGACTGACGATCCAGCTGTGCCTTGACGATATTGAGCACGTTTTGCGCCGCTTGCGGCCGGCCCAGGCGACGGGCGCTATCACGCATTCGTGCCAGACGCTCCGGTTCGGCGAGTAACTGAAGCACCCGATATTCCAGCGAGATCAGGTCCACCGCCTTCAACGCAGCACCCTGCTCCAGCACGTAGTCCGCGTTACGCTCTTCCTGGCCGGGGATCGGCGCATACACCACCATCGGCAATCCCATCGCAAGGCATTCGGACGTGGTCAATCCACCGGGCTTGGTGATCACCAGATCGGAGCACGCCATCAGCTGCGCTACTTCGTTGGTGAAGCCGAACGGGAACAAGCGTCCCGGTTGCTCTGCCGCCTGGAGCTTCAGCCGACCCAGCGCCGCTTCGTTGCGCCCGGCCAGCACGATCAACTGGAAGTCGTGCTCCATACGCATCAGCGCAGCGGCCACTTCGTCGAGCTTGCCGACGCCTGCCCCGCCGCCCATCAGCATAATGGTGAGTTTGGTCGGGTCGAGGCCAAAACGTTCAGCGCACGCGCGACGATCTTGTGGTTCGGTGAATGCCGGCATGACCGGAATACCAGTGGTATGAACTCGGTCGGCATCGATGGCGTTCGCCCGCATGCGGAACGCGATTTCATCACTGGCCGCGAAAAAACCGGTCATGTGTGGAATGACCCACATGCCATGCAGATCAAAGTCGGTGACCTGGACCCACACGGGCACTGACATCTTTTCGCGTCGGATGTCGTGCATCAGCATTTCGGCGGGCAGGAAGTGGGTGCAGACAATGGCGTCCGGCGCAAACGCATTGATCGCCTTGCGCAGATCGCCAGTGCCGAGCCGTTCGACCGCGCGCCGCAGTTTCTGCATCGGGCTATCCGGATCGGCATCGGAGCTGCGCTGATACAGCATGCCCCACAACGTGGGATAGCTGTTCACCAGCAAAATGTAGAAGTCGGTATACAGCTTGCGGAATGCGGATGGAACGTAGTTCATCGCATCCAGGTGCATCGTCTCGACGTGCGGCAGGTGGGCCTGTGCCGTGAGATGCAATGCCTCGGCGGCGCGCATGTGACCTGCTCCAGCCGAGACGCTGAGGAACAGAATTTTCTGCTGCGGCATGTCTGGACCCATTCGGCACGTGGCGACTAGGGCGGCCGTGCCGCCCGTGGATTACCAGGCCATCCGCAAACGATGGCCACCCCTTTCAAACGCGACTTCAGGAATAACGCACACCGGTGATTTCGTAGTGCTTGACGCCATTGGGCGCCGTGAACTCGAAGCTGTCACCCGAGCTTTTGCCAATCAGTGCACGCGCGATCGGTGAAGACACCGCGATCAACCGTTGCTTGATGTCTGCTTCGAGGTCACCGACTATTTGATAGGTCACCGCGGTGCCGGTGTCCTCGTCTTCCAGATCCACGATCGCACCAAAGACCACGCGATTGCCGGGATTGAGTCGCGATACATCGATGACTTCAGCGGTAGACAGTGCCGCCTCAAGCTCGGCAATGCGGCCTTCGGCAAAACTCTGCTGGTCGCGCGCGGCATGGTACTCAGCATTTTCCTTCAGATCGCCGTGCGCGCGGGCCTCGGCGATGGCCGCGATGATGCGCGGCCGATCAACAAACTTCAGGCGATCCAGCTCGGCGCGCAGACGCTCCGAGCCTTCCTTGGTGATGGGGGCGCGACTCATGCGCTCAACTCCTTGTGCAGTTCCTGCAGGCTATGTACCTCGCCATCGCTGCGGAAATCCAGCGAATGCACGAGCGCACGGGCGCCTGCCACGGTAGTGGAATACGTGACGCGATGCTGCAACGCCTCGCGCCGGATCGAGAACGAGTCGGCGATAGCCTGCTTGCCCTCGGTCGTATTGACGATATACACGATCTCGCCGTTCTTGATCAGGTCGACGATATGCGGCCGACCTTCGAGCACCTTGTTGATACGCTCACAGACGACGCCGTGGTCGGCCAGATAACTGGCGGTACCTGAAGTTGCCACCAGGCTGAATCCGCGCGCGATGACCTCTTTCGCCACTGACAACAAGCGGTCCTTGTCACTGTCGCGTACCGATAGGAACACCTTGCCTACGGTCGGCGGCTTGATGCCAGCGGCCTCGTGACCGCGGGCAAACGCCGCACCAAAGCTGCGGCCCACGCCCATCACCTCACCGGTCGAGCGCATCTCCGGACCAAGGATCGGATCCACGTTCTGGAACTTCAGGAACGGGAAGATCGCTTCCTTCACCGAGTAGTACGCGGGGATCACTTCGTGCGTCGCACCCAGGCTGGCAAGCGTACGACCGGCCATCACGCGGGCCGCGATCTTCGCCAGTGGAACGCCGGTCGCCTTGGATACGAACGGCACCGTGCGCGAGGCGCGCGGATTCACTTCGAGAATGAAAACAGTGTCACCCTGAATCGCGAACTGGGTGTTCATCAAGCCGATGACTTTCAACTCGCGCGCCATCGCGCTGACCTGACGACGCAGTTCGTCCTGGACTTCGGCGGAGAGCGAATACGGTGGCAGCGAGCAGGACGAATCGCCCGAATGCACGCCTGCCTCCTCGATGTGCTCCATGATGCCGCCGATCAGCACATTGCCTTGGGCGTCGGCAATCACGTCGACGTCTACTTCCACAGCGTGATCGAGGAAGCGATCCAGCAGCACCGGTGAATCGTTGGACACTTTTACCGCATCGCGGATATAGCGCGACAGGTCGGCGTCGTCATGCACCACTTCCATCGCGCGACCACCGAGCACGTAGCTCGGGCGCACCACGAGCGGGTAGCCGATCTCTCGAGCCAGCGCCAACGCCTCGTCGGCATTGCGGGCCGTACGATTCGGCGGCTGCTTCAGTCCGATCTTTTCGATCATCTGCTGGAAGCGCTCGCGATCCTCAGCCAGGTCGATGCTGTCCGGACTGGTGCCAATGATCGGCACGCCGGCAGCTTCCAGCGCGCGCGCAAGTTTCAGCGGGGTCTGGCCGCCGTACTGCACAATCACGCCCTTCGGTTTTTCCAGGTGCACGATTTCCAGTACATCTTCCAGCGTCAACGATTCGAAATACAGACGATCGGACGTGTCGTAGTCGGTCGAGACCGTCTCCGGATTGCAGTTGACCATGATGGTTTCGTAGCCATCCTCGCGCAGCGCGAGCGCGGCATGCACGCAGCAATAGTCGAACTCTATGCCCTGGCCGATGCGATTCGGGCCACCGCCGAGCACGATGATCTTTTCACGATCGGTCGGCGCAGCCTCGCACTCTTCCTCATAGGTCGAGTACATGTACGCGGTGCTGGTAGCAAACTCGGCCGCGCAGGAATCCACTCGCTTGTAGACCGGACGCACGCCGAGCGTATGCCGCAGATGACGCACGGCTGCTTCGTCGGTGGCGACCAGTTCGGCCACGCGTGCATCGGAGAATCCCAGCCGCTTGAGTTCGCGCATGCGCGGCTCGTCAAGCGCAGTCAACCCTTGCTTGGTGATCTCCGCCTCAGTCAGCACGATGTCTTCGAACGCGGCGAGGAACCATGGGTCGACGCGGCTTAGATTATGCACTTCCTCCAGCGACATACCTGCACGGAAGGCATCGGCCAGATGGAACACACGGTCTGGTCGCGGTTCGCGCAGTTCACGCTTGAGCGTGGCGACGCCCGCTTCGGTACTGATGTCCAGGCCAGTCGGGTTCAATCCGGTCTTGCCGATCTCCAGTCCGCGCAGTGCTTTCTGCAGCGATTCATGAAACGTGCGCCCGATCGCCATCACCTCGCCCACCGACTTCATCTGCGTGGTGAGACGAGCGTCAGCTGACGGGAATTTCTCGAACGCGAAGCGCGGGATCTTGGTGACCACGTAATCGATGGTCGGTTCGAACGACGCGGGCGTAAGACCGCCGGTGATGTCGTTCTTCAGCTCATCGAGCGTGTAGCCGACGGCGAGTTTGGCGGCGATCTTCGCGATCGGAAAACCAGTGGCCTTGGAGGCAAGCGCGGAGGACCGCGACACGCGCGGGTTCATCTCGATCACCACCACGCGCCCGTTCTCGGCATTGATGCCGAACTGCACGTTGGAGCCACCGGTATCCACGCCGATCTTGCGCAGTACCGCGATCGACGCGTCACGCAGGCGCTGGTATTCCTTGTCGGTGAGCGTCTGCGCCGGCGCGACCGTGATCGAATCGCCGGTGTGCACGCCCATCGGATCGAGGTTCTCGATCGAGCACACGATGATGCAGTTGTCCGCGGTGTCGCGAACCACTTCCATCTCGAATTCTTTCCAGCCCAGCACCGATTCCTCGACCAGCACTTCGCCCACTGGCGAGAGCTCCAGACCGCGCTTGACGATCTCCTCGAACTCTTCCTTGTTGTAAGCGATGCCGCCACCAGAGCCACCCAGTGTGAAGCTTGGGCGGATGACGGTCGGGAAGCCGACCTTGGCCTGGGTCAGCAGCGCCTGTTCGTACGTGCGCACTACTTCGGCCTTGGGGCAATCGAGCCCGATCTCGGCCATCGCGACGCGGAACAGTTCACGGTCCTCGGCCATGCGAATCGCTTCGCGCGAGGCGCCGATCAGCTCGACGTTGTACTTCTCGAGCACGCCGTTGTCGGCGAGGTCGAGCGCGCAATTGAGGCCGGTCTGGCCGCCCATCGTCGGCAGCACCGCGTCCGGGCGCTCCTTGGCGATGATGCGTTCCACCGTCTGCCAGTTGATCGGCTCGATGTAGACCGCATCGGCAGTCTCCGGGTCGGTCATGATCGTGGCCGGGTTGGAGTTCACCAGGATCACCCGGTAGCCCTCTTCCTTCAGCGCCTTGCAGGCCTGTGCACCGGAGTAATCAAACTCGCAGGCCTGGCCGATCACGATCGGGCCAGCGCCGATGATGAGGATGCTCTTGATATCGGTACGCTTGGCCATCTCAGCGGGCCTCCTGCATCAGTGCCGCGAAACGTTGGAACAGATAGCCGATATCCAGTGGCCCCGGGCTTGCTTCCGGGTGACCCTGGAAACAGAACGCGGGCCGATCGGTCAGCGCGAAGCCCTGCAGCGAGCCGTCGAACAGCGAGGTGTGAGTGACGCGAACGTTCGCCGGCAGCGTCGCTGGATCAACCGCAAAGCCGTGGTTCTGCGAAGTGATCAGCACACGGCCGTCATCCAGATCCTTCACCGGATGATTTGCACCGTGATGTCCGAATTTCA
>Ga0302178_10004222_pt1 | contig 10507 bp, 8 predicted proteins | sample I_Palsa_E1_3_FD_198790 | JGI IMG/M metagenome (GOLD analysis project Ga0302178, IMG submission 198790) | Peat permafrost microbial communities from Stordalen Mire near Abisko, Sweden - I_Palsa_E1_3 | ecosystem: Environmental > Terrestrial > Soil > Palsa > Peat permafrost | place: Sweden: Abisko... | reverse complement strand
ACGCGCCAGCTTGATGTCGCTGACGATGCGATCGAGGTACACGTCGGAGATGTCGTACTCCGTATAGCTGCCGCTGCCGCTCGCGAAGTTGTCGTCGACGATGCGCTGATGCAGCGCGAGGATCTGCTCGCCGTAGATGGCGGCGCCGCGCAACACCATCTTGAAGCCGTTGTAGTCCGGCGGATTGTGGCTGCCTGTGACGACGATGCACGAGTCGACACGGCGCTCGCCACTCGGCAGTTGCAGCGGCACGCTCGCGCCGAAGTAACCAACCGGCGTCGGCACCATGCCGACGTTGACCACATCGACACCCGCCGAGCGCAGGCCATCGGACAGCGCCCCGATCAGTTCGGGGCCCGACAGGCGGCCATCACGGGCCACCACGACGGCGTCGCCGCCTTGTGCACGCACTTCACTGCCGAACGCGCGGCCGATCAGACGGGCGGTGTCGGCGTCGAGTGTCTTGCCGATCACGCCACGAATGTCATACGCCTTGAAAATGGATTTGGAAATCATGGTTGGCTCACTTGCGTGCATTGGAAAAGTTGACCGGCACCTTGTGTGGTTATCGGCGGTCGTGAGTGGTCATCGCGCTGCGCCCTTGCCGGAGGCGCTCCGGTTCCAACTTATAATTGCGCTTTTCTGTCACGCCTTACAGCCGACTATTCTAATGCTTAGACGCCCTCCGATCATAAAGTTGCCGCTTCGGCCGGCCGGGTGGGCAATCGCACGGACAGCCTCGTCGGATCTGGGTAAGCAAACTGAACGGACCGGACGAACTGAGCGGGCAGGCGCTGGATGCTGACGCTCAAACGCTTCTCCGAGCGCTTCGCCAACCCCGATGTGACGCGAGCGTTTGCGAATATCGTCTGGCTTGGACTCGAACGGGTGACGCAGATCGCCGTCGCCATTCTCATCAGCGGCATGCTGGCGCGTTACTTCGGACCGGATACGTTCGGTAAATGGCAGTACGCCAATACGCTGCTGCTGGTGCTCTCGCCGATCACCTGGGTATGCGGCGCCGAGATCCTCGTGCCGACCATCGTCAACCGGCCGCCAGCGCAACTGGGCACCGTGCTGGGAAGCGCCTTCGCGCTGCGTATCTCGGTTTCGGCTGCGGCGCTGCTCGTAACGTGGATCGGCATTGCCTCAGGGCTCACCGATCCGCTCGTCGGCGCCATGCTGGCAGGGCTGGCAGTGACGATGCTGTTCCGCGAGCCGTTTGTCGGCGTGATCAATTCGTGGCTGCAAAGCATGACGTACAGCAAGCCGCAGTTGCTCACCAGCATGAGCACCGCCATCGTCAAGGCCGGGCTCGTCTACCTGCTGGTGCGGGCCGCCAACACGCCCGCCCGCTTCGGCTGGCTGTGGGCGCTGGAATCGGCGGCGATCGGCGCGGTGCTGCTCATCTATTACATCCGCCGTCATGGCGGCAAACTGGGCTGGCATGTCGACCGCTCGCTCTTCCGGCATTTCGCGAGCGCCGGCACGGTGTTCTGGCTCGGCCTGATCTGCATGTATCTGTTCCTGAAGCTCGACCGGCTGATGCTGGAACGGGCCATTTCGTTTGCCGATCTCGGCCGCTATTCGGCGGCCCAGCAACTCAACGAGAACTGGATCACGCTCGCGCTGATGCTGGCGCAGACCATTGCGCCCGCTTTCGTCTACCGCGTACAGGAGCCCGCCCGTCTGCGGCGCAACATGTGGCGCCTGACGGCGATGACGGCGGCGTTGATGATCGGCGGCGCGATCGTGCTCGATCTGCTGGCGGGGATCATCATCCGCCGTGTGTTCGGTCCCGCGTACGAAGGCGCCATCGAGATTTTCCGTTGGGCCGTGTGGCTCTCCGTGCCGGCCGGGATCGAGGCGATCGGCAACCTGGTCGTGCTGAAATATCAGGCCAAATTCGTGTTGCTGGCGAAGTGGCTGCTGGCGCTGGCCGTGGCGTTCGTCGTCAATCTGCTGGCGATCCCACGCTTGGGCCCTTATGGCGCACTGGTCGGACTCGCGGTCGGTTATCTCGCTGCCGCGTCGGTGAACCTCTATTACATCCGCTTCAAGTTGCGCTCATGACGAATTCATCCGCCTCGGCGCAAAACCCGCAAATGCCGCGTGGGCCGCAAGGCTCGGCGGACCCGCGACTGCGTGCGTGGGACAGCGCCCTCGGCGACGTCGCCGTGCTGCTGCCGGCATATAACGGCCAGGCCGACGTCGACCGCACGCTGGCTTCGTTCAGCGAAGACGACGCGCTGGTCCACGTACTGATCGTCGACGACGGCAGCACACCGCCGATCGTCGCGCCTGCCCTGCCGAACCTGACGATCGAAGTCTTGCGCATGCCACAGAACGGCGGCATCGAGAAGGCGCTGCAGACCGGCATCGACGCGCTTGCCGGACGCGGTTTCCGTTATGCCGCGCGAATCGATGCCGGCGATCTGAGCGTGCCGCACCGGCTCGCGAAACAGCGAGCGTATCTGGAAGCGAACCCGCAAGTAGCCGGTCTCGGCATGTGGACCCAGGTGGTGACGCGCGACGGCAAGCCGCTCTTCATGCTGACGCCGCCCGCCGCACCCGACGCGATCCGCCGCCTGCGCTTTTACCGCAGTTGCCTCGCGCACCCTTCGATGACGTTGCGGATCGACGCCGTGCGCGCGGTGGGCAACTACCGCGCCGATTACCGTTCCGCCGAGGACTTAGATCTGTTCCTGCGTCTGATGGAACGCTATGACTGCGCAAACCTGCCGGAACTGGGCCTGTATTACGAGCTGAACGAAGGCGGCATTAGCGCCACCAAACGGCGTGGCCAGGTCGCTTCGACGCTGCGCCTGCAACTGCGCTACTTCAACGCGCTCAACCCGTACGACTGGTTAGGGCTCGCGAAGAATCTGCTGCACCTTGTCACCCCGTATCGCACGTTGCAGGCTGTGAAGCGCAGGTTGTACGCACCCGGCGCCGGACACTGAAACCTTGATGCACCCTCGAAGCCCCCGTAAAACCGCCATGAAGCCCAACGTTTCAACCGCGCCCGGTGTTGCCAACGGTCCCAACGTTGCCGCTGCCCCCGCTGTCCCCGCTGTTTCGTTGCGCATTACACTCGTCTGCAACACTGCCTGGGCAATCTACACGTACCGGCAAGGACTGATCCGCGAACTGGTCGCACGCGGCGTCGAGGTGACGGTGCTGGCGCCGCACGACCGCACCTTCGACCTGCTGGGTGCCATGGGGTGCTGCTGCATCGAGTTGCCGGTGGCGTCGAAAAGCACCAGCCCGCGCGACGACCTGCGCACGCTGTGGGCGCTCTACCGCCGCTACCGGACGATCCGGCCGCATATCGTGTTTCACTATACGATCAAGCCGAACATTTACGGCTCGATTGCGGCTAAGCTGGCGGGCGTCGATTCGGTGGCGGTGACCACCGGTCTCGGCTATGTATTCATCCAGCACAGCCGCGCGGCGCAGGTCGCCAAAAAGCTGTACCGGTTCGCGTTCCGCTTTCCGCGCGAAGTGTGGTTTCTGAACCGCGACGATCAGGCCGCTTTCGTCGATCAGAAGCTGCTCGTGCATCCCGAACGCGCGCGTCTGCTGCACGGCGAAGGGGTGGATCTCGAGCAGTTCGCCTTCACGCCGCTGCCGGACAAGGCGAATTTCGACTTTGTGCTGATCGGCCGGCTGCTGTGGGACAAGGGTGTAGGTGAATACGTGGAGGCCGCGCGGAGCTTGCGCGCACGCTATCCTCAGGCGCGTTTTCGCCTGTTGGGACCGGTGGGCGTGGATAATCCCAGTGCGATCACGCGGGAAGAAGTGGCCGCCTGGGAGCAGGAAGGCGTCATCGAATACCTAGGCGAAGCGCACGACGTGCGGCCATTTATCGCCGCAGCCGATTGTGTCGTATTACCCTCGTATCGTGAGGGGGTGCCGCGCACGCTGATGGAAGCCTCGGCAATGGGCCGCCCGATTGTCGCGACCGACGTGCCCGGCTGCCGGGAAGTGGTCGCGGATGGCGTGAATGGTTTGCTGTGCGAAGTGCGCAACGCGCAGAGTCTCGCCAAGCGGCTCGCACAGATGCTCGACATGAGCGGCGAGGCACGCCGTGCCATGGGCGAGCGCGGCCGGCAAAAAGTCGCCGCCGAATTCGACGAGCGTGTAGTGGTAGAGAAATATAAAGACCTGGTTCGCAACTTGACGGGCGTTTCACTCTAACGGAGCACAGCATGACCACGAAGGGCACGATTCTGGTAACGGGCGGCGCGGGTTTCATCGGCTCGCATACATGCGTCGAACTGTTGAACGGCGGCTATGACGTTGTCGTGATCGACAATCTCGTGAACAGCAATCGCGAGTCGCTCAGGCGCGTCGAACAGATCGCCGGCCGTGCCGTGACGTTCTACGAAGCCGACGCGCGCGACGAAACCGCGCTGAACCGCATTTTCGATGCGCATCCGGTAACGGGCGCGATCCACTTTGCGGCGTTGAAGGCCGTGGGTGAATCGGTGACGAAACCGATCGAGTACTACAGCAACAACGTCGGCAGCCTGCTCACATTGCTGGGCGTGATGCGCGATCGCAATGTGAAGCAGTTTGTGTTCAGTTCGTCGGCTACCGTCTATGGCGTGCCGAAAAGCTCGCCGATCGACGAGTCGTTTCCGCTGTCGGCGACCAACCCTTATGGTCAATCGAAGCTGATCGCCGAGCAGGTGCTGCGCGATCTCGAACTATCCGACCCGAGCTGGCGCATTGCCACGCTGCGCTACTTCAATCCGGTGGGCGCGCATGAGAGCGGGCTGATCGGCGAAGATCCGGCAGGCGTTCCGAACAATCTGATGCCGTATGTCGCGCAAGTGGCGGTGGGCAAGCTCGAGAAGCTGCGCGTGTTCGGCGGCGACTACGACACGCCGGATGGCACCGGTGTGCGCGACTACATCCATGTGGTCGACCTGGCGCGTGGGCACCTGGCCGCACTCGATGCGCTGGTGAAGCACGACGCGAGTTTTGTGGTGAACCTGGGGACGGGCCAGGGGTATAGCGTACTCGACGTGGTGCGTTCGTTCGAGAAGGCTTCGGGCCGCCCCGTGCCGTACGAGATCGTGACGCGGCGCCCAGGCGACGTGGCGTCCTGCTATGCGAATCCGGCAGCCGCGGCGAAGCTGCTCGGATGGCAGGCGCAGTTCGGTATCGAGCGCATGTGTGTGGACCACTGGCGCTGGCAGGAAAAGAATCCGCGCGGCTTTGCTGACGCATAGGGCGGCGACCCAGGTCTGTCGGACCTGATGCCTGCCCCTATGCCCTCCTGTCTGCTACATGGACGGCGCAGTCCCATTCTCATCGGGCATCGGCTGGATGCGATCTTCGCTACGCGGCCCGGTGTACAGGAGTTTGTCCTGCCGGGGTGCCGCACAGCGTTCAGCCTCTTCGCGCCACGCCGATGATGTCATGCGCGGCAAGGAAAGCGTGTCAAAAACCTTGCCGATGTCGCCCCGACGCCCAGCACCATGCGCTGGGAGAGGACCTTGCGCATGACCTCACGCAGGGATACTTCGTCCTCACCGGCGCTGCGGGCCCGCTCGAGCTCAAAGTCGAGCGCTGCTGCGGTACTGGCTGGGGCAAAGTCGAGTGCGACGGGATAGGCCGGGAGAGTGGCCATGGCTTCGCCACCAAACGGACCGGTCGCGACAGCAACCCGCGTCTGCGCAGAGGGAATGACAGCGGAGGCGATGATCTGGTCGTCCTTTGTGCAGGTGGTGCGCAGTTCGCTGGTCGAGCGGCGGATCGTGACTGTTTCTCCTCCCCGCACTGACCACGATCCCTGATCGTTGGAGAGGGTGCAGGTGACGCCGTCCAGCTCGTTGCCCTGTCCGTCCCGTACGCCGACAGCGAGCGACTGAAGGTGACGGTCTTCTCCAGATACGGCATGGGCGGGAGTGACGATGTCGACGGGTCCGAGGCCGGCGCCCGACTCTATGAGGCAACGTGTTCGCCCTCGCATCCTCAGCCACCGAAATAACCCTCGCCTTGTATCCCTCCTTGACGAGCGATGTCGCGATCCCGTTGTAGTGGGCTTTCGGAATAAGTCTGCAAAGCTGGCAAGAAAAAGGGCCACTGATGGCTGAACAGGCGTTGGCGTCGGGCAGTCCAGCCAATAACCCAAAGCTGCCAACGAAGACTGATATCGAAGCGCTATACGAACAGGCGTTTGAATAGTCGGTGACAGGTGGGCGAATTCAGTTATAGGAGTTGATATGTTCGTTGAAGAGCGCATCTACACCGTGCATCCGGGACGCACAAAGGACTTTCCGAAGCTCTACGAAGAAGAGGCGATGGAAATACAGTCGAGGTATCTGCAAAAATTGATCGGGTACCACTCGTCCGAAATCGGCACACTCAATCAAGTCCGTTCATCTGTGGGCGTTCGATGACATCAATCAACGCATGCAGTGCCGTGATCGCATGATGGCTGACAGTGACTGGTAAGTAGTACTAAAAACGTTGTTGCCGTTGATCGCACATCAGGAGGCGCGCATACTACGTCCCGCTTCCTTTTTCGCCCCGAAACTGGAGGCCATGGTTCAAGAATTCGGCAGATAAGGCTTTCGCTGCTGGAAAAAGTCGAAGGAAACCCAGCGCTGTCTCAAGGCTTCGGAACAAGCATCGGAGAGATGGTCGCGGCCTGTGCCTCAAAGACGTTCTGCGCATCGAGCGGCAACAGATACCCAGCGTTCACGAGCGCCTGCGCAGCCGCTGCAACCTTCGCCTGATAATCCGCGCGGCCGGCATAAAGCGATTCGAGCGTGGCGCGGCTGTCATGGCCGCCCGAATGCGACGCCGCGTCCACGGCAAGCGGAATGGCTCCGCCGTTCAGCGTACAACTCTCGCCTACCGCGTGATCCTCTCCGCGCAAGTTCCATCCCGCGAAAGTGGCAACCGGCACTTTCACATCCGGCACGAGCACGCCCGCGACCTCGTTGCCGTTGGCATCTACCTTTGGTACCAGCGCGGTATAGCGTTCATCGACTTGCGCTACCGGCACCGCGCGGCTGTAATCGGTGACGAAGAGCTGGTTGAACATGCCCATCTCTGCGATATGCAACTCGACTGGCTTGCCGCCGCTTGGGACCATCACGTCGCTCAGATCGGGAAAGCCGGTGGCGGAGCGAGTGGGTGCAACCGCAGTGCCGTCGGCGACGCTCGGATATTGCGAGGGCGGGGGCGTTTTGCCCGTAGTGACCCAGTCGATCAATGCGGGGATAAGGGCGCGCTCCACCGGTGCTTCGGCTACCGGGCTGGCCGGAAGCTGACAGAGATTGCCCGCGGCCGGAATGGTAAAGAGCCCGTCGCCGACGCCGGACCCGCCACCGTGCATGGTCCCCGGCACCAGATAATAGCGAACGTTCGACGGCAGCTTCAGATCGTGGCCACGCCCATCCGTCACCACCAGTGAGGCGCGTGCGCCCCACCATTCAAAAGCGCCGTCGACCTGCATTATGCGCGGGCAGGTGTGCGTCGCCGAGCAGCGCTGCAGCACACCGCCGCTGCGCCCGCTGACCGGGTCCTTGATGGTGTTGTAGGCGAACGGGAACTGGTCGCCAGGTTGCCAATGGTCCTCGTGTTGTTTCGCCCAGCGGCCAGGCTGCGAAAAGCTGCTATTGATCCAGATACGGCGCGAACCGGAGATGATCGGCATCATCCCGTCGAACACCCGGCGGCCGTGCGCATCGCGATTGAAGCCCTGATAAAGGAAGTCGCGTAAAAATCGTCCGGACTGCGAAATTCCTTCGCCGATTGCGAGATCCACGGTCGCCGTAGGATGCGCCGGACACGATGCTGCAACGCAGGGCGCAGACTTCAGATCCGCGATCGGGTTCGCGTGACCCTCGGCGTCCGCCTGGTCATAGCGCAGGAAAGAGATAAGATCGCGCACCGCCGCGAAGCCGATTCCGTTCACCCGCGGATCACGTGCGCGATAGACAAAGCTGTAGATAGTGCCGGCGTCGGCTGGCACCGGTTTTTCGTCTGGTCCTGGGACGCTGGCAGGCGGAGTGAAGATTACCGTGCTGTGTCCATCCGTCGTCTGCGCATAGTGCCAATCGGCGACCGCCACGGAGGGCGCGGCATAACTCTGGTCACCAGGATCGGATGCGCCGTAATGCGTCAACCACGATTGCCGCGCGGTGAAGGTGACGGAATCGTGGTCCGCAGGATCAGCCGGCGGATAGGACAGCGCAATCGTGTTGGCCGCGCCGCCCGCATAGTCAGGAATGTATTCTTCGCGACTGATCGCGGTGATGGGTGCGCCGTTATCGCCGTGCGCGGTGGGAAAGGCAGTGCCAATCGGCGCGGCGGCGGCGATAGCTGGAGTGCCCGTCTGCGGCAGGTCTCCCTGCCAGCCGCTCCACACTACTGTGACACCGCCGCGCAGCAGCGAGGGGAAGGTAGCGGGCGGCGGCTCCGAGCCGGTGAGTGCACCGCCACCGATGAACGACGGAATAGCAAGCTTGTTGCCGCGATTGACGACGTCATAGAACAGCACGCGCTTCGCATCCGCGGCATGAACTGGCCGCAGGATCACGACGTCGGTGCTGTAGGCGACGCGCCCGTCCGCCTCGCGCGGCGCGTTGCGCAGATCGGCGATGCCGGCATTCGCCGGGCTGTTCGGATCAAGTTCGCCATGCGCGATGGCAGTAATGACTTCGTACGGTCCGGCAGCGCCTGGCGGCGTTGCACCGCCATACGCAGGTGCAACCGAAAGGATTTCGAAATTCTGAATGAAGACAGCCGCTGGCGGCGGGGTGGCGATACCACGCTCGCAGAAAGCGGTGAGCACAACGGCGAGAGTGAAGCCTTGCCATGCGCGTGTTTTCATAGCTGGCTATCCGACCCACTGCGGGGTTGACTTGCTAACGAAGCACCGCAAATACCCGCGCGTTCCAGCGAACATTTTCGGTTGACGTGCAGCCTATAAATCTCAATGCCCGCGTAGTCTACACGGAGTCTTCACGATGGGTGGGCGGTGGTATTCGCTGCAGCGCGCCGTATCTCGGCGCCCATGATTACGAGCGTGGACTCATCCGGCCTGACACCCATGGCAAGCACCGACGCTCGCAGACGCTCAGTTAGAGAGCGCTGCCGGGTCGAATCCATTTGCCTTCAACGAAGCTTGCACGGCGGGTCCACTGAGCCAGGTAAGCAGCTTCCTCGCCCCATCCGGAGACCCGCTGCTCACGCTGGTTCCCGCCGCATAGGTCGTCTTGAGCTGCAAGTCTGCCGGGATCGGCCCGACCAGGGTGACGCCATGAACGGGCTTGATCTCGCTGATCTGCCCGAGTCCGACCGACACCTCGTCTCGCGCCATGGCTTTCATCGCGGTCTGCCCTTCCGGGTAGTATTTAATCTTAGGTCCCACTTTGCCTCCGAGTCCAAGACGGTCGATCAGCTTGGCCAGGTAGACTCCAGATGTCGCGCCAGTTGCCGGATCGGCCATGCCTATCGATGATGCGTCGAGCAAGACCTTCGCGAATGCGTGATCATCCGCGATGCCAGGCAGGGCGGCGCCGGTCTTCACCGCAAGACCGAGCCGTACGCGCGCGATGTCTTTCTCCGAGTCTTCCATCACCAGGTGGCGCGCGGCCAGATCCGCAAGCTGCCTGGGCGGGAGAATAACCAGGTCGAAAGCCTGGCCCGACACGGCCCGGTCGTGGATCTGGCCAGCGGTACCGTAGACCAGGCGCACATGATCGCCGCTCGCCGCCAGATATTGTTCAGGAAGGTTCTCAAGGGCGCCTTTCATCGCCGCCGCCGAGAACACCACCACATCGGCTGCATGCGCGGGTTGCGTTGCGGCAAGCAGTACGCAGATCAAAAGTTTCGCCTGGCCTTTCATTGCAATAGAACTCCCTATAGGTCTCGTTGCATTTTATAGGCACCCATGCAACTGCCGCGCTGGTCGCCGACTGGGTAAGGCTAGCAAGGGACACTCCATCCCGGCAGACAGATCGTTGACAGAGTCAAAGATGCCGGGTTTCCGATGGTGGATTGCCGCAATCGTTTTGCAGGCCATTCACATAGTCAATCGGCGCACTCAGCGCTTCGTCACCGTCAAGGTCATCGATGCATACGATGTTGATTCCTCTGTTCGACAACGAACCCGCGATCGTCGAGAATCGCACAGGGACGCTAGCGTAGATGCATGCACCCTTTCATCCGCATCCTGTTCACTCAACTGACCGGAATCTGCATTGTGATGATGACTTGGATACTCATAGCGCTGCTAGCTGCTGGCGTCATCGTTTGGAGCGTTTCCAGCTATCGCCGTATCTTTGCCGACAGGCATTTCGCAGAGGTGGCCAGAATAGTCGCGCAGGTAAAGGCTGCCGCGTTAGAGCATGGCGCCGGCGAATATCGCCCGGCGGACGATCCTAGCAGGTTGCGGAAATACAGGCCGACTTTACTGAGCCATGAGCGTGATCAGAATTTTCAGCGGGGGATTTCTCATAGTTTGGAATATGGACCGGTT
>Ga0302178_10004219_pt1 | contig 10510 bp, 7 predicted proteins | sample I_Palsa_E1_3_FD_198790 | JGI IMG/M metagenome (GOLD analysis project Ga0302178, IMG submission 198790) | Peat permafrost microbial communities from Stordalen Mire near Abisko, Sweden - I_Palsa_E1_3 | ecosystem: Environmental > Terrestrial > Soil > Palsa > Peat permafrost | place: Sweden: Abisko... | reverse complement strand
CCCTGCTCGACGGCGCCCTGCTCGACGGCGCCCTGCTCGACGGCGCCCTGCTCGGCGGCGGCATGCTAGGTCGTAAGCACCTGCACGTAGCGGATGGCCATCGTCCCCGCCGATGAGGTCTGGCTGCTCGGCGCGGCGCAGGCGCACTGAACGTCGGGATACGCGCCGCCCACGGCGACATCGAGCAGGATCGAGAAGCCGTGATCGACGGCAGCGGTCCAGACGACCTGGCCGACCCGTGATTCGTTCAGGCGGTAAAACTGACGTCCGTCTAGGTACCAGCGGATCTGCTGGTCGCTGGCGTCACGCCGGTCGATGATCACCGTATAGGCGTGGAAACCCTGCTGACATCCGGGGCATGGCCGCAGTCCGCTGCCCAGGCCGCCGGGCTCGTGACACGGGCCGTAGGTCCCGTCAGGATCGCGCTGCGTCAGATTGCCGCAGTGCAGGGTACCCGAGTCCGCAGACAGGCCGTTGACATCCTCCATGATGTCGATTTCGCCACCCTCGGGCCACGTCTTCGGCCCCAGCATCCAGAATGCTGGCCAGTATCCGGCCGCGTGGCCCGGGTCGGGCTGCTCGATCGACGCGGTCACCATCAGCTCGCCGCCTGGTGGCGCGGCGAACTCGCTCTTGGTCCTGATCCGGCCTGAGGTCCAGGCCGCGCTCTTGCCTCCGGCCGCACCGTGCCCCAGGACGACAAGGTCGAGATCGCCATGACCGTCCAGGTGGACGTTGGACGAAGAGGACGTCATCGTCTCGACCTCGTCGGTGCCGAAGACACCCCGGCCCGTGTTGAACTCCCAGTACCCGGGGTTGACGCGGCCGCCCGCCGGGCCGTTGAAGTTGTCGGACCAGATCTGCTTCCACGGCGACGTCACCCTGGGCGGCGCGGCGGAAGATGAGCAGGCCGCCCCGGTGAGAGCGATGAGAACACCCAGCCCGGCCGCCGTCAGCCGCCGCCGGTTCGCAGCACCCGTGCGCAGCGTGGCCCCAAACCTCGCTACTCGCCGCGTTCCCAGCGGCGCACCAGGTCCAGATAGCGGCGCGCCGCCGCCCGCAGTTCCATCTCGGGGTCGCGGTCCGCGGCCCGGGCCGCGGCCACCAGCCGGAACAGCTCGCCGCCGATGTCAGGACCGGAACCGCCCGACCCGGCCTCGGCCTGGCGGGCCAGTTCGCCGGGCACCCCGGCCCGCGCCGCCCGGCCCTGCAGCTGCGCGGCCAGCGCCAGCGCGGGCTGCCCGAACGGAACGCCATCAAGCGCGGACGGAGCAGCCTGGCCGGAGGCATCGCGGCCGCGCCGTTCGGCCTTAGATCTCTTCTCTTCTTTTTTGATCTCATCCCAGTTGCGCGTGACCTCATCGGCACCGGAGACGGTCACGTCCGCGAACACGTGCGGATGCCGCCGGACCAGCTTGGCGACGATCCCGTCCGCGACGTCGTCGATCGTGAACGAGCTGTCATCGTCGCGCTCAGCCGCGATGCGGGCGTGGAACACGACCTGCAGCAGCACGTCGCCGAGTTCTTCGCAGAAAGCCTGCTCATCGCCGGACTCAAGGGCCTCCAGGGCCTCGTACGGCTCTTCCAGCAGGTGCGGTGCGAGCGACGCATGGGTCTGACGCGCATCCCAGGGACATCCCACCCGCAGCCGGTCCATGGTCGCCACCAGGTCCATCAGGTGCGCGCCCGGCGGGTCAGCCGAGCCGTGCAGCAGCTGCGCGCCCGGCGGGACCAGCGGTTCGGCGCCCGGCTCAGGCAGCCAGACCACGACGACATCGGCCGGCGGGGCGCCGGGCCCGTCCGCCACCTGGTAGGAGATGCCCGCCTCGTCCAGCGCCGGCAGCTGCGGATGGCCCGCGGCGGCCAGCACGGCGTCCGCCGACCGCAGCGCCCGCCAGGCCGGCCAGCTGAGCAGGCCGGGCGCCACCCGCGGACTGGTCGCCAGGACGATCAGCAAGCGGGGGTCAGCCCCGCTGTCGAGGCCGCCTTGGCCGCCCCGGCCGGCCGCGCCACCGTCCCCGGCACGGTCACGACTTCGAGCTGGCTGTAGTTCAGCCGGCCGAACTGGGGGCTGACCTGTATCTGCAGGGCCTTGGCCGCGGTGCACTGCGCCCGCTGGAGCTTGGCCGTGGTGGCCGTCTGCGCCGCCGTCGCGGTGGGCACCTTGCCGCCGTTGACCTGCTCGATGAACTGGGTGTCGATGGCCTGGTACCGGCCGACCTCGGTCGCCAGGTTCGACGGGATCCCGATGTAGGACAGGATGTAGTCGAGGCTGGGGTTCGAGGCCCCCTCGGACTCGAGCTCGGACTTCGCCTCCGCGTCGACCTGCGCGAGCGCCGTCTGCGCCTGAGCGGCCGAGACCGTGATGCCTTCGGCGCGGGCCAGCTGCTCGTTGATCTGGAACCTGATCAGCCAGGTGAGCGTGTCCTGCGTCTGCTGGGCCGCGGTCAGCGACGAGGGGTTGTGGTACAGCTGGACGTTCCGGCTGAGGTTGGTCACCTCGGTATCGAGGGTGGCGAGCGTGATCCGCTGGCTGCCGACGACCGCCGCGGCACCCATCTTGACCGGGGAGCACCCGGTCGCCACCAGGCCGACGCCAAGCACGGCGGCGGACGCCGCGATAAGCCTCCGAAGCACCGGACTGCTCCCCTTCATCTGAAGAATAACGCTCCTACCGCCAGGTCAGCCAGCACCGAGCGGATCACCTCGCCGCACCAGGCCAGCAGTTCGGTGTCCCGCAACGGCTGCCCGCCGATGGAGGCGGTCTTCGGCACTGGTACGAGCATCGTACGCACCGCCGGTTTCAGCACTGTCTTCGGGTACAGCCGCTGCACCCGGACCTGCCGGGAATCGGGCAGGTCGACCGGCGCGAACCTGATGTGGTTGCCCGCCGCGGTGATGTCGGTGAGCCCGGCCCGCCGGGCCGCGGTGCGCAGCCGCGCCACCTCGAGCAGGTTAAGGACCGGCTCGGGCGGCTCGCCGTACCGGTCGGACAGCTCGTCGGCGATGGCCAGCACATCGGCCTCGGCGTCGATGGCCGCGATCTGCGTGTACGCCTCCAGCCTGAGCCGCTCGCCGGGCACGTAGTCGTGCGGGATGTGCGCGTTGACCGGCAGCTCCACCCGGACCTCGGGCTTCTCGGCCGGCCCGTCCCCCTTCAGCTCGTTGACCGCCTCGCCGATCATCCGCACGTACAGGTCGAACCCCACCCCGGCGATGTGCCCGGACTGCTCGCCGCCGAGCAGGTTGCCCGCACCGCGGATCTCCAGGTCCTTCATCGCGACGTACATGCCCGCGCCGATCTCGGTGTGCTGGGCCACGGTGGCCAGCCGCTCGTGCGCGGTCTCGGTCAGGGCCCGCTCGGGCGGGTAGAGGAAGTACGCGTAGGCCCGTTCGCTGCCCCGGCCCACCCGGCCCCTGAGCTGGTGCAGCTGGGACAGGCCGTACATGTCGGCCCGGTCGATGATGAGGGTGTTGGCGTTCGGGATGTCCAGGCCGGATTCCACGATCGTGGTCGAGACCAGCACGTCGTAGTTCCCTTCCCAGAAGTCGACCATGATCTGTTCCAGCTCATGCTCGTTCATCTGCCCGTGCGCCACCGCTATCCGCGCCTCGGGTACCAGCCCGGCGAGCTGGGCGGCCACCTTGCGGATAGAGCTGACCCGGTTGTGCACGAAGAAGACCTGGCCGTCGCGCAGCAGCTCGCGCCGGACCGCGGCGGCGACCTGCTTCTCGTCGTAAGGACCGACGAAGGTGAGCACCGGGTGCCGTTCCTCCGGCGGGGTCAAGATGGTGGACATCTCCCTGATCCCGGCCACGCCCATCTCCAGCGTCCGCGGGATCGGGGTCGCCGACATGCCGAGCACGTCCACCTCGGTGCGCAGCCGCTTGAGGTATTCCTTGTGCTCCACCCCGAACCGCTGTTCCTCGTCGATGATCACCAGGCCGAGCCGGGCGAACCTGGTCTCGGGGGACAGCAGCTTGTGCGTGCCGATGACCACGTCCACGCTGCCGTCGGCGAGCCCGCGCAGGGTCTCCGCCGTCTCGGCGCTGCCCTGGAACCGGGACAGCGGCTTGACCGTGACCGGGAACGGGGCGTAGCGCTCGGAGAACGTCGAGAAGTGCTGCTGGACCAGCAGCGTGGTCGGCACGAGCACGGCGACCTGCTTACCGTCCTGGACCGCCTTGAACGCGGCCCGCACCGCGATCTCGGTCTTGCCGTAGCCGACGTCGCCGCAGATCAGCCGGTCCATCGGCACCGGCCGCTCCATGTCGTGCTTGACCTCGTCGATGGCGCCGAGCTGGTCCGGGGTCTCCACGTAGGGGAACGCGTCCTCAAGCTCGCGCTGCCAGGGCGTGTCCGGCCCGAACGCGAACCCGGGCGAGGCCATCCGGGCCGAGTACAGCCGGATCAGCTCCGAGGCGATCTGGCGGACGGCCTTGCGGGCCCGGCCCTTGGCCTTGGCCCAGTCTCCCCCGCCGAGCCGGTGCAGGGTCGGCGCCTCGCCGCCGGAGTACCTGGTCACCTCGTCCAGCTGGTCGGTCGGCACGTACAGCCGGTCGGCCGGCTGGCCCCGCTTGTTCGGCGCGTACTCGATCACCAGGTACTCCCTGGTGGCGCCCGCCGTGGTCCTCGACGTCATCTCCACGTACCGGCCGACCCCGTGCTGCTCGTGCACCACGTAGTCGCCGGCCTTGAGCTGCAGCGGGTCGACGCCGCCGCGCCGCCTGCTCGGCATCCGCCGCATGTCCCTGGTGGTCGGCAGCCCGGCCGGATGACCGGCCAGGTCGCTCTCGGTCAGCAGCGCGAGCTTGACCGCCGGCCAGACAAAGCCGTTCTCGACCCGCGCGGTCGTGACGTACGGGACGCCGGGCTCGGGCGGGTCGTCCACCTCGGCCAGCCGGGCGCCGATGCCCTCGCCGCGGAGCATCTCGGCCAGCCGCCGCGCCGGGCCGTGACCCTCGGTCACCAGCACGACCCGCCAGCCGTCCGCCAGCCAGCTCCGCACGTCCGCGATCATGCGGGCCGTGTCGCCGCGGTAGGCCGGGGCCAGCGAGGCACCTATCCGGAACGGCACGCGTTCTTCGGGTCCGGACACCTTGGCGCCGCCCCCGGCCGGGGCCCCTGGCTCGTCCGCTTCGGCGCCGGTCACGCCGAACGGCGCGATCGTCCACCACGGCAGGCCAAGCGCCGCGGCCACCGCCCGGATCCGCGCGATCGGCTGGAAGGCCGCGGCGCCGAGATCGATCGGCGCCTCCCCGCCGACGGCGGCGCTGAACCACGAGGCCTCGAGGAACTCCTGGCTGGTCCGGAACAGTTCCTCGGCCCGGGTGCGGACCCGCTCGGGATCGCAGGCCAGCACGATGCCGCCCGGCGGAACGTAGTCCAGGAGCAGCTCCATCCGCTCCGCCAGCACCGGGGCGAACGCCTCCATGCCCTCGACGGTAATTCCCTCGGCCAGCTTGCCGAGGATATCGGCCAGGTCGGGATGGGTGTCGGCGAGCACTTTGGCCCGTTCCCGCACCGCGGGGGTCAGCAGCAGCTCACGGCACGGCGGGGCCCAGAGCCCGTCTTCGGCCACCCCGATGCTGCGCTGATCGGCGACCTTGAAGTAGCGGATCTCCTCCACCGTGTCGCCGAAGAACTCGACCCGCACCGGGTGCTCCTCGGTGGGCGGGAACACGTCCACGATGCCACCGCGGACCGCGATCTCGCCACGGCTGGTGACCAGGTCGACCCGGGTGTAGCCGATCTCGACCAGCCGGACGAGCAGATCGTCGAGTTCGCGCCCCTGGCCGACGTGCAGGCTGACCGGCTCCAGCTCCCCCAGCCCCGCCACGATCGGCTGCAGCAGGCTCCTGACCGGCGCCACCACCACGGTGAGCGGCCCGTTGGGCTCACCGGGGTCAGCCGGATGAGCGAGCCGCCGCAGCACGGCGATCCGCTGGCCGACCGTGTCGGATCGCGGCGATAGCCGCTCGTGCGGCAGCGTCTCCCAGCCGGGAAAGCACGCCACGGTGCCGGGCGGCAGGAACGAGCCGAGCCCGGCGACCAGATCGTCCGCCTCGCGGGCCGTGGCCGTCACCGCGAGCACGAACCCGGGAGGGTCCCCCCCGGCCCGGCGGGTCAGCGCCGCGGCCAGCACCGGCCGCAGCGACGGCGGCGCCACCAGGTCTTCGCCGGCCAGCGTGGCAGCGACCAGCCCGCCTCCCGCGGCGGAGTCCGGGACCGCCGGAGAACCGCGCTCCGGGACGGGATCGTGATCGACCCGGGCGACGACGTCGTGGAGCTGAGGGTCGGCATCGAGAATGGTGAGCAGTCCTGCGAGGCTCATGGTGTCCCTGTGATCGCTGTTTGTCCCTTGTCCTGGCTGCCCCGCGCCCGCGGCGGGACTCACCTTCGAAGTCCCGACCTGGTCCCGGGCAGCATGAATCCGCCGGGCTTTGGCCAACCCGGCTCTTTACCGAACCCTCTAAGTTTACGCGTTGCCCGGGGGCCGCGCACAGTGCCCTCGACAGGGGCCCGTCGGTAGCGGCCGGTCGGTAGGGGCCCGCCCGCAGCGGCCCGTGTCCCGGCCGGACGCGGGAGCGCCTCCGGGATAATCTGTAGTCAATCAACTACGCTGCGAATTTATGAACCCGGCCCGCGAACACGACGAGGCGCAGCGTGCGGTGCTGCGGGCGCGGCAGACGGCCAGCCAGGCGCGGATGACCGCGGCGACCAAGGCCTACCGCAAGGCGCTGGTGCGGGAGATGTTCGCGCAGCCCGTCCGCGATCAGGTCTACCGCTGCATCGGCCGTCCGGTCAGCCTGCTGCGGGCCGGGTACCTGGCCTCGCCCGACGAGCTGGGCCTTGACCAGCTGCGCGCCAGCGGCTTTGAGGTCACGGTACTGACGGTCGACGAACACCGCCCGGCGGGGACTCCCGCCGAAAGCCGGGGGGCGGGAGAAAAGACCATCCTCGGGGACCTGCGCACGGTCCCGATCCGGCCGCGCTCGTTCGACATCGTGCACTGCGCGCTGCTGCTTGACCGCATATCGCACGTCGAGCTGGTCCTGGACCGCTTCACCGCGGCGCTGCGGCCCGGTGGCGTGCTGCTGCTGCACATCAGGGACCGGGACTGCGCCGCGGGGTTCCTCGACCGGATCGCGCCGCTGTGGGTCAGGCGCGCGCTCTGGGCCAGGCTGAACCCCGGGCAACCAGGACCGTACCGTGCCGTCTACGAGCCGGCCGGGTCCGATCGCGGTATCCGGGCCTATACCCAGCTGCGGGGGCTGGTCATCGTGCACCGCGAGACCGCCAGGACATCCGCGGCCGGATCCGGACGGGCCGGCCAGGCGGTTTCCGCGCTGCGCGGTTTTATTTCCCGGCTGACACGCGGCCGCCTGACCGATGCGTACGACGAGGTGCTCTACGTGATAAGAAAGCCAGAGGACCGGCTCGCGCGAGTGGTGTAGCGTCCGGCCCAGGGCTTGTCCCCCTTCCCGCTCTGGACACAACGGCAGTTTCGTTTCGTTAACCGGCTTCGTATCGTTATACGGCACGCGTTATACGGCACGGACAGGCCGCTGCTCCGGTGCGCCTCACGGTGCGCCGGCCGACCGGTGTCAGAAGCGATGTTCGGAGGCAACAGCTGACTGCTCAATCACCGCCTGGACTGCCCGCGGAGCTATCGGCCTGGCCGGTGTACACGCTCGGCGAGGCCCAGCTGGGCGATCTCGAGTTGCTCACGTCGGGGGTCTTCGCACCGCTGCGCGGCTTCATGGACGCCGCCGATGTGGCCACGGTCGACGTGCGCGGGACGCTGGCCGACGGTACCCCCTGGCCCGTCCCGGTGGTCCTGGACGTGCCCGCCGAGGTGATCCCGCCCGACGCGGATCACCTGGTGCTGCAGGATCAGGAGGGCTCCCCGCTGGCCGTGCTCGCGATCACCGAACGGCTCACGCGGCCAGCACCCGGCGATCCGGCGGCTGTGTCTTCGGCCCCTGTGTCTTCGGCCGCTGTGTCTTCGGCCGCTGTGTCTTCGGCGGATGGGCCTGAGCTGGTGCGCCTGGCCGGCCCGGTAACGGCGCTGCGCGAGCCCGAGCACGGGCCGTTCCGGCAGCTGCGGCGGCGCCCCGCGGAGGTACGCGCCGAGCTGGCCGCGGCCGCCGGATCTCCTGGTACCACCGGGGGTAACGTGCTGGCCTACGCCACTAGGCGGCCGCTGAACAAACGCCACATCGGCCAGCTCCGCCACTTCGCCGGCCAGCTGAACGCCCGTCTGCTCGTGCTGCCCCTGATCGCCGGGCCCGCCGACGTCGTGACCCGTCCCGAAGCGCTGGTCCGCGCGGTTCTCGCGGCCAGGCAGCACCTTCCCGCGGACACGCTCGTCATCCCCGTGCCGCTGGCCTCCCGGGCCGGGGAACCGGACCAGCAGACCGCGGACCTGCGGGCGGCCGCGATCGCGGCCGCGGCGTACGGCGCGACCCACCTGCTGGCGGATTCGCCCGGGGTGGCGGGTTCGCCGGGCGGGACGAAACCCGGCCCGGCAGACCTGCCCGGAGTGCCCATCCCCGTCATCGGGGCCGGCGAGTGGGCCTACGACCCGCGTTCGGAGGTGTGGCGCCCGCTCGCCCTGATCGAGCCGGGCGTCGAACAGGGCGAGCTGACCGACTCCGAGCTGGGCGCGCTCCTTGATTCCGGCGCCGAGATTCCCGCCTGGCTCGCGCCGCCGAGCGTGGCCCGCGAGCTGCGGCGGGCCCGGCCGCCCCGGGCCGAGCGCGGTCTGGCCATCTTCTTCACCGGCCTTTCCGGCTCGGGCAAGTCCACCGTCGCCCGGGGGCTGGCGGAGGCGCTCATCGAACGGGGGGACAGGACCGTCTCGCTGCTCGACGGCGACCAGGTCCGGCACCTGCTCTCGGCCGGGCTGACCTTCTCCCGCGCCGACCGGGACCTCAACATCGCTCGCATCGGCTTTGTCGCGGCCGAGGTGGCGCGGCACGGCGGCATCGCGATCTGCGCGCCGATCGCCCCCTACGCGCAGGCCCGCGCGACCGCTCGCGAGATGGTCACCGAGGTCGGCGACTTCCTGCTCATCTACATCTCGACCCCGGTCGATGTATGCGCGGCCCGCGACCGCAAGGGCCTGTACGCCAAGGCGCGCGCCGGGCTGATCAAGGGCTTCACCGGGGTGTCGGATCCCTACGAGGAACCACGCGACGCGGACCTGGTGCTCGACACCTCGACGATGACCCGCCAGCAGGCCGTCGACGCCGTCCTGAAGCTGCTGATAACCGGCGGGTGGCTGGCCGCCGCGCCCGACGAGTCCGCGGAACCCAACGCAACCGCGAGGACATCCGGGTCAATGCTCAGGCTCGGCCCCGCGGTCAGGCGGCTCTAACCTGGCGGGCCCAGTCCTCGTCGCTCAGACCTGGCCGGCCCCAGTCCTCGCCGGCCGAGTCCTCGTGGCTCAGTCCTCGTCTTCGGCGCGCGCGCCTTCCTCAAGCCTGGCGCGGAGCCCCGACGCACGCTGCCGCCCGCTCCTGAGCCGCCCGATTAGGGCTCCCGACATGCGATCCCGCTGCCCGGAGAGCAGGACGTAGCTGGCGATCCCGCTCACCACGAGCGCGCCCGCGAGCAGCAGCACGCTGCGCGCACCAACTAGGTAGAGCAGGATCACGGAGACGACGAACAGCAGGATCCGCGCGGTCGTGTAAGCGAGTGTGGCACGCATAACGAGTCCAGCATAGAAGCTGTCCCGCCCGCTCGCGCCGGGGGCCGGCCCGGCGGACGTCCGGGCGGACCGGACCGGACCGGACCGGTCCGTCAATCGGCGGCGAGGATCTCCGCCAGCAGCTTCGGGTCGATGTTCCCGCCGGAAAGGACGGCCACCGGCGTCGTGGCCCTGGGCAGCTCGGCGGAGTGGAACAGCCACGCCGCCACCGCCGCCGCTCCGCCGGGCTCGGCGACCAGCCGGGCCTGGGTCGCGAGCCGCCGGACGGCGGCGCGCATCTCGTCCTCGGTCACCGTGACGATGTCGGTCACCAGCTCGCGGATGTGCGCGAACGGGAGCGCGCCGAGGAGTTCCACCCGCAGCGCGTCCGCGATCGTCCGCTGAACATCGGCCGGAGGCCACGCCACCCGCTCGCCGCGGTGAAAGGAGTCCCGCGCGTCCGCGGCGAGTTCAGGCTCGACGCCGACCACGGCCGCGCCGGGACACAAGGCCCGCACCGCCGCCGCGATCCCCGAGATCAGCCCGCCTCCGCTGACCGGCACGATGACCAGGTCGGTCTGCGGGCCGTCGGCCGCGATCTCCAGGCCCACGGTGCCCTGCCCAGCGATGACCTTCCGGTCATCAAACGGCGGGATCAGCACGTACCGGTGGCGGGTCACGAGTTCGGTGGCCGCCGCGAGCCGCGCCGATAGGGTCGGGGCGACCGTCACCAGTTCTGCGCCGTAGGACTCGATCGCGCTGGTCTTGACCCGCGGCGCCGTACTGGGAACCACTACGACCGCGTGCACGCCGAG
>Ga0302178_10004211_pt1 | contig 10517 bp, 9 predicted proteins | sample I_Palsa_E1_3_FD_198790 | JGI IMG/M metagenome (GOLD analysis project Ga0302178, IMG submission 198790) | Peat permafrost microbial communities from Stordalen Mire near Abisko, Sweden - I_Palsa_E1_3 | ecosystem: Environmental > Terrestrial > Soil > Palsa > Peat permafrost | place: Sweden: Abisko... | reverse complement strand
GTCGGTGCGCAAGTCATCGACATCAACATGGACGAGGGCATGATCGACGGCATCGCCGCGATGGACCGGTTCACCAAGCTGATCGCGGCCGAGCCGGACATCAGCCGCGTCCCGGTGATGATCGACTCCTCCAAGTGGGACGTCATCGAGGCGGGCCTGAAGAACGTGCAGGGCAAGCCGATCGTCAACTCGATCTCCATGAAGGAGGGCGAGGAGAAGTTCATCCGCGAAGCACGGCTGTGCCGCAAGTACGGCGCTGCCGTCGTCGTGATGGCCTTCGACGAGCAGGGCCAGGCGGACAACCTGGAGCGCCGCAAGGAAATCTGCGGGCGCGCCTACCGGATCCTGACCGAAGAGGTCGGCTTCCCGGCCGAGGACATCATCTTCGACCCGAACTGTTTCGCGCTGGCGACCGGTATCGAGGAGCACGCGACCTACGGGATCGACTTCATCGAGGCCTGCGCCTGGATCAAGGAGAACCTGCCCGGGGTGCACATCTCCGGCGGTATCTCGAACGTGTCGTTCTCGTTCCGGGGGAACAACCCCGTCCGCGAGGCGATCCACGCGGTGTTCCTGTTCCACGCCATCAAGGCCGGCCTGGACATGGGCATCGTCAACGCCGGCGCGCTGGTGCCCTACGACTCGATCGACTCCGAGCTGCGGGACCGGATCGAGGACGTCGTCCTGAACCGTCGCGAGGATGCGGCCGAACGGCTTCTGGAGATGGCCGAACGGTTCAACAGCTCGGAGAAGCCCGACGACCCGGTGGCGGCCGAGTGGCGCAGCCTGCCGGTCCGCGAGCGGATCACGCACTCCCTGGTCAAGGGCATCGACGCCAACGTCGATGCCGATACCGAGGAATTGCGGGCCGAGATCGACGCGGCAGGTGGTCGGCCGATCGAGGTGATCGAAGGCCCGCTGATGGACGGCATGAACGTCGTCGGCGACCTTTTCGGCGCAGGCAAGATGTTCCTGCCGCAGGTCGTGAAGTCGGCCAGGGTGATGAAGAAGGCTGTGGCCTACCTGCTGCCGTACATCGAGGCGGAGAAGGAGCAGTCCGGCACCACCGCGAACAAGGACACCAACGGCACGATCATCATGGCGACGGTGAAGGGCGACGTCCACGACATCGGCAAGAACATCGTCGGGGTCGTCCTACAGTGCAACAACTACGAAGTGATCGACCTCGGTGTGATGGTGCCTGCCCAGAAGATCCTGGACGCAGCGAAGGAGCACAACGCCGACATCATCGGCCTGTCCGGCCTGATCACTCCGTCCCTGGACGAGATGGTCAACTTCGCCGTCGAGATGGAACGTGAGGGGCTGGAGATCCCGCTGCTGATCGGTGGCGCGACCACCTCCCGCGCTCACACGGCCGTGAAGGTGTCGCCGCGCCGTACCGGTCCGGTGGTCTGGGTCAAGGACGCGTCCCGCTCGGTCCCGGTCGCTGCGGCGCTGCTCGACGACAAGCAGCGTCCAGCCCTGCTGGAGGCCACCGAAACCGACTACGCGGCCCTGCGCGAACGGCATGCCCAGAAGAGCGAGCGGCCGATGCTGACGCTGGAGAAGGCCCGCGCGAATCGGACGCCGATCGAATGGGACGGCTACACGCCGCCGGTGCCCGCCCAGGGTACGGGAGTACGAGAATTTCTTGATTACGACATCGCCGAGCTCCGCGAGTACATCGACTGGCAGCCGTTCTTCAACGCCTGGGAGATGAAGGGCAGGTTCCCCGACATCCTCAACAACCCGGTCTCGGGCGAGACGGCCCGCAAGCTGTACGACGACGCCCAGGAGATGCTCGACACCCTGATCAAGGAGAAGTGGCTGACTGCCAACGGGGTGATCGGTTTCTTCCCGGCGAATGCGGTCGGCGACGACATCGAGGTCTACACGGACGACACCCGTACCGAGGTGCTGACCACGTTGTACAACCTGCGACAGCAGGGCGAGCACCGGGCCGGCATCCCGAACCGGTCGCTGGGCGACTACATCGCGCCCAAGGACACCGGTCTGGCCGACTACGTCGGCGCCTTCGCCGTCACCACGGGGCTCGGCAGCGGAGACAAGATCGTCGAGTTCAAGGCAGCCAACGACGACTACAACGGGATCCTGCTGGAGTCGCTCGCCGACCGGCTGGCAGAGGCCTTCGCCGAACGGATGCACCAACGGGTCCGCAAAGAGTTCTGGGGCTTTCAGCCTGACGAGCAGCTGGACAACGAGTCGCTCATCGGTGAGAAGTACCGCGGAATCCGCCCCGCCCCCGGTTATCCGGCCTGCCCGGAGCACACCGAGAAGGCGACGCTCTGGGAGTTGATGGACGTCCGGGAGCGGACCGGCATCGAGCTGACCGAGTCGATGGCGATGTGGCCCGGTGCTGCCGTGAGCGGCTGGTACTTCTCGCACCCGCAGTCGCAGTATTTCGTGGTCGGCCGGATGGCCCAGGACCAGGTCGCCGACTACGCGAAGCGCAAGGGCTGGACCCTGCAGGAAGCCGAGCGCTGGCTCGGTCCCAACCTCGGCTACAACCCGGAAGACTGAGCCTGCACCACACCGAAGCCAAGTATTTCAACGTCTGACATCCGACAGTCCGCGCGCGGACGGCGGTATCCTCTCGCCAGTCGAGACCCCGACAGCATCGAAGGACGCCATGGCCGCTGACGACGCCCGCGGCCAGACGCCGTCGGCTCATCACGAAGACCTGTGCGTCGACAGCGCCGCCGCCCGTGCCGCTTTCTTGTCTGCCACGCGCTTCGCGACGGTGGCCGCGATCGGGGGACTGTGCTTCGGTTACGACATCTCGGTGACCAACCGCGCAGTCAAGGCGCTGCAGGCCAACTTTCACATCGGCAACGCGCTGTTGGGTTTTGCGGCCGCCTCGGCTGTGATGGGCGCCGCGGTCGGGGCCGTGCTGGCCGGCCGAATCGCGGACCGGACGGGGCGGCTTGCGATGATGAAGCTCGCGGCCGTTTTGTTCTTCGTCTGCGGGCTCGGCGCCGGATTGGCAAGCAGCATTTGGATGTTCATCATCTTCCACACCATCGGCGGCATCGGTATCGGCTTGTCGTCTGTGGCCGCCCCGGCCTACATCGCAGAGATCTCACCGCCGCGGTTCCGCGGCCGGCTCGGCTCGCTGCAGCAGCTCGCCATCGTGTGCGGCATCTTCGGCGCAATGGCACTGACCTGGTTGCCGTTTCACCTCGCCGGCGGTTCCGGTAAGCCGCTCTGGCTGGGTCTGGCCGCCTGGCGCTGGACCTACCTGAGCGAGCTGGCACCGGCGCTGCTCTATTTCGGGCTGCTCTTCGCGATTCCGGAGTCGCCGCGTTATCTGGTTGCAAAACAACAGCTTTCGCAAGCTCGGCGAGTGCTCTCCGCACTGCTCGGCGCCCGCGACGTCGAACCCACGATACGTCGGATCGGTGACACCTTGGTGCAGGAAAAGCCCCAGTCGTGGCGCGATCTGCGTAAGCCGACCGGCGGGCTGTACGGCATCGTCTGGGTGGGTCTGGGGCTGGCCGTCTTTCAGCAATTCGTCGGCATTAACGTGATCTTCTCCTACTCCGATTTGCTCTGGGAGGCAGTGGGCTTCGGCGAGAAGTCGTCGTTCACCATTTCCCTGGTGACCACCGGGGTCAACGTGCTCATCACCTTGGTGGCGATCGCGCTAATCGACCGGCTCGGCCGCAGGCCGCTTCTGCTGGCCGGATCGGCCGGCATGTCAGTGACGCTGGCGACGATGACTGTGGTGTTCGCTGGAGCATCCACCGTCAACGGTCAGCCGCAGTTAGACGGAGCCGCCGGGGTGATCGCGCTGGTGGCTGCCGACTTGTTCGTGGTCGCGTTCGCCGTGTCCTGGGGACCGGTCCTGTGGGTGCTGCTGGGCGAGATGTTCCCCAACCGCATCCGGTCGGCGGCGCTGGGCCTGGCCTCAGGCGTGCAGTGGATGGCTAACTGGACTATCGCGGTGACGTTCCCGGCGCTGCGCCACGCGCTCGGTGTGGCCTACGGGTTCTACGCGCTGTGCGCGGTACTGTCGCTTGTTTTCGTCTGGCGATGGGTCCGCGAAACCAACGGAGTGTCGCTGGAGGACATGCCCGACGAGGTGTCTCCGACTGCCGCGCCACCCGCCGCGACCTGAAACCGCCGTGACTTTGCTTAGCCGCCCATGAAACAATCGCTGGCCGTGAAGACCTTTGAGGATCTGTTTGCCGAACTCGGCGAACGTGCCCGCACCCGTCCGCCCGGCAGTAGCACTGTCGCCGCGCTGGACGGCGGAGTGCACGCGGTGGGCAAGAAGATCCTCGAGGAGGCCGGCGAAGTGTGGTTGGCCGCCGAACACGAATCCGACGAGCAGCTGGCCGAGGAACTCAGCCAGCTGCTCTACTGGGCTCAGGTGATGATGATCGCCCGGGGGCTGACCCTCGACGACGTGTACCGGAAACTCTGATGACACTGCACCACCGCAACGGGTCCACGCGGCTGCGAGTGGCGGTCCCCAACAAGGGCGCGCTGAGCGAAACGGCGGTCGACATCCTTTCGGAGGCGGGCTACCGGCGTCGCACCGATCCCAAAGACTTGACCGTCCTCGACCCGGACAACAACGTCGAATTCTTTTTCCTGCGACCCAAAGACATCGCGATCTATGTCGGGTCGGGTGAGCTCGACTTCGGCATCACCGGACGCGATTTGGCGCGGGAATCGCGGGCGCCGGTGCATGAGCGGCTGGCGCTGGGCTTCGGGTCGTCCAGTTTCCGCTACGCGGCCCCGGCCGGAAGGGATTGGAAAGTCGATGACCTGGCCGGCCGCCGCATCGCTACCGCCTATCCCAACCTGGTGCGAGAAGACTTGGCGGCCCGCGGTATTGAGGCAACCGTGATCCGCCTCGACGGCGCGGTCGAGATCTCGATACAGCTCGGCGTTGCCGACGCCATCGCCGACGTGGTGGGTTCGGGCCGCACCCTGAACTTGCACAACCTGGTGGCCTTCGGCGAGACCCTGTGCGATTCAGAGGCGGTCCTGATCGAACAGGTCGACCCGCACGCCGCCGAGCGGCCGGACGCCGCCGCCCGCGATCAACTGGTCGCCCGGGTGCAGGGGGTGGTGTTCGGCCAGCAGTACCTGATGCTTGATTACGACTGCCCGCGTTCGGTTCTCGACGACGCGATGTCGATCACGCCCGGATTGGAGTCGCCGACGATCGCTCCGCTGGCCGATCCCGATTGGGTGGCGGTACGGGCCATGGTGCCGCGCCGCGGCGTCAACGCGATCATGGATCAGCTCGCGGCTATCGGGGCCAAAGCGATCCTGGCATCCAACGTCCGGTTCTTCCGGTTCTGATCATGAATGCCCCGGTGGTACGGCCGTCGCTGTGTTAGCGTCCCGCTAAAGCCGCGTTCGTTTGTCGAACCCTGAGGAGGGGTCGCCATGTCGCACATGACGCATTTCTATGTTCTGCTGCTAGCCCTGGGGATTGGTGTGATCGCCGGTCTGCGGTCGTTCACTGCGCCCGCCGTGGTCGCGTGGGCCGCGTATCTGAGGTGGATCAACCTGACCGGACGCTGGGACGCGTGGGTCGGCGTGCTGATCACCGTGATCGTCTTCACCCTGCTGGCCGCCGGTGAACTCGTACTCGACAAACTTCCCAAGACACCCAGCCGCACGGCACCGCCGTCCTTCGTTGCCCGACTCGTTGCGGGTGGGTTCGCGGGCGCCGTGATCGGCAGCGCCTGGGGCTTCACCTGGAGCGCGCTGGGCGCGGGGGTCGTCGGCGCTGCTCTTGGCACCCTGGGCGGCCACCGGGCGCGCGGACGTCTGGCCGGGTCGTTCGGCCGCGACCTGCCGGCCGCGTTGCTCGAGGACGCTGTCGCGGTTGGCGGTGGGTTCGCGCTTGCCGCTGTCGCAGCTGCTCTGTGACGCAGCGTTTCGACGCGATCGTAGTGGGCGCCGGCCAGGCCGGGCCCCCGCTGGTAGGACGGCTGACCGCGGCCGGTCACACCGTTGCGATGGTGGAGCGCAAGCTGATCGGCGGCACCTGCGTCAACACCGGTTGCATCCCGACTAAGACATTGGTTGCCAGTGCGCAGGCCGCACACATGGCCCGGCGCGGCGCCGACTTCGGCGTCGACACCGGCGCGGTCAGCGTCGACATGCGAAAAGTCAAGGCGCGTAAGGACGCCATCATGCTGGGCGACCGCAAAGGCGTCGAAGACTGGCTTGACGGCATAGACGGCTGCACCGTCATTCGCGGTCATGCCAGCTTCGAGGATCCGCACACGTTGCGGGTTGGGGATGAGACGTTGAGTGCCGAGCGCATTTTCCTCAACGTCGGCGGACGTGCGGTGGTGCCCGACATTCCCGGGCTGGTCGATATCGACTTTCTCACCAATGTGTCGATCCTCGAACTCGATACGCTGCCCGAGCATCTCGTCATCGTCGGTGGCAGTTACATCGCCCTGGAATTCGCGCAGATGTACCGGCGCTTCGGCGCCAAGGTGACCGTGGTCGAAAAAGGTCCGCGACTGACATCGCGCGAAGACGAGGACGTCTCCGTCGCAATCAGGGGGATCCTGGAGAATGAAGGCATCGACATCGTCGTCGACGCCTCCGATATTCGGATATCTAAGCGCGACAACGGATTCGAACTGACGCCGCGAGCGGGTGCGGCACCGATAGCGGGAAGCCACCTGTTGATGGCGGTCGGGCGGCGCCCCAACACCGACGACCTCGGGCTCGAGCAGGCCGGCGTCCGCACCGATGCCCGTGGCTACATCGCCGTTGACGACCAACTGAAAACCAGCGTCGAGCACATCTGGGCGATGGGCGACTGCAACGGCAAGGGCGCTTTCACCCACACCTCCTACAACGATTTCGAAATCGTGGCCGGCAACCTGCTCGACGATGACCCACGGCGGGTGAGCGACCGGATTACCGCTTATGCGCTCTACATCGACCCGCCGTTGGGACGTGCCGGCATGACCGTCGAGCAGGTTCGGGCGTCCGGCCGCCCCGCGCTGGTCGGTCAGCGACCGATGACCAGAGTCGGACGGGCAGTGGAAAAAGGTGAGACGCAGGGCTTTATGAACGTCGTTGTCGACGCCGAGACGCAGCAGATCCTCGGAGCCGCCATCCTCGGGGTCGGAGGCGACGAGGCCATCCACGCCATCCTGGACGTGATGTCAGCCAAGGCGTCCTACCAGACTCTGGCCCGCACGATGAATATTCACCCGACGGTCTGCGAGCTGATACCGACAATGCTGGAGGAGATGTCGCCGCTGCAGTAGCCGGTGATCAAGCAGCCGGCTCGGCCTTGTGCTGCAGGACGGTGTCCGCGTTACCTTCGTCGGGAGCCTCCGGCCAGCCCGGGTACGGCGGCGGCGTGCCGCCGAAGACCGGACAGTGCGCGTGGTGCGCGCACCAGTCGCACAGCCGCGATGGCCGAGGCCTGAAATCGCCTGTGGCACCGGCGGATTGAATAGCGTGCCAAATCGCCATCAGCGTCTTTTCGAAGCGGAGCAGCTCGGCTTCGTCGGGGGAGTAGTCCAGCAACTGGCCATCCGAGAGATAGATGAGCCGCAGCCGCGTGGGCAGCACGCCCCGCGAGCGCAGTAGCGCGACAGCATAGAACTTCATCTGGAACATGGCTTTGAACTCGGCCAGCGCCCGGGCTTCCGACGGAGCCTTGCCGGTCTTGTAGTCCACCACCCGTAACTCGCCGGTGGGCGCGACATCGATCCGGTCGATGATCCCGCGCAGCAGGGTGCCGTCGGCGAGTTCGACCTCGATGCGCTGCTCGCAGCTCTGCGGGTCGAACCGGGTCGGGTCTTCCAGGCTGTAGTAGCCGGACAGCAGCTTGCGGGCCTCGTCGAGCAGGTGGGTCTGTTGCTCGGCGTCCAACTGGTCGGCCAGCTCGGGTTCGGCGGCGATCACCTGCTCCCACGCCGGACCGACCAGCGCGTCGACGGTCTGCGGGCCGCGCTGCGCGGCGGGGAGACCGTAGAGCTGCTCCAGTGCCGCGTGCACCACCGATCCGCGCACCTGCGCGGTAGACGGAGGTTCGGGCAACCGGTCGATCGCGCGGAAACGGTAGAGCAGCGGGCACTGCTTGAAGTCGGCCGCCCGCGACGGTGACAGGGCTGGTCTCGACGCCGGGCGCGACCTGGCTGGCTTGCCTGGTTCGTCACTCATATCCGCAGCCTAGGGGCCGGGTCGGACAACCCCGCGCACCTTTGGCGGCGCGTCTGCTGGCAGGCTTGACGGCTGTGTCCGCAACCGGCCCGTTCGCCATCGGTGATCGCGTTCAGCTCACCGACGCCAAGGGTCGGCACTACACGATGCTGCTCAGTCCCGGCAGCGAGTTTCACACCCACCGCGGCGCGATCGCGCACGACGCGGTGATCGGGCTGCCGGAAGGCAGCGTGGTCAAGTCCGCCAACGGTGACCAGTTCCTGGTGCTGCGTCCGCTGCTGGTGGACTACGTCCTGTCGATGCCGCGCGGCGCTCAGGTGGTCTACCCGAAAGACGCCGCGCAGATCGTGCACGAAGGCGACATCTTCCCGGGCGCACGGGTATTGGAGGCAGGTGCCGGGTCCGGAGCACTGACCTGTTCGCTGCTGCGCGCCGTCGGACCGGAGGGACAGGTGGTCTCCTACGACGTGCGCGCCGACCACGCCGAACACGCCCGCCGCAACGTGGAGACCTTCTTCGGCTGCGTCCCCGACAACTGGCGACTGGTGATCGGCGACATTGTCGACGCCGATCTGCCCGACGGCTCGATCGACCGGGTCGTGCTGGACATGCTCGCGCCGTGGGAAGTGCTCGACCGGGTGTCGCGGGCGCTCGTCGCCGGCGGCGTGCTGATGATCTACGTGGCAACCGTGACTCAGCTGTCGAAGGCGGTGGAGGCGCTGCGCGAGCAGCAGTGCTGGACGGAGCCCCGCGCCTGGGAGACGATGCAGCGCGGCTGGAACGTCGTCGGGCTGGCCGTGCGGCCCCAACACAACATGCGCGGGCACACAGCATTTTTGGTGTTCGCGCGCAAACTGGCCCCGGGCACCGTCCCCCCGACGCCGCTGCACAGAAAGCAACGCCCCAGCGAGCCGGCGTAGTCGATTTCTCGGCCCCTCACTCATCGCGCTGCGCGTCCCCCTCGCCGCTGCGCGGCTGGAGCTGCCTCCACTGCATCGTCGCCGAGCTAGTCGTCGCTGCGCCGCAGATCTCGGCGCACCGATAGCAACTCGAACTCCGGATGCGCCGCCACTAGGCGTTCGGCGGCGTCCAGCACGTCGACGGCATGCATGCGATCGGCCGAGGCCATCGCCACGCCGATCCCGGCCCGCCGGTGAAGTTCTTGGGATCCTGTCTCCGCGGCCGATACGCCGAACTTGCGGTGCAGTTCCGCGACTACCGGCCGCACCACCGATCGCTTCTGCTTGAGCGAGCGCACATCACCGAGCAGCAGATCGAACTCCAGCCAGCCGATCCACATCGGGAGTCAGTGACCGGGCTCCGCGGGGACCGGCGCGGACGCGGTCCTGAACGCCAGCAGAACGTCGGCGGTCCGCGCCGATAGCTGCCAGCCGCCCTGAATCGGCTTGAACTCCATGGGAAAAGCGAATCGGGGACCCTTCGGATTCGATGAGCTGACGTCGACGTTGGCCACCACGTCGGCCGGATCCCGGTCAGACCATCCGACATCGCGTATATCGAACTTCACCGGCGTGAAGCCACCGTTGAGCAGTGCGTTGGAGAACTGGTCGAAGACGCCGGCGTTTTCCGGGGTGGCGCCTTCGACCAGATTCAGCTTCTGGGGGCCGGGCACCGCCGCGTCAGCCAACCGGTACAGCACGCCCGCCAACGCGTCGGGCGGCGGCAACGGAGCGGCCTGCGGTGCCGCTGTCGTATTCAGCGACGCGGACGTCGACGGCGTGGAGGTCTCCGGCGAAGCACCGTCCTCATCGCTGGAACACCCCGGAAGCCCGAGCGCCGCCGCAATCGCGGCGGTGCTCAGGACTGCGGTAAGGCGTCGGCGCATTCAGCGGCTGTCAGTGCGACGAACGCACAGACTGGATCAGCGTCATCGCCGAGTCGTGCGACAGCTTCCAGCCGCCTTGATCGACGAACCTGAGGTACTCGGGTGTCGGGGCGAGATGCGGGCCCGTCGCGGTGATGGTGGCCGTGGCGGCACCGGGACCGGCGGGGGCGATGTTGCTGATGTTGAACGTCAGCGGCAGGCTGCCCTTGGCAGCGGCCTTTTGTAGTTCGTGGTCGGCAAGGGTGGCCGAAACCGGGATGCCGCCCTCGATGAGGTCACCCTTGTTGGCGAACGACACGCTCGGGTCCTGCAACGTGTTCAGAACGGTGGTGAGCTGATAGGCAGTGGGCAGGTCCACTCCCGCCGGCGCCGGCGGGTCCAGCGGCAGCGGCGTGCCGAAGACGACCGGCTGAACGCGGGGCGACACAGCGGTAACGGATGCAATGCATGTCACACCAGCGGCCGCAGCACCTATGGCGGCCAGCGC
>Ga0302178_10004206_pt1 | contig 10521 bp, 7 predicted proteins | sample I_Palsa_E1_3_FD_198790 | JGI IMG/M metagenome (GOLD analysis project Ga0302178, IMG submission 198790) | Peat permafrost microbial communities from Stordalen Mire near Abisko, Sweden - I_Palsa_E1_3 | ecosystem: Environmental > Terrestrial > Soil > Palsa > Peat permafrost | place: Sweden: Abisko... | reverse complement strand
GGCAGGTGAGCGCCGCCCGCCGAGGAAGGAGAACAGCGACGCGATATTGATGATCTTGCCGGACCGCTGCCCGATCATGAACCTGCTGGCCTCGTGGGCAAGCTCGAAAGCGGCGGTCAGGTTGACCGACACCATCGGGTCCCACAGGTCACGGCCGAACTCCGCCACGTCAGCCAGCAGCGCGATGCCGGCGGAGTTGACCAGGATGTCGACCGAGCCCAGCGCCTCCACGCACCCCCGCGCGACGGCGGCTGGGACGCCCGGCTGCGCGATGTCGGCTTTTTCGAATACGAACCGGCGCCCGGCGGCCTCGATCAGAGCCCGGGTGGTCCCGTCATCCTCGGCCAGGCCGACCGCGAAGACGTCAGCGCCGGCCTTGGCCAGGGCCACCGAGAAGGCCCGGCCCAGGCCGGTGTTGCCACCGGTGACCAGGGCGTTACGCCCGGCGAGAGAGAACAGGTCGAGGCTGAAGTCGGCGATGTCCACAGGTCAGCTGCCATCCGAGGTGGGAGGTAGGGCCGGCTTGGATCGTTCGTAGGGTAGCGCGTGCAGGCTGGCGGGCGAGTGCGTGGCCGGCAGCTTCGACGGCGGCTTCGAATTCCAGCGTGCTCTGGTGTTCCGGCCCGGCAGTTGCGGGCGGCGGTCCCGGGTCACCCGTCCCGGTCGCATTGGCTGATCCGCAGCGAAACGCGGGCGGGTCCCAGGACCTGCGGCACGACACCGGCCAGATCAGCACGGACAGCGTCGAGGCCGACCGCGTCCGTCAGCGGACCCGCCAGCAGACCGGTCAGCACCGGGCACGCCCGGATCTGGCAGGCTGAATCGAAAAAAATCATCCCTATGGAACATAGGGCCGCATAGAACCGGCCCTATGTTCCATAGGGTCGACTGCCGCGGATCACACTGGCCGCACGGGCCGCGACGGCCTCTTCAGACCCCTTAGCTCGCTGTCGGAGGATGCCGCGAACCATCAGGGAAGACGGGTCTGGGACATCTGGAACCTGGTCATATTTTGACGGGGCCGGGGCAGGGGTTCCGGGCCTCCCCAGTACCGCATGCCAACTATGAAATCGTCTGGTCCACGCGTCGGCTGACCATCGAAGCCATGATCAATCTATGATCGCGGCGCATGACGGTTGTGCCGGTTCACCATGGTCATCGGCCACTTCCGGATCGGGGGTAAGCTTTCCCGACGCGGGGCGGGTTGCCTAGCCCGCTGTCCAGCAACCGTTCGGGTTCACTGCTGGAGCCAGGTCCGCGCGGTGGCCGTCAGTGCCCCGATGCCGGTGGACAGCGTGGGCTCGATGACGGGCGCGAACATGGGCGAGTGGTTCGACGGCAGGTCCCTCGACCGCGCGGCGACCTCCTCCGTCGTTGTCGCACCGTCGAAGCTCGCGGGGTCCGCGCCCCCTAGCAGCCAGTACACGCAGGGCGCTCCGGCCGCGCTGGCGAGCAGACCGACGTCCTCGCTGCCAGTCACCGGGCCCGGGTCCACGATCACCCGCGATAGCGACTGCAGGGCCGGCCGGGTTCGGGCGCAGGCCGCCTCGTCGTTGATGACGACCGGGAACGAGCCCGTCAACTCCACGTCCGGGAGGGCAGGGGCTCCCGCGGCGGTCGCCTCCCCGACAGCGATCCGCTCGATGGCGGCCAGCACCCGGTCGCGCACGTCGGTGCTGAAAGTCCGGATACTGAACCCCAGCTCGGCCCGGTCCGGGATGATGTTCACGGCCGTACCGGCATGCATGGTGCCGATCGTCACGACCGCGGCCTCCCCGGCGGGGATCTCCCGGGAGACGATCGTGTGCACGTGCAGCACCGTCGCGGCAGCCATCACGACCGGGTCGACGCAGGCTTCGGGCCGCGACCCGTGGCCGCCCTGGCCGTGCAAGGTGACCGTCAGGCTGTCCGCCGCGGCGAAGGCCGCGCCCACGTGCAGCCCGATCACGCCGGCGGGCAGCGGAGCCACATGCTGACCCAGAACGACCACTGGGTTACCGAAGCGTGCATAGAGCCCGTCGTCGATCATCGCCCTGGCCCCGTCGCCGAGCTCCTCCGCGGGCTGGAACACCGCCATCAGCGTGCCGGACCAGGTGTCCGGACTGGCCGCGAGCCGCTCGCACGCCCCCAGCAGGCACACGACATGCATGTCGTGCCCGCACGCATGCATCACCGGGGCCTGGTTTCCGGCCGCATCGGTGCTCAGCTGCGTGCTGGCATACGGCAGCCCGGTGGCCTCCAACACGGGCAGCGCGTCCATGTCGGCGCGCACCAGAACGATGGGCCCCTCCCCGTGGCGGTAAAGGCCCACCACCCCGGTGCCCCCCACCCCGGTGGTGACCTCGAAACCCATACTCACCAGGTGGCTCTCGATGATCCCCGCTGTGCGAGTCTCGGCGAAACCCAGCTCTGGGTGAGCATGAACGTCTCGGTAGACGTCCGCCCAGCGGTCGGCGCTCGCAGTCATCCCAACCCCCGCATCACGACATCGGTGACGACAGTCAATCACGTCAACTCCCGCGGCACGTGGGTCGTTGCCACCCGACCCCGGGCTTCGGTAGCAGCCTGCCCGTGGCCGAACGGCCGTTCCCGATCAGCCCTGAGGCGGCGCTCGCGCTGGTGGCCGAGGCCAACGAGTCTTCCTCCCGCGCCCTGACCGAGCTGCGCGACCTAGTGCGCGGTATCTGCCGGTGCTCGCCGACCGCGGGCTGGCCGACGCGATCCGCGCCCTGGCGCTGGACGCACCCCGAGGTGGTGGGCAAGCTGATGACCCGGTGCTCCCGCGCCGAGCCGGTGGGCGGGCTGAGCCCCAGGGAACGCGAGGTGCTCGCGCTGATGGCCGAGGGCCGGTCCAACGTCGCGATCGCGCAGCGGCTGTTCATCACGGAAAAGGCGGTAAGCAAGCACGCGGCGGGCATCTTCGCCAAGCTGGACCTAGCCCCCTCCGACGACGACAACCGGCGCGTCCTCGCGGTGCTTGCGTACCTGGGTTCCTGATTTCGGGGAGCCTTCCCATGGACGCTGAGCTTTGCGTGCGGCCGAGGCGGCCACAGTCATGCGCAGGCATAGTGTCCCTGTGCGGGCACTGTGCGGATGTGGTGGCCCCCGTGCCACATGCCAAATCCGAACACCGGCCGGAGCGGCGGCTCACGATCGAGGCGACCGTCAGGTTCTGAGGCTTGGTCACCCACCCTCGTTGGTCCGGGCCGGACACGATCCGGAAACCGTCAAATCGTACTTAATACCCATAAAAAGGGCGAGTCCGGGAGCCGCCGCTACCTGATTTTGCCGGCATGATGGCACATCATGCCGGCAGGAGCCGACACAACCGTCCATCGTGCCGGCTGGAAATCCCGTTGGAAGCCGGTATTTGGGAATTCGTGTGCTAGCAGGTACTGGTGAGGATCGGAGAGTCGCCATCCTGCACGCGCAGCGCCTGACCGGGCCACTGTGCGGATGCGGTGTACCCCCGTACACCCGATCCGCCGCCAGGCCCGGATCCACCACCGAAACGGGCCAGTAAATCCTGTGAAAACGCGATAAAAAGGAACAGTGGCGGCTGTCATCGCCCGATGGCGGACCCGGCTGAAACGTGCAGACCTGTTGGATGGCGTCAAGCCCGTCCGTGCCCGCAGCGCAACCGCAACTGGTCACGGACACTCCCCGGTTCTATTCGCATCTATTCCGGTCCGGTTGCAACGCCACTGCAATGGCGCGGCGCAGGCTGACGGCAAGCAAGCGAAGGCTCCAGAAGCAGTGGAGGTCCGGCCATGCCGTGGCGGCTAGAAGGAACGTATATCGAGAACTGCAATTGCGATGTGGTCTGCCCCTGTGGCGCATCAGCGTTCGCAGCACCCGCAGACTATGACCGCTGCAACGCGGTGCTGGCGTGGCACATCGATTCCGGACACGTCGACGAAACCGACGTAAGCGACCGGAGCGTGGTCCTGGTACTCGACGCTCCGAAGCAGATGTCTGAAGGCAACTGGCGGATCGGGATGTTCATGGACGACCGGGCCAGCGAGCAGCAGATCGAGAAGCTCGGAGCCATCTTCGCGGGGCAGATGGGCGGTCCCATGGCCAATCTCGTCCCGCTCGTCAGCGAGAACCTCGGCATGGAGCTGGCGCCCATCGAGCACGTCGATGACGGCCGCCGCCACCGGGTCAGGGTCGGGGAGGCCGTGGCAGTGGACATCGAGGACGTAGTGTCGCCGTTCGATCCCGAAGGGCCACCGCCGAAAATCACCGGGACCAGGCACCCGGCTAACTCAGATCTGACTCCGGCCAGGACTCTCTCCGCCCGGATCCGGGGCCTCGGAATCGAGTACTCCGCCGATGGTCAGAGCGGATTCTCAACCCCGTTCTCCTGGTCCAGCTGATCACACTGCCGGCCGGTCGATGGCGGGAGGGCGAATGACTGAGCTAGCGACGCCTCGGCCGGCCGAGGACACGCCGCAGTCGGCCTATCGCGTGCTGGAACGGCGAGTCACGGTGACGACGGCGGCGGTGCTGCTGGCGCTGGCCGGGCTGGCTTGGTGGCGCACGGTGGGCCAGTCGGGCTCGATGGCGGCGATGGTGCAGGGCTTCGCGCACGTCGGGGTCGCGATGCCGTTCGACATGACCGTTCCGGTCTTCATGGCCATGTGGACGACCATGATGGTCGCGATGATGTTCCCGGCCGTGGCCCCGATCGTGCTGATGCACCGGCTGGTCACCCGACGCCGCGGCGAGGGCCTGGCGCCGACCTTCGCCTTCGGCGCCGCGTATCTGGTGGTGTGGTCCTTGGTTGGCCTGGTCCCGCTGGCGGTGCTGATCGGTTTCCGGCAGGTGACACATGATTCGGCGTGGCTGGACCGGGCGGGAGGACTCGTGCTGCTTCTGGCGGGCCTCTACCAGTTCAGCCGGTGGAAAACGACCTGCTTGCGGGCCTGCCGGACCCCGCTGAGCTTCCTGGCGACACACGACTTCGGGGGCGGGCTGGCCGGGGCTTTCCGGGTGGGCCGGTCGCATGGCCTGTATTGCCTGGGTTGCTGCTGGGCGCTGATGGCGGTGCTGTTCACCGTCGGTCTGATGAACCTGGCCTGGATGGCTGGCATCGCCCTTGTCTTCGTGGCCGAGAAGAACTGGCGGCGTGGCGTGGGCCTGACCCGGCTCATCGGCATCGCAACAGTGCTCTTCGCCATCGCGGTGCTCATCCACCCCTCGCTCCTGGCCACGGTGGCCCCGTTCAAGGCCGCGCCGCCGATGCCGATGAACGGGTGACGCTCCCGCACCCGCAAGGCTGGGTTATCGGCGGGGAAATCGCGGGACGCGGTAGCTGAGGCCACGTGGCCGCGGACGCGGCTGCCCGGGTCTCCTCGATGCGAGGAGACCCGGGCAGCCGCACCTGAGGTGTCTCGGGCCGACGATCCTAGCCCGAGACGCCGGCCGGAGCCTTCCCCTGCAGAGCGTGGACATCCGCAGCCGTGAGACCCTTGCCGCCGATGCCCCAGTCCCCGCCCTTGACCTCCTCGACGATCACCCATGTGACCGGACGCAGGTTCTCGCCCTCGATCTTCACCATGGTCTCGGTCAGTTGGTGGATCATCTCGCTCTTCTGCTCCGGGGTAAAGACCCCCTCGATCACGCGCACATTGACAAGTGGCATGGCCTTCTCCTTCGTTTCTTGTGCTTGTATCGTTCAGGGTCCCCGGCTGCGTTGCAGTGGCGTCGCAGCCGGCTGCAATGGGAATCGATAGGACTACGGAAACGGCGATTCCTCAGGGAGGCGGCCATGCGGGCGAGGTATCCCGACACCGAGGGCTTCATCGAGCGGGGCGGCGTCAAGGTCGGCTACGAGGTCTTCGGCGCGGGCGAGCCGGCCATCCTGCTGCTCACATCCTGGGCCATCGTGCACGCCCGGCAGTGGAAGGCCCAGGTGCCGTACCTGGCGCGCCACTTCCAGGTGATCACCGTTGAGGGCCGGGGCAACGGCCGGGCCGACCGTCCCGGGACCGCGGAGGCTTACCGCGACCGTGAGTACGTCGATGACGCGATCGCCGTGCTGGACGCCACCGGGGTGGACCGGGCCGTGGTCGTCGGCCTGTCCGTAGGCGGCCGGCACGCGCTGCAGCTGGCTGCGTGGTATCCCGAACGGGCGGCCGGGGTGGTCGCGATCGGCGCGGCGCTGCCCTGGCCGATGCCGCCCGACTTCGACGAGACCAGGGACACCTACGAGGGCTGGGGAAAGGCCAATCGGCACTACTGGCTGGCCGACTACCGCGGCTGGGTCGAGTTCTTCATGTCGCAGGTGTTCACCGAGCCGCACTCGACCAAGCCGCACGAGGACGGGGTCGCCTGGGGCCTGGACACCACCGCCGAGACGCTGCTGCTGACCGTCCCGGGGGTGGGGGAACCCGACGCCGCCGCCGCCGAGGCCATCTGCCGGCAAGTAAGGTGCCCGGCCCTGATCGTGCACGGCGACCAGGACGGGATCGTGCCCTACGACACCGGCGTGGCGCTGGCCCGCTGGACCGGCGGGCAAATGGTGACGATCCACGGCGGCGGGCACGCCCCGACGCTGCGTGACCCGATCCAGGTGAACCTGCTCATCCGGAATTTCGCCGCATCCGTGGGCCAGGGCGTTCCGACATCGCGAACCTGGACCAGGGCCCGGGACCGCCGCAAGCGCGTGCTATACGTCAGCTCGCCGATCGGGCTCGGCCACGTGCGCCGCGACCTCGCTATCGCCGCCGAACTGCGGGCCAGGCACCCGGGGCTGCAGATCGACTGGCTCGCCCAGCACCCGGTTTCGCTGGTGCTCGAGGAGCGGGGCGAGCGGGTGCACCCGGCGTCGCGCTGGCTGGCCAGCGAGAGCTCGCACATCGAATCCGAGGCGGGCGAGCACGACCTGCACGCGTTCGGTGCCATCCGCCGCATGGACGAGATCCTGGTGGCGAACTTCATGGTCTACCACGACCTCGTCTCCGACGAGCCGTACGACCTGTGGGTCGCGGACGAGGGCTGGGACGTGGACTACTTCCTGCACGAGAATCCCGAGCTCAAGCGGGCGCCATACGCATGGCTGACCGACTTCGTCGGCTGGCTGCCGATGCCGGACGGCGGGATGCGGGAACGAGCCCTCACCGCCGACTACAACGCGGAGATGATCGAGCAGATCGCGCGCTTCCCGAGCCTGCGGGACCGGGCGGTGTTCGTCGGCAACGCCGCCGACGTGGTGCCGGACACGTTCGGCGACGGGCTGCCGTTGATCCGCGACTGGGTCAAGCAGAACTACCAGTTCTCCGGCTATATCTCGGGCAGCTCGCCCGTCGGCGTGGCCGACCGCGAGGCAATCCGGGCCGAACTGGGCTATCGGGCCGACGAGAAGGTCTGCGTGGTCACGGTCGGCGGTTCGGGCGTGGGCACTGACCTGCTTCGCCGGGTGATTGCCGCCTTCCCCGCGGCTCGGCGGCTCGTGCCAGGGCTGCGGATGGTCGTGGTGACCGGCCCGCGGATCGATCCGGCCTGTTTGCCGTCTCACCTCGGTCTTGAGGTGCACGGGTACGTGCATGACCTTTACCGGCACCTCGCGGCATGCGACCTCGGGGTGGTGCAAGGCGGCCTGACCACCACCATGGAACTCGCCGCGAGCCAGCGTCCCTTCATCTACCTACCGCTGCGCCATCACTTCGAGCAGAACTTCCATGTCCGGCACCGGCTGGCCCAGTACGGCGCGGGCCGGTACATGGACTATGAGGAGGCCCAGCCGGAAACGCTCGCCGCGGCGATAGCCGAGGAAATCGCGCGCCCGGTAAGCCACCGGCCCGTCGAAACCGACGGCGCCGCCCGGGCCGCCGCCTGCCTCGCCGAGCTCATTTGACGCTGTGCAGGGCCGCTCGCGCATCGTGCCGGACGTGAGGCAGGCCGTGCTCAGCTGCGATTCGCTCAGCCCTCAGCAATCGGGCCCTGGCCTGATCATCTGCACCGAGCCGGAGCAGAGCACGCCCGTCCAGGGCTAGCGTCGCAGCTAGCGTCGCCGTCCATGGCACCCGGTCGGCCACCGTGAGCAGCGGCGACAGGACGGCACGGGCGCGTTCGACATCGCCCTGCTCAAGCCATGCCTGCGCCAGGCATAGATAGGATTCCTCACCCAGCAGCCACGCGCCGTCAACCGGCATGGTGGCCTGCTCGAGCAGCCGGTCCGCGCGGGCGAGAACCGACGGCGAACCCGTGGCGGCGGCCAGGGGGGCGGCGCAGCGCAGCAGATAGGCCTCCACGCCTGCCTGCTCGGCCACGGCCAGGCCGCGTTCGAGCACCTCGACGGCTCCTGCCTGGTCACCACTGCGCAGCAGCGTAGTGCCGAATATGGCGCATGCCGCCGACTTCCACCAGGTGTGCTCAAGCTGTTCGCTCATGGCTAGGGAGCGCTGGCCGAGCGCCATCGCGTCGTCGTCATGTCCGCGGAGCCGGGCCAGCCAGCCGAGGTGCGCTGTGTACCACACGGCGCAGTGCGGGTAGCCGCCGCGCCGATTGGCATCCAGGGCCGTCTCCATGGCGGTGGTCGCCTGGTCCCATTTGGCCGCGGCGATGAGCGGGAACGCGGATTCGAACTCGGCCCACTGCAGCCGGAACAGATCACCCAGGCCGCGCAGCAGCGGGTCGAGTTCGGCCAGCACGCCGGTGAGACCCTGCATATCCCCGAGACTGAGGTAGGCAATCTTGAGACCGTCCAGCCCGGCGGCGAGGGCACGGGAGTCCGCGGACGCCCGAGCGGCGGCCACCGCCCGCAGGCCGTAGTCGAGCGCCACGTCCAGACGCAGCCGGTTCGCGGCGATGATGGCCAGCCGCCCCAGCAGGTCGGCCTCGGTGGCCCGGTCGCCGGTCGATTCGGCGATGCGCAACCCGAGTTCCAGATTGGACACGTAGAAGCTGATCGGTAGCCCGCGCGAGGCGGGCACGTCACCGCCGAGCTCGCGCAGGGCCAGCATCTCCAGTCGGCGGTCACCGGTCGCGCGCGCGTCCGCGACACCCAGGGTCAGGTCGGTGAGCGCGGTAACGTGAGCGCCGACCGCCTCCCGCGCGCGGCCGCGCAGAATCAGGGCACGGGCGTGCCTTTCTGTGTCCCCGCCGCGCTCGGCTGCTTCCAGCGCCTGGGTGCTCAGCGCGATCGCATCGCTCGCCGCGGACCGGCGCATGGCATCCTCGGCCGCGAGCAGCCAGGACCGCGCCGCACGGAGCCAGTCACCCGCGGCCGTCGCGTGCCGGGCCAGGGCCTCGGGCTGCCCGGTCAGCAGGTCAGCCGCCCGCCGGTGGTAGGCCAGCCGGGTCGGCTCGGGCGTGGTGGCGTACAAGACCTCCCGGATGAGGTCGTTGGCGAACTCGTAGTCCCGGCCGCTGACCACCAGCAGCCTAGCCTGGAGCGCCTGCTCGCACAGATCGACCGCAGCGGGAGGGGTGAGCTCGAGCAGCTCGGCGAGGGTCAGGGGATCGATCTCGGCGCCGAGCACCGATGCCGCCCGCAGCAGCGACTCTGCGGCCGCGCCGGTTTGCCTGACCCGGGCCTGCACCGCGCTGCGCAGCGACTCGGGCACCCCGGTGTCACCCCCGGCCAGGGCCCGCAGCACCTCCACCACGAACAAGGTGTGGCCCTGTGTCCGCTGCAGAATTGGTCCGGCCAGCGCGCCCTGCCCGGCCTGGGTGGCGAGCTGCTCGACCGCCGCCGCGCTGAGCGGGCCCACCTCTACCCGGGAGGCCGCCGGCGCTAGCGCGGACCCGATCTCGGCGTCGTGCTCGGCCCGGACGGTGACCACCGTCAGCAGCCGGGAGCCGGACACCCGGCGGCCGAGGTAATGCAGGAACTCCACCGTGGACTGCCCCGCGTACTGGAGGTCGTCCACCACGAGCAGGACTGGGCTGCGGTCGGCCAGCCCGGCCAGGAACGCGGTCACCGCCTGGAACGACCGGCGCCGTTCCATGTCCGGGCTGCCGTGCCAGGACGGCGGGGGCCCGAGCAGCGCCGCAGCCTCGGGCAGCAAAGCCGCGACGGCCGGTGCGTGCTCTCCGAGCAGCTGCCGCAGGGCGCTGGCCGACATCCTGGCGACGAGAGGCGCGATCGCTTCCGCGATCGGCTGCAAGAACAACGATCGTTCGGCCTCATAGCAGCGCGTGCGCAGCACCGTCGCGCCATCGGTGTCCGCATCTGCCGCGAGATCCTCCGCCAGGGCCGTCTTGCCGATCCCGGCCTCCCCGATGATCATGACCAGGCCGGAACCGCCGGCCACGGCGCGGTCCCAGGCCTCGCGCAGCGCCCCGGCCTCCCCGTCCCGCCCGGCCAGTACTCCTCTGCCCCGATCCGGCCGTACGGAACGACCAGGCCGCACCGAACGATCTGGATGGACCGAACGGGCCGGGTGCTGATCCGTCCGGTCACGATCCTGCTGGCGCAAGATAGCCAGGTGGAATTCCTGTGTCTGCGGTGAGGGGTCGGCGCCCAGTTCCTCAGCTAGCCTCTCGCGTAGCGCCTCGTAGGCCACCAGCGCC
>Ga0302178_10004203_pt1 | contig 10528 bp, 7 predicted proteins | sample I_Palsa_E1_3_FD_198790 | JGI IMG/M metagenome (GOLD analysis project Ga0302178, IMG submission 198790) | Peat permafrost microbial communities from Stordalen Mire near Abisko, Sweden - I_Palsa_E1_3 | ecosystem: Environmental > Terrestrial > Soil > Palsa > Peat permafrost | place: Sweden: Abisko... | reverse complement strand
TCGACGCACTGATTTCTTTTACATACCATTTTACGCCGCTTTGTTGAACGACCGACATGCTGTATGTGACCTGCAGTTTTGCGCCGCTAGGCACGCCCTGGCTGAGGAGCTGCCATATGACGCTGACAGTTATCTGACGGGTAGTGCCACCGGGTGGCACGTGCAGGCCGGCGATCGAGTCAAAGGCCACCGTCCCGGCCAGCCCGGTCATCCTCACGCCCGGGGCGAGGAACCTGTTAAGCGCGGCGCTATCGCCGTTGGCGTAGGCCTGGAAAAATGCTGGCAGCTCATTCAAAAGCTGGCTTTGCGCCGCCAGGTCCGAACGGCCCGGGGCTGGCGACGGCAGCGCAATCGGCACAGGCGCGGGCAGCCAGGCGGGCTCGCCCGCGATCGCGACGGCACCGTCGGAGGCGGCCACCGGCACGCCGAGCTCCATCAGCTGGTCATTCACTGAGGCGAGCAGCGTCACGACAGCGTGCTGCGGGCTCTGCACCGTAATGCCCGCGACCTGCTCAGACTGCAGGCTAAGCTCGCCGACGCCATTCCAGCCCAGGTCCGGCTGGGCCGCCGCGATGCTGGCAGGAACGAACGCCGCCAGCTGCTGCTCCCGGAACCCCTGAGTCTGCGGGCTGAAGTTGAGGTACACCCGGCCGAACTCGGCGGCAAAGGCCTCGGCCAGAGCGACAGGAAACTGGCCGGACTTAGCACTCGCAGACCCGGCGCCGACGGCGGGCGGCGCGGGCGCCGCGGAGCTCTGGCCGAAGACGATGGTCGTCACACCGCGGAACGCGATAACCAGCAGAGCCGCCCAGAGCACCGCCCGAAGCGGCCACAGCAGCCATCTGCCGCCCGCCCCGCCCCAGCCCTCATCGGCCCGCGGATCAGGTTCGATGTCCAGCGCGTCGCGAGCCGGCGGATCGACCTCGCCGAGGGCCGGCGGACGCGGTCGCGGGGGGCCGAGACCGGTCGAGCCTAGATAGTAAACGGGCGACTGCGTTCCGTTACCGGAATTTGGCCCGCGAACCATCAAACCTCCCGCACGTTTCCGCCCCTGCCCGAGGCAGGAGCGGCCGTCCCTTGTGCCGGTCTCGCGGTCCATTGTGCGTCATGAAGTCTCGGTTAGGAACCGGTTACGGCCGATCACCGGAAACATGGGCCTGGACAAATGACCAGCACCCTCTGATACGTGGCGGACACTGAATGAGTTCAGCCTGCTTCGGAACGTGTTCGAGGCCCCGTCCGCGGCCCGAGTCGCCTGGCACCGGACGGACAGCGCAGGCGCGGAGCCGAGTTCGTCGACGTCGCTGCAGGTCACGGGCTTACAGCTACGGATACCTGGCCGCCCGGCCTGGTGTTTCCGCAGGTGAAAGCGGGAAGGCTGGCCATCGGCGGGAGGCAGCGCCCGTTCCGTGTAATTTTGCCCTTCAACCGTTTGAGCAGGTAAAACATACTCTGGCGCCGGCAGATATTAACAGACGCTTACGGCTTCCAGCGCTCTGTCGGTCCAGCGTACGAGAACGGTCTGGCGCTGCGCCTGAGCGCCGGTCGGCGGATCGATCTTGAAGCCGCCGAACAGGGTGGACGTATCCAGCCCGGACGCGGCGGCCGATAGCTCGTCGCGGCTCGTACCCCCAGCCGGACTCGGACAGCGGGCAGGTGAACGGGCATGACACCTAAACGTTGAAGCGGAACTCCACGACGTCGCCGTCGCGCCGTGTGTGCTTCCTTATGAGAGCTATGAGGTGGGCCGGACCAGACTGTCCCGCGAACACTTACGCGGTTCGCGCTAGCATCCGGTGCTCGGTAACCGAGCCAGGCTCGTCTTCCAGCTCGACATGCTTCACGTCCCCAGGCTCGGATAGGTAAAGACTGATCGCCTCGCTCAGGGCCTCGCGCAGTTCCTCCATGTCGGCACCGGCAGCGAAACAGCCAGGCAGTTCAAGAACTTCGGCCCACAGCTCTTCGCCGGGCTCGTGATGGACGCGTACGGTGTACACCTCGGCCACTACTCGTCACCTCCCTTGAGTCCAGCCTGCCGCAGGATCGCCATCGGCAGTCACTATGTACGGAGAGCGTGACGTTTAGCTGTGGCGGAACTCGACGACGTCGCCGTCTCGCATGACGTAATCCTTGCCCTCGATGCGGGCCTTTCCCGCCGCCCGGGCCGCGGGCAGCGAGCCTGCCGCCATCAGGTCGTCGAACGAGACCACCTCGGCCTTGATGAAGCCACGCTGGAAGTCGGTGTGGATGACGCCCGCCGCCTCCGGGGCGGTCGCCCCGGCCTTGATCTCCCAGGCCCGGGTTTCCTTGGGCCCCGCGGTGAGAAACGTCTGCAGGCCGAGCGCGCGGAATCCGGCTCGCGCGAGCTGGGCCAGACCCGGCTCGCCCAGACCCGCCTCGGCCAGCAGCTCGGCGGCCTCGTCTTCGGGCAGCTCGGTCAGGTCGGCTTCGGTCTTGGCGTCGAGGAAGATCGCCTCGGCGGGGGCGACCAGCGCGGACAGCCGCTTGCGCAGGTCCTCGTCGGCGAGTTCGGCGACATCCATGTTGAACACGTACAGGAAGGGCTTGGCCGTAAGCAGCTGCAGTTCACGCAGGTCAGCCATGTTTATGCCGGCGGCAGCGGCGCCTGAGGACAGCGCGATGCCCTGGTCGAGCAGCTGTTGCGCCGCCGCGGCGGCCTGGGCCACCTGGGCGCGTCCGGGGTCCTTGGCGAACTTCGTCTCTTTGGCCAGCCGGGGCAGCGCCTTCTCCAGCGTCTGCAGGTCGGCGAGGATCAGCTCGGTGACGACCGTCTCGATGTCGCGCTCCGGTGACACATCGCCGTCGACGTGCGTGACGTCCGGATCGGCGAAGACCCGGACCACCTGGCAGATCGCGTCGGTCTCGCGGATGTGGGCGAGGAACTGGTTGCCGAGCCCCTGGCCTTGGGAGGCGCCGCGGACCAGGCCGGCGATGTCGGTGAACCGCACGCTGGCCGGCACTATGCGCGCGGAGTCGTAGAGTTTCGCCAGCTCAGCTAGCCGGGGATCGGGAACGCCCACCACGCCTATGTTTGGATCGATGGTGGCGAACGGGTAGTTGGAGGCGAGCGCGCTGGCCCGCGTCAGCGCGTTGAACAGGGTGGACTTGCCGACGTTGGGCAGGCCGACAATTCCGATAGACAGGCTCACCCGGGCGAGTGTAGTGCCGCTGGCGACGGACCCGGGTCGGCTGATGGCGGCTGATGGTCGGGTCATTGCTCTGTGCGAGCAGTGGGTAAATCGGAGTCTGGCCGCAAACACTGTCATGGGCGGGCGTGGTTTCGGCTGACGTGCCAGCAGCGAGCTCATGCGTCCCCTGGTGCCCAAACGTCCCGTGTCGCAGAGCCTACGGCGAAGATCTTGGAAGCTTCAGGCCGGATGAGACCTGGCAATAACCGGCCCAATGTTCCACCGGTCCGGCAATAACCGGCCCAATGTTCCACCGGGTCGGCCCAATCAGGGGGCGGCGGCACCCGGCCGTGTCGTTTTTATGGATATTAGGGACGATTTGACGGTTTCTCGGATGGATTACCCGGCCAGCGGGCCTGTAACTGGAGGCCCACGGGTGCCGCCAACCCGCCTGAGGCAGCCGGAACCGGGCCAATGGCCAACCCGGCGATGGCTTCAGCGCCGGGAGCGGAACGAGCGAGGTTCAGGGATGAGACGGGCGAGACGGGTGAGGCGAGACGGCCGGTCGTCGAGGCGTACTAGAACTGGGCTTCGTACTGGGCGGGGTCGATGCGGGCCTCGATGACTAGAGGACGGGAGCCTGAGGACGCTCGCGATCTTGGGCCGAAGCCAGCCAGGGCCTTCTCCAGGGCGGGCGCGGTGTCGACGCGCACGCCATCGCAACCCATGGCCTCGGCCAGGGCGGCCAGGTCGGAGCCGCCCATCCGGGTCGCTGTCGGCGGGTAGCCCATCAGCTGCTGGCGCAGCTCGATCCGGTTCAGGCTGTTGTCGGTGAACACCACCACGGTGATCGGCAGGTCCAGGGCCGCGGCGATCCGCATCTCGGTCGCGGTCATCGCGAACCCGCCGTCGCCGACCAGGGCCATTACCGGCCGGTCCGGCCGGGTGAGCTTCGCCGCGATCGCCGCGGGCACGCCGAACCCCATGGCCGAAAGCCCGTTGGTCATCAGCACCGACCTCGGCTCCCCCGCCTGCCAGGCCTGGCCTGCCATGATCTTGTGCGAGCCGACGTCGGTCGTCACGATGGTGTCCGGCGGAGCCGCCTGGCGGGCGATCAGGACCACGTCCGAGGGGTTGAGCTTGCCCTCGGTTCGTCCCGCCAGCCAGGCCGCGCGCAGCCTGGCCCGGTATGCCGCCACCTCGGCCTCCGTCCATCGGGGCTGGCCCGACCACTGGGCCGTGACCCAGCGCAGCAGCGCCCCCACGTGACCGACAAGCTCATGCGCGCTGGCGTAGACCTGATCGGTGTTCGGCGTGGTGTCCAGATGCACGACCGGAGTGCTGACGGACCACGGGCTGATCAGCTCCACCGGATCGAAGCCGGCGGTCAGGATCAGGTCGGCGCCGGCTAGCAGATCCCACACGACACGATGGCCCGCCATATCCAGGACGCCGGCGAAATACGGGTGATCCTCGGGGAAGATGCCCTTGGCCATCGGCGAGACCACCACCGGGATTCCGGCCCGCTCGGCCAGGTCGGCCAGTTCCGGACCCGCCGCGCAGCGAAGCGCCGCGATGCCCGCCAGGATCACCGGGTGCCGGGCGGCGCGCAGGACCTGGAGCGGGTCACCGTCGCCGTAGACGTCGACGGACCCCGCTGCGACGGTCAGCGGAGGCGGGGCAGCGGCGGCGGGGGCAGGAGCAGCGTCTGGGGGGAGGAGCCAGGCGTCGGCGGTCACGGTCAGGTGGACGGCGCCGGGACGCTCGGCGACGACGGTGCGCAGCGCCTTGCGGATGACGGTGTCCGCGGAGGCCGGCTCCAGCCGCAGCGCCAGCTTGGTGACCGGGGCGAACATCCGGCCGTGATCGACCACCTGGTGGGTGAAGAACTGCTCGCGGGAACTCTCGATCTGGCCGGAGACCGCCAGCACCGGCACCCGGTCCAGGGTCGCCGAGGCCACGCCGTTCAGCACCGCCGTCGACCCTGGTCCCAACGTGGACAGGCATACCCCGGGCCGGCCGGTGACCATGGCCGCCGCCTCCGCCATGAAGGCGGCCGTCCCTTCCCGCACCGCCGACACCAGCTCGATACCCTCATGCCGGGCCGCCTCCATGAAGTCGATGACGGACTCGCCGGGGTAGCCGAAGACGTGCTGCACGCCGACAGCGTGCAGGTAGCCCGCCAGCAGCGCCGCGGTCGAACCCGGAACGGCGGTCGAAGCCGGGGCCGCGGTCGAACCCGGAACGGCGGTCGAAGCCGGGGCCGCGCTCGAAGCCGGGGCCGCGGTTGTTGCAGGTGCTGTTGGGCCCTGGGCCGGGACAGAGACAGACTCCTGTGCCATCGCCCCATTGTCCACGCAGGGGACGTTTGGGTGGTACCACGGCTCGTTCGGGAGATAAAGACACGGGCCGGCCGAGACTGACGCGTTCTCAAAGCGCCCATCCTGCCGTTGTTTCGGTCACGGACGGGCGTGTCGCCGTCAGGTTCGCCACTCACGGTGAGATCATCGCTGCATATGAGTGCGATCTCGCTGTTTGCCGGACTGCTGCTCGGGATCGTCATCGGGGCAGCGATCGGATACCTGTTCGTCCGCGGGCGGCTTGCCGCCGCCACCGCGGACGCTACCGGCCACGCCCGCGCCGCGGACGAGCGGGCCCGCGCCGCCGAGGACCGGGCCCAGATGATCGAGCGGGTCGCGGCCGACCGGGCCGCGCTGGTCGAAGGCCAGCTCGCGGAGCGGTTCCAGGCCCTGTCCGCGCAGGCGCTCGACGCCAGCACCTCGCGTTTCCTTGAGGTCGCCGAGGGGCGGCTGCAGGCGGCCAACGCGAACGCGGCCGGCGAACTCGAGACCCGGCGGGCGGCGGTCGAGCACCTGGTCGGCCCGCTGAAGGAAACCCTGGCCCGGGTGGAGGCCCAGCTGCGGGAGTCCGACGCGGACCGGACCCGGTCGCACGCAGCGCTGGCCGAGCAGGTCAGCATCGCGCGGCAGACCTCCGAGCAACTGCGGGTTCAGACCCAGGCGCTGGTCACCGCGCTGCGGCGGCCCGAGGCCCGGGGCCGGTGGGGCGAGCTGCAACTGCGCCGGGTGGTCGAACTCGCCGGGATGAGTCCCCGCTGCGACTTCGAGGAGCAGGTCGCGGTGTCCTCGCCGGACGGCGCCCAGTCCCCGAACATGCTGCGCCCGGACATGGTGGTGCGGCTGGCCGGCGGCAAGAACATCGTGGTGGACTCGAAAGTCTCGCTCGCCGCCTACCTGGAGGCCGCGGAGACTGACGCGCAGGACGTCCGAACGGCCCGGATGGACGCGCACGCCCGGCACCTGCGCGAACATGTGGACCGGTTGGCGGCTAAGGCCTACTGGACGGCGCTCAGCCCGTCGCCCGAATTCGTGATCCTGTTCATCCCGGGCGAGGCCTTCCTGGCGCCGGCGCTGGAACGTGACCCCGGGCTGCTGGAGTACGCGCTCGCCCGCAAGGTGCACATCGCCACTCCCACCACGCTGATCACGATGCTGCGCACCGCGCAGTACGCCTGGCAGCAGGACGCGCTGGCGGAAAACGCCCGCGCGGTCTTCGACCTCGGCCGCGAGCTCTACCAGCGGATCGCCAGCCTAGGGGGGCACGTGGACCGTTTGGGCCGCGCTCTGACCAGTGCCGTTTCGACTTATAACCAGACTGTCGGTTCGCTGGAGGGCCGCGTTCTGGTCAGCGCCAGGCGGCTGAACGAACTCGGCGTCGTGGACGGGGAACTCGCCGCGCCGGCGCCGGTGGAGCAGACGACCCGGGCCCTGTCCGCCCCCGAGTTCACCGGCACCGAGCCTGCCGAGATCGAGTCCGCCGGGAACGGGTCAGCAGAGAACGGGATGGCAGAGAACGGGATGGCTACGATCGACCACCGGGTCAGCCTGGTGCGTGCTGCTCGATGACACAGACCCGGACTGCACCCCGGCCAACCGGGAGCAGGAGACCTCCGCTCCTCGAGCCATCGGGGTCCATCAAGCTCACCGCTCGCGGCGCGGTCGTCGCGCTGTTCGCGGCCAGCCTGCTCGGGCTGCTGATCGCGGCCTGGACCGACTGGACCGCCGTGGCCGACGCGATATTCATCATCAGCTGCGGCGTGGTCGCCTACTACACCCGCGCGAAAGGGCTGCGCGTGGTGGTGGTGAGCCCGCCGCTGGCCTTCCTCGCCGGTTCCGTGTGCGCCCAGCTGATCACCGCGCCGGACTCATTTTCGGCCGCGGAGGGCATCCTGGTCACGCTGGGCACCGCGACTCCGTGGCTGTTCATCGGGACGGCTCTGACCATAGCGATCGCCCTCGGCCGCGGTTACCGGCCCGAGGTATCCAGGTCGACCAAGGTACCCAGGCCGACCGAGATGCCGGTGATCGGGCGCCTGATCACCGCGGCGCGGCAACTCCTGGTGTCACTGTCACGCTGGAAGGACCAGTGGATCCGGCGGCGTTGAGGGCGGCGTGATGCCGGTCCGGATGCGTTAGGCAGGTCGCGGGTTAAGCGGGGCGGGCGGCTCCGGAGGTCCGGAGCTCCCGAGGCAGCGCGAACGTCATGTGCTCCTCGACCGCTTCAACTTCCTCAACCGCGCCGAACCCGAAGTCGGCCAGCTTAGCCAGCACGGAGGCGACCAGTTCCTCGGGCACCGAGGCTCCGCTGGTGACGCCGACCGTGGTCACCCCGTCCAGCCAGCGTTCCTCGACCTCACCGGCGTCGTCGACCAGGTAGGCGGCCTGGGCGCCGTAGTCCTTGGCCACCTCGACCAGCCGGACCGAGTTGGAGGAGTTGGGCGAGCCCACCACGATGACCAGTTCGGCCTGGGCCGCTATGACCTTGACCGCCGCCTGGCGGTTCTGGGTGGCGTAGCAGATGTCATCGCTCGGCGGATCGAGCAGGGCGGGGAAACGTTCCCGCAGCGCGTTGACGGTTTCGATGGTCTCGTCCACCGACAAGGTCGTCTGCGACAGCCAGACCACCTTGGACGGGTCCTTGACCTCGACGTCCGCGGCCCCGTCGACCCCGTCGACGAGGCGCACGCTGGCCGGAGCCTCCCCCGCGGTGCCGACGACCTCCTCATGGCCCTCGTGGCCGACCAGCAAGATGTCGTAGTCCTTGGCGGCGAACCGCCGTGCCTCGTTGTGCACCTTGGTCACGAGCGGGCAGGTCGCGTCGATGGCCTGGAGCCCGCGGCGCTCGGCGTCCAGCCGGACCTCGGGGGCGATGCCATGCGCGGAAAACACGACGACCGCGCCGGGCGGCACCTCGTCGACCTCCGCCACGAAGATCGCGCCGCGCTTCTCCAGCGAACTCACCACGTGCGTGTTGTGCACGATCTGCCTGCGTACGTAGACGGGCGGCCCGAATCTGTCCAGCGCCGTCTCGACCGCTTGCACAGCCCGGTCAACCCCGGCGCAGTAGCCTCGAGGCTTGGCGAGCAGGACCCGTCGCTGGCTTGATGACATAGCTCCATCGTAGGTGAGTATGTCCTGCAGCCTGCGAGGCGTAGCCGTCCCCGGGCCTGGGTATTGCGGGCGCATAACCAAAGGCGCGAAGATTACCCGTCCGGGAACGCGCTGACTGACAATGGATAGGCGTCAGGGAATACCGGGAAGCCCGCCTGGGCGCCGGAAGGTACCCCGTCCGCAGGAGTCAGAGCCCCTAGGAGTGCTCAGAGCCCCTAGGAGGGCGAGGTACCCGTCTTCTAGGGAGAGTGTGACATGCGCGTTCCGCCAGTCAGCGACCGCATCAAAGAAGTCCCCGCTCAGGCTCTGCGCGGCGTCTTCGCCGGCATCGGCCAGCTGCTGCTCATCACGGACAAACTCAGGAACAAGGCCCCCGCCGACGTCCCGCGAGCTCGCACGCCTGAGCGCTCCCAGCCGGTCGCGGACGCGACGGTCAGCGAGCCCGCCGTCCCGCAGGAAAAGGCGGCGGAGCCCGCCCCGGCCACGCCCGAGCCCGCCCAGGCAGCAGGAGCTAAGCCCTCGTCGGTGAAGTCCACTCCGGCGAAGCCGACCACAGCGAAGGTGACCACAGCCAAGCCGGCTGCGGCCAAGGCGACCACGGCGACCGAGACCACAGCCAAGGCGACCGCGGCGAAGCCCTCGAGGGCACCGCGCACCAGGGACTTTGACAAGACCGGCAACGTGCGGCTGCTTGACGACGCAGAGACCTCCGCCGCGCGGGTCAGCCCCGCGCCCGACGCTGCCGCCACGGCCGACGCGGTCGGGAGCAAGCCCGGGGATTCCGGTCCACCGCTGCCCAACTATGACGAGCTGTCCGTCGCCTCGCTGCGGGCCCGGCTGCGGAACCTGGACCTCGCGCAGGTCAGGCAGCTGACCGAATACGAGAGGGCGCACGCCGCCCGTGCTGACGTGATCGGCATGTTCGAGCGCCGGATCGCCAAGCTGGAGGCTGACGGCTAGTGACGCTCGAGACGTCGGCGGAGGCCCCCGTTCCGGTTCGCACCGTGCTCCAGCTGGTCGGGGGGTGGATCGGCCGGCTCGGCCGGGTCTGGGTGGAGGGGCAGATCGCCGAGTGCACGGTGCGCGGCAGCGCGGTGTTCCTGACCTTGCGCGATCCGGTCGCGGCCGTTTCGGTCCGGGTCATCTGCTCCCGGCAGGTGTTCGATGCCGCCGAGCCGCCGCCCGCCGAGGGGGCCAGGGTGGTCGTCTGGGCGCGGCCGGATTTCAACGCCAACCGCGGATCGTTCGCCCTGACCGCGCTGGAGATCCGGGCCGTCGGAGTCGGGGAGTTGCTCGCGCGGCTGGAAAGGTTGCGTCGCCAGCTGGCCTCGGAAGGACTTTTTTCGGCAGAACGAAAACGGGTGCTTCCTTTCCTGCCAGGTGTCATCGGGCTCATCTGCGGGCGCGATTCGGCGGCTCAGCGCGACGTCATGCAGAACGCTAGCCGCCGCTGGCCAGCCGTCCGGTTCCGGGTCGAGCAGACCGCGGTCCAGGGGCCTTACGCAGTTGGGGAGGTGATCGACGCGCTGCACCGCCTCGACGCGGACCCCGAGGTGGACGTGATCGTGATCACCCGCGGCGGCGGCTCGCTTGAGGACCTGCTCCCGTTCTCCGACGAGACCCTGATCAGGGCGGTCGCCGCCTGCCGGACACCGGTCGTGAGCGCGATCGGCCACGAGCAGGACACTCCCCTGCTCGACTACGTGGCCGACCTGCGCGCCTCCACGCCGACCGACGCGGCCAAACGGGTAGTGCCCGACGTCGCCGAACAGCTCGCGCTCGTCAGCCAGCTGCGGGCGCGGGCCCGCAGGTGCATGACCGGCTGGCTCGACCGGGAAATGGCCTGGCTGGAAGCGGTCCGGTCTAGGCCCGCGCTGGCCGATCCGGTGCGCGAGGTCGAGCGTCAGG
>Ga0302178_10004198_pt1 | contig 10540 bp, 5 predicted proteins | sample I_Palsa_E1_3_FD_198790 | JGI IMG/M metagenome (GOLD analysis project Ga0302178, IMG submission 198790) | Peat permafrost microbial communities from Stordalen Mire near Abisko, Sweden - I_Palsa_E1_3 | ecosystem: Environmental > Terrestrial > Soil > Palsa > Peat permafrost | place: Sweden: Abisko... | reverse complement strand
CTGGACCATGGCGCCAGACACTCCCTCGATATGCGAAGGCCCCATCTTACCCGCGAGTTTGCTATGTTGTTGCCGGGGCTATGACATAACCTCGTGCAAACTTTGTTGTTCTTCAAGCGTCAATCGGCCATTGGAGCAGACTTTACCGTGCGTCCATACGCAACAAAAAAAAGGCGTCACGTGACCGTGACGCCTTAAAAAGTTCTAGCCATTCCGAGGGCCGTGCTAGAACCTGAGAGAGGGGATCCGAAAGTGTCGCCTGATGGCGCCGTACACTCATTGCCGGTGGCGCCTTGCTGGCCCGGGCTGTACAGCATGTCGGGCGAGGCTAAGGCCGCGTGTACTACTTACACGCAAGCCTTCCTTTCGAAATGTGATTCCATTTTTTACGGTTATGCTGACTAAGTCAAGCAAAATCTAATGAACGCGGGCCTTCCTGGCTGCGCCCTTCTATTACAATGAATTGTCTTATGAAATAGGGTCAGCGCGCGTCATTATGGTGCAAGTTCGGCCCTGCCGCCGTCGGTTCGGCTCAACAGCACAAATGCGGAAAACTGAAATGAAGTTTCACAATAATGAGATGACCCACGAAACCATGCTCCCTCGCGGTACCGATCCCCTTAAGGAAAAAGACGGCTCAGGGGACGAAGTCACGGCGCTCGCACGCGGCTTGACCGTGCTGCGCTGTATCGCGGCGGCGGATTCCCCGCTCAGCAACCGTGAGCTCACCGAGCTCACCGGCATCCCGAAGCCGACCGTTTCGCGGATCACCGCCACGCTCGTCAGCGCAGGGTTCCTGTTTCGGCTGCCTGACAGCGAACGTTTCGTGCTGACCTCGTCCGTTCTGGAATTGAGTAACGGCTTTCTGCGCAACTTCGATATTCGCGCCCGCTCACGGCCTTTCCTGATCGAACTCGCCGAACGCACGTCGCTTTCCGTGCATCTGGCCGTGCGCGACCGGCTCGACATGGTGGTCATCGACGCCATCAAGCCGCGCTCTGCCGTCCTCGTGTCGCGGCTCGATGTGGGTTCGCGGATGAATCTGAGCCGCACCGCCGTGGGCCGTGCCTATCTGGCCGTGCTGGCAGAGCCCGAGCGTCAGAAACTGCTGCTTGGGCTGCAGGCTGCCGAAGGCGACGACTGGGGGCATATCAGCGATCGCCTCGAGCAGGCGCTGCAGGACACCGCCGCCCAAGGCTTCGCGATTGCAACCGGCGAATGGCACGACGGGCTCAATGCAATCGCGGCCGGTTTTATCGGACCCTCCGGCGAGCGCTACGCGGTCAATTGCGGCGGCTCGGCGCATCAGTGTCCGCGCGACTGGCTGATGACACGCGCAGCGCCCCTGCTGCTCGAGTGCATCTCCAGGATTGCCCTCGAAATTGGCGGCACGCCGGGCCGGCGGCTGGACACCTGACCCGGCTCCGCACCCATTCAACGCGGACCCGATGGATCGCCAGCGCCACGCACGGCACACAACGGTCCGCACGGCGTAACGCGCGTAATCAACCGAAAAATACACCACTGGACGATAAGGAAGCCGGGGACGTACGATCATGCTTTCGTCTAGCTTGCTATATCCGGCCTGCACCGCAAGACCATGCCGCGGAGGTCGGATCCGGCAAGCGTCACAGTCCGCGTGACTGTCACGACACAGCGTTGCATTAAGATTTTTTCCCGCGTCTCGCGTCGCCACGCCGTGAACATCTGCGTTGCATTCCGCACGTCTGCGTAACTTCAAGCCAGCCACCTGATCGAACCGATGGACGAACAACAACAGCATTCGGAAACTTCACGCACACCAGCCCCGGCACGCGAGGCGTCCGCCGCCGGGACCAGCCAGACGAGGAGCGGTGGCAAACGGCATCGGGGACGCACCATTGGACTGATCGTCGCCGCACTGGTCGTGGCGGGCATCGTCGTGTGGCGCTGGTATCCGTGGGGCGGCCCGTCCGGCGCCGCGAGCGCGCAGCGCGAGAGTGGTGCCCGGCACGGCCGCGGCGGCGCCTCCGCGCTCGGCAACCAGCCGCAGCCGGTGCACGTCGCCACCGCAACGCAAGGCGACATGCCAGTTGTGCTGACCGCACTCGGCACCGTCACGCCGCTCGCCACCGTCACCGTGCAGACGCAGTTGAGCGGCACGCTGCAGACGGTTGCCTTCCAGGAAGGGCAGATGGTCAAGAAGGGCGACCTGCTCGCGCAGATCGACCCGCGTCCGTATCAGATCTCGCTTGAAAACGCCGAGGGCGCGCTGGCGCGCGACCAGGCGCTGCTGCAGACCGCGCGTCTCGACCTGAAGCGTTATCAGACACTGCTCGCGCAGGATTCGATCGCGAGCCAGCAGGTCGACACCCAGGCGTCGCTGGTTCAGCAGTACATCGGCACCGTGAAGTCGGATCAAGCCAACATCGACACGTACAAGCTCGATCTGATCTACGCGCGCATCACGGCGCCCGTGTCGGGGCGCGTGGGTCTGCGTCAGGTCGATCCCGGCAACTACGTCACGCCCAGTCTGACAAACGGGATTGTCGTGATCACGCAATTGCAGCCGATCAGTGTGATCTTCACCGTCTCCGAAGACAGCCTGCCGCAGATCATGAAGCAGGTGCAAACGGGCGCAAAGCTGTCGGTCACGGCGTACGACCGCAGCAATACCACCTCGCTCGCAGGCGGCACGCTCGAGACGCTGGACAACCAGATCGACACGACCACCGGCACGCTCAAGCTGCGCGCCATGTTCAATAACGAAGACAACCTGCTGTTCCCGAATCAGTTCGTCAATGCGCGCCTGCTGGTGGATACGATTCACGACGCCGTGATCGTGCCGACGCCCGCCGTGCTGAACGGCTCGATGGGCCAGTTCGTGTATGTCGTCAAGGACGACAGCGCGGTCACCGTGCGGCCGGTCAAGATCGGCCCCGTGGATGGCGAACGCACCAGCATCGCCTCCGGCCTGCAGGCGGGCGAGCGGGTCGTGATCGACGGCTCAGACCGTCTGAAGGAAGGCGCGAAGATCACCATTCCGGCCGACCGTCCGCGCGGCGCCTCGGGAGTCCGCGGTGCTTCTGGCGCGCACGGCGCATCGGGAGCGTGGGCCGCCTCCGGCGCGCATGGACATCATCACAAACACGCGGCGCAAGCTTCGGAATAAAGGCTGACTGAACCCGCATGAATCCATCCCGCGCCTTTATTCTGCGCCCGGTCGGCACCGCCCTTCTGATGGCGGCGATCATGCTGGTCGGGCTCGTCGCGCTACGCTTCCTGCCGCTCTCGGCGTTGCCGGAAGTCGACTATCCGACCATCCAGGTGCAGACCTTCTATCCGGGCGCGAGCCCGGACGTGATGACCTCATCCGTCACCGCGCCGCTCGAGCGCCAGTTCGGGCAGATGCCGTCGTTGAACCAGATGTCCTCGCAAAGCTCGGCGGGCTCGTCGATCATTACGCTGCAGTTCAGCCTCGACCTGCCGCTCGACATCGCCGAGCAGGAAGTTCAGGCCGCCATCAACGCCGCGGGCAACCTGTTGCCGTCGGACCTGCCTGCGCCGCCGATCTACGCCAAGGTCAATCCGGCCGACGCGCCGATCATCACGCTCGCCCTCACCTCGCAGACCATGCCGTTGACGCAGGTGCAGGATCTGGCCGATACGCGTCTCGCGCAAAAGATTTCGCAGGTGGCGGGCGTGGGGCTGGTGAGTCTGTCGGGTGGTCAGCGCCCTGCCGTGAGGATTCAGGCCAATCCGCGTGCGCTGGCGGCGTATGGTCTGAACCTGGATGACTTGCGCACCACCATTTCGAACCTGAACGTCAACACGCCGAAGGGCAACTTCGACGGGCCGACGCGCGCCTATACGATCAACGCGAACGACCAGTTGACCGATGCCGACGCCTACAAGAGCGCGGTCATCGCCTATAAAAACGGCCGGCCCGTGATGCTAACGGATGTCGCCACGATCGTGCAGGGCGCGGAGAACACCAAGCTCGGCGCGTGGGTCGATTCGACACCGGCCATCATCCTGAACGTGCAACGCCAGCCGGGGGCGAACGTGATCCAGGTGGTCGACAGCGTCAAGGCGCTGCTGCCGCAACTGCAGGCTTCGCTGCCCGCCGCGCTGAACGTCCAGATCGTCACCGACCGGACCACCACGATCCGCGCTTCCGTGCGCGACGTGCAGTTCGAACTGCTGATGTCAGTGGTGCTGGTGGTGCTAGTGATGTATCTGTTCCTCGCCAACGTCTACGCCACCATCATCCCGAGCCTGTCCGTGCCGCTCTCGCTGATCGGCACGCTGGCGGTGATGTATCTGTGCGGCTTCTCGCTCGACAACCTGTCGCTGATGGCGCTCACCATCGCCACCGGCTTCGTGGTCGACGATGCCATCGTGATGATCGAGAACATCGCACGCTATGTCGAAGAGGGCGAGACCGCGCTCGAAGCGGCGCTCAAAGGCTCGAAACAGATCGGCTTTACGATCATCTCGCTCACGGTATCGCTGATCGCCGTGCTGATTCCGCTGCTGTTCATGGGCGACGTAGTGGGTCGCCTGTTCCACGAATTCGCGATCACGCTGGCCGTGACCATCGTGATCTCGGCGGTGGTATCGCTCACGCTCGTGCCGATGATGTGCGCGAAACTGCTGCGCCACACACCGCCGAAGGAAGCGCATCGCTTCGAGACGAAGGCACACGCGTTCATCGACTACATCATCGCCCGTTACGCTGTCGCGCTGACATGGGTGCTGGACCGCCAACGCTCGACGCTATTTGTCGCCGTACTCACGCTGGTGCTGACCGGTGTGCTCTACGTGTTCATTCCGAAGGGCTTCTTTCCGGTTCAGGACACCGGCGTGATCCAGGCCATCACGCAGGCGCCACAGTCGGTCTCGTACGAATCGATGGCGGAGCGCCAGCAGGAACTGGCCGCGCAGATCCTGAAAAATCCGGATGTGGAGAGCCTGACCTCGTTCATCGGCGTAGACGGCAACAACATCACGCTCAATAGCGGCCGGATGCTGATCAACCTGAAGCCGCGCGACGACCGCAGCAATACCGCGAGCGACGTGATCCGCCAGTTGCAGAAGGACGTGGCGCACATTCCGGGCGCGTCGCTGTACATGCAGCCGGTGCAGGATCTGACGATCGATGCGACGGTCAGCCCGACGCAGTATCAGTTCATGCTGACCGACCCGAACATCACCGAGTTCGCGACCTGGGTGCCGAAGCTGGTCGAGCGGCTCAAGCAGGCGCCCGAACTGGCCGATGTGGCCACCGACCTGCAGGAGAACGGCCAGTCGGTCTATGTGGAAATCGACCGCGCCAGCGCGTCGCGCTACGGCATCACGCCGGCCACGGTCGACAACGCGCTGTACGACGCATTCGGCCAGCGCATCGTCTCGACCATCTTCACGCAGTCGAATCAGTACCGCGTGATTCTCGAAGCACAGCCGCAGGTCCAGCACTACACCGAGTCGTTGAACGGGATCTACCTGCCCTCCTCCACGTCGACGGGCGGCCAGGTGCCGTTGTCGTCGATTGCGAAGTTCGTCGAGCAGCCGGCGCCGTTGCTGGTGACCCACCTGAGCCAGTTCCCGGCTACCACGGTGTCGTTCAACCTGGCGCCGGGTTCGTCGCTCGGCGCGGCCGTCAAGGCGATCAATCAGGCAGAGAAGGACATCAGCCTGCCAGCGTCGTTCCAGACGCGCTTTCAAGGCGCGGCGCTCGCTTTTCAGGCGTCGCTGGCGAACGAGTTGTTCCTGATCCTCGCCGCGATCGTCACGATGTATATCGTGCTCGGCGTGCTGTACGAGAGCTTCATCCACCCGATCACGATTCTCTCGACGCTGCCCTCGGCGGGTGTCGGCGCGTTGCTTGCGCTGCTGATCACCGGGCACGACCTCGACATCATCGGCATCATCGGTATCGTGCTCTTGATTGGTATCGTGAAGAAGAACGCCATCATGATGATCGACTTCGCGCTCGAAGCCGAACGCGAACAGGGCAAGCCGCCACGCGAGGCGATTTACCAGGCGTGTCTGCTGCGCTTCCGGCCGATCCTGATGACCACCATGGCGGCCCTGCTCGGCGCCTTGCCGCTGATGCTCGGCACCGGCGCGGGTTCGGAGCTGCGCCGGCCGCTCGGGATTGCGATTGCGGGCGGCCTGATCGTGAGCCAGTTGCTGACGCTGTTTACGACGCCGGTGATCTACCTCGCGTTCGACTCGCTGGCGCGGCGCGTGCGGGCGCGGTTTCATCATGATGAGGGCGGCCACAACGCCCCCCCGCCCGCCACCGACGCGGGGAACTGACCGATGAATCTGTCGCGTCCGTTTATTGCCCGGCCCGTCGCCACGACCCTGCTGGCGGTCGGCATTGCGCTGTCCGGCGTGTTCGCCTTCACGAAGCTGCCGGTCGCGCCGCTGCCGCAAGTCGACTTCCCGACCATCTCCGTGCAGGCCACGCTGCCGGGCGCGAGCCCGGAGACGGTAGCGACCAGTGTGGCAAGTCCGCTCGAGCGGCATCTGGGCTCGATCGCCGACGTCAGCGAGATGACCTCGCAAAGCTCGGTGGGCTCGACACGTATCACCTTGCAGTTCGGCCTGAACCGCGACATCGACGGCGCGGCGCGCGACGTGCAGGCCGCCATCAATGCGGCCCGCGCCGACCTGCCGGCGAGCCTGCGCAGCAATCCGACGTATCACAAGGTCAACCCGGCCGACGCGCCGATCCTGATTCTCGCCTTGACGTCCAATACGCTGACGGCCGGGCAGTTGTACGACTCCGCCGCCACCGTCTTGCAGCAATCGCTCTCGCAGGTGGACGGTATCGGTGAAGTCGATGTCAGCGGTTCGGCCAACCCCGCGGTGCGCGTGGAACTGGAACCGCAGATGCTGTTCCACTACGGCATCGGACTCGAAGACGTGCGGGCGGCGCTGGCCGCGGCGAACGCGAACAGCCCGAAAGGCTCGATCGAATTCGGACCGAACCATGTGCAGCTCTACACGAACGATCAGGCGAGCAAGGCGTCGCAGTACAAGGACCTGATCATCGCCTACCGCAACGGCTCGGCCGTGCACCTCTCGGACGTGTCGGAGGTGGTCGACTCGGTTGAAGACCTGCGCAACCTGGGTCTCTATAACGGCAAGCGCTCGGTGCTGGTGATCCTATACCGTCAGCCGGGCGCGAACATCATCGACACGGTCGACCGCGTCAAGGGGATGCTGCCGCAACTGAAGGCGTCGCTGCCCGCGGACGTGGACGTGCTCCCGACGCTCCACCACCATCCGCGCTTCGCTAAAAGACACCGAGCACACTTTGATCATTGCCGTGGCGCTGGTCGTGATGGTGGTGTTCCTGTTCCTGCGCAACTGGCGCGCCACGCTGATTCCGAGCGTCGCGGTGCCGATCTCGATCATTGGCACGTTCGGCGCGATGTATCTGATGGGCTTTTCGATCGACAACCTGTCGCTGATGGCGTTGACGATTGCGACCGGCTTCGTGGTCGACGATGCGATTGTGGTGCTGGAAAACATTTCGCGGCACATCGAGGACGGTGTGCCGCGCATGAAGGCCGCCTTCCTCGGCGCGCGTGAAGTCGGCTTCACGGTGGTGTCGATCAGCATTTCGCTGGTGGCCGTTTTCCTGCCGATTCTGCTGATGGGCGGCATTGTCGGGCGCCTGTTCCGCGAATTCGCGCTGACGCTATCTTTGGCCATTGCGGTTTCGCTGCTGGTGTCGTTGACGCTCACGCCGATGATGTGCTCGCGTTTGCTCAACGAACCGCATGAGCGTAAAGAAGAAGGCCGCGTCGCACGCTGGCTGGAACGCGGCTTCCAGTCGATGCAGCGCGGCTACGAACACACGCTCGGCTGGTCGTTGCGCCATCCGCGGCTCATCCTGCTGGTGCTGATCGCCACCATCGGGCTGAATGTGTGGCTGTACGTGATCATCCCGAAGGGCTTCTTTCCGCAGCAGGACACGGGCCGCATGGTCGGCGGCATCCAGGCCGACCAGTCCACCTCGTTCCAGGCGATGAAGGGCAAGTTTTCCGAGATGATGAAGATCGTCGGTGAGAATCCGGCGGTGGATGGCGTGGTCGGTTTCACGGGCGGACGGCAGACCAACTCGGGCTTCATGTACGTGCAACTGAAGTCGAAGCCGGGTCGCCATATATCTGCGGACCAGGTGATCCAGCAACTACGCGGACCGCTCTCCGATGTCGCGGGCGTGCGCACCTTCCTGCAAGCCGTGCAGGACATCCGCGTGGGCGGCCGGCAATCGAACGCGCAGTATCAGTTCACGCTGCTGGCCGATTCGACAACGGACCTGTACACGTGGGGCCCGAAACTCACTGAGGCCTTGCAGGCGCGCCCCGAACTGGCGGACGTGAATTCCGACCAGCAGCAAGGCGGTCTCGAATCGATGGTGACGATCGACCGCGCGAGCGCGGCGCGCCTGAACATTCAGCCGGCGCAGATCGACAACACGCTATACGATGCGTTCGGCCAGCGGCAGGTGTCGACGATTTACAACCCGCTCAACCAGTACCACGTGGTGATGGAAGTGGCGCCGAAATACTGGCAAAGCCCGGACATGCTGAACCAGATTTACATCAGCACGTCGGGGGGTAGCGCGAGCGGCGCGCAGACCACCAACGCGACGGCCGGCACGGTGACTGCGCCGGTGGCCAATACCAGCAGCACGAGCGCCTCGAGCGGCGGCACGGCCGGCACGACGGCATCGAGCGCGGCGGCGATAGCGTCGGACTCGGCGCGCAACCTGGCGATCAATTCGCTTGCGGCGAGTGGCAAATCGAGCGCGTCGTCGGGGGCGGCGGTGTCGACGGCGAAGGAGACGATGATCCCGTTGTCGGCAATTGCGAGCTTCGGACCGGGCAGTACGCCGTTGTCGGTGAATCACCAGAGTCAGTTCGTGGCGTCGACGATCTCGTTCAACCTACCGCCGGGGAAGTCGTTGTCGGATGCGACGAAGGCGATCTACGACACGATGGCGGAGATTGGCATGCCGGGGACGATTCACGGCAGCTTTCAGGGGACCGCGCAGGCGTTTCAGCAGTCGTTGTCGGATATGCCTCTATTGATTCTGGCCGCATTGGCGGCGGTGTATATCGTACTGGGGGTACTGTATGAGAGCTATATCCATCCGTTGACGATTTTGTCGACGCTGCCATCGGCGGGAGTGGGGGCTTTGCTGGCGTTGCTGCTGTTTCAGACCGAGTTCAGCATTATTGCTTTGATTGCGGTGATCCTTTTGATTGGCATCGTCAAGAAGAACGCGATCATGATGATTGATTTTGCTATTGAGGCGTCCCGGCAGGGGCTGTCCTCTTATGATGCGATTCATCAGGCTTGCTTACTGCGGTTTCGGCCGATCATGATGACCACTTGTGCTGCGCTGCTTGGGGCTCTGCCGTTGGCGTTTGGGAATGGGGATGGGGCTGAGCTGCGGGCGCCTTTGGGCATCGCCATTGTCGGTGGGCTTATTGTTAGTCAAATGCTTACGCTCTATACCACGCCCGTTGTTTATCTTTATATGGATCGGATGCGGGTTTGGTGGGAGTCACGCGGCCGGCGGCGCGGGGGGCGGGCCAAGGCTTAAGGGAATGGTTTGACGTTTTTTTTGTCTGGCCGACGGGTGTTGGTGGTTTGCCTACGGGGGTTGGACTTTACTTGATTTCTTGTTGGTCCGGTCAGGTTTGTCATTGGCTGTCTGCCTACGGTGTTGGCCTTTCCTTGATTTCTTAGTGGTCTATTAGCTTCGCCCCTGTGCGGGGCGGCACTCACTTTCTTTGCCGCCGCAAAGAAAGTAAGCAAAGAAAGCGGGCTGCAACCGCCAGGCTGTAGGTGTCCATCTCGGTCATCCACCGGGAACGGTCCAAGACGAGACCCGCCCTCGCGCCACCCACGGTGGTGACAAAGCACTCATCCGTTCCAGCGTCGCGCTCCGCACCCCGCCGTCGGGCATATCTCCTTCTGCAAATTCAACGGGATCCCTAACGTTTTTTGGGTTTTCAGAAGCTGGCGTGCCGGCCGCTCCCCATCGCGAATTTCCGGGAGGGCTACTCTCGCTCGTAGAGCCCGGCAGTACTGGCCTCACTTTGCAAAACCGCGTTCCGAAACAAATGCCACCACGCGAGTGGGCCTTGGCCTTCCAGAACGCTGCTTTCCCTGGCAGACCTATCCGCGACACACGGAGGGGGAACTCAGCCTTCCAGAGGCGTCCCTTCCTTGGCAGACCCATCCGCGACGCACGGAGTGCGGAGTGGGGTGGATGAGCGCTGTGTCGCTAACGCGGGTGGCGCGAGGGCACGTCTTGTCTAGGGCCGTTTCCGGTTCCCGACAGAGATGGACACCTAAAAGCTAGCGGTTGCAAGCCCGCTTTCTTTGCTTACTAATGAGATGGTCAGCCTGACCGAAACGGCCCATAGGCTTACGCTTACTGGGCCGTTTCCTTTTTTCAAGGGGCCATCATGGCAGACGCGAAGTTGATCGGTATCGATCTCGGCAAGTACTCCTTTTTCGTTCA
>Ga0302178_10004192_pt1 | contig 10546 bp, 10 predicted proteins | sample I_Palsa_E1_3_FD_198790 | JGI IMG/M metagenome (GOLD analysis project Ga0302178, IMG submission 198790) | Peat permafrost microbial communities from Stordalen Mire near Abisko, Sweden - I_Palsa_E1_3 | ecosystem: Environmental > Terrestrial > Soil > Palsa > Peat permafrost | place: Sweden... | reverse complement strand
CGGACCGGGCCGGAGGTGGGCCTGTCCCACCCGGACCGCGCGCCGTGGCCGCAGATCGCGGGCCGGGCCGTGCGGCAGTGCCAGCGCCTGGAGCAGCTCATCGCCGGGCTGCTGGTGCTGGCCAGGGCCGACGCGCACCAGCTCGCGGCGCGCCGCCAGCCGGTGGACCTGGCCGCGCTGCTGGCCGACCTCGCCGCCACCCCGGCACCGGGCATCGGCATCGGCCTGTCCGTTCCGCCCGGGACGGCCACGACCGGGAACAGCTCCGGCCACAGCCTGCTGACCCAGTTCCGAGGACGGCACCAGCACCCCGATGCTGCTCGCCCGGTCCCGCCACGCCTCCGTCCGGTCCCTCAAGCGCTACGCCCGCCCCGGCCCCGAGGCCGTCGCCCGCCACGTCGCCCGGTCCGACCCCGCAGCCCGGCGGCGATGGCCAGCCCCAGTGCTCCGGGTCAGCCCGTGTCCGAGTTCCCTGACGAGAACCTTTGCCGGGCCTGCGTGCGAGCGCTCGGCGACCAGTCCGTCCGCGCCTTCGGGCACCCGCAGCCAGGAGACGACCAGCCATGAGCACCGTGCCAGGCTCTCTGAACTGCGGGTTCATGCCCTGAGAGGACGTTTCGGACACCACCCACAGCCGAGGGTTTGCAAGGCCGGCGGCACCGGCTTGATTTATATCTGATTGTGATGTATCGTTTTGTGATGTGGATTCCATGGCTCTCTTCCTTCTCGGCCGCAGGCTCATGCAGATAGCCGAAATGGCTCTGCCCAAGGGGACAGCGACGAGCGTGCGGCTGGTCTTCGCCGATGTCGCCTACCACCCGAACAGCTCGATCACCCAGATCACCGAGCGGACCGGTTTTCCGCAAAGCCTCGTGTCGACCGCGGTGGCAAAGCTGCGAGAACACGGCGTGCTGGAGACCAACGCCGATCCGCTCGACCGTCGCCGGACCCTGGTACGCGCGACCCCGGCGCTGGACGCCGTGGTCGAGCGTCTCGCCCCACCGTCGGTCGAGGATTTCCTCGCGAACGAGTTGGCACTCGAAGATCAGGAGCAGGTGCCTGCTGCCCTCGCCGCGCTCGACCTGCTCGCTCGCCTCCTGATCCCGGAGGTGTTCGCCGACGGCCCGCACATCGCAGCGGACTGACTAGGCCCACTCTTCAGAGTCGTAACTATGAACCACCTAAACCAACCCAACAAAGGAGTCCAACCATGATGTTCATTTTCTTGCGCGGCCGTTACGGACCGATCCTTCGAGTTGCAGGCGGCGTCGCCCTCGTCGTATTCGGCATCGTCGACTCGGCGAGGCTCGCGATCATTCTCGGGGGAGTCCTCGCCGTGTGGGGCATCGCCACCGGTATCAGCCACCGGGCCGGCCGGGGGTCGAACACCGCCCTGGACAGCGACCAGGGCAGCCGAGACAGTTTCCGTGCTGGGCGATGAGCGCGGTCAGCGTCGAGCGCCTGACCAAAATCTTCGGGCCCGCCCTAGAGAGGGTCGCCGAACGGCTCGGTCGACTGGCCGGGCCCCAAGTCGCGGAGGAGGCGTCATGATCCTTTCACCGAGGCCCGCGCTCAATGCCATCGCGCCGGTGCCCCCACCGACCGCCACGGACGGCACCACGCTGCTCGAGGTCCACGAGCTCACGGTCGCCTACGGGCCGAAGGTGGCCGTCGACAAGGTGAGCTTCGACATCCGCCGCAGCGAGATCTTCGGCCTGCTCGGCCCCAATGGGGCTGGCAAGACCACCACGCTCAGCGCGATTGAGGGGCTGCGAAGGCCGCGCTCTGGCACCGTCCTTCTCAATGGAGTCGACATCGTCCGCCAGCCCGCCCTGGCCAAGGCCCAGATGGGAGTGCAGCTCCAGTCCACCGGATTCCAGTCCGAACTGACCGTTCGCCAGGTGGCCCGTCTCTACGCCGGCCTCTACTGCGTGGCCATGAGTGGCCAGGACCTGGACGCGGCCCTGACCGACGTCGGTCTCGGCCGCGAGCTGGACCGGACCACCAAGCAGATCTCGGGCGGCCAGCAGCAGCGGCTCTCGCTCTTCGTGGCGCTGATCCACCACCCCTCCATCCTGCTGCTCGACGAGCCCACGACCGGACTCGACCCCCAGTCGCGCCGATACCTGTGGACCCGGATCGAGCGAGTCCGCAACGGCGGCGGGAGCATCCTGCTGACAACCCACTCCATGGAGGAGGCCCAGGCGGTTTGCGACCGGGTGGCCATCGTCGACCACGGACGGGTGCTGGCGATCGACACCCCTCGCAACCTCATCGACGAGCACCGAGACGATCCCCTCGTCCGGGCCGCCGCGCGCGGTGAGGTCACCCTCGAAGACGTGTTCATCGGACTGACTGGGAGTGAGATCCGTGACTAGCACCACCGTACCGACGACTGTGGAGGCCCCGAGCCTCGAGACCATGCTGGGCGCCCTGTTGCGGGCGGATCTGGTCGTGCTGACGAAGAACAGGATGCGCATGCTCTTGAGCCTGATGCTGCCGCTCATCATCCTGACGTCAACCAGCTCTTCCAAGGCGACCAAAAGTTTCGGCGGTGCCGAATTCATCCTCGGGCTCGCCATCACTGCCGGCATCGCCGGGACCTCCATCATGGGCTATGCCCCCATGGTGGCGCGCGACCGCGACAACGGCGTCTTCCAACGCCTGCGTGTTTCGCCCGCGCCGACCTGGGCCGTGATGGGCAGCCGGCTGTCCGTCCAGATGGTGTCCAACTTCGTCATCGCCCTTGCCGTGCTCGTCCTGGGCGACAACATCCACCACCTTTCGCTCTCGGCCGAGTCCTACGTGCTGGTCCTCTTGGTCTCCATCCTCGCTTCGGCCGTCTTTCTGGCCGTGGCGCAGGCGCTCGTGGGTCTGGTGAAGTCGGCCGACACCGTCCAGGCCTTCGGACGCCTCCTCTACATCGGCCTCGTCATCGTCGGTCTCTTCGGGGCCTCCGGCGGACTGGGCGGCTTCTGGGACACGGTGTCGAAATGGACCCCCGTCGGGGTACTGATGAACGTGTTCGCCGGCGTGCTCGGCGGCGGGACATTCAGCTCACAGGACTGGCTATCGCTGCTGGCCTGCGGCGGCTACGTGGTCGCTCTCACCACCTTGGGCATCTACTGCTTCCGCTTCGACTCCCAGTGACGGGCATTCCAAGATCGGCTGGCCGCCGGCGGCACAAGAAGACAACCCCATGAACACCTCGACATGACCTGCCGGCAGGCGGCAGGATCCTGGGGTGACCATCATTCCCACCTCCAAAACCACGGACACCGAGACTCCGCGTTAACGCAGGTCAGCGATATCCGTTGATTTTTCGGCCAGGACTACCGGGATCCTAGAGAGCAGGCCGACCTGGTCCGCCAGGCCGTCGCCGCCCATGTCGCCGCCAGCGACCCCGCCGCACGCCGCCGGCCAAGGTAAGCCCAGAAGGGGCAACGACGGCGGTCGTTACCTCGCCGTGATGCTAATCGTTGGATTTCCGCTGGATGATCTGAGCGGGCCTCGACGACTATCGCCTACCCCAGACCCGCCCGGTCGCGATCGCGGCGTTGAGCTCCTTCAGGTCGATGTGCCGGTCGCGGACATCGACAGCTCCCGCGCCGACACCCCGGCGATGTGCCTGGCCGCTTCGTACGGGCGGAGTTGACGCCGCCGGTGAACACTGCCATGCAGTACCGGCCCAGCGGGTCGGAAATCTTCGGGTCCGATCCGGAGGCCGGGCCGAAGTGGTGGTGCCAGCCGACCACGCCGAACCAGGACTCGTGCACCATAACGGTGAGCGATCATCCCTCACGCCGAAATTCGCTGAACTGCAACCACCCGGCCTTGGGCAGTGAGCCTCATCATGCGGCCATCAGCCCATTGGCCCTTTCCGGCTTACTTGGTCTGCCCCCCAGATCGCCGCTGAGAACCCGACGGTGCTGGCAGACGGATTCGGCGAGCTAGCAGCCCAGCTTGGAGTGCGGAACGCCCTCGACCTGCGGGATCCGGTGGCGTCAGTGCACGGGGGCGCTCGGTCAGCTTGCGTCATTTGATTCAGTCAGCTTGCGTCATTTAGCTCAGTCCCGCATTTCCCTGAACCGATTGGGCCCTTGGAGACGTCAACAGTTGTGGGTGCCCAGATAGCGGTAATAAAGACCTGGATTTGATCAAGGGTGGGGAATGCCTGCCGTAACTGAAAATAGGCATAGGACGCCCGGGCCGGGAAATTTCTCCGGTCCATTGAACCTTTCCCCGCCGATACGCACCCCTACCAAGACGGACGACCGCTCGAATCGAGCGGCACAAAGGAGGACCTCAGATGTTCAGCAGAAAGCATCCGCAAGCCCGCGTCGTTTACATGGCGGCAGGGGGACTGATCGCGGCGCTCGGATTGGCCGGCCCCGCGGCAGCGGCCGTCAATCCTTCGGTGACCGCGGCAACGATCACCGAGTTCAGCACCCCCAACCTCGAGCCCCTCAATATCGCCGTCCTGCCGGACGCCACCCCTTATTTCACGGCATCCACGGAGGGCAGCGTCCCGTCCGGGCAGCTGCGGATCGGCGAGATCACACCCGCCGGGCAGGTGGCCACGTACAGCGCGCGCCTGCTCCAGCCGGCGCAGTCCGGCCAGTCGCAGCTCGGAGGGATCACGGTCGGCCCCGACGGCAACCTGTGGTTCACGCAGGAGGGCGGGACCACTTCCCAGGGCGAGGGAGTCGTCTACCGGATGACGCCGACTGGCTCGTTGTCGCATCAGCGGGGCGGGGGAGTCCTCTCCGACCCGTCATCGATCACGTCGGGGCCGGGAGACAAGCTGTGGTTCACGGAGAACGGCGACGAGGTCGGATCCCTCGGCATTCACGGGGGGGTCGGCGGTCCGATCTCGACCGGCAACGGATCAGAGAACATTCCGGGAACCATCGTCGAGGGCCCCGACGGCAACCTCTGGGTCACCGAGGCCAATACCGGCCAGATCGCCCGGGTCACGCCGCAAGGCGTGGTGACCCAGTTCCAGGTCACCGATCCCGGCACCGAGCCGGGCCCCACCTACATCACCGTCGGGCCCGACAATAACCTCTGGTATGTCGCGGGTGATTCGATCGGCCGGATCTCAACCACCGGTGGTGACCGAGCCGACTTCTCGGTGGCAGGGCTGGGCTTCAACGGCTTCCCCCACCAGATCGTCGCCGGGCCCGATGGCAACCTGTGGTTCACCGTCAGCGGAGCGGCGCAACTCGGAAAGATGACCGTCAATGGCGTGGCGACCGTGGTGTCTCAGGGCATTACCGGCGACACCGATGGAATCGCAGCGAACTCGACCAAGGTGTGGTTCACCGAACCTGCCTCCGAACGCGTCGGGGAAGTCAGCTTCTGATCCCGTACGGTGCGGCAATCCCGAATAGCACAACAGAACACGAGCTAACCCGAAGGGGCCGCCACATCTCGTGACGGCCCCTTCGGCGTGCGTGTCGGCCTTGACCGGCCGGACGGCCACACGCAATGTCAACGATGCCATCGCGCCGGCCGGCCGCGCGAGGAACTGCGCGCGAATCTTCTCGCCGAGATCGGTGTGTCCTCCGGGCGAGACGGCAGCGGCCCTGCTGATGTCGCTTAATCGACAACAGGTCTGGACAGGGTCCGGCGGTCTGCACCGCGGTGATCGCCGACCGCGTGATCAGCAGCTTGGCGATGGCCGCGCGCTGGAGTGCCTGCTCGTCGCCGGCGTCGATGCGCCCGGCCAGCCCGTACAGGACCTCCTCGGCCTGCACCAGCTGGGCCTCGATCTCGCCCGCGATGGTCTGGATCCGCTCGGTGCTGGCGATCGGGCGGCCGAGCGATGTCGGTACCCGGTCATTGGCGAACGTGACGAAGAATTCCTGCGCAGCCCGGGCGACGCCGACGTACAGCGCCATCAGCGAGAGCCCGACGCCGAGGAATCCGGCCGCGTCCCGGCCCGCCTCGGAGACGGGCACGCCGGGGAAGTTCTCGGCCGGCACTTCGACGTCGGCGTAGACGATGTCGTGCGTGCTGCTGGCCCGCAGCCCGAGGTGATCCCAGGTCCTGATCACCTCGATGCCGGGAGAGTCGCCCGGCACGATCAGGTGCCCCACCAGCGGCTCCCCGTCCCCGGTGGCCGCTTCGTCGGTGACCGCCCAGACCAGGTGATAGGCCAGGCCCTCCGAACCGGTCCCGTAGGCCTTGCGGCCGTTGAGCCGCCACCCGTCCGCGGTCCGGCTGACCTTGGTGGCGGGCAGACCGCCGCGAGCGGGCGCGCCCCATTCGGGCTCGGCGCGTACCGCGTTCATCAGGACCGGGCCTTTTTGCGAGTCCCGGACGACCTTCCGGTACAGGGCGTCCGGCCACCTGGGCGCCTTGGCCTGGGCCAGGTGCTGGAAGAGGGTCATCGCGGTGAGCAGCGCGACCGAGGGGTCGCCCCGGCCCAGCGCCTGCATCACGCGGGCCGCCTCGGTCAGGGACAGATCCCGCCCGCCGTACCGCGTGCCGATGCCCAGGGTGAGGATGCCCGCGTCGTGCACGGCCTGGATGGAGTCCCACGGGAACTCCCCGGTGCGGTCGTACCGCTCGGCGTTGGCGGCCAGCGAGCTGGTCAGCCGCCGCAGCGCCGCCTCCGAGGTATCAACGGGCTCAAGGACGGCCCCAGTGGTGACGGGTGGGGCGGTGATGGGTCCAGCGGTCATCAAGATCGCGGCGTGGAGACCCCGACTTTCAGGCCGGGGAGGACACGCCGCTTCACCTCCCCTGAAATGTCGGTGCCGGACGGCCTGCGAACCGCGAACGTACAGCGCGACCGCAGGTCGCGGCTGGAATCCTCGTCCTTTGGGGCGATGGAGGATGTCAAGACACCTTCCTCGGTTCCTCTGATTGATTCGACAGTCATCCGGCTGCTCCTCCGATTTACTACGTTTGCTGATCAGTCAGGGCTGGAGCTGCCGGTAGCGACTGCCGTGGAACACCAGCGGCGCTACGGCCGGGTCGGCGTCGAGCTCGTGCACCCGCAGCATGACCACGATGTGATCGCCGACGCTGACCTCCAGGTGGACGCTGCACTCCAGCCAGGCGCTCGAGCCCTCGATGAACACGGCACCGCCCGCGGTGACGCGCCATGGCAGGGCCGCGAACCGGTCGTCGCCCGGGGCGGCCAGCCGGCGGCTAACGCCTTCCTGGTGCGCACCCAGGACGCTGATGCCCAGCCGGGGGATCTCCCGCAGCCGCGGCCAGGTCCGCGAGCTATGCGCGATGCACACCGAGACGATCGGCGGATCGAGCGATACCGAGGTGAACGAGCTGGCCGCCAGGCCGAGCGGAACGCCACCGGCGAACGCGGCGACGGCGGTGACCCCGGTGGGGAAAGTGCCGAATACCCGCCGGAGCTCGGCCGGGTCATGCACCTGGACGTTGCTCATTGGCTGGTACCCATGCCCGTTCCGTATGTTGTTGTGTCACGGTCATCCGCTGGCCGGGACGGGCACCCGTGCGCCGGGCCGGCGGGTCAGTTCCTGACGGACGAGCGGGAGCACGTAGCGCGCGTAGTCGATCGCGTCGTTGAGCGGATCCCAGCCGCGGATCGAGAGCAGCTCGCAGCCGATGTTCACGTAGTCGAGCAGCGCCTGGGCCACCGTCTCGTAGCTGCCCACCAGCGCGGTGGTGCTGCCGCCGGCCCCGGTCGCCGTCACCAGCGGCGTCCAGAGCGCGCGGTCGTGCAGTTCACCGCGCTCGGCCACCTCTAGCAGGCGCTGTGAGCCGACGTTCTGGGGCCGGCCGTTGACCGGCGGGCGATACCGGGACAGGGCGCCCGCGGCCGCGTTCTCCTGGGTCTTCGCCAAGATGGCGTGGGCCTTCTCCCAGGCGAGTTCGTCGGTCGGCGCCACGATCGGCCGGAACGAGACCCAGATCCGCGGATGAGGGCGCCCGGCGGCGTCGGCGTAGGCGTTGACCGCCTCGATCTGCTGGGTAGTCTCGGCCAGCGGCTCGCCCCACAGGCCGAAGATGTCACCCTGCTGGCCGCCCACCCGGTAGGCGTCGGCGGAGGAGCCGCCGACGGAGATCGGAATGGTCTCCTGGTAGGGGCGGATGTCGGCCTGGAATCCCTCGAACTTGTAGTACGCGCCCTCGTGGCTGATCGGCCCCTGCTCGCTCCAGACCCGGCGCATGATCTGGATGAACTCGTCCGACCGCTGGTAGCGCTGCTCCTTGGTCAGGTAGTCGCCCTCGCGGCGCTGCTCGACGTCGTTGCCGCCGGAGATGATGTGGATGCCGAGCCGGCCGCGGCCGATCTGGTCGATAGCGGCGAACCCCTTGGCGGCCAGCGTGGGGAAGACGAAGCCGGGACGGTGCGCGACCATCGGCTTGATGCGCTCGGAGTTATTGACGACGAACTGGGCGATCTGCGACGAGTCTGCGCTCGGCGACCCGTAGGCGACGAGCGTCCAGTCGAAGCCGCCGTCGTCGAGGGCGTGCACGAAACGGCGCGTGTAATCGACGTCGAATCCGGATCTGCGGCCACCCGCGGTCGCTTCCGTGGTCGGAGTCGTGTGGGTGGCGCTGATGAATTCGACGGGCATCTTCGGGACCTTCCGATCGTGACGAGGGAGTGCGCTATCCGGGGTCCGGGCCGTCCGGGTCATCCGGGGTATACGGGTAATTTGGGGTATACGGGTAACTTGGGGCCGGGCCGGTGGCGACGGGACGTTGCGGATCCGCCGACCAGGCTGACCACGAGCCGGGGTACAGGGCGGCGTCGATACCCGCGATGCGCAGCGCGGCGACCGTGTGTGCCGCGGTGACGCCGGAGCCGCAGTAGACGCCGACCGCGCCGCCGGGCACGGCACCGAGCCCGGCGAACCTGGCCCGGAGAACTTCCGGGGCGGCGAACGTCCCGTCCGCGGTCAGGTTCTCCGCCGTGGGCGCGCTGACTGCGCCGGGGATGTGGCCGGCCTGGGCGTCGACCGGCTCGACCTCACCCCGGTACCGCTCGCTGGCCCGCGCGTCGAGCAGGAAGCCGTCACGGGCCAGAGCCGCGGCGTCATCGGCCGTGAGCACGGGCAGATGGCCGACGTCGAGAATGACGTCGCCCCGGGCCGCCTCGCGGTCGCCGGATTCCAGGTCGAAGCCGGCCTGAGTCCAGGCGTTCAGCGCCCCGTCCAGGATGCGGACGCGGTCCAGCCCGGCCCACCTCAGCAGCCACCAGGCGCGCGCCGCGGCGAGGCCGCCGCTGTTGTCGTAGACGACCACGGGCTGGCCCGCACGCAGGCCCCACTGGCGCGCGGCTTCCTGCAGCGATGGCAGGTCAGGCAGTGGGTGCCTGCCGCCAGCCGGGTGCGCAAGCGCGGCCAGCTGGGTGTCGAGGTCGACGTAGACCGCGGTCGGGATGTGACCCGCCCGGTAGTGATCACGCCCGCGGGTATCGCCGAGCGCCCACCGGACGTCGAGGACAGCGGGCGGATCCGGCTGGCCGAGGAGCTTGTGCAGGGCCACGGCGTCGACGAGGACTTCGGAGCGCGGGGACTGGCCCTGATCCAGTTGCTGAAGCGTGGCCAGCAGGTCCTTTTCGCTCAGCGATCCCGCCGCCACGCCGTCCCGCCAGGCGGCGCGGGCACGCTCGGCCACGGCCTCGTTGGCGGGCGCTGTCTTCCCGAGCAGCCGGGCCGCGAGCACGATCTCGCCGTTGAGGAAGTCGGTTTCGAGCGGGCTGGACCGGCTGAAGCTCTGCCGGGTGGAGTTACCGCCGCGCTCCCGGCCCGCCATCGGCGCAGCGGTGAACCGGCTCACGTCAGCGCTGCTCTCGGCCGCGACATCGGCGATGCCGTAACCGGCGGCGATCAGGATCTCCCGTGCTTCGGTCCGCAGCAGCTGCGCGGCCTGCTCGCGCCGCTCACCGGCCGGGTAGAGCGCCGCCAGCACGAACGTCACGCTCCCCAGCAGCTTGGCCGCCTTCCACCGCAGGATGTCCTCGACGACCTGAACCTCGAAGCCCGCCGCCCGCAGATCGTTGGCTACGCCAGCCAGCCGCGGATGCGAGCCGCCCGGGTAGGCACCGAGCCAGATCACCCCCACCACGGGCGTTCCCGCCGAGATCACCTCGCCGGCCTGGACGTAGGTGGCGGGGATCCACAGCACCCCGGCGAGCACGGAGGCGAAGCGGCGCAGTGCGAGGCGCTCGGTTTCTAGACCGTTCTGGGTGGTCAGCAGGGGAATGCTGACGCCGGCCTGACGCCGGGTCCCGTCGGGGTACCGGACCGGCCGCCAGGCCCAGTCCGCGACGGCGGCCTCGGCGTCCTGCGTCTTGGTCGCGAGCACCAGCACGTCGTCGGGCGTGAGGTCGACCTCGGCCGGATCACCGACGGCGGGCAGCTCGAGGTAGCGTGTCCCGTCCGGCCTGGCGTAGCGCAACTTCCCTGCCCGCAGGAATTCCAGCTGTGCGCCGCGGGCGACAATTACCACCTCGCGGCCCGCTCGCTGCAGCTCGGCGGCGATGCTCACGCCGACACCGCCCGCGCCGATGACGATGTACCTGCTCACAGGCGCTGTCCTGGCT
>Ga0302178_10004184_pt1 | contig 10558 bp, 5 predicted proteins | sample I_Palsa_E1_3_FD_198790 | JGI IMG/M metagenome (GOLD analysis project Ga0302178, IMG submission 198790) | Peat permafrost microbial communities from Stordalen Mire near Abisko, Sweden - I_Palsa_E1_3 | ecosystem: Environmental > Terrestrial > Soil > Palsa > Peat permafrost | place: Sweden: Abisko... | reverse complement strand
CCGAGGCCTATGGCGTCCGGGCCCAGGCCGAACCCCATTCCCAGCTGCCGCTAGGGCCGCTGGCGCTTTCCCTGGGCACGTCGCTGTGGATACCGGCGGTGGCGCTTCCGGCGACGTTGCTGCTGAACCTGTACCCCGATGGCCGGGTGGCCGCGCCGTTCTGGCGCTGGGTCAACAAGGTGACCGTGGCCGCGATGATCGTCGCGACGATAGCCGCGGGCACCAGCCGCAGCGTGGCCCGCCAGGACTTCACCGGGGCGCGCCCGGTCGTCACCTTGCCGCAGGCAGCCGGGACGCCGCTGGCGGTCGCCGCGGTGGCGGCCTTGCTGCTGTGCGCGCTGGCGAGCATCGGCGGGGCGATCTGGCGCACCTGGCGGGCCCGGGCGCCGCAGCGCCAGCAACTTCTCCTGCTGCTGGTGACCTCCGCGATCGTGATCCTGCTGGCCCCGCTGAACGCGCCGGGCTGGCTGTTCGATGCGGGCCTGGTGGCGGTGCCCGCCGCGGTCGCGGTCGGCGTGCTTCGCTACCGGCTGCTCGGGGTCGAGGTGGTGATCCGCCGGACACTGCAGTTCGCGGTGCTGACCTTGCTGGTGGTGGGGATCTACACCGCTGCCGCCGCGGCCACGTCAGCGCTGGTGGCCGGTCAGACCGGCTCGCGGGTGGTGGCCGCCGCGGCCGTGGCGCTGGTCCTGCTGCCGCTACGGGACCGGCTGCAGGCCTGGGTGGACCGGCTCGTGTACGGCGCCCGTCGCGATCCGCTCGGCGCGGTCCGGCGGGTCGGCGCGTCGGTATCGGCGACCTCGGCCGACCCGCTGCCCGCCGTCGTCGGCAGCGTGGCCGACGCGGTCCGCGCGAGCTTCGTGGCGATCACCGACGCTGACGGGACCGTCCTGGCTCAGGCCGGGACCGATCGCGCCGGCAGCCCCCGGCTGTCGTATCCGCTCACCGTGGCCGGTCAGCAGGTCGGCCAGCTGGTGATGGGCCCGGCCCGCGGCGAATCGGCCATGCCCGCGGCCGACGCCCGGGTGATCGCTGCTCTGCTCGCCCCGGTGGCCGCCGTCGTCCACGCCGTCCAGCTGACCCGGCGGCTGGCCGGCGCGCACGAGCGAACGCTGGCCGCGGCGCAGCAGGAACGATCCCGGATCCGGCGTGACCTGCACGACGGACTCGGCCCGTCGCTGTCGGGGGTAGCGCTCGGCCTGGAGGCGGTGCAGACGGCGCTGCCTGGGGACACGCAGACGGCGGCCGATCTGACCGCGCGGATGCGGATCGAGATCGCCGGCGCGGTCGAAGACGTGCGGCGCATCATCGATGAACTCCGCCCGGCGGCGCTCGAGGACGTCGGCCTGGTGCAGGCGCTGCGGGAACGAGCCGCGTCGCTCGCCGCGCGGTCGTCGTCCGGGCTCGTCGTGGAATTTCGCGTCGCCGAGCCGATGCCGGGCTTGTCCGAGCAGGTCGAGGTCGCCGCATTCCGGATCGCCGAGGAGGCCATGACCAATGTCCTCAGGCATGCCCAGGCGAGCCGCTGCGAGGTGCGGCTGGAGGTCGCGGACGCGCTCGTCGTGTCCGTCAGCGACGACGGCGTCGGGCTGCCCGGGCAAACCCGGGCCGATGGCGTCGGGCTGACGTCCATGCGGCAGCGGGCCGCTGAACTCGGCGGCTGCTGCACCGTCGAGCCGGCCATCCCGTCTGGTGTGATCGTGTGCGCCCGTTTCCCGCTGGAGGTGACCGCGTGACGGCCGGGCCGGTCCGCGTCGTGCTGGCCGATGACCATCCGATGTACCGTTACGGTGTCGCGGCCGTCCTGGCCACCGCGGCTGAGATTGAGCTCGTCGGTGAGGCGTCCGACGGTGCCGGGCTGATCGCGCTCGTCGCCGCCGAGCGGCCGGACGTGGTGCTCACCGATCTGGCCATGCCGGGCCTGGACGGCGTGAGCGCCTGCAGGCAACTGCTCGCGCGGCACCCCGGCCTGGGTGTCCTGGTCCTGACGATGCACGCCGACGACGAGTCGCTGATGTCGGCGCTGCGGGCCGGGGCCCGGGGTTACCTGGTCAAGGGAGCGGACAAAGCCGAGCTCATCCGGGCCATCCTGGCCGTCGCGGACGGCCAGGCGGTCTACGGCGCGGCGGTAGCCCGGCGGATCGCCGAGCTGTTCGGCTCGGCCCGCCCGGCGCTGCCCTTCCCTGATCTGACGCCGCGGGAACGTGAGGTGCTCACTCTGCTGGCCGACGGCGCTCGCAACTCCGAGATCGCCAGGCAACTTGGCATGACGGACAAGACCGTGCGCAATCACGTCTCGGCCATCCTGATGAAGTTGCAGGTCACCGACCGGACCGCCGCCGCGATCAAGGCCCGCGGCGCACGCTAGCCCGGGCCAGCCGTGCTCTATGCGTGACGGCGACGGTATCCCAACCCGAGCTGGATAGCGACCCAGAGTACGAAGATGATCACCGGGGTGAGCCACAGTGACAGGATCGGCGTTCCCGTTCCCCACAGGACCAGCACCAAGGCCGCTACCGCCAGCGCCAGCTTGAAGTGCTTGCTCCGCTTGACCATGGCCCTTTCGATGGGATTCATGACGCGCTCCAGTTCCGCCGCAGCAAGTTGCCCGTGTCTGGAACAAGTTGATTGCGTCTATCAACTAAAGTAGCATGCTTTCGTGGCTCCCGGTAGAAGTGACGTGCAGGCGATGGTCGTTGCCCTCTTCACCCTCATCGGCAGCCTGGACCGGGCCACCCGCCAAAGTGCCGGCGCGACCACCCTGAGCCTGCTGCAGGTCGTCGCCGGCCGCGAGGTGATCCGCCCCTCAGAGATCGCCGATCTGCAGCACGTTCATCCGTCGCTCGTGACCCGGCAGGTCCGGGACCTGGAGGACAAGGGGTACGTGAAAGTCACCGCGGACCCTACGGACGGGCGCTCATGTCTGGTGGCTCTCACGCCGGTCGGCGCAGACGAGATGTCTCGTCTGCGCGAGGTCGGTCTTGATCAGTTCGCCGCGTTCGTGGCCGACTGGCCGTCCGAAGAGGTGCGGACCCTCACGGCTCTGCTCGAGAAACTTGAATCGTCGAAGACCGCGGACCCCAGACGGGAGCGGCGACCTGGCCGTCGTCGATGGGCACGGCAGGCAGCCGGGAGTGATTGACCGGCGGCTGATGCCACTGCTCGTTCGGCTAGATCTTTTATTCCGAACGGCCGTGCTGCGTCACCCCGGCGAACCGGCACAGATGCGCGCCGGGGTGCCCTGGGCCGGCAGTGTGGTCACGCCGGCCGGCCGCGTGCCGTGGGTGGCGTAGTAGGCCAGATCGGCTGCCAGCGACGGAGTCCGCGAGGCCGTGGCCGCGGCCGCGTTCTCGTACAGGTCCGTCCCGGGCAGCTGGTCCAGGGGCTCGCTGGCCAGGTCGAACGGCGTTCCGCCCGCGCCTTCGCCGGACGGGTTGGCCCATCCGCAGGTATTGAAGTACAGCGCGTCGTCCGCGGCCTGCCCGACCGCGATGACCAGGTAGTTCCCGGTCAGCGCGGCCGCCCACGCGGTCGCGAAGTCCTCGGTCACGGCGCTGGCGGGCAGGCCCGCCGCCGAGGCCGCGGTGCTCGCGGTGACCTCATCGCCCGGCGTGGCCGCGTACAGCCGGACGCGGCTGGCGAACGTGACCGGGGTGTTGGGTAGCGTCGCAGCCGTCCAGCCGGTCCCGGTGCTCGCGTCCAGGTGCAGCGCGGTGCCGTCGGCCAGGAAAAGCTCCTGGGGCAGTCCGGGGTAGGTGCTGACCGCGAGGATGCTAGTGGCGGTGCCCGGCAGCGCGGTGGTCTGCCACTGCTCTCCGTTCCCTGAGGTGAGCGCGGGCCGGCCGAGAGGGTTGAGCCAGAACACCTCCTGGCTCGGCGCGCCGGACGTGGTGGCGGCCGCCAGCGAGGTGGCGGCGGTCGCCGGGTTGGTCCCGGGCAGTACGTGCACCCCCCAGCCCGATCCAGCCGAAGTCGCCTCGGCCAGGGTGCCCTGCCCGTCGACGAAGAACACGCTGGCCTGGTCCGTCCCGGTGCTGATCGCGGCCAGCGGGCTCGCCGCGGCGACGCCATATGGCGATGAGATCGTGGTCGAATGCCAGCCCTGGCCGGTGTCAGAGGCCACCGTGAGCGCTCCGGAGGAGCCGAGGTAGAAGACACTGGCGCCCGCGGTGGTGTTGGCCACCGCCAGCGATCTGGTGTCCTTGGCGTCCGGACCGGGCAGCGTGCTCGTCACCCAGCTCGTGCCCTGCTCGGCGGTCTGGCTGAGCTGACCCGCCGCGCCGAAGTAGAACACGGCCGGGTGGGTTCCGCCGACGGTGCCTGCCGCGCCTGCCGTCGGCGCCGTGGTCGCCGCCAGCGCGGAGCCCGGCTGGGGCTGGCCGGACAGGGTGTGCGTGATCCAGCCCGCCTCGCCCAGGTACGTTTCCGCCAGCGTGCCGCCGGAGGAGCGGAAGTACGCGTGCGGGGTCATGGCGTCGGCGACGGCCGGGTCAGGGTAGGCCAGGGCGGTCGGCCCAGGACCGGAGCTCAGCTGTCCGGGGATGGCCTGCTGTAGCCAGGCGGACCCGGTGACCCCACCGAGCCCGTCCGAGGTTTCCGCGGCCAGCCTTCCGGTGGCCGTGGGCAGGAACAGGTATTGCCCGGTCGGCGTGGTCAGGTACCACACGGCGTCGCTCGGTATCGAGGTCAGGGCCGATGACGCGGCCGTGACGTCGACGTCCCAGGTGCGGATGGCGACCGTGCCGAGGCTCGAGGTGGCGGTCACGGTGACCGGGTAGATCCCGGCACCGGGGAAGACGGTGCTCACGTCCGGGCCGGCCCGGTTCGCGTTCGGGTCGTGCCCGAACGTCCACTGGTACTGCGTGACCGAGCCGCCCGCAACCGTCCCGCTCGCGCTGAAGCCGGCCGCCGTGCCGGTCACGCCGACGTGCGAGCCGGAGATGACCGGGGCCGGGGCGGGCCGCTGCGGGCCGGGCGGCGGGGCGATCAGCACCCATTGCTCACCCGGGCCCCATACCTCACCGGCCCAGCTGGTCAGGCTGACCTTCGCGTTGTATTGCACGCTGATGTTCGAGGTCCCGAGGAAGTCGCCGTTGACCAGGTTGACCGTTCCGCCGGAGTTCACCCTGGTCACGATGCCCACGTGGTCGGCGTAGGCGGGGGTGACGATGTCGCCTGGCGGGAAGAACACCACCGCGTCGCCGGGCGACGGCGTGCCCCCGTCGACACGCAGGGGCTCGTGCTGGGCCGCTCCCCAGTCGTAGAACGACCCGGCTCCGGCGTTGAGCGCGCTGATTTCCGTGGTGACGCCGGCCTGCTGCCAGACCCACTTGGCGAAGTCCGAGCACCAGGCTTCGTTCTCGTCCTCGAGATTGAAGCTGCTGTCGAGGCCGCAGCCGTCGGCGTTCGGTGACGGGGCCCCGACCATCGGGGTGTAGGGGTCGCAGTCCACGCCGTCGAAACTCGTCACCGCCGGAGTGGCGCTGACCCCGACCTGAGTCAGCGCGATGGTCGCGATCGACTGGCCCATGGTGCGGGCCGTCGACGCGACCCGGGGCTTGATGGGGGTGAGCGGCTGGCAGATCACCGCGGCGGGCAGGCCCAGGGCCTGGCGCACCCGGGCAGGCAGCCCGTGGCCGCAGCCGTACGGCCCGGTCTGGACCAGCCGCCAGGGCTGGCCCAGGGCCCGGCTGAAGATGCCCGTGCTCCCGCCGTCCTGGAACTCATCCTGCACCCCCGGAGCGGCCAAGGCCGACGGCGTGAAATCGGCGATCGCCCACTGCGTCCCGGCTACCGAAGCCGTCCGCAGCGACCCCGCCCGTATCCGGGCCACCGCGCCGACCGGAAGATGCCGTCCGGACAGGTACGCCTGCACGAGCACCGGCGTGCTAACCCCGGCCGGCGTGCTCACCGCCGCCGGGCTGGCCGACGCGGCCGGCGCGCCGGCGAGAGATCCCCCCAGTAGCGTCCCCGCGACCATTACGCCCAGAGCCCGCAGCCTCATCCGGCCGCTCCGCAAACACCTCACGATGCCGCCCCCCAGCGTCCTCGACATCCGGGGGCCCTCGGAATCTGGGCTTCCTGGAAATCTGGTTGTGCAGCCGGGGGCGACCGCCAAGGTAATTCTCTCAGCTCACGCGCCACCGCGCGAACGACAGGCCGGCCCGGGGGAAATGCACGCTTTACCACCGTGTGCAAAAGCCACAGAACATAACAACACACGCAAGAGCCGCACCTATGACGATTTCCTGGCGCGAGCGGGCCGAGCCTGCCATTCTCTAGGGAAACCGACGAGGCCCCGTCAACCGGGGTCGCCGGCAAAGGAGCAGGCGATGTCTGATTCAGCTTCTGGCCCAGGTGAGAGTGCGACCCCCACCGGTGCGACCCCCACCAGTGCGACCGGCCCGGTGGATTCGGCCGCATCGCTGGTTAAGGAGATCCGGCTCGGGCTGGTCTGCTACGGCGGCGTCTCTTTGGCCATCTACATGCACGGCGTGACCAAGGAGCTCTTCAAGCTGGTGCGCGCCGCACGGGCGTTCGATAGCGCCTATGCGGTGTCTGATTTTGATCCGGCGCACTGGTTTACCGGTGCGCCCGAGGTGCAGGGCGCACCGAACTACGACAGTGAGAAGGCGTATTTCGCCGCGCTCGCCGCGCTGGCCGGCCGGGGCGATCCGCTCACCGTGGTCCTGGACGTCATCGCCGGTACCTCGGCTGGCGGTATCAACGGGGTCTGCCTGGCCCGTGGCCTGGCCGGGGGACGTTCGCTCAATGGTTTCCGTAAGCTCTGGCTTGACGAAGGCGACATGTCGGTCCTGCTCGCCGGTCATGCTCTCTTTCCCTGGGGGCGAGGGAAGATGCTGACCAAGCTCGCCGAGTCGGTGGCCCGGCTGGGGTGGCACCCGGAGGCGGCGGTGCTCAATGGCGATCTGATGTGTAACCTGCTCCATTCGGCGCTGAAGGAGATGGAGCCGGTCGAGCCCTCGCTCGTCCGGGCCGATGAAAGCCTGGATCTGTTCGTCACCACCACCAACGTGCACGGTTATGAGACGGTGATTCCCAGCGGCGCCGGAGGCTGCTCGCACACCGACATGTCCTACCGCCAGCTGCTGCGTTTTCACTACGACCAAGAACATCCGGGTTCCGCGACGGCCAGGTACGCGACCGATTTCACCGACGTGCCGGCCCTGGCGTTCGCCGCCCGGGCCACCGCGAGCTTTCCCGGCGCGTTCCCGCCGGTCAGCCTGGGCAGTTTCCTCACCGCGGTTGACGCCGCGGCCACCGAGGCGACGGCGGGCGAGAATTCCGCTCGCATCGCCGGGCACTTCGTTTACGGGCTTGATTACGGGGCGAGCGAGAAAGATCAGTGGTTCATGGACGGCGGCGTCCTGGACAACGGGCCTTTCGACCATGTCATCGAGGCGATCGCCGCCAAGCGCGCCGACGGCCTGACGGCTCGCGAGATCGTTTATATCGAGCCCGATCCCGGCACGCCGCCGCAGCAGGTTCCTGCCGGTCCCGAACCCACCTTCGTCAAGACGGTCTGGTCGGCGCGAATCACCATCCCTCAGCACACGCCGCTGGTCGCCGTGCTGGACGAGCTGCAGGCCATGAACGCGGCCATCGCCGAGGTCGGCGCCATCGTCGAGGCCCAGCAAGACCAGGTGCTCGGATATCTGGACACCGCCGTCCTGAGCGGGGCGGAAATCAGCGGTGCGGTCGGCTACGACGGCGTCACCGAGAATGCGCAGAAGGTCCGGGCGGCGGCTCAGCAGCTGACCGGGAACCTCGGCTACGCCACCTACTGCCGGCTGCGTGCTCAGGCCGTGGCCGAATCCTTCGGGATGAGCCTGGCGGCCGAGCTCCGTTTCCCTTCGGAGTCGAACCGGACCAATTTCATGGTCGCCGCTCTCGGGGCCTGGGCCCGCCAGCAGGAGCAGTGGAAGGCGGCCGACCCCGACGCGCTCGAAGCCCAGCTCGGCGCCGTCGACATTCCCTTCAGGCTCCGCCGCGCCGAGTTCGTCCTGCAGGGCATCAACGCGCTCTTCGACGGGGCCGACCCCGCCATGCGGACCGAGCTCGTGACGATGAAGTCGGCCTGCTGGGACCTGCTCACCGAGCTGCGCGCCGAGCAGCAGCAGGTCGCCTCCGCCGTCCATGCGCAGGCGGCGGCGCTGTTCGGCCCGCATGCCCTCACCCAGGACGGCTACCTCACCAGCCCCGACGCCTTCGCCGGCCAGCAGGCCGACGGCCTGCGGCAGCTCTACCAGGCGTGCCTGGACGCCGTCGCGCAGGCCGACGTGAAGGGATCGAGCCGCGCCCTGTGGGAAACCCTCAGGAACGGCACCGGAAGCTGGGACCAGGCTCCTCGCACCGCGCTGCTGTCGCGCTACGTCGCGTTCCCGGTCTGGGACGCGCTCATCTTCCCGGTGATATCCCTGGCCAAGCTCCCGCAGCTGACCCCGATCACCGTCCAGCGGTTCAGCCCGCTCGACGCGACCTGCCTGCGTGCCGTCAACGCCGACGGAACGCCCAAGCCCGACCCGTCCGCCAAGCTCGATGGCGTGTCGATCGGCCACTTCGGTGCCTTCTTCGACCAGTCCTGGCGGGAGAACGACTACCTGTGGGGAAGGCTGGACGGCGCCGAATTGGCTTTCCGCCTGCTTAGCCGCCAGTCGGGCACCGACCTTGACCTTACCGAGTACCTGCAAAACGCGCTGATGGCCATCTTGACCGCGGAGAAGGACGACCTCGCTCTGGTCGGCAAGGTCTGGCAGTCGCTCGCCGCCCAGGTGGCCGAGATCAAGCCGGGGGCGCTGAACGAAGGCTGACAGCATGCTGGAGTACCATCCACCCGGCGTGAGATCCTGCCGGAGGAGGTAATGGTGTCAGCCGTGGTGCGAGGAGTTGCGGTTCGCCTGCTCCTTCAGGTTTCCGCGTGTCCCATGGATCATCTGTGTCCCGGGTATCACCTGTGTCCCGGCGGTCCCGCATCCTGGTGCTCAGCGGCAGGTTTTCGCGGTGGATCCGGGCTTGGCGGTGGATCCGGTGTACTGGGATACACCAGATCCACCACGGAACCCGGATCCACCGCGGTAATCGGAGACGCCCCGTGGCTTTTGCCGCTTACGTCCGCGACGGAGCCAATATCTTCCGTGCAAAGTCAGCGTTTATGCCGCGGAACGCCGAGGAGATGTGATGGAAGGGGTAAGCGTGACCGGAGAGACAAGCTCTCGGTGACCCAGCTGATCCGGATGGCGATCCGGGCGGAGGGGATCGTCCAGGGGGTGGGCTTCCGCCCGTTCGTGTACACGCTGGCGACCGGCCTGGGCCTGACCGGGCATGTCGGCAACGACGCCGACGGCGTGTTCGCCGAGATCGAGGGGCCAGCCGCCGCCGTCAGCAAGTTCCTCCTCGCGCTGGAGCGGGACGCGCCGCCGCTGGCCAGGATCGAGCGGGTCACGGCCACGGCCGTAACACCCCGCGGCTCGCGGTCGTTCACCATCGCCGCCAGCGGTCCGGTGGGCCGGCCCAGCACACTGGTGTCGGCGGACACCGCGACGTGCGCGGACTGCCTGCGCGAGCTGGCCGATCCGGCGGACCGGCGGTTCGGGTACCCGTTCATCAACTGCACCAACTGCGGGCCCAGGTTCACGATAATCCGTGACGTTCCCTACGACCGGCCGCTAACCACCATGGCGGACTTCGAGATGTGCGGTCCGTGCGCGGCGGAATACCACGACCACGCCGACCGCCGCTTTCACGCCCAGCCGACGTGCTGCCCGGCCTGCGGCCCGCGGCTGACGTTGCTCGATCCGGCCGGGACCGCGCTGCCGGGCCCGCCGCTGGCGCGGACCGCCGAACTGCTGCGCGAGGGCCGGGTGCTCGCCATCAAGGGGCTGGGCGGCTATCACCTCGCCGCCGACGCCGCCTGCGAGCAGGCCGTCGCGGCGCTGCGGGCCCGTAAGCACCGCGAGGACAAGCCGTTCGCCGTCATGGCCGCGGACCTGGCCGCGGCGCGGCGGCTGTGCGAGTTCGACGACGCTGCGGCCGGCCTGCTGACCAGCCAGGGCCGGCCCATCGTGCTGCTGACGCGTCGGCCGGGCGCGGACGTCGCCGCGTCGACGGCACCGGGGAACCGCAGTCTCGGGATCATGCTGCCCTATACCCCGCTGCATCACCTGCTGCTCCAGGCGGTCGGCCGGCCGATCGTGCTGACCAGCGGGAACGTTTCCGACGAGCCGATCTTGTTCCGCGACGGCGACGCGCTGGCCGGGCTCGGCGGGATCGCCGACGCGTTCTGCGTGCACGACCGGGCCATCCACGTCAGGACCGACGACTCCGTGATCCGGGTGTCCGGCGGCCGCCCGATGCTGATCCGGCGGTCACGGGGCTACGTCCCCGAACCGCTCTCGGTCGCCAGCACGTTCCCCCGCCCGGTGCTGGCCTGCGGCGCCGAGCTGAAGAACACGTTCTGCCTGGCCCGGGACCGCCATGCCTTCATCTCGCACCACATCGGGGACCTGGAGAACGCCGAGACCCTGCGCTCCTTCACCGA